>ENA-UPXC01000538-UPXC01000538.1-human-gut-metagenome-genome-assembly--contig:-NODE-538-length-62806-cov-5.543289_pt1 | contig 62806 bp, 61 predicted proteins | sample MGYA00250047_ERZ773371 | MGnify/ENA primary metagenome ERZ773371 (study PRJEB29103, sample SAMN06111975) | human gut metagenome | biome: human gut; feature: ankylosing spondylitis patient; material... | reverse complement strand
ACTTTAACACCAGCAACATCAACGATCGTATCATCAGGATGAAAAGCCCGGTTAGCAAGTTTATATGGCTCAGATACTTTCATGACCTTCTCAACACATGGTTCTACTTCGATTGCTTTAGGATCAATTTGAGTTGTATCTCCAACCATTCCAATAATTGTTTGGATTTCTCCTTTAGAAACATGTGGTTCAGCCCCCCTAGCTCTAATCACATCTTCAATTTTTTTAATACTTTCATCACTAGTATGTGGTTTCAAGACAATAATCATTTTAATTTCCTCCTATAAATAAAAAACTCATCCTAATCAAAGGACGAGATATCTTCGTGGTACCACCTTTATTCACTAATAGATCACTCTATCAGCCTCATCAAGTACGCTATACAACTATAGTTCATACTCTTACACATTAACGGGTGTCACCGGAGATGCCTACTTACTTCAACATTCTACTCCTTGATGTATTCAACTATTTATTTGGATATCGTCACACCAACCCGATACTCTCTTTGCCTAAACGCCTAGTTTACTCTTTCAATTCATCGTATTTATTATATGAACTTATAATACCGATAAATAATCAAAATGTCAATTAATATAATTATTTTAATAGTCCTTTTAACACTTTTCTAACATTATGAGCAGCATCTTCTTGTATTTCAATAATCTTAGCCCCTCTTGATTTCGCCACTTCTCTTAAATCACAAGCTATCGCCGTATGATACGAACAGCCAATAACAATAAATATATCATTCTTTTTTAATGCCCCTACCATCTCATAGGCCTTTTGATAATTAGGTGCCGGATCACCATATAATACTGGTTTATTAAATAATGACCAGGCTATACTCAATTCATCTTCTTCCGGCAATCCGCCATGCAATTCTAAGGCATCGCTCCCAGCCTGTTTATGTAGACCATCGATATTCATTGTAATAATAGGAATATCATATTCAGCTAATGCAATATGGGCATCGTTAGGCTCAGCCCCATTCATGTTAGCTTTTAATTGTTTGATTACTTCATTATATTCTTCATGATGGTTATTAGCATAATTTCTAAATAACTTTTCTCTAACATCTGGTCTTTCCATAAAGGTTGGAATATTACTTTGTTTACTTATCCCTGCACCAGTAAATGCTACTATTTTCATCATTATCACTCTCCAATTCTTGCACATATTATATCACAAACCATTTGTTTATAAAAATATCACCTTTTTCTCAAGTAATTTACAATCTAACATTCTATCTATATTATTAGCGTATCTATTGTAACCATATTCACCACTTATCATGCCTTTTTTTAAATATATACAACTATTATATAATATATAATTCTATTAATAAGGCTGCTTGTATTATTTTAAAACAATTAAAAAATAATTAATAAAAACACTTGACCTAAAGTAACTCAAATAAATTATAGTATGATTAGATAAAAAAGAGCAGTATATGTAAAATATGTTTATTAAATATTTATCCCTTGTATATTGACAAAGTACATGTTCTTATATAAAATAACAATTGTTATATAACATGTGTTATTTTATATGAAAGGAGTCAATTATGCCACCAAAAACAAGAATAACAAAAGAGTTAATTATTGAAAAATCATTTGAAATTACTAAATGCGAGGGGATTGAAAATCTAAATGCACGCTATCTCGCTAAACAACTAAACTGTTCAACAATGCCCATCTTTAAGGTTTTTAATGATATGAATGAATTAAAATTTGAATTAAAGAAAAAAATTGATGCATATTACAACGATTTCATCTTAGCACATCTTGATAAAAATAATTATCTTTACACGATGTCTTTTGCTTATATTGATTTTGCCATCAAAGACAAGAATCTATTTGGAGCATTGTTTGTCAATGAATTTATCAAAACTCGTTCCATTGAAGAAGTCGTCCATTCCGCTTGGAATCGTGAAACGATTGAATATTCAGCACAACAATTTGGTATTACAATTAAAGAAAGTGAGATACTTTATCGTGATATTCGTTTTTATACCCATGGAATTGCAACTCAAATATATGGTGGTAACATGGCTTTAAAAGAGGAAGAGATCCAAACTCTTTTAAAAAATGCTATAAATAAATTTCTAAAATGAAAAATCTAAGAATTATTAAAAAATATTTTCAAGTTACTAAAGCTAATAAAAAAATAACCTTTATACTGGTCTTAGCTTCTTTATTAGCAAATGGTCCTTATATGTTTACAAGTTTATTGTTTAGCTTAACGATTAATTATTTAACTAAACAAAATAGTAAAATGGTCATAATTACCATGATCTTGTATTTTGTTCTTAAAATAGCATCAAAGTTATTTAAAATTATCAGCTATAATATTGAAAAAAAGCTATATAATGATGTCTACCTAAAATTACAAAATGATATGATTAAAAAATTAGATATTATTAATATGAAATACTTTACTAATCACAGCAAAGGAGAAATTCTTAATATCGTTAATGGTGATATTAAATTACTCGCAGAGTTTGGTACTTGGCTATCTCAAGCTATCTTGCTATTTCTATCTTTTATTATTTCAATTATTATTCTTAGTCAAATTAGTATCAGCTTAATGATCTTAGGATGTATCATCAATAATATCGTTATCTATATTTTAAACATATATAATGATAAATTTGAAATTCTAACCAAAGAAGGAAAATTGAAAGCTGATGATGAAATGCAATTTTACAGTCAACTGCTTAACGGTTTACGAGATATCAAAATTTTCAGTATTCTTGATCAATTACATGCCAAATATCAATTGTTGAACAAAGCTTATCTAAACATTCACGATAAACAAATTAACAATAAAATAATCAGTAACATAATTAGTCCTAGTATCACAATGTGTACAGAAATTATTCTAATGTTCTATGCCTGCTATAATTGTCTAAATGGCAAGTTTGAAATTGACACAGTACTCATTATCCAGTCTTATTTTGGAACTTTATTCAGCTCTTTAAGTGACTTTATTTCTACCTTAGGTGAACTCAGAATAAAAAATGTATCAATTGATCGTTATGATAATTTTATTAATTCATCGTGTAATGAATATTTTCTTAATGATGATATGGTCAAACCAAATGAATTTTGTATTACATTTAAAAAAGTTACTTTTTCTTATCGTGAAAAAACAGTCTTTCAAAACTTCAATTTAAGCCTAAAGTCAAATTCATTAATTGCAATAATCGGTCCCAGTGGTTGTGGAAAAAGTACTTTATTCAATTTACTTTTGCGCTTTGAAAAACCAACTAGTGGTAAGATATTGATTGGTACACATCCAATAGACAAGTATTCTAGGATAAAATATTCACAGATTTTAACTTGTGTTGCCCAACATCCGTATTTGTTCAATATGTCAATTTATGAAAACCTTGCACTTATTGATCCTGATATCAATAATATCAAAAAAGCTTGTCAACAGGCAGAAATCGACGAATATATTATGTCACTACCAAAACAATACGATACTATTTTAAGTGACGGTGCTTTAAATTTTTCTGGAGGACAACAACAAAGGCTAGCAATTGCTCGAGCACTTCTAAAAAATTCTAAAATTTTATTATTTGATGAAATAACTAGTGCTCTTGATGAAAAGACTTCATATGAAATTTTTCAAACATTAATTAAATTAAAGAAGACACACACAATTTTAATGATTTCCCATAAACCAAGCGAATACCAACAGTGTGATCAAATTATAAATTTATCGTTCTAGTGTTATTGCATCTAAAAACATTTTATTTGAACTCACATTAATTTTTTCACGTATTAAAAATAGAATTCATCATTTACTGATTTATGTTAGACTATTTTCAAGGAGTGTGAAATTATGATTAAACTAGTTGCAGTTGATATGGATGGTACTTTTTTAGATGACCAAATGCATTATAACCGCACAATTTTTAGAAAAATTTATAATTATTTTAAAGAAAATGATATTTATTTTGTAGTTGCCAGTGGCAATCAATATTATCAATTAAAATCTTTTTTTGATGATTATCAAGATGAAATTACTTACATTAGTGAAAATGGTGCATATATCATTGAAAATAAAAAAGAAATTTTTCACTGTGAAATCAATAAACAAGATATTTATACAATAACTAAAAAATTACAAGAGGATTCTCGTATTCAAATATGTTTATGCGGAATTAAATCAGCTTATTTATTGAATGCGTCAAATGAATTTTATAATGTATATTCTAAATACTATCACCGACTTGAAATGATTGAATCGTTAGATGAAATTAATGACACGATTGTAAAATTTGCTTTATTTGTTCCAGCTGAAGATTCTAAAAATATTTTAAATAGGCTAACTGATGATATCGGAAATATCATTAAACCAGTTTCCAGTGGTCATCAAAGTATTGACTTAATTGATCCACGATATAATAAAGGTACTGCACTTGAGCTATTATGTAAGCGCTATAACCTATCATTAGAGGAATGTGCTGTATTTGGGGATAGTCCAAATGACCTAGAAATGCTAAAAAAAGCAAAATATAGTTTTGTAATGGAAAATGCCAATCAAAGTATTAAAAATATTGCCTATAAGATTATCCCTTCAAATAATCATTATGGCGTTTTAAAAACATTATTAGACCTTTTTAATGTTTCTAACATTACCGAAAGAGAAAAAGCTTTATTAGGGATGTGGTATGATGCTAATAACGATCAAAAAGTTTTAACAGATCGTCTGAATACCCATCACCTTTGTTTTAAATATAATCATACCGACCCACTAGACCAGGATATTCGACAAAAAATTTTAAATGAACTATTCCAAAATGAGAATAGCAATCTTGAAATCATCTCACCTTTCTTTTGTGATTGTGGTAATTTAATCACCTTTGGTCATAATGTATTTATTAATTCCAATGCTTATTTTATGGATGGAGCCAAGATCAATATTGGTAGTAACGTATATATCGGACCTTCTGTTGGCCTGTATACAGCTATTCATCCGCTTGATTATAAACGTCGAAACCAAGGTTTAGAAAAAGCAATGCCAATTGAAATTGGTGATAACACATGGCTTGGAGGTAATGTCGTTGTTTTACCAGGGGTAAAAATAGAGCATGGTTCAGTAATTGGCGCTGGTAGTGTCGTTACCAAAGATATACCACCAAATGTATTAGCTTTTGGTAATCCCTGTCGTGTTGTTAAAGCCATTGATCAATCATAATTCACACTATCAAAATATAAGTATTACTAATTTTATAATAAAGATATTGGTTCTTAAAAAATCAATATCTTTATTTATTTTTTCAATCTTTGAAAAACCTCTATTTTTCTTGCTCGAAGAAATAAAAATTGCTATATTAATCTTAAAATATGATGGATTTACAACTAAATAACGAATAGCTTTGAGTATCATCTCGAGAGCTATTTTGTTTTTCATGGAGAGTATGAGGACAAGAAAAATGAAAAAACTACAAATGAAATATAATTTATTGCATATTTTATATTGGATGGCAACTTGTTGCATTTACGGATATGTTGCCGTATTTCTTCAATATAAAGGAATGAGCAACACTGAAATCGGCATTGTTTCTGGAAGCGGGTGTATTTTAACGATTTTTTTATCTCCGTTTGTCACATCTTTAATTTCAAAAATAAAAGGCCTAACAATTAAGCAGCTATTATCTATTATTTATTTGATTATTGCTGGAGCTTTTTTAACTTTAGCTTTAGTTGATTTATCAGTTATTCTAATCATGCTTTTATATGTTTCAATGATGTCATTAATTGTTTCAACAGTTCCTTTTTTATCAATGATTGCAATGAACTATATTCAAGACGGAAAAGAAATAAATTTTGGCTTAGCAAGAGGAATGGGTTCTATATCTTATGCTGTTAGTGCTGTGCTCTTGGGTCAGTTCATTGAATTTTTTAACCCGACTATTTTAGCATATGTCTTCGTCATTTCTGCAATTTTAGATTTAGTAATTTTATATTCTTTGCCAAATACCAATGTTAAACAGGCAACCCATAAAAAAGAGGGGAATATTTTTACAATTATTAAAAATTATAAAGTCTTCTTTTTCATTCTCTTAGGCTTCTCCTTTATGTTTGCTGCTGCAACTTCGCTATCAACTTATTTAATCAATGTCGTTAAAAATCTTGGCGGTAATACTTCATTGTACGGTGTTGCAATCTTCTTCATGGCAGCTAGCGAAATGCCTGTTATGGCAATTACTCCAAGGTTAATTAGAAGATATGACAGTATCACTTTAATTATGGTTGCAGCTTTTTTCTATATTATTCGAAATTTTACTATTTGTCTAGCACCTAGTCTCCCTGTTTTATTCATTGGAATGATGATGCAAAGTTTATCGTATGGATTACTAACAGCAGTGATAACTTACTATGTAACATATAACCTCAAAAGTCATGATCAAATGATGGGTCAAACAATGATAGGGATTATGACTTCTGGGGTAGGATCTACTATAGGAAATCTTTTTGGCGGTATTTTACAAGATCAATATGGTTTAAATATGATGTTTATATTTGCATGTTTAATTACAATAATTGGAGTAATAATTATTTTTTCAACTGGTTACTTTCAAAAGAAACAATTGAATACACCCACTAAACAATAAAAAAGAGATTTTACTCTAATTAAGTTAAAATCTCCTTTTTTATTGTTCAACCTACAAATTAAAATAATTAACATCTAAGTAGTATTTATATTTACTTTTAGTCTAAATAATCAGGTTCACTTAATACCATAATTATTTTTTCATATATTCACATACCCGTTTTAAATCTTCTCGTATCGGCAGTTGTTGTGGACACATCTTTTCACATGCTCCACATTGTTTACAATTTTCAGCTTTAGCTTCTGAAACCATTTTTTCTAACTTTGCTTTAAATTGATCATGACTATCATATACAAAAGCATTATTCCAATATTTAAAATTATTTGGAATATCCACTCCAAATGGACACGGCATGCAATATGCACATCCTGTACAACCATTTTGAGTTCTTGCTTTTAATGTATCACGAACATCTTGAATCAAAGCAACTTCTTCAGCTTTCAAATACTCAAAATTTTTAAAAGTAGCTAAATTATCTAGTACCTGTCCATAAGTTGACATCCCGCTAAGCACTACTTTCACATTGGGCAAACTGGCAACATAGCGAAGTGCCCATGATGAAATACTTAAATCAGGATTATATGCTTTAAATTTATTTTCGATATCTTCTGGTAAATTTGCTAACGAACCACCTTTGATCGGTTCCATAACTATAATTGGTATATTATATTTTTCTGCCAATAAATAGCCCTTCATCCCTGCTTGAATATCCATATCCATATAATTTAATTGTAATTGACAAAAATCCCAATCATGATATTCAAGAATTTCTTTAAAAACCGGATATTCATCATGGAAACTAAATCCAATATTACGGATTTTCCCTTCTTCTCTAAATTCTTCACACATTCCAATCAAGTCATATTCTAATACTTTTCTCCATTTATCAGCATCTAAAGCATGTAATAAATAAAAATCAACATATTCAACATCTAATCTTTTTAATTGATCTTCAAAAACTTTTTTTGCCTCTTCTTTACTCGAAACATTCCAAATTGGTAATTTTGTCGCTAAAAAGAAATCTTCACGTTTATACTTTTTTAACACTTTACCAACAAACGGTTCGCTATCGCCATTATGATAAGGAAAAGCAGTATCAATGTATGTAACCCCTGATTCAATTGCCTTATCAATCATTTTTTCTGCTTCTTTTTCATTAATTTTCCCATCCTCATCTAATGGAAAACGCATACAGCCAAACCCCAATAATGATGGTTCAATCCCTAAATTGTCAAACTTTTTTGTTTTCATTTAAAGTCCTCCTAATATCCTACAACATACTTTCATTATACTATTTCACCATTTTTTTTACCATATTTAAATATTTTTAAGAAAAATATTTCTTCTTGTATGTTATGATATAAAAAAGGAGTTTATTTTATAATGGAAAAGAATTGTAAATTATTTGACTATATACTACTATTTCTTGCCTTGCTATCATTATTCTACTTCATTATAGTTGTCACTAATTCTCGGTTTATCAATGCCTATATACTTTATCCGATTTTTACAGCATTATTAATGTGTTATGCTGTATATGAGTTACATTTTAGAAAAAGTATTCTATCCTCATTACCTAAAATTCTTAATTATTCAATTAAAGGAATTATTATTATTAGTGTAATTGTATTTATAATTATCGAGGGTTTAATTATACATGAGGTTAATAATAAGTATAACAAACGCAGTGATTTCCTCATTGTTCTTGGTGCTCGTTTATACGGCGACAAACCTGCACCACTATTACGTTATCGATTAGATGCAGCTGTTGAATATCATCAAAAATTTCCTGATGTCCCAATTATTGTAAGCGGAGGACAAGGCCACGGCGAGAACATCACAGAAGCAAAAGCTATGAAAGACTATTTAATCAACAAAGGAATAGATGAATCATTGATTATCGAAGAAAATAAAAGTACTAATACAAATGAAAATATTATCTATAGTAAAAAAATTATTGAAACATCGACTACTGAAGACTATGAAGTAGTTATAATAACTAATGGTTTTCATTGCTACCGAAGTAAACTATTAGCAAATAAACACGGTTTAGAAGCTCATACATATGCAGCTAGAGAAAATTTAGATACTGCTCCACACTATTATTTAAGAGAATTTTTTGGATGTTTGAAAGATATGATATTATCTTAAATATTCCACATAGTTCACACATTTATTGATAATTAATTTAGTATACTATTGAATGGAGGGGTGATTATGTTTAGTAAATTATATATTACCATTAAGGCAAGTGACAAATTTGACGATTCAATTATTGATCCTATTTCTTTTATTCTAATAGATTGGGGAGTTGATGGAAATCTAATCGACTGGGATATTTATCCAAGTCGTGCTAAATTAGAAATTAATACTGAAAATGATAATTATCAGACTTATAGTATAACTTATCAAGGGATGCAAACAATCATGGAATTGTGCTATGAGTGTGAATTTGTTATGACAATTATTGATAATGATGAAAAAAGCGAGAGTTATACAACATATTTCAGTCGTGAAAATTCCAATAACTTTGAAACAGATATCTCAGAATTATTAGAATAAAAACTCAAAGAATTTAAACTTTGAGTTTTTTTATTTTTTTTACATTTTCTCTTTACATTTATCAAATTTTTATATATAATCATTATTGCGTTGAGAGTTAATAACCTCTTAACAAAGTAAATATGGCGGTCGTGGTGAAGTGGTTAACACACCAGATTGTGGCTCTGGCATTCGTGGGTTCGATTCCCATCGACCGCCCCATTTTTATTAAATAATCTAAAAAAATAAAATAAGAAGATAAATCATACAAAATAAAGTTATATACTTTATACTTGATTTCACAGTCATTTAAGCATATAACTACTAGATTTTATCTTTCCAATATGGTAAATTTCTATATAAACAAACCATATTTATATATTATATGATTTATTATCATATGTGTCATGGTTAAGTGCTAAATGACTATGCTCAATCCTGTTTCATTGGTAGTGAAACAGGATTTTTTATTTAGTTGTTTCGACTGTTTAAGTATATCACCTGAAAACATAAAAATAAATAAAAAATTGAAAAAATAACGATATTAATTATACCACTGCTTGATAATTTAAACATTTTTTAAATACTCATATATCAGTTTATAGAGTACAACTCTATTTTTAATCAAAATATTTCTCAATAATAAATTGTTAGACAAAATTTTATTTGATATAATACGTTTGTTATCGTCCCTCCTGTTTGGAGAGGAGGTGGTATAATAATGTCCGATTTGATTATTTCTGTCATGGCAGGTGTAATAGTTTATTACATATGCAAATAGTTAGACAAATATTTATAACGATAACTAGCCTAGTGTTAAGTTCACTGTAAAAACCAGAAAAGGTAAGGAGTGCATTCCTTACCTTTTTGTTTGCATTGTGATATAACAATGCCCGATTTACAGATAGATTATAACATTTAATCTATTCAATATCAAGTATATCTATTTTTTTACTGTTTATACCATTTTTTATCATATATTTTATTACCGCCAATTCTTTCCATAATATCCTTGCAAAGTAATTGAGATATGTAATTTTATTCTATTTCATTTTGATCCCATTTCCTTCATTTCTCCCATAGCAATCAGTTCCCTGTTTAATTTAAATATTGCGAAATCAATATTCAAAACAATTCTACTGCAACAATTGAAAAAATATAATTATCACAATCAAGAATTCTACAGTACTTACCATTTCACTAGATCTATTATCTGTAATCATCAATCTGTTTAAAGAATTATCTAATACCTATACCATCTTTGGGATTTAATCTATTATTTGTATTTATTTCCATTCCCCAATTTTTATTTCTATATGAATCTTTGGATATCATTCTTTTAGTCGTACTTTCTGCAATATACTTCACATTATCCCACTTTCTAAATTGCTTTCTAGCTTCTCCTTCCAAAATTTAACTTTTAATATTACATCTCTTTGAATTTTAAATAGTTTCCCACATAATATTAGAAATTATACATAATTTACAGTTCTGCAATATAATCATATATTTTTTTCAATTTTCTAATATCTTTTTTACTGTAACTGCCTTTAGTCATCTGCATTTTTAAACTCACCTTTAGATCATATAAATAGTCCTCAATTTTATTTTTTTCTTCACTTTTAATAACATCTTCAATTTTTTGAGCCATTTCTCTCTGAATTTTATTATTCACATGTAAATACGTATCCGTAATTTCTATATTTTCATGCCCAAGACGTTTTGAAACGTTGTAGACATCATTGGTTATTTCCAACATCATGGTAGCATGAGAGTGTCTAAAACCGTGCAGATTCATATTAGAAACATTGGATAACTCTTTATATTTAATAAAAAAAACGATCAAGAGTAGAATACGACAGCATTTTTGTATCACCAAAGACAAAATGATGATTAATGTTACAACTATATTCAGTCTTCTTATTAAGGTAATAATTAAGCAGCATTTCATTCAGGCTGTCATTAATATAAATAATACGATGTGAACTGAAAGATTTTGGTTCTTTAACAACCTGACCTCTACCTCTTACGCGACAGGCAGTAGAATTAATTGTTATTGTCTATTCTATCAGTTCTACATCTTTCCACATCAGAGACAGTGCTTCGCCTTTGCGCAGTCCAGTATAGAAAAAAACATTAAACAGTACATAGAATTTTTCTTCATCAACATGACTTATAAACCTGTTGAAATCTCCGATACTCCATATAATTTAACATTTTTTATGTTTTTCCTTGTCAACAAGAGTATGGATACGTTTTATCCTCGTGACTGCTCAACTGTCGGTGTAAAGCAATTCATTAAAACACTATATTTAATCAATCGTTTAAGCAGTTCTACAATTAAATTAATATATGACACCGAAATACATCACCACTTCTACTTCCATAGACACCTTCAACCATATCCTTTTGAAACTTCTTAATGGACTTTGGATCAATTGCTTCTAATTCTATGTTTCCAAATACAGGTTTCAAATGAGATTTATAACGATATTTAATAGAATCTGTAGTCGTAACCTGATTGATCATATCGACATCTTCGATATATATGTCAAATAATTCATTTAAAGTCATAATACATTCCTCCCATAAAAAAATCAGCTTTAATAATACATTAAACTGATTTATTATACTACCAGAATATTATTCAAGCTGGCGTTTTTTCTTTATCTTCTTTTTTTCTGAAGTCATTTTATGGGAGTATTTATTAAGCTTGTAAAATGAAGTTTTCCAGTATTATCAAGCAAGTTATCAAATATATTCATAGGAACCCCTTCTACCTTTTTATCTGGATTTATCTTACAATCAACAGCATTATACCTAGCCCACAAAGATTTTTTCTTATTGTTAATGTTTATACATCTTTTTTCAAATTTATCTGATTCTTCTAATTTGCATACCACAAATGAATTGGGCCTGAATGTCAATATTTCTTTATCCGTCCATGTCATGATCTCATCAACACGGCCTACCCTGAAATCATGCTCAATATTTTTATTATGAGTCTTCCTTTTTACTTCAACAACAACCCAATCACCTATACTGATTTTCTCGTATTCCGGACAAATAAAATGATAAGGCTTGCTGTTGATATTGATTTTTCTAGAAACACCTCTAGCGAGCCTTACAACAGCTATCTGAAGCTCAGTTGTTTCAATATTTAAACTCTCTAATTCTAATACCATTTCTTTCACCTCGTTATAAGTATATCATCTTATAAAATCAGAAAACACGACAAAAAAAATACTATATCCATTTCATTAAGTGCAATTACCTCAAAAATAACATCACCTAAAACTACTAGCTCAAATAGAACTATTCAATTACCTAGTAAAATAGTTGAGAAATTAAAGCAAAGATATATCATTGTATCATAACTAGATAGTTTTAATGAAGATTACTATTTATATAAAGACGAAAACTACATCTCTATTGCGACATTTAGAAGATGATTTAATGAAGATGTTAAAAAATCTTGTGTTAAAAGAATTACTGTACATGGTTTAAGACATTCACATGCGTCCTATTTATTATCAAATCCAACGATTTCTGAATTATTAATTGCTGATAGATTAGGACATAGTGTTGAAATGTTACGAAGTACTTATGCACATATTTATGAAAAAGCAGAAAAAATCTCATAGATTTTATTGATGAATTATAATGGTCTTGATTACATATTCAAGACCTTTTACTTTGCATAGCAAAAGAGCCTCATAATGAAGCTCTCTCATATATAATCGACAATTTATACCTTATTCCTTTAAATTAGTTCCAAAAGAGTTAAACCACGCCCTTTGATGAAAGGGTATTTTCTTTACAGGTTTCATATCCTCTAATGCTATTCCTACAGGTAAAAAAGCAACAAGATCATATTCATCTGGTACATTTAATATTTTTGCCATTTTATGACCTATTTGATCTAGATCTGTAATATGTCCTTCAATCCAACAACTTTGATAACCTAACTCTACAATAGCAAGTAACATGTTTTCAATAGCTGCTGAATAATCCTGGACAGAAAAACATTTATCTCTATAAGCATATATTCTTCTTGTCAAAACACATATCATTGCAGGAGCTGTCTCTCCAATAGGAGGTTTAATAACACTATGTAGTTTTTTTAATACATCCTGATCATCTACAACAATTAAACTTGTCGTTTGTTTATTACATCCTGATGGAGCAGATAATCCAGCTTCTACTATTTTCATAAGATCTTTTCTTGGCATTTTTTCTTGCTTATAACCCCCTCTATAACTATGTCTATTTATGATTGTATCAATTGTATTCACTTAAAAACTCCTTTCATTTATTTATTATTAATGAAAGAATCATCCATATGGAGCCAAAGGTCCATCATTCATCAATTTGAAGTTTATCATCATATTATATTTTTCCTTTTCAACATTTATATTTTCTTTAAAAAACTATAGCCTTTTTTATAAAATTCCTGCTTTTCATAAAAAGCATGTGCACCTAAACGTGTTATACCACTATTTAAAGTTATTACAGACACATTATGATTTTTTGCATATTTTTCATTATACTTGATCAAATTCTTGCCCACACCCATTTTTTGATATTTATAAGAAACTGCTAAGGCAATTATTCTCATAAGTTTCCCAGATATTTCAAAAGCCAATCCAAAATGTAAACCAATAAATACAACAACTTGTTTATCTTCAACAGCTACATAAATACAATAATTCTCATCTTTACACATATTTTCAATCCTATTTGCAAGTTCTTCACAGGAAACATCATATCCTAATTCGCACTTTAATAAGCTGTGTATATCATTTAAATCATCTGTATCATATAATCTATATTACATTTTTATCACCTCGTTTTTATAATTATCTAAGAACTTAACCTATATATTTACATACATCTAATAAGCTATTACATTTCCTTACATCATTTTCCTTTCCTGAATAATTAATTCCATAGAATGTTAATCCAAAATGTTTAGCTAATAAATAATCGGCTTGACTATCTCCACAATATATAGATGATTGCATATCTATATCATATTCTTTTAATGCCTTCTCTATCATCCCAGGTTTTGGCTTTTTACAACAGTGATCTAAATCATTATGAGGACAATAATAAATATTCAATACATTGATTCCATTATTTTGTAAAATTGTTAATAATTTTCCCGCAAATGAATAATAATCGTTTATCGAAATAATACCATCAGCTATTATATATATATTGATTTGTAACTATGATAATTTGAAATCCTTTTTCAATTAATTTTTTATTCCTTCAATAGAGGATTGCAGTCCTCTCTTTTCTTTTTTAGCACCACTATCAGAGACTATGTAACTAGTCTTTTTTCTTTAACTCTACAACGATAAGGTCAACAATTCGATTATTGACTCTAGATTCATGTACAGAAAAGCGGTAGTGGCACTTTAGGAAAGTATTTATGATCATAAAATACCTCCGTTTTTCATTATAACATTTCGAAGAAAAATTAACCATTAAATAAAAAAAGTAGATTTTAGCGAACTCAAAACACTATTAGACAAAATAGAACAAAACAGTTTTATAAAATTAAAATTAAATATTTAACATTGTTTGCATCAAAGAAAATCAAGAAGAAAAATCCCTCTTTATATCGACGTTTTTTCTTCTGAAGAACTTAATAAACGAATATTTATATGATATAATTAATATGAATAATAAGTGGAAATATTTATAACATATAAAATTTATTTTAGAGAGGGGATTTTATGAAAAAAAAAAAAATAACAATTATCATTTTCACGATTTATTTAGCATTTATCTTCCTATATCCGTTGTTGAGAGGTTCAATCGCACATATTAACGGTTACCCATCGTATTTTGAAAAAATACTTAAGTGTATAAACATAATTCCATTCTATTTTGATTACACTGTAATGCCGTCTGTTATTATAAAAAATATTATTTTTAAGATTTGTCTATTTATTCCAGTTGGTTATATGCTTTTCACAAAAAAACAAAATCAAATTCAAATTGTGAAAATATTATTATTAATAGGATTTTTAAAAGAGACATTCCACTTATTAATTTTATACGGTTATTTTGATATAACGGATATTTTATATTATCTAGTTGGAGGATTAATAGGATATTATATACATAAAATAATATTCAATTGGAAGGTTTATAATGTTTAACCGCATGAAAGATATGTATAAATAAGAGAGGGGATAATAATGAAAAAATTAAACATTTTAAAAACGTTTGCAATAAGCATTGTTGTTATATCGTTGCTTTGTGCTTTTTGTTTTCCTATAAATGCTGTAAACGCACTTACAAACTATACTGAAAACAAAGAGAACAGATCCATTGAAACGTTAACCATAACTGCAGACCAAGGATTAGGTGGCGATATGGGATATGTAACATGTAAAGTTATTGTAAATTATAATATTCAAGCTCGTACATATAAGGTTGCTGGGGTAACAGTGACACCTCACTTTTCAAGCAGTCAGCCATTATTAACCATGATAGGAAATCCAACAACCACGCCAGACAGTGGCGGATTAATTACAAATGGCTATGTTACAGTTCATTATAAATTTGGTATTATGTTCACTGATTATAAATGGTCAAAAAGCTGTAAAGTTTATTTATAATATCTTATAACTGAATAATAACTATACATATCTTTCACATTTCAACATCAACGATAAAAAAGTTCAGAATAGGGTGATAACAATCATGAAAAATAAAGTCTCTAAACAGGTCAATGAATATGTAAACTATTTTCCCACCAAAAGAGTAATTATTAAGCCTTTTTTTAAATGCCGAATTGACACAACAAATTATATGTTATTCAAGCAAAATGAAATTGAAATCCACTATGATGATAATTTATACACTATAAATCATGAACAAATTAATGCAGTGATTTTATCAATGTGTAGTCGATTATATAATCCTGGAATAATTGAAAACAATCCTGCTAAATGGGTTGTTAAAAGATTTACCACCGGATCAATCGGAACAGTTATGCAACCTGTGATTTATAATGTTGACATAGACATACTTTGTAAAGATAAATTCCTACAATTCGAGTGTACAAATCTAGATGAAATGTCAGAAATAATAACACATTTAAAAAACATAGGCATAATAGTTCAAGATTCTTTAGGAATAGAAAAACTATTAAAGGTCTATAAAGATAAATATGAGTTGTTCAAATATTTAGACAGAACTTTTCCTAAATTAGCTAAAAAGGAAAATTTAGATAATCCTCGTGGTGTATTAACAAATAAATAACATTTATATCAAAAGACAGAATTCATAAAAAAGTTCGTAATGTATTTTACGAACTTTTTTTGTACCAAATGTTCTTCAGTCGAACCGCTGAACCATTAGAAATTATGAAAATGATAAATTAACTTTGAAAAAGTATAGTAGTCGAGAGATTTCTTTAGATTTTAAAAAACATAAAAAGCTATATATACCAAGGGTTTCAAACAAAAAAAGTATGGTTTTACTATAGTATATCTCCCATAGTAAAACCATAGCAAAAACAATATCATTAAAAATACTAAAACAATAGCAGTGAAATACACATTCAAGCTAATACCAATTATAGTCAATAGACTAAAATTTGCTAAGTATATTCCTACAAGTTTTCATTTACCAACACATGAACAATTGGATCAAGTTATCGATATTCTTAATGATAGAGATAATGATAGCAATAAATATTGCTATGCTGTTAAAAGAAACGGAAAAATAAGGATAATAAACAGATGCATCGTACCATATTTAATGATAACAAAACAAGATTATTACGACCATCTTTATATGATCATTTCAAAAACGATACAACTGTAAGCTTTTGTTATAAACCACTACCATCTGATCATAAAGACGATTCAACTATTCTTCTGAATTTTTCAAAAAATCAAAAGCAGGGTAAGAGCCGGAGGTGCGGACAATTTCTTGGACCAGAGATGATGTAAAGGAGGAAAAAATATGTCATATACGGAACAGGAAAAACAGCAGGCACTTGCACTTTACGATGAAACTGGTTCAATAGCCAAAGTCATTAATACACTTAGCTATCCAACTAGACAAAATATGTATACATGGATCAAAAACAGAAATATTGAAAAAAGAAAAAAGTAGCCGTTGACTATTCAGATACACCTGAGCATAGAAGACATCCATCACTGGAATTAAAATTATCAATCATTCGTCGTTGCTTTGAAGAAGGAGAAGATATAAAATCAGTATCAGAGGAAACTGGTTATTCAAGAGCAAGTATCTATCTCTGGAGAAGAAAATATGTTGTTGGGGGTGCAGCTGCATTGACAAGTGAAAAAAAGCATTTACCTCGAGGTAAAATCATTACAGATACGTCCAATCATGATGCTGGTCAAGAAGAACTTGTATCAAAAATCAAGGAACTGGAAATGGAAAATGATATTCTTAAGGAAACAATCAAAATATTAAAAAAAGATCAGGGTATCGATCGGTTTAATTTAAAAAATAAGGAAAAGACAATGATTATCGATGCCCTAAGAGATAAGTATTCATTGTCTTCGCTCCTGAAAAGGATGAGCATTTCAAAAAGCAGTTATTGCTATCAGCATAAGATTATCCATTCAAAAGGAAAATACGAAGCTATAACTAAAGCAATTTTGCAATTATTTCATAAAAATGATAGCAGATATGGTTATCGAAGGATCCATGCCTTGCTGAAAAAACAAGATATCATTATATCAGAAAAAATTGTTAGAAGAATTATGAAAGAAAATCATTTGGTAGTTAAAATAAAAAAGACTAAGAAATACAGCTCCTATATGGGAGAAATTACAAAGGCAGCTGAAAATCTTATTAACAGGAATTTTCATTCTGACAGGGCGAATCATAGAATACTAACGGATATTACTGAATTTTCGATACCTGCTGGAAAGGTATATCTTTCACCAATCATAGATTGTTTTGATGGGATGGTATCTGCATGGAAAGTTGGTACAAATCCAAATGCGGAACTTGTCAACAGTATGCTGGATGAATACTACGAAACACTAATGAATGGAGAAAAGCCTATCATACACAGTGATCGAGGAGCACATTATCGATGGCCAGAATGGATCAGTAGAATGGACAGGTATGGATTTCAAAGAAGTATGTCCAAGAAAGGTTGTTCACCAGATAATTCAGCATGTGAAGGATTTTTTGGAAGAATGAAAAATGAAATGTATTACGGAAGAAAATGGAATAATATCGGTATAGAAAAATTTATGGTTCTTATAAATGAATATATTGTGTGGTACAATACAAAAAGAATAAAACAATCGTTAAATTATCTAAGTCCAAAAGAGTACAGACAATTACTGGATCTTAATTGAAATAGCAGGTCCAAGAAATTGTCCGCACCTCCCTCTCACTGCTTGTTTCAGATTGTTGACAAAGTGGTACTCCAAACAGGATACCACTTTTCATTTGCTTCATAAGTTCTAAAAAATGTTGATATCATTCGTTTTATAATGCTTTTAGTAGAGATTTCCAACTCCACCTTGCCATTCTTTTCAGATTATGGCATGCAAAAATCATCAGCGCCTGATGCTGATTTTTTTGTAGTCCTCTTACTCTTGTATATCTTAGATTATGATGTTCCTTACAGTCTCCAAATACCCGCTCTATGCTTTCTTTTCGTTTTGGATAAATTTTCTTCCATTTCACTGTATGTCTTATCTCATCCACCACTTCTTCTCGGTACTTCTCCCACATATGACGGGTGATTACCTTTTGATGATTCTTTGACTGCGTACATTTCTCTCTCAATGGACATCCTTCACAGTCTTTTGGATTTGACTTATACTCCTTATAACCTTGTTTATTTGTGGTGCTGTATTCTAATATCTTTATATTAGGGCATATATAACAATCGTATTTTTCATCGTATACATAATCATATTTCTTCATATAGCCTTTTTTTGTCACTGGTCTTTTATATGGGGCATACATTTTTTGTCCATTTTCTAATATCATCTTACAAATAGCTGGTGTGATATACCCTGCATCTAAACATATATTTTTGATCTTATCCTTATATTCTTCACTTAATAGCTGATATGCAGGAAAAAACGACACACTATCATGCACATTTCCTGCTGCACAATGACTTAATACCACAAATCCATTTTTATCACAGAATGTTTGATGTGAATATGCAAAACATTTTTCTTTTTATTCTTTGTGGAAACAGCCGCTTTCCCTGTCTGTTTTGCTTACTTTTATATGTTTGCTCACCAGGTCTTTTTTGAGGCTTCCTGTTTCTTCATCATAATTTAATTCTTCTGCTTTTGTTTCTTTTAATGGTTTTTTTCCATGAGCGATACGATCCTCATTGATTTCTTTCAATAACTCATCATCATACACTCTTTTCACTATTTCTACTTCCTCATCTGTATACTTGTTTTTGTTTGCATTTGCTTTTTGGTGCGTAGAATCCCCATATACTGTTTCCAAGTCTACAAAACCATATTCGATAGCCTGTTTTAGTATTCTGGTAAATATATGGTGAAACACCTCACTGTCTCCATATCTTCTTATATAATTTTGACTCCATGTTGAATAGTTTGGGACTTTATCTTCCATAGCTATCCCTAAAAACCAGCGATACGCTAAATTGACTTGGATTTCTTTACATGTTCTTCTCATAGAATGTATTCCAAACAATATATTGATGAATACCATTTTAAAAAGCACCACAGGATCTATGCTTGGTCTACCAAAATCACTATATAGATCTTTGACTAAAGGATATATAAAATCCCAATCCATACATGAATCCAGCTTTCTGACATCATGTTCCTGTGGTACCAGTTCTTCTATTGTTCTCATTATGATACTGTCTTTTTTAATACTTTGTCTCGTCATTGCCATGTGTTATCACTCCTAATTCGCACCTTAATTATACCATTTTTTCATCTTCCTTTATATAATAAAAAGCAAGAAGAGCCTCAAGTTTTGCGAACTAGGACGAAGTCATCTTCTTGCCTTTTCATTCTATCATAGTTTTCTTTCTATTCAAATAAAAAAACTGTTGACTTTGTTTATTTACTTTGTCAACAGTCTGAAACAAGCAGTTATATCAACTGCTTGTTTTTCCAAAAATGTTTATACATCTTTTTTTTCAAATTTATCTGATTCTTCTAATTTGTATACCACAAATGAATTGGGCCTAAATGTCAATATTTTTATTATGAGTCTTCCTTTTTACTTCAACAACAACCCAATCGACTATACTGATTTTCTCTTATTCCGGACAAATAAAATGGTAGGGCTTGCTGGTGATATTGATTTTTCTAGAAATACCTCTGGGAGCCTTACAACAGCTATCTGAAGCTCAGTTGTTTTAATATTTAAACTCTCTAACTCTAATACCATTTCTTTCACCTCATTATTAGTATATCAGCTTATAACATTAAAAAACACGACAAAAAATACTGTCTTTATTTCAATAAATAATCATATTTCACAAGTGTTTGATTATTGCCAATATTTAAAAATCTATTTTTCTTTATTAATTTTATCAATTAGCCATTTTCCATCTTTTTCTACCATCTCAAATTTAAATGTAAATTCGGTATACTTAGCGTTGTCTAATTCTTTATATAACGGATTATATAACTCTTTTGACAAATCATCAAAAATCTTTTTCATCATTGCTTCTTGTCCCTGTTCTAAATATATTTTAGATAACTCTTCCATATTTTCTTCTTGATACTTCTGAGCCAGTTCATTAATATTTTCTTGTGCTGATGTCATATCGATTGATTTTTCATCTAGTCTTTTTCCTTTAACCAGTACGGTATTTTCTTCTTCGTCATCAAAAGTTATTTTATACTCTTTTATTAATTTATCAAAGACTTTTTTAACAAAGTTTTCGGTTTCTTTCACAAAGGATTCACCATAAACATTTTCATCTTCAAAATTCTTAAATCCATCAGTTATAGAACTAATATCAAGTACATCAGTATAATCATCAGTTCCCAGCTTTTCTAATTCATCTAGCTTGTATTCCTTTATATTATCAAAAAAAGATGTAACTACCTTTTCCTGTTCTTTCTGGGTGTTATCGTTTCCAGCACATCCAGTCATAGAAATAATCATTAATGCTGCCAAAGCAAATGTTAAAATTTTTTTCATATTTATTTCCTCCAAAAATGCAATCAACTTATCCTACTAGCAATAAATCAAAACTATAATACATTTATCCCTCCTGCTATCAAATTAGCCAACCGGCTTATACTAAATTTTAACATAAAATTACATACTTATGTCTATAAATGATAAAAATTGTTTTTTTAATCTATTTAAATATAAAGGTACATCATTGTTAGTGTAGAATAAAGATTTCATAAAAAACATCTCTGTTACACTTGAAAATCAGTAAAATAAAATCCGTTGTATGCAACACCTATAGATATAAAAAATCTGTTATTTGATATTTCTGATAGGACATTTACTCGAGCATATGCTGCTAATACATAAAATGAATAAGATATTCACTGATTCTAGCCATGTGGATAATCAAAGTAGAGTATAAAGTCTTAAATAGGAAATTTTTATTTGTTTTGCAAATTAAATATATCTAATACCTCTTTTAAGATGCATTCTAAAATTAGAGTTATTAAATACTGGTCTCAAAAATCGAAATGCATATGAGACAGATTGTAATAACCCGATCATAAGAAAATCTAACTGTTGTTATAATCGATTTGAACAATTTAAAATTAGCGAATGACCAACATGACCATGATACTGCTGATTAATATATTATTATAGCAGCAAATATATACATGTCCGGTTTATATCTTTGACTACAAAAATATCTTTCAGTTATAGAGTAGTCTTGGCTATAAAAGTATAATTTTACTGAAAAAATATTGTAATGAAGAAAGATTTGATTCCAATTTATGGATTGTAGGCGAAGTCTGTAAGTGATTTTGTGTAAAGCCAAACTTCATTAGATGAGGGGAAATTACATTGAATAATCATGTAACGCAACACATCAGTTATACATTTTACCTAAAATTTAATAAATATTTTATTAGACAATCTAATTTTTTATTGATTCATAATTAACATCACCATATTGAATATTAATTATAAGCATTTATCATTTTATTATTAAATAAAACAACCACCGATTGTTAGCCGGAGGTTGTCTGTTGTGGCATAATTGTACTATTTAGTTTTTCTTCTTTAGTAGAGTAATTCCTGCTAAAGAGATTGTTCCTAACATTGCGAAAGTAGCAACAAGCGCATTATCACCCGTTTTAACAGAAGTATTATCTTTAGATGGTTTTTCTGTTGGTGCAATAGTATCAACATCTGCTTTTTCAGTTGCTCTAACTGTTACTTTTACTGGATTAGAAAAGTCTACTTTAGTATAAATAATTTCATATTCTCCAGTATGAGTATCAATTACCATATTTGGGTTTACCCATCCCCATCCTTCAGGTAATGCAATTGATTCTAATTTATTACCAATAACACCTTCTAAATCCATATCACTAGGTAATAGTGGTTTTTCAACTACTGTTAGCTTTGCTGTTTTACGTACTGATGGTTTACTATCATGCATTGCGGAATAATGAATATTGTATTCACCTGGTGCCAGTTTAGCAATTTTTTCTTTACTAGCTACGCCATCTATTAAGCATTCTACCTTAGTTTGATTTTGATCATTGCTTTGAGAGTTATCGTTTAAGTCAGGGTTTGTAGTAAACATATGTTCATTATCTATTGAGTAATCAATTGTATACTCTGATAAGTCTACTAATTCACTGCCTGCTGTTAATGTTGCTTCATTTAATAAATCTGGTACAACACCTTCTACCATTGATAAATCTTTTACATTGAGAGCTGCAGTATTAGCATAGTATTTTTCTGCCGCTGCTTTTTGCTCTTGATTTTGTGCATAGTATGCATATTCAACTTTAAATGTTTGTCCTGCTAAGTTTGAACCTGCATCTCCTGGCCAGTTTCCACCAGTAGCAAAGTTTAATTGAATATATTGAGGGCGGTCTAATGCTGCTTTGGCAGCAGGATCATCACTATAATCAACACTTCTTACAATTTGATCATCAATATACCATTCCATTTTACCTTCAGACCAGTTAATACCAAATACATGGTACGTTTCACCATCGATCACAACACCTGGTGTAGTAATTTTTGACCCTTTGCCGTTCCCTGCATATTTACCATTATCTGCTCCCGGTGTATATCCTGGTTTATTGGTATCGCTGTAATGTAACGTTTCATAAACAAAATTAGGATCACCGATCGATTCCATGATATCAATTTCTCCTGATAAAGGCCAACCATCTCCTTGGTCACCGTTAATAGATCCATCTAACGTAAAATCGGACCCTAATGTCCAGAATGCTGGGAAAGTTGCTTGTCCTTCTGGTAATTTTGCTAATACTTCAATACGCCCAAATAAAAAATCTTGTTTGCCATGTGTTCTAACGCTTCCAGAATTATAAATAACTTGACGATCTCCACGTGGATTTTTATATTGTGACTCCTTAGCACGATCTGTCACCTCTAAGACAAGTTTTCCGTCATCAACATGTACGTTTTCTTTATCTTTAGTATAGTGTTGTTGTTCAACACCACGAATACACCCTAATTCATAACCCCATTTAGAGTTATCTAATCCATTGTTATCAATAGCACCTGTTCCATCGAACTCATCTTTCCAAATTACTTCATATTTTTCATCATTTGGAGTAGTCTCAGTACCTATTTGACTCAATGTTACATCGTCAATATAGATTTGTGATTTATATGTAGCATTCTCAGTTGATTCTGTCCATTTAATAAAAGCTAATGCTACTTCACTATTTTCTCCACTATTAAATGTAAATGTTAAATCTTGATATTGCCAAGCTTCATTAAATGTAATTGCTTGTTCTATAGCAGGATTTAAATTCTCTACATTTGGTGTTTTAATAGCAACAATTGCTTGTGCAGCAGCATCAGCACTTAAAACTTTGGCTGTTACTTTATATTCTTTGTTCTTCTCTAATGATAATGTTTGATATACTGATGCATTTTTACTGAATGATGGTAATAACCCGCAAACTTTACTGTTATGAGCCGCACCTGGGTAATCAGTAATTTGACCATCACCTGTTGTACTCCAGTATTGACCTTTATTAGTTTCAAATCCACCATTCTTAATTAAATTTGTTCCGGGTTTAGTTCTTTCAAGTTCTAACATTTCATACTCTGTTTCTAAACCTGTAGTATCAAGATTTTTAGCTACGGCTGAAAACATATTTATTCCTGAAAGACTTAGAGCCGAGGTTAGTGCTAATGCACTTTTAAAAAACTTTGACTTCATATATAATCTCCCTTTTATAGAATGTTGTAATAGTTATTCACCTATTATGCCACTGAAATCGTTTTCAAATAACTAGTACCAATATAATATATAAAATTTAGTAAAATATTTCAATATATTTCTCAATATTTAGTAAATAATTATATAGTTTTATATATAATTTTTTACTATCTGGATAAACACTATACTTTCAAATAAAGTAGGAAAATTATGATTATGGTTCGTAGTTCATCTCTCACTACTGTTATGAAACTAACAATACTAAAATAAAAGAATCCTAGTAAATATATACACTTATATAACACCGTTATAGCTTTGATTGAGAACCTTAATTATAATTGTACTGATTATAAAATCTTTATAATTAAAGCCTTGATCATCATACTAATTACCCTAATATCAAATAACTTGTTTATAAAAAAAGGGAAAGAAAATCGAGAATGTCCGCATAAATACTATATCTATCAGAAAAACGGATAGAAGAACAGAAAGTAACTTGAGATCGTAATGTATCCAATATAATCTGCATCATTCAAAACGTTATTTGCTCCATTCTCTTGATTGCTGGAACTATCTTCATTATAATACTCAGTATTTCTTTGAGACGGTTAATTCTCTGATTCTGTATCTTTTGAATAAGCCCTAATAAAATAATTACAATAACTAAGCATTTTAAGAGCAATCTATTTTTTCAATTAATCTTCCTCTAACTTTTTTAATCCAATACTTAAGGCTGGCTGTGATATGTGAAGCTGTTGTGCATAATAGCAATAAATTGTTCAAGTTGTGATAACTCCATAATTTTCTCCTCCAATTTATAAATAAAACTTATAGCCCTATAAAAATGTTATATTATATAATTATTATTTTATCTTGTGAAATAATACATGTAAAGATTTGAGTATCCTTTCTTAAACTTAAATCAATAAAAATATATTATAGTTAAGGAGAAAATTATGCAAAAAAGAGAAATTGGTCATTTATTAGTATCACAAATTGGTATGGAATGCATGGGGGTTTCCCATGGATATGGTCAAGTGCCAAGTGAAAAATATGCAATTGAAGCAATAAGAAATGCATATCAAGAAGGTTGTACTTTTTTTGATACCGCTGAAACTTATGGTAAAGAAATGTTTGAAGCAGGGCATAACGAACGTCTTGTAGGAAAAGCAGTTGAGCCTTTTAGAAAAGATATAACTCTTGCAACAAAATTATATCTAAATACCCAAGAAGTTGAAAATAATGGATTAGAGAAAGTTATTCGAGAGCACTTAAAAAAATCAATGAAAAATTTAAAAACAGATTATATCGATCTTTATTATTTACATAGAATAAATCGCGATATTCCTATTGAAGATGTTGCATTAGTGATGGGAAAGTTAATTCAAGAAAAGCAAATTAGAGGATGGGGCCTTTCACAAGTTACAAAAGAAACGATACAAAAAGCCCATGAACTCACACCAGTTACAGCAGTACAAAATTTATATTCATTATTAGAAAGAGACTGTGAAGACGATGTTTTTCCATATTGTCTAGATAATCAGATTGGTGTTGTCGCCTTCTCTCCAATTGCAAGTGGACTACTATCAGGAAAAGTAACTTCAGAAACAAAATTTGAGGGTGATGATGTAAGAAAGTTTCTTCCACAGCTTACACAAGAAAACATTGTTAAAAATCAACCTATTATAGATATACTTCATCAGTTTGCAAAAGAGAAAGAAGCAACACCAGCACAAATTTCATTAGCATGGATGTTGCATAAATATCCTAATGTTGTACCTATTCATGGTTCAAAAAACAAAGATAGAATCATAGAAAATCTACAGGCCTCTTCTATAACTTTGAGCAACGAAGAATTTAAAAAACTAGAAAAAGCATTAGCTCAACATCAAGTCTTTGGACATAGAGGACATAATGAATCTGAAAATTCGGATTTTTCAAAAAAATGGAAAAATAAATAAAAGATATTAATAGTGAGAGTTTACAAAAAAGTCTTTGCGTTTTAATTAATAATCGCAGCTTGCTTAATTTAAAAACGCAATATTTTACCACAATAAAACTTTCACTGTTTTTTATTTCACTGTGACATGATCAGCTGTCTTTAATAGTTACATAAGTTTTATAGTTAAGATAAAACTCAGCTTTTATCAATTTATAACTGCTGAACAAAGCGCATTGCTGCAATCACAATATCTATCACATGCCTAATTGCATATTTATTATATTTTGCTTTACACGAAGGAACTATAAGCTTATTTTTAGAAAACTCAATATCACAGTTGCAAGTAATTAGCCAAGTATTAACTTCTGCATGAACTAAACGTGAAATGATTCTTTTGTTCAGCTGAAAAATAGTCCCATTAGTACTTAAAATAATCAAAAGATGCTCTTCTTTAAACTGATATGATTTTATGAAATCTGCATCACAAATTACAACTGGAATATATAGAGTACTTAATTCTACTTGAATAACATTACAGAGAGAACGATTATCTCCTTGAGCATATAGATAAACCTTTTTACTTCTTAAAATATCGTTAATCAGACGATTAAGATGTGAATAATTAATCTTCTCCCCTACATATGTAATTGTTTTTGACATAGACTGAGCAAACATTTTTGTATTTTGAGGAAGATCACATTCTTTTGAAAAGAATGACGGTTTATCTTGAAAAGAATGTATATAATCAATACAAGCGTCTTTAAACTCTAAATAAGAAGTAAAGCCAAGATTTTTAGCACATTTTGAAATCTGTCCTTTAGAGGTATGGCAAGCTTTTGCGACCTCTTCGATAGTCATATCCGCGATATCATGAATATGGGATTTGGTATAAGAACAAAACACATACATCGTAGTATATGTTTCAACATGATTAAGAACATCATTTAATTTATCAACCATCATAATAGCCATCCCCTTTTTTTTATTATACACGAAAAACTCTTACTCATACATAGTAAGAGTTTTCAGTTTAAACTACTAACCAAGATCTTCTCCATTAGTTTTGATAACTTTTTGATACCAATAGAAAGAATCTTTTTTATATCTTTTCATGCTCCCATGACCGTAATCGTCACTATCAACATAAATATATCCATATCGTTTACTGCGCTCAGAAGTCCCTGCACTGACAATATCAATACATCCCCATGACGTATACCCAATAACTTTAACTCCTTCATCTATACAAATCTTCATTTGCTGAATATGTTCTTTTAGATATTTAATACGATAATCATCATGGATTTTCTTATCTATTGTCAGAGTATCATATGTGCCTAAGCCATTTTCTGAAACAATAATAGCTTTATGATAGCGATCCCATACCTCATTAATAGCCACCCTTAGTCCAATTGGATCAATTTGGAAGCCCCAATCTGTAACTTCTAAATTTTCATTACGAACTTTTCTTGGATGAAATTCATCAATAACTTCATTTTCAGGAACAAAAGCAATCAGCCCTTCTTCATTTTCAGGATGCGCAGACGTACATAAAGAATAATAATAGCTAAAAGAATTAAAATCGACTGTGTTCTCTCTAAGCAGCGATAAGTCTTCTTCCATCATCTTCAATTCAATATTTTTTTTCTTCATATAAGAAAGTGCATATTCAGGATATTCACCTTTTGATAATAAATCTAAGAAAAAATAATTTACACGATTTGCCCATTGAGCAGCCAAAATATCCTCTGGATTATTTGTCTTTGGATAATATAAAGACATACCTAACATTGATCCTATTTGAAAATTAGGATTAATTTCCCGTGCTTTTTTTGTTACTAACGCACTAGCAATAAATTGATGATGCAAAGCTTGAAAAATAGTTTCTAATTCATTTTGTGATTTTTCAATGAAAATAGCACCGCCTGTATAAGGTAAATGCAAAGACATATTGATTTCATTAAAAGGTATCCAATATTTTACTTTATTTCGATAGCGTTTGAAAACTGTTACCGCATAATGAACAAAGAATTCAATCATTTTCCTATTTTCCCATCCATTATACTTTAAAGCAAGCTGGAGAGGGGTTTCATAATGCGACAATGTAACTAGCGGCTCAATCCCATATTTTAAACATTCATCAAACACATTATCATAAAACCTTAATCCCTCTTCATTTGGCTCTTGTTCTTCCCCGTTTGGAAATATTCTTGTCCAATTGATTGACATACGGAAGCATCTAAATCCCATTTCTGCCATTAAAGCAATATCTTCTTTATAATGATGATAAAAATCAATCCCCCATCTTTTGGGATAATATTCATTATCGTGCTTTCCATTCATTATTTCTATTGCTTCTTCATAAGTAACAGTTTCTGTATTTTTGCCACAGCTTATTTCTCTAGGAACAAACTTTACCATATCGGCTGTACTCAATCCCTTACCACCTTCATTATACGCTCCCTCTAATTGATTAGCAGCTGTTGCACCACCCCATAAAAAATCATTAGGAAATAGTCTCATAACATAACTCCTTTCTATTGATTAGTCTGTTGTTTATTCGCCAAGGCAACAAATGGTAAATAAATCAAAACACAAATTATAAATACAAAACAAACTGAAATAGCAGTCTCCCACGAACCTGAAGCTGATAAAAACGCTTTAATAGGCTGTGGTGTTGTCCATCCAACATCTAATGTTCCAGGCAAAACAAGTCCTGTAGAAATCATCAATGCGCCTAGACCCATTGAAACAATTGGACTTAAGATAAACGGAATTACAAGGATTGGATTTAATACGATTGGCAAACCAAAGATAATAGGTTCATTGATACAAAATAATCCTGGAATAAGACCAATCTTTGCAGTTTTTGTATAATCAGCTCTTTTCCATCCCTTCTTTCGCGAAAGAATCAAAATAGCAACAATCAACGCTAATGTATTACCCGTCCCACCAATACATCCATAGTTTTCAAACAAGGCAAACCATGTATATGGATACGGAGAGCCCGCAGTTGTTCCTGCCTGTGCTGCATAAGAAATATTAGCAATATTCATAGAAGCATATAAAGTAATATAAATCGGAGAAACAGTAAAGGTTCCATGAATTCCTACTGACCATAAGATCATTGCCATAAAAATAAGAATCATAGGTGTAAACGGTGTAGCTCCTAAAGACTGAATAGGGGCTTGTAAAATCGCATAAACTAAAGCATTTAATCCTTGAGGCTCTATCAGCGAAATACAATAAGCAATAACAGAGGTTAAAATAATGATGATTGCGGTAGGAATAGCAATCATAAATGATTTTGATACTTCAGGTGGAACCTGATCCGGCATCTTAATTTGAAGTTTATCGATCTTTGTTAACTTACTAAAACCATATCCAACTAGTAACCCTGTAATTATAGCAACAAAAATTCCATTTGCCCCTAGATAAGATTCCGTTAACATTCCATCAACCTTAGGTGGATATAATACAAAGAATGAAGCTAAAGCAGTTAATCCAGCTTTTAATCCATCTACTTCATACTGTTTTGCCATATTTCTTGCAATTAAGAAAACAATAAAAACAGCCATGAGATTAATTGTTCCGTTACTTACAGGAGATAAAACTGCTTGAAAATCATCTAAATCAGGAATTATTTTAACAAGAAATTGACCAATAAATCCTGATGAACTTAATAAAACAACATTAATACAAACAACAATTGATCCTACAAATGTAAGAGGGAATATTTGAACAAAAGCATCCCGAATAGCAATAAGCCCTTTAATACTATTAAGCTTTGTTGCAAAGGGCATAAAATATCTTTCAAAAAAACTATTTAAAGCTTGCATACTTACTTCCTCCTTTTCACCAAGTCATTCATTTAAAAAGAGTCATACAAATATTGTATAAAATGGAGTGCACTATTTGATTTAAAATTACCTGATCAGTTCTATTATAAATCGCCTTATATCCTCCCCTCTCTTTACTTAAATTATAGATAATACAATTTTTTTAATCAAAATAGTTTCCTTAAATGGAAACTATTTTTTGCCAGTACTATCTAGATAGGTATTAAAAAATCTTGATGATTCAAAATAAAGAACATTTCAATCTTTAAATCATTAAATATAATTTTCACCAGTTTAAGCCGATTCATGCATATATTCAGAAATCAAAAAATAGTTTTCATTAATTATTTTTATCTCAATTAAAATATATAAAAAAGAAGAGATTTTCTCTCTTCTAATAATAGTTCAACATTTTAAAATATGTTTTATTCATCATTTCTTCTACTAGTGATTCTTTTTGAAACCCTTTATTCACATAAGTCTCCATTTCTAAAAACATAGATTTATTTTTTAGATTCTCAACTTTCATAGAATGTATATCAATACCATATTTATCAAAAACTTCACGAATATCTTTCAATGCATAATCTTCATAATAGATTTCCATTTGTATGTTTTGATTATTTTGTGTGACCTTTAAAAAGAACCCCCTATGAAACAATATCTGTAATCCTATCAAAATAATTGTTGTTATAATTCCGATATCATATAATCCTGCACCAATACACATTCCTACTCCAGATGTTGCCCACATTCCAGCAGCAGTTGTTAAACCTGAAACATTACCATTCTTTACAAAAATAACGCCTGCGCCCAAAAAACCAACGCCGCTTACGATTTGGGCAGCTATACGAGAACCATCTATTTCATTTATGTCTATAAAACCATATTTTGATACTAACATTATTAAAGCAGACCCCAAAGCAAGGATAGCATGTGTACGCACCCCCGCCCCCTTATTTCGACTACTTCGTTCATAGCCAATCAAACAGCCGCAAAATGCAGCAATCATAATTCTTATAACCCATATTCCATGATTTACTATATAGAATTTAATATCAAATGGCAAAATTCCCACCACCTATTCACAATATATTTCTTTCAATCTTCTTCTTTTTTCGTTATCAAAATTATATTCTTGTAATAAAAATTCATCATAACTTCTATATTTAACCCGAATTGATTGAATCATTATTTCAATCAATTCTCTTTGAACATATAATAAGGGTCTACATTCCTCCCTTAATTTCTCAGGAATTTGTAGCTGCTGACATAATTCATCATTACTTTCTTTTAAATAAATATTGGATAACAAGTATTCTTGGATTGCATCTTCTTCACTCATTCCTAGAGCAATCATAATCAAAAAGCCGGCAACTCCAGTCCTATCTTTTCCAGCAGTACAGTGAAAATAAACATAGCCATCATTTCTTAATAACAATTCGAACAAGCGATGATACGCAGGATTATTAAAAGCCATCTCTTTATATCCTGCTTTGATATAAGACATTAGATAGTTGTATTTTTCTTTAGTCATCTCTCCTTGCAGCATAGTACCAAAATCAAAACCATATTGATCATGCGATTGCATTTTAAGAGCACTGATACGTTCATATAAAATATTTTCATGCTGCTTATCCGGTGCTAAGCTTGCTTCAGCTTCATCTCTAAAATCAAGAATATATTTTATTTTTAAATGATCAACAAAATGATTTTGTTCTTTTATAGTTAATTTATCTAAAGCACCACCCCTAAAAATCATGTAGGGTTTTATTACAAAACCATCTTGAGAGCTATATCCCTTAATATCTCTAAAATTTTTAATATTAACTATTCGCATCTTATCTACCCATTTCCTCTTTCAATTCATCAAATTGCTCTTTAGTTAATCCAAAATCACCAATTGCAGTTAAATGGATATTATGGAAATCACTGCCACCACTTCTTATAAGATGAAATCTATTTGCAAGTTCCTGTGTTAAAGAATAATCTTCAGATTCCATACTAGGATGTGATATTTCAATTCCCTGTAAGCCATAGCTGACATATTTTTCAATTTCATCATAATTTTTATATTCACAAGGATGGGCAATAATAGCAATTCCTCCATCCTCACGAATTGCCTTTATCCCCTCTTTAATATCGATATATCCCATTTTAGAGTCTACATCTAGCGAAGTCTCGCTCATAAACAATTCTCGATACTTATTAATATCATTATACTCAGGATACTTATGAACAATCGCCAAGAATAAATGCATTTTGAAGACAATATTATACGGAGCGTATTCTTTAGCGTCTTCGTAAGTAATATTTAAGCCCTTTTGATTTAATATTTTAATAAGTTCATGATGATACTCATCCCTACATTGTAAAGTCTTTTGACATAGTTTTTCAACATGATACGGATGGTTATTTAACGCCAAACCAACAACATGCACCTTTTTGTGTACATCGTAATCATAACAGCTCATTTCAACCCCACGAATTGTTTCTAAACCATTTTGCCGGCATACCTTTTGCACTTCTTTGAAATGAAAAACAGTATCATGATCAGTAATTGCAATCACTTTAATTCCTTTTTCCTTAGCTAATTTGATCGTTTCTTCAATAGAATGAATACCATCACTATAAGCAGTGTGAACATGTAAATCTGCATACACCATATTATCACATCCTTAAATAATAGTTAAAACTGGATCAGTTTTTGTTACTTTTTTCAATTTTGTTGGAATAACTTCTAAATAATCATTAGAGTTTGTTACAACAACCATAGTTGTATAGTCTAAGCCCGCTTCTTTAATCATTTTTAAGTCAAATTCTAATAACAATGACCCCGCTTTTACATACTCACCTTTTTCAACATATTGAATAAATGGTTTTCCTTCTAATTTAACGGTATCAATTCCAACATGAATTAGAATTTCAGAGCCATTTTCAGTTGTTAAGCCAATTGCATGTTTTGTTTCAAAAGTTGCACTTATAATCCCATTAGCAGGAGCATAGATTTTTCCTTCTACAGGAATAATAGCAACACCCTTCCCTAAAACTTCTTTTGAAAACATTTCATCGTTAACTTCGTTTAATGGAACAATCTTCCCTTTAACAGGACAATTCACTTGATTTAATTTATTATCATCGTGTTTTACTTCACTTTCTTTCGGATCATCAAAACCAATAACTAAAGTTGCAATAAACGTTACAACAGCTGAAATAATCATAGTAATAATAGCATTCATAAGATTATTAGGGTTGTTCCCCCCTACCCACATTGGTAAATTAATAATGCTAGGAGTCATGAAAGCAAATGCTTTTAATCCACAAAAACCAGCATATAATCCTCCAGTAAAACTTCCAATCATAACTGCATACATAGGCTTTTTCAAACGAATTGACACACCATAGATACATGGCTCTGTAATTCCTGCAAAGAAAGCAGTAAATCCGGCAGATAAGCAGGTATTCCTAAAATCTCTATTTTTTGTTTTAACCGCACAAGCAAAAGCAGCAGCACCTTGCGCCATGTTCGCTGTTAAAGTTAAAGTTCTTGAAAATGGGTCATATCCTGATTGTGATAAAATCTGAATTCCTGCAATTGCTAGAGTAGCATGCATACCCGTTGCAACCATCCATGGATAAATAATACACATAATTGCAATAGCAAACATTCCAAATGTATCATAGCACCATAACAATGCATTACCCAAATAAATTGAAATAATCCCCATAGCTGGCGCTAATACAACAAATGCTAACGGTGTCATAATCAGCAATGTAAATAACGGTGTTAACATCCCTCTAATCAATTCTGGCAATACTTTATTCAATCCAAATTCTACTTTGCTCATAACAAAAACAATTAAAATAGCTGGAATTAAAGTTGATGTATACGGCATTCCATATAAAGGTAAGAAACCAAACATATCTCCAATAAATTTTGGATCAGTCGCTGAAACAATACCACTCCATTGTGGATGAACCAGCGCACAGCCAAGTAAAGCTGCCATATACATATTACATTTAAAATGCTTTGCAGCTGCCATTGCGGTAAATACCGGCAAGAAAGTAAAGCCAGCATCAAATACAAAATTAAATACATAATAAGTCATTGATGTTTCGGCATTTGCCCATCCCATCATTGATACAAATAATAAAATACATTTCCCCAGCCCTGTTCCTACTAAAATAGGAATAATTGGACCGACGCAGCCAATAATTGCAGAAAAAATAGAATTAAAAATTCCTTTTTTTTCTTTTTTGTTTCCAAAATTTTCATCTTCTTTAATATTTGCAATCTGGCATACATCAAGATACACATCATGAACATGTGTACCAATAACAACCTGATATTGACCGCCTTTCTTGATTAATGACAAAACTCCATCAATTGCTTCAATTTTTTGATCATTTGCTTTTGATTCATCCTTTAAAGTAAATCTCAAACGCGTCATACAATGCTGCAAAGTTACAATATTATTACTCCCTCCTACAGCTTCAATAATGTTTTTTGAAAGTTTTTCATATTTCATTCTCTTTTCCTCCATTCTTTTGAAAACTTCAAAATGTGAAGGTTTGGCCAACTTAATGTTACCATCCAACAAATATCTATTTGCAAATTATTTTTTAGAAATAATTTTTGCAACATGAATCGTAAGATATAAAACTTCCTCATCATTTAATTCATAATGATAAGTCTTTTCAATATGCGATTGTATTTTTGAAGTACAAAGATATGACTCAACATATTTTTCCTTCATAATTTCAAGCAAGTCATTATTTAAGGTTATATCTTCCACTTGCTTTATTTTATTAAAAACACGTAATCCAAAAAATTTTAAATGTGTTACAAATCTATGATAAGATAAAGAATCTTCATCCAACTCTAATTTAAAATAATCTTTTACAATACCAATAATCTCTAATATGAAATTTGTCATTTCATAAATATCACTGATATTTCTACCAACCTCACTACTCACTATATGTAATGCTAAAAATGCCGCTTCATCCTCTTCCATGTTTATTCCATATTTTTCTTTAATAAGTTCTAAAGTTAATAAACCTAACTCAAATTCTTTAGGATAGAAATTCTTAATTTCAAATAACATATGATTTTTTAAATAAACGCCTTCTTTATACCGCTCTATGCTTGTATGAATATGATCTGTTAAACTGATATAAAGAGAATCATCGACTTCTAAGTCTACTTTTGCTTCTTTGATAACACAATCAGATATCTCCATATATTCGAGAGGAATATCCTTTAACATATTAATCATTTTTCTTTGACTTGGTTTTAAACTTACTTCAAAAGTTTTATTGATCTTATTCATATCAATATTATCACCGGCTTGTTTTCCATAAGCCAAGCCTTTCCCCATAACAATAATTTCCTCCATTTGATAGTTAGTTGTAATAACAACATTATTATTTAAAATTTTCTTTATAATCATATTCATTCACCCCTGTATAAATATAAAAAACCTGCCACAGAAAAATATCTGTAAACAGGTTTAGTGTTGCCTCATATGTGCAATAACTATCCATAAATTACATATTTATATTATCATTCCTCGCAAAATTTGTCAACGCTTTCAAAATAAAGGATTTGATTTAAAACAACCAAAAATTCTATTAAAAATTAAATACTGATATTAAATTATTTTCAACCTAAATAATGATTAGGTCTTCTATAGCCATACCTAGATAACCAAAATAAATCTATTCAATGTAATTATAATTGATTATATATCTAATAATCACAAATCTTAAAAATAATACTAAATAAGGTTAGATAAGCACACCCTATCATTATAACTTAGTATTAGGGTTATATTTTTTGAGGCTTCTTACATCATTATAAATTATTTGTCTAAAAATTACGAATACATAATTTTTCCAGTAACTCACCAATATAATACAGTGATACATAGCCAGTATTTATTGACCACTCTACTCCGTAACGATAAAAAATATCTACCTTGTCAGCAACCTCTTTATTATAATCCTGGCTTATATAAATAACCTTAGCCCCAACTTCTTTTGCATTTTCTAACGCATCATGGTAGTGAAAAAAACCGTCACATACATTAATGATAACAACAACTGAATTTTCATTAAAAAAATAGCTCCTAACCGTCTTCGTTTCACTGACTTTAAACAGATATGCGCACTTCCCCGAAGTCAATAATTTGATTTGCAACAAAAGGAATTCATCAAGATCATGCTCATCACCTAGAAAAGTAATATCCTCGCTTTCCTTAAATAACTGAACAATTTTTAAAAGCGTTGCTAAATCAAGATTCTCTTTTGTTGCAACAAGATTATCAAGACACTGTTGAAAAAGATATTCACTGATTTCTTCATTACTTTTAAAAAGAATATTCTGTGATAAAAATACTTTCAAATTATAATCTAAGAGTGTTGTTTGAGTTGATAATAGGGTTCTAAATTGCTGATAATTTTCAAAACTATATTTTTTTATAAGTCTTGAAATACTTGCCTTAGATACATTCGCCTCTCGAGCTAATTCATTAATAGAAGGGAATGTTTTTTTCCAATATACTTAAATACATTTTGAATAATATTATAATCATTACTATTAACAGCTTCGCAGTTACATCTTTGAATAAAGGTTAAGAAACTTTCTAGTATTTCCTCATCCATTTTTATCAGCTCCTTTCCCTATATTATAACATCTTGATAATATAAAAGAATATGAGTCTTCAAAATATTAGACTCATATCAATTAAAATACTTTTTCTTTATTACAACTATTGCTCCCCCACTTAACAAAATAAATAGACAATAAACTCCAAACAGCGAAGGATCATCCGTCTTAGGTGCCAGCACAGCAGTATGTGATGATTGTTTAGTTATCTGATCATTCTCTACTATATCTAGAACATTAGTATCAGCAGTAATATTAAACATTGTAGCTGCTTGTCCCTCATTGGCGATTATTACTAATATATGTTCTCCAATTGTTAATGTTGAAATAAGTTCTTTTGGTAAAATAATGGTTATTAAATCACCAGAAACAGTATACTTTGATCTATCAATTTCTTGATCATCAATTATGAGCATTTTGAATAATGACGATGGTATGTCAGTCTTTATTTTAAGTTCTTCTCCCTGTTTAATATTTTTATTAGCTCCATCTGTTATACAATATTCAATATTTTCTTGATTCCATAGGATATCTTTAGCAAATGTTGTAAAAGCTCCGCGCCACGTATTCCAGTCATGTCCCCCATTTTGTATTTCAAAAGTATAATCAATATTTTCAGCATCTAATTTAGGTAACATAAAATCTAAGATAGAGGCCTTAAAAAAAGAATTAATCAACCCAAAATCAACTGTTCCTGCCGAAAGATAGATTTTCTTTGTCTGTAATTTTGAAATAAGTTCGTCTGTAAATACTTCATCATCAATTTGAACAGCTGCTGAAATAATACCAAAATATCCAAAACTATCAGGTGCAATTTCCATTACTGTACTTGCCGCAACACCACCAGCTGACAATCCAGCATAAGCTCGATCCTTAGGATCAGTTGAAACCTTATAATTCTTTTCAATAAAAGGAATTACATTATTAACAACATCTTGAGCCAATATGACATTCGATTTAATATCAAATCCTGTCCCGCTAAAATGCGAATTATTTAATGTCACGATTATACTATCAGCTAGTTCTCCTTCAGCAATTAGATTATCAACAATATTACCTGCTGATCCTAATTGACACCATTCAGTTTCGTTGCCCCCATTACCATGTGCTAAATAAATCGTTTTATAGTTATTCCCTAAACTATAACCATTCGGTAAATAAATCCCAAGACAATTTTCAGTTCCATCATAAGCGATGTATGTATCGTATTGATAAGAACCCATATTATCATTTCTTGGATAAATATAAGATTGACCCGCTAATGCATCTGAACTATTTCCAACATAAAAATAGGACCAAGTAGCATCATGATTATTAATTTCATTCTTTTTTGAAGGATTAACAGGATCCTGCACAACTACTGCAGATCCATCACTATAAGTTACAAAATATCCATAAAAATATTCTGTTGCTGGTAATGGTAAGGTGACAGAATATAAATTTTCATCTTTTACCATATCATAGAGAATATAGTTTCCATTATAATTAAACTCAGTTCGTTCAGTATTTCCGCATCCTCCAGTAGGATACATTCCCTGCTCATATTCATAAGCCGAATACCGCCTTATTCCATCATTGCTTGCCCCGTTTTCTTGATACCAGGGAGCTTCAGAACTCTTAATAAATTGGAAGCCTCCTTGTAATTGGATATTTTCAACATTTTCCCCTAATTTTGTACTGTCAACAACAAAGGTTACTTGGTACTTTGCCTCACTAAGACCGGTTGTGTTATCAGTAATAGTTATTCCCTCATTAACAGCATGTACATTACTCATTGAGTAATACACCCAAAGATAACAATAGTGTAAAACAAATTTCTATCTGCAAAATCCATCTTTTTACTTGTCTCATATTTCTTCCTCCTAAACCAAGAATAACAAACCAACCACTTTCTGTATACGTTTACAAACGAAACTTAGTTACAGAAAATGAAACTAATATTCTTGCATAACCGCAAATCATCAGAAATTATAACTATATAAAATAAAGATCACTTCCTTATTGTAAGGAAGATACTTTCTTGTTAATATATTGATTATGTAGTTTTCAACAAGTTATTAATTCAAATTAATTCTGAAAAGGAGGTTTCAATGAACTACTTTGAGTATAGCTATTCCACTAGCAGCACTACAACTATTTTTATATTTATTTTCATCCTCTTAAATATAATTGCACGATGGCGTTTATTCACTAAAGCTAGACGTTGGAGAATCAGTGCTTTTATTCCAATTTATAGTGATATTGCATTATGTCGAATTGTAAAACTTTCACCACTTTGGCTTCTATTTCTTTTAATTCCCCTTATTAATATGTACTTTATTATCTTTTATCACATTGTTATTAGTTTTAAACTTTCTTTTGCATTTGGAAAAGGCATAATGTTCGGACTTGGCTTGTTAGTTTTCAACCCACTGTTCATTTTAATATTAGGGTTTGGGAATTGTGAATATCGTTACTAATAAAAATAGATATAGTTATCATTTGTAAACACAAAAATTAATAGAACTATCAACTTAAATAAATATCAAAATTAATTTGCATATTTTTTCAAAAAAATGTAAAGAGACTCTAAAAATAATCAACTTTTTTAAAATAAAAAAGAAATTCTACGAATTCCTTTTAACTGCGATACATCAAATACATTTGATTAATTTCTTCTTTTATCTTATCTCTTAATTCCAACGGTTTAAAAACCTCAACATGATTAGCTAATTGTAAAAAGCCACTGACTAACTTTTTATCATCAGGAACCCGTTCAATTGAAACATTTACAAATCGACGGAATTGTTCAACTGTGAATGTACATCCCTTAAATCGTTGATACAAAGCTTCAAAAATATTCTCATTTCCTAAATACACACGTAATTCAATGTTGATCAAATTATCTTTTCCAATATCAAGCGGATCATTAGATAACCAGATTCGCTCCTTAAAACACTCAGTCTTTGCTTGGATATATTTAGGGGTACGAGTTATTTTCAATTGATCAATGCGATCAATTCGATAATATGCCAATTCAAAATCTTCACTACTATTTATTAGGTAACCAACTAAATATACTTGATCATTTTTTATATCAATATTAGTTGGATATAATAAAATTGTTTTATGACTAGGCCTATCTATAACTTTGTTTTCAACAACACTATATTCCAATTCTTTAAATGATACACAAGCAAATGTATTTATAGCCTTAATAATTTGCTCTAAATACACTGTAATACAATTATCTTCATAAGTTGAATTGATATTATCTAACAAATGATAATGATTTATTTTATACAAAGAACTATCTGATAATACTTTTTCTAATAATTTTGAATCATTTTGACTTTCTAAATGTAATCCTCGACCTAATAACCTTGTCAATAAAATTAATTGAGCATCAGTATAATATGTCTTTTCAACGTACGCACCTTTTTTTTGTTTTGTTGCATAATTAATACTACCACTTTCATTGCATATAAAAGGGGTAAGCAACTCATCTTGACAATCTTTTATCAAATTATTATAAGATTTTATTGATTCAATATCTGCTTTAATCGTATTGCTAGAAATCGTCGTTCCTAACCCACCAATTCTTTTAATTAGTTCATCACGTGATAAAGCATGATCTTCGTCTGTTAATCTTTTTAATAAATATTGCGTTAGCAATATGCGAGTTCCATTACTAATATCTCCCATTCCTCAACCCTCCATACTCTATATTTTACTTTATCTTCCAAAATATGTAAAATTAGTAAATATAATAAAAACCAATTATTTGGTGTATAAAATTGTATACATAAAATTAATTTCACTATCCGGCAAAAAAGTATATGTTTATGACAAATTTATGACAATAAAAAAGACTAATTTATTAATTAGTCTTGATATTTTCTAATAAAACTATCAATTTTACTCCAATAAACTTGACCACCAATTTTTTCACATTGAGCATGTCCGGCACCCTTGATTACCAATTTTTCCTTAGGACAATTAGCACTTTGATATAATTGATTGAGCATTTTAAAAGGGACAAAACGATCCTTATCGCCATGAATAAATAATGTTGGCGTAGTTGATTTTTTCACTTGTTCGATTGCTTCAGCTTTGCCAAATGAATAACCGGCTCGAATCTGAGTCACAATATTTGCAATATCTAAAAATGGTCGACTTGGCAAATTATACATTTCTTTTAGCTGATAGGAAAACATCTCCCATGTACTAGTGAATCCACAATCTTCAATAGCAGCAATAACATTGACAGGCAATTTTTCCCCTGTTACATTCATTACTGTAGCCGCTCCCATAGATACTCCATACAGGATAATTTTAACTTTTGAATCATTATCAATTAAATATTTGATCCAGTTAATTATGTCTAAACGATCGAGCCAGCCCATTGCAATATAGTCACCTTCACTCTGCCCATGACCTCGAAGATCAGGAAGCAAAAGATTGTAACCTTGCTCATAAAAATGTTTAGCACTCGCATGCATCAATTTACCTTCAGATGTATATCCATGGACAATAATCACATAATCATGCCCGTAATTCAAAAATTGATAAGCATGCAGTTTTAATCCATCATCACTGTCTAAGAATACATCCTGATAATGAATAGTATCAAAAAAATTGCTACTATCTCCCTTCTTATTTATATCGGTTCTATCTTTATCGGGTATTTGATTATTTGTTGAGGGATTAGTAAATATCGCATCTTTATTAGCCTGTTTATTTAATGCCAAATTATATAAATAATTACCAGCATAAAATAAACTACCAATTCCAGCTGCCAACATAGTTAAACTACCAGTTAATGCAATTTTCGTCTTTTTTCCCATTACTAGAACAGTGTTCCTTGTTTACCCCAATTTGGATATTCATCAAACGAAACATAAACATCATTAATTTCAATATTTGTTGTTTCTTTGATCATTTTTACTAACTCTTCAGTAAATTTCTTTTTAGCATCAAAATCAATTGTATTATATAATTTAACCGCAATCATCATGCAAGGAATGTCATCACCGCGGAAATACATAATTTGATTATCCTCTAAATGTAACATTAAATTTTCTTCTTTTTTACCAGGTAAGATTGTAATCAGCTCCCCAGTTCTTTTAGCAATTTCATTTTCTTGCCTAAGTGTTAATTTATGATTTGTTGTAAATGAAATAAATGGCATATATTTTTCCTCCTTATTTTTATTAAGGATATTTTAACACTTTTTATAGCCAATGTTAACAAATTATTAGCTATCTTAATTTGAAGTTAATAAAATTTATTAAAGCGTTTACATAAAGGATTTGATTTCTTTTTTTGATTATGTTAAAATATAAGAGCAAAAGTAGCAATATAATTTTCAAAGTATCACAAGTATTAGAAGATTGTATTACCTTTATGTACCGCCGCAATCCGATATTTGTGATTTAGAGTTACATAGAGTATTTCCTTTTTGCACATCTTTCAAGGAGGTACCATTAATGAGTACAGGTAAAGTAAAATGGTTTAATCAAGAAAAAGGGTTTGGATTTATTACAAATGATGAAGATGGAAAAGATATCTTCGTTCATTTCTCAGCAATCAACGCTGAAGGATTCAAAACTTTAGAAGAAGGTCAAGTTGTTGAATTCGATATCAACGAATCTGATCGTGGACCACAAGCTCAAAACGTAACTGTTAAAGCTTAATAACCAGAAGAAACCCGGTTAATCGGGTTTCTTTTTTATTCAATTATTCCATAATGAAGCAGAGCTTTATAAATTCCTCCATCATAAATATCACTTGTAATATATTCACTAGCTTCTTTTGCCACATCAACACCATTTCCCATTGCAATTGGATGCCCAACTACTTTGAACATACACACATCATTAAAACCATCACCAAAAGCATAGCTATTATCACGTTCTATTTTTAAAATCGTCAATAGTTTTTTAATTCCAATTCCTTTATCATAACCAATAATTGTTGCATCAGCAGAATTATGACCAAAGTGCTCATTTAAAACTACTGTATCTTGTAAATAGGAAACAATCTTTTGGTAATGTTCTTGATCATTAAAATGAACATCAAACATGTGGGCATCGATCTCCTCTGTTTTAAAATCTTCAATAAAATATGGATGTTCGTAATCTGTTTGCATATCAGCTAACTTATTAAAATCAATTCCATGAGCATAGCCAAGATTAACGCCATTAAAATTATATCCACATTCTAATTTATCAAAACTATCCACAAAATAACTAACCTGTTTCCTAGTCAATGGTTCATCCAATAATACCTCTTCTTTATACACGATATATCGACCATTTGCACAAATAAAACCATCAACATATTTTTCAAAATGATATTTTGCGTAAATATATGGTCTACCGGTGCAAATAAAAACGTAATGCCCTAGATTTTGTAACTTTCTTAAAGCTTCTTTTGTATCTTCAGGAATAATATTTTTTACTGCTAAAGTCCCATCAATATCAAAAAAGAATATTTTTTTACTCATAATAGTTCCTCCATTACATTATTATACAATAAAAATAAAGTAGAGTTCAATGAACTCTACTCCATAACTCGAATTGCATGATATCCTTCATGAATTGCTGTTAAAATTTTTCTTGGTGCTTTTGCATCACCAATCACTGTAACATCATCATAAATTTCCTCTAAAGCATCTTCTAATTGATCATTTGGTTTAAATCCAGCTGCATTGATAATTGTATCACACACGATTGTATACTCCTGATTATCTTGGAGATATGTAACTCGATTATCTTCAATTTTAGTAACAGTTGCTTTTGTAATTTTATTAATATTATTATCTTGAAGCATTTGTCTCAACGCCTGATCATTATTTAAACAGTGGTCACAACCAAATAAAATATCTTCCTGCATTTCAATAATAGTTACCGTTTCCGCATTTTCTTTAAGATAACATGCTGCCTCACATCCTGCTAGACCCCCACCAATAATTACTATTTGTTTTCCTGCTTCTTTACGGTCAGTCAAAAATTCACTTACAAAACCTGCTTTTTCAATTCCCGGAATTGGTGGCATCATTGGTGATGACCCTGCTGATAGAATAACTTTATCGTAATCTTTTTTAGCGTCTTTGAGCGTAAACTCTGTATTTAAATAAACATTCACACCAGTTTTCAAGCATTGTCTTTCAAGATAAGTAATCAATTTCAAGACATCATGCTTAAAGGTAGGCATTCCTGCCGCCCAAAGTGTACCCCCTAATCGTTCTTCCTTTTCATATAAGTCGACTTCATATCCACGTTTTCTTGCTGTGATAGCAGCGTACATTCCACCTGGACCGCCTCCAATAACTAGTACTGATTTTTTAATTCCATCAACTTTTGGCAGTGCGAATTCTTTTTCCGCATAGCAAAGTGGATTTACAGCACAATAATAATGTTTTCCAGAAAAACCTGCTAATAAACATTCATTACAGCCAACGCATGGTGCAATATCCATTGTATTTCCCTGCTTTACTTTATTAGCCCAATGTGGATCAGCAAGCATTTGATGACCTAAAACAACATAATCCAAAACTCCTTGTGCTACTACTTCTTGTGCTTTTTTTGGATCAAATAACTTTCCTTGCCCCAATACTGGCAATGATACATTTTCTTTAATTGCTTTAACTACATCTAATTGGTGTCCTTCTTCGTTGTAAACAGTTGAAATAGCTTTATACCAAGCCTCATAACATCCTACATCAACATGTAATGCTTCAATCCCTGCACCCTCAAGAATTTTAGCCATAGCAATTCCTTCATCAATTTGTCTAAATCCCTCAACTTTATGAACCGGAGTAAATTTAACTAAAATTGGAAAATCCGGTCCTACATTTGTTCTAATCGCGGCAATACATTCAAGCGTAAAACGCATTCTATTTTCTAATGAACCGCCATATTCATCAGTACGTGTATTCCATTGTTTTGAATGAAATTGATCTAATAAATATCCGCCGTAAGCATGTAATTCCACCGCATCTGCTCCTGCCATTTTTGCTAAAGAAGCACCATATCCAACCTTTTCAACGATATATTTTATATCTTCTTTTGTAAATGGCTTACATTTCAAATCAGGAAACCAAAACGCCCCACAATCACTAGCTGAATATGGTGGTGTAAATGGATCAGTAAATTGTTGTCTTCCCAATCCTGGTGATACTTGAACACAAACTTTAGCGCCATAGTTATGACATCTTTCTACTAACATATTCAAACGCTCAACATGATGAAAATTACTAAGTTCCGTACATGGTCGAGGTTCATATTTAGTGGATACAACATTTGCACCAGTTATAATTAAGCCGGTACCTCCCTTTGCCCTTTCAGTAAAATAATTAATTGCATCGATATTATATGCCCCATCTGCTTCACCAGTTGTTCCCATCGGTCCCATCACGATCCGATTTTTTAATTTCATTTTACCGATATAACTTTTTTCAAATAATTTATTCATAATTCTCCTCCTTTACTTCGGTAATATTTATTTTACTCAAGTAAAGTATAACATAATAATCATAAATGTAAAGGGTTACATTTATGATTACATTACTTGCTTTTTTTACTAGATGATTTATACTTAATTATTAGAAATGAGGAATACGATGACAAAGATTACAAAAGATATTATTATTGAAACAGCTTACCAACTGTTTTTCAAACATGGATATAATAATGTTACAATCAACGATATTTGTAAAGAATGTAAAATCACAAAACCAACTTTTTATACCTATATAAAATCTAAAGACGATATTTTAGCACATTTTTATGATGACATTACAGAAGCAATCGTTGCTAATACGGCTAATATAATCATGGCAGAAAATTATTGGCAACAGTTATTGATCTGTTTTGAAACATTAATGGAAGAATCAATAAAACTCGGCTATGACTTAAGTAGTCAAATGTTTATTATGAATTTAAAAGAAGACCGTGGTAGTTTTGATTTTCGAGATCATTTGACCAATATCGCTATTGCAATTATAAAAAAAGGTCAAGCTACCAAACAAATTAGAAATCAAAACGATCCTGAAATACTATATCAAGCTTCAGCATATGCATTTACAGGTTATGAATTAATGTGGTGCATAAAAAAAGGTCAGTTTGACTGGAAAAAAGAATTAAGAATAGCATTAGAAAACATATATGATGTTGCACCAGAACTTCGAGGTTAAATATGAAACTATATAATACCATAAAAATTAACAATCACAGCTATTATATCAATGATGAGGATGGTGACTCTTGTTATCTAATAATAGGAAATACCCATGCTCTATTAATTGATTTAGGCCTATTTAAAGAACCACTTTTACCGACGATTAAAAATATTACTAATAAAGAATTAATTATAGTATGTACTCATGGTCACTTTGATCATATTGGCACAATCAAAGAATTTAAAGAAGAAACTATCTATTTATCTCATCGAGACCGTGATATTTATTATGATAATGCTCATATTATTAAGGAACTTTCTTTGATTGACTTCAACCAAATCAAAGATTTAAAAAATCATCAGCAAATTGAGCTTGGTAACTTTGAAATAGAAGTCCTTGCTCTTCCTGGTCACACCCCGGGATCAATGATTTTTCTAGACCGTCAAAATAAGTGTATTTACACTGGTGATGCAATTGGTTCCGGCTGTGGTGTTTGGCTACAATTATTCCATAGCCTTGATTTAAAAACGTATCATACCGCTCTCCAGCAGACTATTGACTATCTTGAAAAACAAGGAGTAGACGATACTTGGCATTTTTGGGGTGGACACAATCAACAAGAAATTCAGTCAAAAATTTCTGCATATAATAAGTTAGATTTTGTTTTAATGAAAGATCTTGAACAACTATGCCTAAAATTAATAAACAGTGAGATTACTGGTATAAAAAACTCAGCTCCAACATTTGATGACAACCAAGCCTACTACGCCAGCTATGGTAAAGCTGAGATAATTTATCAAAAAAATAGTTTATAGTGAAATTTTCGGATTTCACTTTCTTTTTTCATTCGCATTAGAGCTATTATCTATGATAAAATAATTCCATATGGAGGTTTACCAATGAAAACATTACATGGTTTAGACTATAGTTTAAAAATAAAAAATACAATTATCAATCACATTAATCAAGCTCAGAAAAATCCTTTTATAAATTATTATTTTATTGTTGACGATCCATTATATTTTGAAGAAGCTTTTTTTAAATATACTGATACACTTTTTAATATTAGAATCATTACATACAATGATTTGATCAAAAAATTATTAGAGCATTATCAACTATACTCTTATCAAGAACTATCCAAATTAGATAAAATCCTAATAACAAAACAACTTATTGAAAATTCTAATAACTTATTCAATACTAATAGTAAAATGGATTTAATCTATGAATTGATTGATATTTTCGATCTTTTCTTTCTTGAAAGTTTTAGTAATTCAGAGTTAGAGCAGCTGCCCCCCCTAGCGAAACAAAAAATTGCAACAATTATCGGACTCTACCAGCAGCTAACTACTTCATTACCTAATAATACATGTTACAAATATGAAGAACTATTATTTGAACAAATTGATAATTCTAATGTTGAAGATCATTATATTTTTATTAGTGAACAAATTTTCAAACAACGTCGCTTTGAACTAATAAAAAAAATATCACTTTATAATGATGTAACAATTTTGGTTAATAATAGTAGCGATTCACGTGATTTGAATAAACCTTTTAATAAATATCATGGTGATCAAAAAAACGTCTTTGAAAATGATAATCCTTATTTGAGCCATCTCAATAAATACTTATTTTCATTACGATCACCAAAGTATGAAAATCATACACCACTACATACAATTATTCAGACTACACCAAAAGCTCAAATTGAAAGTGTAGTATTAAATATTTATCAAGATATTGTAGATAATCACACGCACTATCACGATTATGCTATCTATTACCCCAACCAAGAATATTTAACCTTATTAGTTGATACTCTAAATAATTTTAAGATTCCCCATAATATTAAAAAAAGCTTAATATTCAAAGAATTGGATGCTTGTTTATTATGGATTAGATACTGTTTAAATCATGATAATAATGATCTTTTAGATTTATTGGATACTAAAGTTTTAAGTCGATATAATGACTTTGACTATCTTGATTTGATTAAGAAAAATTATCTTGAAAAAGGTTATATTGAAGATCCCTTTAGCACCCTATATAACTTTGAAAAAGCGCAATCACTAGATGATTATTCATCAGTAATGATTAATTTTATTAATCAAGAAATGCTTTTTTCACAAAATCAGACAATGCTAATAAACTTCTTCACTAATTTAACAAGTCCCCAGTCCTTTACACTTGCCGACTTTTATAGTTTAGTAAACCAATTAAAACCGTCTTTAAAAGAAGATATCAAACCATGTAATGATCATTTATATTTATTAAATTATCAACAATGTTACAGCGGTATCTTAGAATGCAAAAAAATCTATTTGGTTGGTGTCAATGAAACTGTTGTTCCAAAACAAAATAAAGATACTGGAATATTACTAGATCAAGACTATCAAATTCTACAATTACCTGATTTAAATCATCAAATTAGTGTTGATCAAAATAATATTCTAAAAGTCTTAAACAGCCAAACTGAATTTACAGCAATATGTTTTAGTAATGGAACAATTGATGGTCAACCGCTATTAAAATCTTCTTTGTATAACCAATTAAAACAAATGTTTAAAATTTCAAATATTGATATAAATAATGACTATTATCACTATAGCCTGAAAACCAATTTATATCTACATGGTGGTAAGGATATTGAATTATCATCACTAAATACAATGATTAAGCACTATATACAAACTAATAACCAACCAGATAAATTAACTGTTCCACTATTTTCGAATCATCTCTCAGCAAGTAAGCTGGAAACTTACAATGGTTGCCCATACAAATATTTTAATCAATATGGATTAAAATTATACCCTTTTAAACAACCGCTTTTTCAAATAAATGAAATTGGTACGATCATCCATTACGTACTTGAAAAAACTCAAGCCCTCTTTACTGACAATATTACTGCTAGTAAAGCTGAAGTCGATGATTTAGAAACAGTTATTAACCAGCATGTCGAGCAATATTTAAATGAACATGGTTTAACTGAGCGCTTAAATTACGGTACTAATAACTATATTATTAAAACGGTCAAACATGATCTAGTTAATACTGTAATCGTTCTTATCAACCAAATGAAAGCATCTGATTTTTATATTGTTGGTAGTGAAGTTGATATCTATCGGAATTATCCTGATTTTAAATTTAGCGGTATAGTTGATCGAGTAGATCAATATAATCAATATTTAAAGATTATTGATTATAAGTCAAGTAACAAAGACCTTGACCTTTCTTTGGCAATTCAAGGTTTTAATATTCAAATGCTCTTATATTTAGATACTTTAACAAAACAAAAAAAACTTGATAAAGGTGCTTTGTTATACTTTAATACTAAAAAAAGAATCCTTACTAGTTCTTTAAAAATCAATGAATCTGAACTTAGTGAAAACTTTTTCAAATTATATCGAATGAATGGTTATGTTAATAGTGAAGTAGTCGAAGAAGTTGATAACAATATTGATAAAGATTCAGCAATCATTAAAGCAAAATTTGTTAAAAAGGATGACTGTTACAAAGGAAATATTTTAAGTAGTTTCTCTTTTGAACGTTTAATTGATTATGTTAGTCAACATATCGAAAATTTATATCATGAATTAGCAAACGGAAATATTGGAATTAATCCTAAAGGTAGTGATGATGCTACAGTCTTCACTAAAGTTAATCCATGTACTTACTGTAACTATCGTAGTCTATGTAATTTCGATGTCTTCTATAATGAATATACTTTAGTTGACAGTAATAATTTAGAACACTTGCTTGAGGAGGATAATAGCGATGCCAATTAATTCTTTAAATGATGGTCAGTATGAAGCTGTCGTAACCCGCGGATGTTCCATTCTTGTTTCAGCTCCAGCTGGTTCAGGGAAAACTAAAATTCTTGTTAATCGAATCATGGCTTTAATTGAAGATGATGGTTATAATGTCGATCAACTGCTTGTCTTAACCTTTACTAATGCAGCCGCTCTTGAAATGAAACAACGTCTTCAAGTTGCATTAGATGAACGTCTTCAAGAAGATATCAATAAGCCATTGGAACAACATTTATTAAAGCAAAAGCAATTATTACCCAAAGCTTATATTACTAATTTCCATGGTTTTTGCAGTACTCTTTTGAAACAATATGGATATTTGATCAACCTTAATAGTAAATTTGATATTTGCACTGATCCTTCACTCAACAAACACCAAATTCTCGATAACTGTATTGAAACATGGGCAGAAGATCAAACATTTATTGATTTTATCAGTACTTATTTTCCAGAATACTATTTTAACAGCTTTAAGAACGCTATTTTCAAATTTGAAAATTTAAGCAATACTATTTATGACTTTGATAATTATATTGATACAGTCAAAAAAGATATTTATTATCACATTATTAACAACGATGATGATGCTATAAACAATTGGCCTATCAGTAATAAAATTATCGAACTATTACATCAACAAGCTACTATGGGATTGAATAAGGTTTATGAATTAGCTAGTTATGCCAGTTCCCATAATTTGTCTTTTTACTATCAAAATCCCTTTGGTGATAAGCCTAAGAAAGCAGATTTACCAAGCCCATATGATTGTCATTTAAAATATTACTTCGATGTCATCAAGGCAATAGAAAGTAAAAACATGACGAATATCATTACCGCTAGTAAAGCTAGTTTGATGAAAAGTTATGATAGTAGAGGTTTATTTAATGAGGATAATGAACTTTATAAAAAAGAATATAATCGTCTTAAAAATAATATCATCAAATTTTATCGCGATAAATTTAATGATATCGTATACGATGATTTTGATGAGTTTAAATTAACTTTATCAACCTCTTTAGAGCCTTTAGAAAAATTAATTACTTATTTAAAACAGTTTAAACAGGCCTACCAAGATTATAAGCTAGCTCATAATCTTTTAGATTTCAATGATCTTGAAGCTAATGCATTAGAATTACTAGAACCCAAATACGGAATTGTTACACTTCTATACCAACAATTAAAAGAGATCATGATCGATGAATACCAAGATACTAATCAGATTCAAGAAACTCTAATTAATAAAATTGCAGATCTTCATGAACCCAAGATCAATCGCTTTATGGTTGGAGATATGAAACAATCGATTTATCGTTTTAGAGAGGCTGACCCGGAAATTTTTAATGAGAAATATCTTACTTTTAATCTACTACCTAAAACTAAACGTATTGACTTAAAATTTAATTACCGATCAAATAAAATTGTCCTTGACAGTGTCAATTATATTTTTAATCAAATCATGGATAAGGATATTGGCGGTCTTGATTATTACTTAGATGAAAGTGCCAAATTGAATTATGATTTTTTACGTAAAGAAGGTGCAAAAGAATTAGAAGATTTGCCAGAAGTCACCGCCAAAGCATCACAACGTCTTGATGAAGAAGCACGCTTTACTAGCGAAGTCATCCTATCATATCAAACTGGTACTATAAGCAATGATGCTGAATTAGAAGCAAAAATTGTTGCTAAAAAAATTCAGGATATGATTGGTCACTTAGAATTAGATAATTTTAACGGCACAAAAAGACTGGCAGATTATAAAGATATTGTTGTTTTAATGCGTAGTACTCGCAGCTTTATAGCTTTTAAAAAGATATTTAATAAATTTAATATTCCTAGTCATATTGTTTTATCTCAAGGTTTTTTACAAGCTCCAGAAATAATTAATCTCGTTAATGTTTTAAAAGCTTTTAATAATCGCCTTGATGACATCGCCTTTACAAGTTTACTAAAGGGCAATTATGTAATAAGTCATTTTAGTGAGAATTTTTTAGCGCAAATTAAAATTGATGAAACTATCTCAATGTTTGATAATTGTATTAATTATCTTGAAAAAAAATTAGATAATTATGAAGCTTTAGAAACATTTATAAATTATTATCAAGATATGCGAAACTATTTTAATAGTCATTCTATTAAAGAAAGTTTGATGAAATTCCTTGAGGATAGTAATTATTTACCTTTCTTAGCTTCATTAGTCAATGGTCCTCAACGAGTTGCAAATATTGAATTAATGATTCAAAAGTTAGATGAAATGCATGATGATTCTTTAAATACAATAACTACTAAATTTGATGATATGATCAATAATGGAGTCAATCTCTCTCCCGCAATGGTTTCAAGTAATGATGATAATGTTGTTTCTTTTATGACTATCCATAAATCTAAAGGATTGGAGTTTCCAATTGTTTTTGTTTCTAATATGCAAAATAAATTTAATCAGCAAGATGCCCGAGAACGAATCATTAGTGATAAAAAATTAGGAATTGCGATCAAACCGCGAGTAAAATGTGATTTAGAACCCTATCAAGACGTTATTGTTGAATACGAAAATAAATATCGAAAAGTAATTGCAACAGCACAGACTAGTGAAGCAATCAACGAAGAAATGCGAATTTTTTATGTTGCATTGACTAGAGCTTCACAAAAACTAATTATGACTGGCTTAATTAAGGAACCCCAAGATCTTATCAAATGGCAAAAATATGTAATTAATAATAGTGAAGATTCAATGATAAATCCACGTTGTAAAGATAAAGTAATTCTTTATCATAATGCACGTAAGCAAAATAGCTATTTAGATTGGTTAGGAATTTCTTTAATGAGTCACAGTAATATTATTAATCAAGGTCTAAAAAAAGAACTCCTAGACCATGATCAAACAGATGATCTTGTTAATGAAATAAAACAAAATTTTCAAACTATTTTGATTCATCAAAATAAGCATTTAATTCAAGAAAATACTAAACATAGTAAATTTTCTATCAAGATTCTTAGTCATCATGATGTTGAAGAACAAATTATCGTTTCAAATAAAAGTGATACTATTCTTGACTTAAGCAGCTATCATCGATATAGTAATTTTGAATATCCATACCCAACTAACCTAGAAAAATCCATTGCTGTAACTCGTAAAATTGAAGATGGCGATAGAAGTTTTAAGGATATAAGTTATGAGCTTGATGATTCCCCAGTTGATGCTGGAACACGTGGAACAATTATTCATAGTGTGCTTGAACATCTTGATATTGACGTTCATTTAGATTTATCAGATAACTTAAATAAACTCAAACAAGCAAACCTTTATGACAATGAAGCCTGGCAATTAATTGATAAATATCAACAACATCTTGAAAACTTTATTACTAGCCCAGTTTATCAGTTAATGGTTAATGCTGACTATCTTTATCGTGAAAAAGAATTTTCTATGCTTGAAAACGGACAAATTATTCATGGAATTTTTGATGTTGTCTGTATTAAAGATAATCAAATAACAATTATCGATTATAAGACTGATAATTTGAATAAAAACACTAGTAAAGAAATACTGATTTCTTTACATAAGCCGCAAATGGATTATTACAAAAAAATATTAGCTCGTGTTTTCCCACAAGCTAATATCCAGGCAATCGTTTATTATCTATATATTAATAAATATGTAACTATTTAAAAATGGGTTATCCGTAACCCATTTTTATTTCACAACAATATCTTTAATATTCTTTAAGATGATTCGCGTCATACCGCCCTCATCCATTTCCTTGACGATATCTACACCTTCAAGATAATCCTCAACATTTAATTCAATAATTCGATCATCATCTAAAACTAATTTACAACGTGACATCCGATCTAGCGATACTGGCACGTTGACAATTTCATCATCTTCTTCAATTCCCAGATCGCGCATAATTAATTCAACCTCTTCAGTTGCATTATAGTCGTTTCCCATAACTTTTTTAGCCAATTCCATCGGTTTTACCGGACGATGATCCATTACTAAATCAACAAGTTCTTTTTTTACTAATGGTAGGGGATCCCCTTCAACAACATTATATTCACTGTCAACTTTCTTTACAACTTTATTAACAATACTCATTTTTTGTTTATCTGTTAATTTTGGTTCACCTTTAATATATTGTTCATTCAAGTAATATCCTGGTTTCCCATCAATCATATAACGTTTTTCAATAATCGACAAAATATTATCTTCAACATTGATAATAATTGCTTCTTCAACAGCTGTTGTTTTATTTGGTAAAATTTGTTGATTAATAAATCTAATACTACGTATACCATCATTTTCTTCAATTAAACTCATTGGCATAGTTTTATAGTTTAACTTAATAATTAAAACAAATTTCTTACCATCTACTTTTAATTCTACAAACATTAAATTAGCATTTGGCATTTCTTCAATTTTTGTACATAAATCAAATAAATCTTGCGTTATTTTAATCGATTCTTCTTTAAACGCCTCATTACTTTCAATCATTTTTTTACCAGCTTGTAATAAGTGATGCTCACTACCGGTTACCAATTCTTTAATTCCAGAATTTTCTAAACATTTTTCAATTTTTTTATCATAATACTCAGTTGTTCCTTCAGTTAAATTAATAAATGTATCTGAGTAAATAATTTTACTATGTTCCAAATCCAACATATGAATCAAAATCTTATCAATTATAATTGTATTATTCATTCTTTCATCACCACGGTTAAGTATATCATATTTTGTTGAAATACGATATAATAATCTTGGTGATTAAAATGAAAATTATTATCGCACCGGCAAAGGTGATGAAAACAAAACAAGTAAATATTGAAACTACAGATATCTTATTTAAAGACAAGACTACACAGCTACATAATTATTTAATGAAATTTAATCTTGATCAACTCCATGACATAATGAAAATATCTTTTAAAATGGCGGATACTGTCTATAGTTATTTCCACAATGAATATACTGCGGTTCCTGCACTATACTGCTATCAAGGTACTGTTTTTAAACAGCTTAGTTTGAAAGACTATGATGCAGACGATTTTGTATACTTAGAACAGTATTTAAATATTTTATCAGCTTATTATGGCATCTTGAAATACAATAGTGCAATAACCCCATATCGTTTAGATATGATTATGAAGATTGATTTTAATTTATATCAATTTTGGCAAGATGAAATTGATAATTATTTTAAAAATGAAGACTATATTATTTCCCTAGCCTCTAAAGAATTTACTAAGATGCTATCACATCCCCATATCATAAACATTGACTTTGTTGAAGATAAAGCAGGTAAAATGGTACGCAATTCAATGTATGTCAAACAAGCTCGGGGAAAAATGCTTGATTTAATGGTTAAAAATAAGATTAGTGATCTTGATAGCTTAAAACGTCTAACGTTTGATGGCTATATATATCATGAAGAATTATCAACAAACGATAATTATGTTTACATTAGAAATGGAAAACAAACATATAAAAAGCTATAATAAAAATAGATGGCGTGCCATCTATTTTTATTTATTTAAATATTCTTCTAAGAAATTTATCATTCTTTCCATTTCTTCATCTGTCCCGATACTAATTCTTAAGTATTGATCAATTCGCTTAGTATTCCAATGACGAACGATTATTCCTACTTGCCGCAATGCTGTAAATAATTCTTGGCCTTCAACATCAGGATGTTTTACAAAAACAAAATTTGCATAACTGTCAGGTACAATAAAACCTAATTCTTTTAATCTTGTTTTAGTCATTTCTCTTGTTTTAATTACTTTAGCACACTTTGCTTTTGTATCTTGATCGTCAAGGATACTCGCTAAACAAATTTGTTGTGCGACATAATCAACTGGATAAGAATTAAATGAATTCTTAACATCATACAAATGTCTGATTGCCTCTTTACTTCCTAAAGCTATTCCTAGTCTAATTCCAGCTAAAGAACGTGATTTAGAATATGTTTGTGTTACAACTAGATTATCATATTTATCAATTAAAGAGACACAACTAGTTCCACCAAAATCAATATACGCTTCATCAATGACTACAATACTGTCAGGGTTATTTTTTAATATTGTTTCTATAAAATCTAAATCAACTAACAAACCAGTTGGTGCATTAGGATTTGGAAAAATAATTCCACTATTAGGCTGCATAAAATCATTAAGATTAATTTTGAAATCACGGTCTAATTTAACCAGTTTATATGCCATTTGATATAATTCACAATATACCGGATAAAAAGAATATGTAATATCCGGGAATAAAATTGGTTCCTTTCCATTAAAGAACGTTAAAAAAATCAACGCAAGTACCTCATCAGAACCATTCCCCAAAAATACTTGTTCTTCTTCAAGTCCATAATAATTAGCTAATTCTTTACGTAAATCAACAGCATCACTGTTTGGATATAACCTTAAACGATCAATATCCAAAGATGTTAATACTTCCTTAATTTTAGGACTAGGTCCATAAGGATTCTCATTTGTATTTAACTTGATCATATTCACAATTTTAGGCTGTTCCCCTGCTACATATGGTTCAACCTCGCGCAATTTATCTTGCCAACTCATATAATTCCCCCTTATTTAAGCATTTCATCAATCAACTCCGATAAATAATCGACTTGTTTATCACTATGCTTTTTAATCAGTTCATCCGCTCGATTAAAAGTGTAACCATGATCCGCGTGCTCAAACATACTAATATCGTTATACGAGTCCCCAATCGCATAACTTACAACATCTTCATTAAGTAAACTAACTAGATTGCTAATTCCAGTTCCTTTCGTACATCCACTTGGCGTAATGTCTAAATAATGCATATTTAATGTACCATGCGCTTCATCTGCATAATGTTCATCTATATATTTTTGAATCTTTAAAACTTCATCAATCTGCTGGTTGTCTTGATTTATCGCTATTATATCAAACTCCTCAACATTTGGATACTCTTTTATAAAATCATGCTCATTCGTTACAATACTACGTCCTACCTCATCATAAATATATGTTTGACCTCTCAAATACCCTAATGTCTTTTTTCCATCATAAAAATATATCCACATATCATCATATTTCAAACAATGTTCTATGATATCAATACCAGCTTGTTTTGAAATAACTCGTTTAAATAATTCTTGATCATTACGATCAACAATATGAGCTCCATTATTTAAAACTAAATAGTCATAATATAAATCTAATTTGTTTGTACTGCGTAATGCTTCTTCATAATTTCTCCCAGTATTAAAAGCAAACAAGTGCCCAGCCTGGTGAAGCTTTTCCACTTTCTCTTTATCCGGGGGATATAATAACCCATCTAAATCAATAATTGTTCCGTCCATATCACAAAATAGTATTTTTTTCATAAAATCCTCCAATATATAGCCATATTATAACAGTTTAGACTAAATCATCAAAGAGCTGATAAAGCATTTGATTACTTTTATTTACTTCTTGTAACGCTGTTTCAATATCTTTCGCCACAATTTTTCCATCTTGCAGGCATACACACTTACCGCTTTGATTATCTTGAAGAAGTTCTATCGCTTTATTTGCCATCCTTGCAGCTAATATCCGATCTTCCGGCACCGGTGAGCCGCCTCGTTGAATATGTCCTAAAACAATCGAGCGACCTGAAAATCCTGTTTCTTCACTGATTCGTTGTGCTAGCTTTTCAACATCTAAAATTTTTTCACTTGCAATTACAATTGCATGGCGTTTATTATAAACAATTTCATTCTTAATCAACTCTTTGATTACATGCTCTTCATCATAGCCTGTCTTATTGGTGATAACAAGTTCACTTCCACAAGATATAGCTGCATAAAGAGCTAAATTATCTGCATTGTTACCCATTACTTCAACTACAAAACAACGATGATGAGAACTTGAAGTATCACGTAATTTATTTACTGCATCAATAATATTACATAATGCAGTATGAAAACCAATCGTTTCATCAGTACCATTGATATCATTATCAATAGTTCCAGGTATTCCAATACAATTTATACCTTTTTTTGCTAACGCTTGTGCCCCACGGTAACTGCCATCACCTCCTATTATAACAAGACTATCTATTTCATGTTCTTTTAAATTGTTTATTGCTCTATCTTGAACTTCATCTAAAGTAAACTCCGGTAGACGTGATGATTCTAAAATAGTACCTCCTTTTGCAAGAATTTCAGAAACATCTCGATAGCCTAAGCGTGCTATTTTACCCTCTACTAATCCTCGATAGCCTTCATATACTCCATAAACTTCAAATCCATGTTTTATTCCTACTCTGACAATTGCTCTGATTGCTCCATTCATTCCAGGAGCATCACCGCCAGAAGTTAATACTGCGATTTTTTTCATTTTTTCACCTCATTTAACTTTCTCTTCTAACCAATTTTGATAAAACTCTAGTTGATTCTTTAGATGAAAAAAGTGTTCCCCATTTTCCATGATTTTTAAATCACAATTAAAATGACTGGCAAATTTCTTTATATATTCATATTCACATAAATTGTCATTTTCACCATACAAAATCATTGTTTGACTATTCCATTCGGTGACTGAATGTTCTTTAACATAGCAATAATAGTCATAATACAATGTTTCCCCAATAGGTGTTTCAATCATTTTTTGTTCTTTTAATTTTTCTTCATTTATTTCAAACCAAATCATCATATTTTCAATTAAACGTTGCATATCAACAACTGGTGATAAAAATAAACACTGATTAAATTTAACACATTGATAAGCTAATAAACTAAAAAATGCTCCTAAGCTACAGGCCCATAAACTTATCTTTTCATATTTTCCTTTAACATAGTCATATATCTTTAATAATTCCTCTGTACAATTTTGTGCATTACACAAAGTATCTTCATATACTCGATCCCCATGTTTTGGCAAATCAAAACTAACTATTTGATATCCTCTATTTACTGCTGTCTTTGCTAGCATTTCTATAACAATATCTTCTTTATTAGATTTATTCCCATGAACTGCAAGAAAAACTTTTGAACTCCCTGCTCCCCAGATAACTGCAGGGATATTATCAATTTTTAAATATTTCTTTTTCATCTTCCCACCACTTCCTTATCAATAATTATAACATAGTCCAAATTTAATATTTAGCTTTTGCAAAAAATAATACTACAACAGTTTATGTTGCAGCCTTGTCTTTGGCTGGTGGTTGGTAGCACGAAACCTCCACAGCGGGCTTTCATCACCTAGTTTTATGTCGTGCGCAGCACAGCAAAAAAGGAACTGATTATTCAGTTCCTTTACTATTACCCACTAATTTATTCATATCAGCTTTAGTTTTATATGTGATTTTTAATCGATAACCATCTTCGCTTGAAAGAATTCTCATTGACACTTTTGTATCATCTTCTGATTGAGTGATTCCTATTCCATAATTACCAATACTTTCATTTCGTTCATTAAAATCATTTTCTAATTGATTAAACTTCTCTCCAGCTTTATTAAAACTTACATACATATCATCACCGTTAATCAATTTAACAATTTCTTTTAACATCGGATAACTTTGCTCGTTGATTTTCATAGCTTCAAAATCTTTAAAGCCGTTAATAGTATAACCTATATTAACAGCATTAGTTGTTCCTGATAAGTCATATGAAAAACTAATTGACATTGTTTCATTTTTACCAATCTTTAAATCATAATTCAGACTTGTATAAACATTATTTTGATCAGTTACATAAAAATCATAATCTTTATCAATCGTTGTTTTACCATACTTATCAGTAATTGCAGTTAAATCATTTTCTAACTGCTTGATCTTCTTAACATAACTATCACTATTAGTTACTAGTTTATCAAAATCTTTTAAACTCCCAAACTGATATTCTGTTACCTCTTTATTAATATTAACCTCACCTAGTGGACCTAGTGTAATTGCTTTATCCGGTGTAGTAACAGTATTACTTGCAGTTCCGTCACCTAAAAAATTACCAAATAACATTGATGAAATCAGCGGTGAGAAAATCAATACTAAAGCTAAAATACCGTATAAATAATTAGGAAATGTATTTGTTCTTTTCATGGGTTGATAGCCTTTTTCTAAGCGTGTACCACAATGAGGACAAACTTTGGCACTATCAGGAATATTTTTTTTACAATGTGGACATTGTTTCATGCAATCACCTACTCATATATATTTGCCATCCAGGTCTTAAAGTCTTCCACAAATTTTTCTTTTGCCTGGGCTTTTTTTGTATCATCTTTTATTTCATAATACTCTTCACTTAGATAAGTATACTCGCTAATTGTTTCACCTTTATTAACTAATTTTAAAATTGGTGTCCAATTAAAATCTAACTCCTCACGAATATTTTTATAAAAATGGAATCGATGTGTTTGCAGATTACAGATATTATCCAAACCAGATGGTGTATCATAAGGTTTATGATGGGTTGAAAAAATATGGGACAAGGAATGGTAAGGCAGAAGAATAAGAATGGGGAGAACAAAATTGGAATCAAAATTAAAAAATAGGATTCTGGATTTAATTGAATCACCAGAGTTACATGCCTATTTAATGGAACATGCAGAACGATTGAAATTAAAAGATTATGTATCAATTATTGCCGGAGCGCCAATCAGTTTGGGGAGAAAGCAGGAGTTGTTACATGATATGAAGCGATCATCTTGCTTGAAAAAACAAGAGATGGATTATGTGAGCTTATGTTGTGCATGTATGGATCGTGCAGTTCAATTTTTGACAAGTGAAACTGGAACAATTTTTCTTATACAGCTAATGGGCTATGATGACAAGCATAAAAGTGATATTATGGATGGACCGTATATCATGACGTCCTTGGCTAATACCAAAAATGCAGTGAAGAATTATTATCGTGAGGATATGGATGAAGATGCGGATGCGGAATGGAAGACATTGTATTGGCGGGTAGAATTATATACTGCCAGTCAGGATGTGAACAACGGAGAAGATGGATTTTTATCAGCAGAGTATACCTATATTATGGATAAAGATGGAGAAGTTCAATATTATATACATGAATGGAATTCATCGAATCATTTAAATGGTTCACCAGGAAGAATGGTGGAAGATCAGTTTTTTTCTGTATCTCCAGATTTGAACTTACCTGTTCCATATCATCCGGGAGATGTTCTGTTTATAGATTGCAGACCGTATGCACCGGGAGCGTTTTATTGTCGGCTCAAAGAAGTTGGAGATGATTGCTGTGGAATACAGTGTGAATATGTAGATGAGGAAGGAAATATGGAAACCGGAGCATTAAAACATGGAGATTATTTCTTTAATCATCGGGAAGTAGAGCAGTATTTATCTCCATTATATAGGGCAAGGATTGTTTCAAAATATGAATTGAGTTGGGATGAAATTGTTAGGAGAAGCAAGAATGGAAACAAGACCACATAAGGGCGTTTTTTGGTTGATAGACGGGGCAATCTGGGCGGTTCCATTTGATGATAAAAAATATGAATGTGGAATATCGAAGTCGGGAGATTCATATGTGCACAAAAAAATATGGAAAGCTATAAAACCGAAAAAGTGTCGTTATTCCTATAATTATTACCCACGCGGTCGTGTTGAAATTACTTTAAAGGGGAGCTGTGTTATATATATGAATCCCAATATTGGCGAACAATATACGGATGAAATAATGAAAAAATTTGGATTATCTTCTGTACCGAAAATAATTTATGATAATAGCAGTCATTACAAATGCTATTTGGATAAAGGATGGAAAGCAGATAAAGGCGAATAGTTACTGTAGAAGGAGAATGAAAAAATATGAAGATTTGGTTAGATGATATACGCCCTGCGCCGGAAGGTTATGTATGGTGTAAAAGTGTAAATAGCGCGAAAAGCGTCATTGAATCGGCAAAGGAAACGATTTTGCTGATTGATTGTGATCATGATCTGGGAGATTATGCTTATGATGGCGGAGATGGGATAAAACTGTTGGATTGGTTAGTGGAAAATAGTCTTTTTTATCCAATAAAGCTTCATACTATGAATCCGGTTGGGAGAGAGAATATGCTGAGGATGATTCATAGATATTGGGGATGATACGAGAATTCCCTGTACAAAATGAAAATCAAATAAATCCACACTCCAGTGATGCAGAAAAACACTAGTCGCACACAAAAAGTTATGATATACTTACCAAAGACACATAAAAACAGAAAAAAACATTTGAAAACAAAAGCAACAAAAAATTCAGATGCTTGATAAGGAGGACATAAAATGTTAGAAGCAGGAGTCAAAGGGGAACAGAGCGTAGAAGTTGTATATGAGAATACAGCAACAGCAGTAGGAAGCGGTGTACTGGAAGTATTCGGAACACCATGCATGCTTGCATTAATGGAAAAAACAGCAAGCGAGAGCGTAGCTCCATATCTGGAAGAAGGCTGTGGCAGCGTTGGTACACAGGTAAATATCAGCCATGTAGCGGCTACTCCAATCGGAATGACTGTTCGTTGCGAGACAGAGCTTACCGAAGTAGACGGACGTCGTCTTGTATTCAAAGTAGCAGCTTATGATGAGGCAGGTCTGATCGGTGAAGGAACACATGAGCGTTTCGTTGTACAGAATGAGAAATTCCAGACAAAAGCAAACAACAAGCTTTCAAAATAATTTTATATCCGAAATAGCGAGATTAAAAACTCCTTTTGTGATAAGTGGTCACAGAAGGAGTTTTCGATTTCGCTTTATATATGTTATAATCGTACATAGCATAAAAACAGTAGCATCCCACAGGAAAGGACTGGTTTCCGAATGGAACAGACAAAGACGAAAGAA
>ENA-UPXC01000531-UPXC01000531.1-human-gut-metagenome-genome-assembly--contig:-NODE-531-length-63331-cov-7.957932_pt1 | contig 63331 bp, 82 predicted proteins | sample MGYA00250047_ERZ773371 | MGnify/ENA primary metagenome ERZ773371 (study PRJEB29103, sample SAMN06111975) | human gut metagenome | biome: human gut; feature: ankylosing spondylitis patient; material... | reverse complement strand
AGGTTCTTCGCGTTGCTTCGAATTAAACCACATGCTCCACCGCTTGTGCGGGCCCCCGTCAATTCCTTTGAGTTTCATTCTTGCGAACGTACTACTCAGGCGGAGTACTTATTGCGTTAACTGCAGCACTGAACTTTGACATCCAACACTTAGTACTCATCGTTTACGGCGTGGACTACTAGGGTATCTAATCCTATTTGCTCCCCACGCTTTCGGGACTGAGCGTCAGTTGCAGGCCAGATCGTCGCCTTCGCCACTGGTGTTCCTCCATATATCTACGCATTTCACCGCTACACATGGAATTCCACGATCCTCTCCTGCACTCTAGCTGCCTGGTTTCTATGGCTTACTGAAGTTAAGCTTCAGGCTTTCACCACAGACCCTTGCTGCCGCCTGCTCCCTCTTTACGCCCAATAATTCCGGATAACGCTTGCCACCTACGTATTACCGCGGCTGCTGGCACGTAGTTAGCCGTGGCTTTCTAATAAAGTACCGTCACTCGGCTACCATTTCCTGTAGCCGCCGTTCTTCCTTTATAACAGAAGTTTACAATCCGAAAACCTTCTTCCTTCACGCGGCGTTGCTCGGTCAGGGTTTCCCCCATTGCCGAAAATTCCCTACTGCTGCCTCCCGTAGGAGTCTGGGCCGTGTCTCAGTCCCAGTGTGGCCGGTCACCCTCTCAGGTCGGCTACGCATCGTCGCCTTGGTGGGCCGTTACCCCGCCAACCAGCTAATGCGCCATAAGTCCATCCTCTACCAGTGCTTTGAGGCACTTTTAATACGGTCACCATGCAGTGTCCGTACCTATGCGGTCTTAGCTATCGTTTCCAATAGTTATCCCCCTGTCTAGGGCAGGTTACTTATGTATTACTCACCCGTTCGCCACTCGAGCACAAGTGCTCGCGTTCGACTTGCATGTATTAGGCACGCCGCCAGCGTTCATCCTGAGCCAGGATCAAACTCTCCATTGTTTATTTAAACAACTCTTCGTTTGTTTAGCTCTTTTTTCTTTTTTATCCTTCTGGATATTGACGTGTGTTTCTTAATTCTGTTTAGTTTTCAATGATCTCTCCGGCTTCTTTTGCCGACTTGAATATCTTACACTCTTTTCGCTTTTTAGTCAATCTTTTTTTTAACTTTTTTTGCTTTTTCTCTCCGGTCCTTACGTCCCTTTCCTCGAGTGCCTATTTAATTTACCATATCTCTTTTGTCTTGTAAAGCCTTTTTTGTCTTTTTTTGTAAAAAAATATAAAATCAATAAGTTTACTCAATTTGTTAATAAAATAACTCATTACTATCTAAGATAATTGTCACTGGCCCATCATTAATCAATGATACCTCCATCATTGCTCCAAATACTCCTCGTTCCACATTAATTCCCTTTTCTTCTAACTTTTTATTAAAAAAATCATAAAGCGGACTAGAAATATCTGGTTTAGCAGCATCGATAAAACTTGGTCTTCGTCCTTTTTTACAATTAGCATATAATGTGAACTGTGAAATTGATAAAACACTTCCTCCTACATCTAATAAAGATAGATTTAATTTATCATTTTCATCTTCAAATATTCTCAAATTCACTAATTTATCAACCATCTTTTCAACTAATAACTCGTCATCGCCATTAGTTATCCCAACTAAAACCATATATCCTTTATCAATAGCTCCTACAATTTCTCCTTCAATCTTAACACTACTTTGACTAACTTTCTGTACAACTAATCTCATTTTAATCCACCTATCTTTCAATCTTTAAAAATGTTATAATTATTATAACTGATTTTAAAAACGAAAGGAAGATAATATGTCATCAACCCTTGCCAATAGAATGCGACCTCAAAATTTAAAAGATATAATCGGACAACAACATTTAGTTGGACCAAATGCTATTTTAACTAAATTTGTTCAAAAAAGTCATCCATTTTCAATTATTTTATACGGTAGCCCCGGCTGTGGCAAAACAACAATTGCAATGGCCCTTGCAAATGATCTTGACATTCCATATCGCATCTTCAACGCTTCAACCGGAAATAAAAAAGAAATGGATGCAATTATTGAAGAAGCTAAGTTAAGTGGTAGTCTTTTTGTAATCATTGATGAAGTTCATCGACTTAATAAAGCGCGCCAAGATGATCTTCTTTCACACATGGAAAGTGGATTATTAATAGTCGCTGGATGTACTACAGCCAACCCATTTCATTCAATTAATCCAGCGATTCGTTCTCGTTGTCATATTCTCGAAGTTAGACCTTTAACTGTTGATGAAATTGTAGCTGGTTTAAATAAGGCAATGACTTCACCAAATGGTTTAAACAGCAAATATACGATTGAAAAAGAAGCATTGCATAGTATTGCAAAATTATGTAGTGGCGATATTCGCTATGGTTATAACTGTTTAGAAATTTGTACAATTGTTTGTGAAAATAATCATATTACTCAAGCTGATTTGAAAACTGCTGCTATTAAAACTAATGTTGTCTATGATAAAGACGAAGATAATTACTACGATACATTAAGTGGTTTGCAAAAATCAATCCGTGGTAGTGATCCTAATGGTGCTATGTATTATTTTGCTAAACTGATTGAATCAAAAGATATTGAATCTTTAGAACGGCGACTTATCACAACTGCTTATGAAGATATTGGTTTAGCCAATCCAAATGCGTGTATGCGTACGGTAATTGCTATGCAAGCCGCTAAAACAATCGGTTTTCCAGAAGCTCGAATTCCTATTGCTAGTGCAATTATCGATTTATGTTTATCACCAAAATCAAAATCTAGTGAAAATGCAATTGATGCTGCGTTAACTTCACTAAATGAACGTTCTTTAAAAACCCCTTCTTACTTACGTCTTACGCCGGTTGGTTTAGAAGATGATGAAAAGTATGATTATAGTCGGCCAGAATTGTGGGAATATATTCAGTATCTTCCAAAAGAACTAGGAAATACACAGTTCTATGTACCATGGATGACCAGTAATTATGAAAAAGCTTTAGCTGAGAATTATCGAAGAATTTTGAAACACGGGCGTACCAGTGATATAAAAAAACTAAATCAACAAAATAAGTAATAAAAATTGACATTTGCGTGCAGTAAAGGTAGACTTATTTATATAGAAAGGGAGCTCGTATGCGGGCTGAGAGGAAGTAATCTAACTTCGACCTGTATAACCTGATTTGGGTAATGCCAACGTAGGGATCTAGCCACTATTTTTGTTTATGTTCGGTTTGAACCTATTTTGGTCCAAACCTTTTTCTATACAAAAAAAGAATGGAGATAAAAAATGAATTACACAACACAAATGAATGCAGCAAAAAAGGGAATCATTACTCCTGAAATGAAAATTGTTGCGGCTAAAGAGAAAATGAATATTGAAGAATTGAAGACACTAATAGCCCAAGGAAAAGTTGTTATCCCAGCCAATAAGTATCATACCTGTATTAATGTAAATGGGATTGGTTCAATGCTTAAAACAAAAATTAATGTAAATCTTGGAACTTCTAGAGACTGGAAAGATTTAGATATGGAACTTAAAAAAGCTAATGATGCTGTCAATATGGGAGTTGAATCAATAATGGATTTAAGTTCATATGGCGATACTCAAAAATTCCGTCGCAAATTAACCAAAGAATGTCCCGCAATAATTGGAACAGTGCCAATCTACGATGCTGTAGTTTATTATCATAAGCCCTTAAAAGAAATTACTGCTCGACAATGGATCGATATTGTTGAGATGCATGCTCGCGACGGAGTAGATTTTATGACAATTCATGTAGGAATTAATAAAAATACAGCTCAACGTTTTAAAGAAAATAAGCGTCTTACTAATATCGTTTCTCGAGGCGGTTCAATTATTTTTGCTTGGATGGAAATGACTGGTCAAGAAAATCCTTTTTATGAATACTATGATGAAATCCTTGATATTTGTCAAAAATATGATGTAACAATAAGTTTAGGTGATGCTTGCCGTCCTGGTTCAATCGAAGATGCTGGCGATATAAGTCAAATTGAAGAATTGGTGACTTTGGGAGAACTTACAAAACGTGCATGGCAAAAAGATGTTCAAGTAATTGTTGAGGGTCCAGGTCACATGGCTTTAAATCAAATCGAAGCTAATATAAAAATTCAACAAACCATTTGCCAGGGAGCCCCATTTTATGTTCTTGGTCCACTAGTTACTGATATTGCCCCAGGTTATGACCATATCACAGCTGCAATTGGCGGTGCATTGGCTGCCGCTAATGGTGCTGCTTTTCTATGTTATGTAACTCCTGCTGAACATCTTCGTCTCCCTGATCTAAATGATGTTAAAGAAGGAATCATCGCATCTAAAATTGCAGCACATGCTGCCGATATTGCGAAAGGTATCAAAGGGGCAAAAGATTTGGACTACCAAATGAGTTGTGCCAGAAAAAATTTAGACTGGGAAAAAATGTTTGAATTAGCCATTGATCCTAAAAAAGCACGTACATACCGCCAACAAGCAAAACCTGAAAAAGAAGATACTTGCAGTATGTGCGGTAATTTCTGTGCTATAAAAAATATGAATCGAATTTTAAATGGAGAAATTGTTAATATTTATGATGAATAAAAAAGTCGTCTGTTTCCAGACGGCTTTTAATATATAAAGAGTAATAAAAATTCAACTATTTTAGCATTTAGATTATGCTGTCGCAAGATAAAATTACTAATCATTTCTAGTGAACAATTAGTGCTAACTAATGTATGAACACCATTTGCAGAACTTCCAATTGCAACATAACCATGAGCCATACCCCCAATTGCGAGTTTGGAGGCAATTGCCATACCTCCAATTGCATAGATTCCTATTGCCATTCCACCTACAGCAAAATAGCCAATACTTAGCCCTCCTAAGCTAATTCCCCCTATAGCAATTCCTGCTAATGTCAATAAACCAATTGCCAGACCGCCAAGACTAAATACACCAAGTGCTAAAGCCCCAAAACTAAAAAGCCCTACCGCAATATTGCCAATTGCAATAATTCCTTTCGCAATTCTAAAACCACGACCTAAATTAATATGAATTAATGGAACATTTCCAATTTTAAATTTACTCTTATATTCATAAGTAAAGAGATGACGCACTACACTTCTCAATTCTTCACGGTCAACTGTAACATAATCATTACTTTCATGTCTAATTAATTCATCTAAAGATATACCAAATAGATCAGCAATTTCAATTATTCGTTCTAATTCAGGTGTAGATTGACCTGATTCCCACTTACTTACCGATTGTCTCGATACTCCTAACCGAAAAGCTAATTCCTCTTGCGACAATCCCTTTTGTTTTCGATATTTATTTAAGTTGTCATTAAACATCATTTATTTCTTCCTCCTGACAACCATGATTATAGTTTTTTTATTCCAAATCACAATAAACTACGGCTAGGCAATCTGTCAACTAACAGTTGCATAAACAATAAAAGGGTATAATTACCCTTCTAATTCACTGATAACTGCATTAATCGTCTCATTAAAATTATTTAGATTCACATTAAACCAAATAACCGGAACTTGATTATTAAACCAAGTATATTGACGCTTTGCATAATTACGAGAATTCTTTTTTATCAACTCCAAAGTTTCATCAAGTGTTTGAGTTCCCTGATAATAAGCAAACCATTCCTTGTACCCGATTGCTTTCATGCTTTGCATTTCACGGGTATAATTCTTTTTCATTAAGCCATCTATTTCTTGAAGCAATCCCTGCTCCATCATCAAATCAACACGTTGATCGATCCGCTGATATAAACTTTCACGTTCTAATGTCAGCCCAATAAATTTAGCATTATAAATTAATTCATGATTTTGTTTGGCAAGTGTTTCACTTTTTTTTACCCCTGTACTTTCATAAATTGCAATTGCTCTTAAGACCCGTTGACGATTATTAGGATGAAGCTCTTTAGCACTTGCTTTATCAATCTCAATTAAATAATTGTATAACTCTTCATTTGAATAATCTTGATACTTCTCAACATATTCTTGATGATTAGTTTGACTTTCACTAAATTCATAATCATAAAGTGCTGCTTTAATATATAATCCTGTACCACCTACAATAATCGGCAATTTACCACGTGATATTATTTCTTTTATTTTTAAACGAACTTCATCTTGAAAATCTTTTACACTATAGCTTTCAGTTGGTTCCTTAACATCAATCAAATGATGAACAATACCTTCCATTTCATCATCTGTTACTTTAGCCGTTCCAATATCCATTGTTTTATATATTTGCATCGAATCACCGCTAATCACTTCGCCATTAAAATGCTTAGCTAGAGCAACGCCCATCCTAGTTTTTCCAACCCCAGTCGGACCAACTACAACAATAACTTTCTCCATTACACGACCCTCTTAAATAACTTTTCAATTTCATAAGTTGAATAATATATAATTGTTGGTCTTCCATGCGGACAAACGTATGGATTATCACAACGCATTAAATTATCAATAATATTTTGCATCCCCTCGGTTGATAAATGTGTATTTGCTTTTAATGAAGCTTTACAACTAAGCGTAGCAATTGCATGATCTTGTAATTTGATGACATCGATTTTATTATCATTTAATAACTGCGTCATCATATCTTCAATAAATACTTGCTCATCAATATTTTGCATCCATAACGGTAATTGCTTTATTACATAACCGCTATTACCAAAAACCTCAAGATTAATTCCAACTTTAGTCAATAAGTCTTTCCTTTCCTCAATAATCAAAAATTCACTTAAAGGATATTCAAGTGTGATCGGTACTAATAAATCCCGCATTGATAGATCAAGATTTTGATATTTTTCCAAAAAATACTCATAATTGATTCTTTCTTGCCCAGCATGCTGATCAACAATATACATTCCTGTTTCATCTTCACAAATTATATATGTACCATGAACCTGTCCTTTAACAAATAACTTCTTTTTCATTAATTTTTCACGTGGCTCAACTTTTGTCTCAATAATTTGTTGATCGGGGATAATGTATTCACTAGTTTCTTCCTTAACAAAAGTAAAATCATCGAAAGATGCGTCTTTAAAAACAACTTCTTGATCATTTTGAGGAAAATCAGCTTCAAATCGTGGTTGCTCTATTGTTTTAATGGGTACTGACTCATAAGTTAAATCAAGACTAGGTTGTTCCAAATTCAAAGGCGCCTTAGTTTTTTTATATTCAGCGGTCGCATCGTAAGTCAAATTAACTTTTGCAAGAGCATCACTAACACCTTGATAAATTAATTCACGTAATTGACTTTCTTTAGAAAAACGTACCTCCAGCTTTGAGGGATGCACATTAACATCTACTAAATAAGGATCTATTTCAATATTAACAATCGCAATTGGATAACGTTTATCAGCTAAATATCGACGATATGCATTATTAATACTATCAACACTCACTTTATTTTTAACTACCCGTGAATTTACCATTGTCACCATATGATTCTTACTAGCACGATTCACATCAATTTTTGAAACATAACCCGTCACATGAAATTCATCATCTTCAAAATCCACTGGAATCATTGCTTTGGCAACATTTAATCCATAAATGTTCGAGATAACTTCCAACAAATTACCATTTCCATTGGTCTTATAAATTGTTCTGCCATTATGAACTAACATAAAAGCAATGTGCGGATGAGATAAAGATAGCCGTTCCAAATATGTTTGAATATTAGCAAACTCAGCATTAGTCGATTTTATATATTTTAATCGAGCTGGGACATTTTGAAATAATTTTTCAACTTTGATATTAGTCCCTTTTTTACTATCACTTTCATTACACTCAACAAAGCGTCCATATTCATAAGTAACAGTTGTCCCTGTTCCTCCTGTACTCGTTTTCAATTCAAAATTACTAATTGAAGCAATCGAAGGAATTGCTTCACCTCTAAACCCTAAAGTTTGAATGCAAAACAAATCTTGATCATCTTTGATTTTACTAGTAGCATGACGTGAAAAACATAGTAAGGCATCTTCTTTGACCATTCCCTCACCATTATCAATTATTTGAATCAAGTTTAATCCACCTTCTTCAATAATCACATCTATCTTCGTACTGTTTGCATCAATACTATTTTCGACTAGTTCTTTAACTACATTTGCCGGTCTTTCAATCACCTCACCAGCAGCGATTTTATTAGCCAATACATCATCTAGCTGTCTTATTTTTTGCAAATATATCACCTACTTTTCATTTAATTTCTTTAATTCAATCAATGTTGATAAAGCATCAATTGGTGAAAGCGCCATTGGATCAATACCTTCTAAATATTTTTCCACTACACTTACGGTTACTGGTGGAGCTTCTTTTAAAGTATCATCGCTTAAATGATGCTCAATATTATTTTCCTCTAAAGCTTCTAATAGTACATTAGCACGATTTAATACTGCATCTGGTAATTTTGCTAATTTAGCAACATTGACACCATAAGATTTATTTGACCGTCCTGGTTTGATACGGTATAAAAAGACAAGATCATCATTTTCAATTGAAGCACTAGCATGGACATTTTTAATTCCAAGATTCTTTTCTTCTAAGAATGTTAATTCATGATAATGAGTTGAAAATAATGTAATACACTTAATCTTTGCAGCGATATACTCGATCATAGCTTGAGCAATTGCCATCCCATCAAAAGTTGCAGTCCCTCGACCTATCTCATCAAAAATAATCAATGAATTTTCTGTTGCAAAGCGTAAAGCATTATTAGCTTCTAACATTTCAACCATAAAAGTTGACTGCCCGGAAATTAAATCATCACTAGCCCCGATTCGAGTAAAAATTTGATCAAAAATTGGAATACAAGCTTCGCTACATGGAACAAAACACCCTATTTGTCCCATCAGTGCAATTAAAGCAATCGTTCGCATATAAGTCGATTTACCACCCATATTAGGTCCTGTAATCAACATCACTGGATTAGCAGCATCAATATTTACATCATTCGAAACATATGTTCCTTGTGCCATAACCCGTTCAATTACGCCATGACGACCATCAACTACTTTAAACACTTTATTATGATTGAAAGTTGGCCGAACATAACTATTCTCACTAGAAATCATTGCTAATGATTGAAAAACATCAATTTTAGCAATAATTTTAGCAACATCCTGAATAGCATGAACATCTTTTTTTATGTAATTTCTAATTTCTGTAAATAATGCATATTCTAGTTTTATCATTTTATCTTGTGCACTAAGTAATTTTGATTCCATCTCTTTTAATTCTGGTGTCACAAAACGTTCAGCATTAGATAAACTTTGTTTACGAGTATAATTAAATTCATCTTTAACTAATGATAGATTTCCTTTAGTCACTTCAATATAATATCCAAAGACACGGTTATATCCTACTTTTAATCCTTTTATTCCTGTTTTATCACGCTCATTTTGCTCAAATTGAGCTAACCACTGTTTACCATGATCACGGATATAACGAAGTTCATCAAGTTCTTCATTAAATCCTTCCTTGATTAAATTTCCTTCTTTTACAGTTAATGGCGGATTATCAACAATTGCTTGATCAATCAAATTAGTAATGTGACTTAAATCAGTAAAATGATCTGCCAAGGCACTAATTAAAGGTTCATCTAACGATAATAATTGATTTTTTAATTCTGGAACTACTTTTAAGGAACTGCTAATCCACTTTAGATCACGAGCATTAATATTTCCAAAAGCAATTCGTGAAGATAGTCTTTCAAGATCGTAAATATCTTTCAGAATTTCTTTAATACTTTCTCGTTGAATAAAATGATTAGTAAAGATCTCTACGATATCCAAACGTTCTTCTATTTGTTCTTGATTAATTAGAGGTCGTTCGATCCATTGTTTTAACATCCGTGATCCCATTGCTGTTTTAGTTTGATCTAAAAGCCAAAATAGACTTCCATATTTATCATTACTTTTAGCACTACTCGTCAGTTCTAAAGCTTTTTTTGTATAAAGATCCATTGTCACATAATCTTCATTATTAATTTCTTCAATTATCTGTAAATGTTCCAATTCTCTTTTTTGTGTATCTAATAAATAATTAAGCAGTAATGACGCTGTTTTAATTTGTTTTAAATCATTGATTTTGCTAAAAATCTTATCATACTTTTCATTATAATTATCGTGTGCAAATGGTGAAGATAAAATATCATCAAATTCACGTATTTGATTTGGTAAAGTGACAATTTCCTTAACTGCCATTGTTTCTAGCTGATTCAATAATAATTTCTCTTTCTTTTCAATATTGACCACACTAAATTCGCCGGTTGTGATATCACAAAAAGCTAAAGTATAAGTAAAATCAAATTCTTCTAAGGCAGCAATATAATTGTTTTTATTATTTGTCAGAGATTCATCAAAGATAGTTCCTGGAGTAATGATCTGTACCACCCCACGTTCTACGATTCCTCGTTTCCCAGGTTCTGTTAACTGTTCAACAATCGCAACCCGATGTCCATTATCAACTAATTTTTGAATATATCCACTAGCCGAATGGAAAGGTACCCCACACATTGGAACCCGTTCAGGAGCTCCAGCATTTTTCCCTGTTAAAGCAATTTCTAATTCTTTAGAAACCATTATGGCATCGTCAAAGAACATTTCATAGAAATCCCCTAATCTAAACATAACGATTGAATCTTGATTTTCTTCTTTTATTGATAAATATTGCATCATCATTGGACTATATTTTGGTTTCATCAATTAACCTCACTTCTAAAAAATTACTATCACATTATAACACAAGTAACCTCAAAAGAAAAAAGGCTTCCGCCTTTATTTGATAAAATTTTCATCGACTGTTAAATTTTCTAATTCATCCCATGTCTCATTCTCTGCTTTAGTTTCTACTCGCATTGTTGTTTTACCAACAACACTTAATGAGATTTCTTTTTCAATCTCAATGACAACTTTATCTTCCAACTTATTTACACTAATACATTTTGGTTCACGATTACAGGTAACCATTAATTCATCACCCTCATCAAAATTTCGGGTTTCTTTTTTCACTAAATCTAATTCGTTTAAGTAGCTTACAGTTTGCTTCAATAGACTACTATCATCATTGATACTGTACCATAGATGAACGTCAAAAGTTCCCAAAACAACAGGTTTCCCATCTTTAAAAGCTGCGTTATAACGATGGTTAGTAATCCAACACCCTAGAATTTTGTCATATCCTTCAATCGAAAACGGATATTTATTAAGGGTTCTTTTTTTCCCTTTAGCAATTACTGCCTGAGTAATGATTTCACGAATATTATTTGCCATGTTCTCACCTATTTTAATATATGTTGGAAATTAAAAAAAATGAACAAAAAAACGCGAATTAATCGCGTTTTAGTTTTGATGTCCATTTCCAGATGTAGAATCTTTTAAAACTACATCATGTGCGCCACCTTCAACAATACTAGTTGAGGAAACAAGCGTAATTTTTGCTTTCTCTTGTAATTCTGGAATAGTTAAGGCTCCACAGTTACACATTGTTGACTTGATTTTACTTAAAGTTAAACCAACATTATCTTTTAAGCTACCGGCATATGGTACATATGAGTCAACTCCTTCTTCAAAAGAAAGTTTAGAATCACCACCCATATCATAACGTTGCCAGTTACGAGCACGAGCAGAACCTTCACCCCAGTATTCCTTCATATACTGACCGTTGATACTAACTTTATTAGTTGGAGATTCATCAAATCTTGAGAAATATCTACCTAACATGATGAAATCAGAACCCATAGCTAAAGCCAATGTCATATGGTAATCATGAACGATCCCACCGTCAGAGCAGATTGGAATATAAATTCCTGTTTCTTTAAAATATTCATCACGTGCTTTAGCAACTTCAATTGTAGCCGTTGCTTGCCCACGACCAATTCCTTTTTGTTCACGAGTGATACAGATTGATCCACCACCAATACCAATCTTAACAAAATCTGCTCCAGATTCAGCTAAAAATCTAAAACCATCCGCATCAACAACATTACCAGCTCCAACTTTAACGCTATCACCATAATGTTCTCTGATCCAGTCAATCGTAATTTTTTGCCATTCTGTAAAGCCTTCTGATGAATCAATACATAAAACATCAGCACCTGCTTCTACTAAAGCCGGTACACGTTCGGCAAAATCACGAGTATTGATTCCAGCGCCTACCACATAACGTTTCGAATCATCTAATAGTTCGTTTGGGTTTGATTTTCTTGTTTCATAGTCTTTTCTAAAGACAAAATATGCTAATTTTTGATCATCATCAATAATAGGTAAAGCATTTAACTTATTATCCCAAATAAGATCATTTGCTTCTTTTAAAGTAATTCCAATGTGCCCACAGATTAATTTATCATATGGTGTCATGAACTCAGTTACTTTTGTATCTAAATCCATTCTAGAAACTCGGTAATCTCTGCCTGTTACGATTCCTAATAATTTTCCATTGGCACTACCATCCTCAGTTACTGCCATTGTTGAATGTCCAGTTTTCTCTTTTAAAGCAATTACATCTGCAAGTGTATCACTAATACTTAAATTAGAGTCACTTGGAACAAATCCTGCTTTATAAGTTTTAGCTCGTTTAACCATAGCTGCTTGATCTTCAATCGTTTGTGATCCATAAATAAATGAAACCCCACCCTCTCTTGCAAGAGCTACTGCCATTTTATCATCAGATACAGCTTGCATTACCGCTGAAACTAGGGGAATATTTAATGATAACGCAGGTTCTTCACCTTTTTTAAATTTAACTAATGGTGTCTTTAAGCTAACATTTTTAGCTTGACACTCAGCAGATGAATATCCAGGTACTAAAAGATATTCATTAAATGTGCGTGATGGTTCATCAAAAAAATATGCCATTTTCTATCTCCTTTTCTATGTCGTTTTGTGTAATATTTCATAAATTATAATTAGGATCAATCGTTAAGTCAAGCCCTATTTTAATAATTGTCCGTTTATATATGTATTTATCGATTGCAAAAGACTATCTACTTCTTCCTTCAAGTATAAATAATTAACAACTAATGGATGATTCTCAAATTCATCTTTAATTTTTTGATATTCTTCAATTGTTTTAACAACTGTTTCATCTTGTTTTGACTTTTGATTTACAATCTTCTTTTGATATGCTTTCATCTTTGCTTCAAGTTTTTCTATCTTATCATCCTGATGAATTAGCTGCTCATACTTTTGATATTCTTTAATGACATCAAGATTCAATAAATATTTATTTAACTGTTTAGCACAATCCAAACTACGATTCAATTGATTCACCTTTCAAAGCCCATGTTTTGGCTTCAGTTATTTTTACTTTAATAATTTTTCCAATATCTTTAGGATCACCTTTAAAGTTTACCAATTTTTGATGCCGAGTATACCCAGTCAACATTGAATCATCCTTCTTAGATGTTCCTTCAACTAATACTTCGACAATCTTATTTAAGAAACGTTGATTTTGCTTATACGCTTTTTCATTAACGATTTCATTCAATTTATATAATCGTTGGTCTTTTTCATCACTTGCTACATTATCAACCATTTTCGCGGCTGGTGTTCCTGCCCGAGGTGAGTAGACAAATGTATAAGCTAAATCATATTCACACTCTTGATATAAAGACAATGTATCTAGATATTGTTCATGAGTTTCATTTGGAAACCCCACGATAATATCTGTCGTGACTGTGCAGTCAGGAATATATTCTTTGATCTTATGGAATAATTCTAGATATTGTTCACGACTATAACGGCGCCCCATCAACTTTAATACTTCATTATTCCCCGATTGAACTGGTAAATGAATTGCCGGCATGATATTATCATATTTCGCAATAATTTTGATCATATCTTCACTAAAATCCCAAGGATGACTCGTTGTAAAACGAATTCGTGGAATATTTGTTTTAGCGACATCCTCAAGTAAGTTTGAGAAATTATAATCCTCACCTAAATCTTTACCATAACTGTTAACATTTTGCCCAAGAAGCGTTATTTCTTGATAGCCTTCAGCAACCAGTTCTTCAACTTCTTTGATAATATCTTTTGCTAAACGAGAACGTTCTTTTCCACGTGTATAAGGAACGATACAATAAGTACAAAATTTATTACATCCATACATGATATTTACCCATGCTTTATACTTGTTGTCCCGTCTAACTGGTGCATTTTCAATTACATCGCCCTCTTTAGACCAAACTTCAACAATCATCTCTTTACTATAAAGTGCATCTTTTAATAACTCAGGTAATCGATGTATGTTGTGAGTACCAAAAATCAAATCAACATGGGGATGCTTTTCCAATATCCGATTAACAACAACCTCTTCTTGAGCCATACATCCACACATTGCGAAAATTAGATTTGGATTAGTCTTCTTTAAATTTTTGACATATCCAACTTTTCCAAATACCTTTTCTTCGGCATTTTCACGAATTGCACAAGTATTTAAAACAATCACGTCAGCCTCTTTAATTTCTGTAGTCGGTTGATATGACATACTTTCCAATATTCCTGATAAAGTTTCACTGTCACGTTCATTTGCTTGACACCCATATGTTTGAATATAATATTTTTTTCCTAGTCCAACTTTGACCATATCTCCTGGAACATGATAGGCATCATCATAGCGACCAACTTCGTCACGACTTCTTCTTTTAGCCTCATTTAATGAAGGCCCTTTAAAATAATTACTATAATCTTTCATTTATTCACCACTTTTCTATCATATTATATACATAAATCTCTATTATTTCCACAAGAAAAAATTCATTTTTATTAAATCTAATTCTTGCTTTTATCGTAAATAAAAAAAATAAGGACTTACGTCCTTATTATCCGAAGAATCCATCTGGTTGAATAGAGAAGTATAAAACTGCTCCATCAGGTGTCTTTTTAAAAAGACTCTTACAATGTCCAGCTGCTTCATCTGGTGTAAGTTCTGTTTCACATTCAATTTCAGCCTTGATTCCAGTTTTTTTAATGAATTTACATTTTACTTTATCATCTTCATATCCATCAAAAAAATCGATTAATTTTTGTGTTTGTGCAGTTTGCATTAATAATTTACATTTTGCCATAATAAATCTCCTCCTATATCACGCCTACTATTATAACGCAAAACACTAAAAAAAGAAACCCTTTTCATCTAAAGTAGGGTTACTTTTTTTGTTAAGTTTTTATTACTTAAAATTATCGTAATTCTAACAATAACCTAAGTGCTGTGATTTCCTTATCATCAACAATTAGATCATGAAATGAAGGAATACAGACAATTTCATTTCCAGTTGGGATAATATAACCCCGAGCAATTGCAATTGCCTTAATTGCTTGATTTAAAGCAGCAGCTCCAATAACCTGAATCTGTAATTTAGATTCATTTCTAATCATACTAGCAATAGCGCCAGCCACATTATTAGGGCATGACGTTGATGATACTTTAATTGTTTCCATAATTTTCCTCCTAAAAAAATATATGAAAACATTTAATTATTATACCTAATATGGATGATCTTGATTAATTAAGATTCGTTCAATCGCTACAGGTGTATTTTCCTCAAAAGTAATTATTACTCCAGATAACTGACCACTACTTTCAGCTACGATAAATGGCGCTCCAAAACCTCTTAGCCTTGTGACGATTGCATCAAGATCGCAACCAATTGCGCTCATATACGGCCCCGTCATCCCTACATCACTGATGAAAGCTAATTTACTATCAATTATCTTTTCATCAGCAGTCTGGACATGAGTATGTGTTCCAAGAACAGCACTTGCCTTATCTTTAACATAATGTGCAAAAGCGATTTTTTCACTTGTTGCTTCACCATGAAAATCTATGATATGAATATCATGCGGTAAATCAAGATACTCATCAATTACTTCAAATGGATTTGAAGTACGACTATCCATAAAAGCAACACCTAATACGCTAGTTATCCTAATCAATTTACCTTTTACATTAAATACCCGTGATTTAACTCCAGGTAGTACTTTTGGCTGATTGATTGGTACAATCAATTTATCCGCTTCATCAATATAGTCATATAATTCCTTTTTATCAAAAGTATGATTTCCCATTGTCATGGCTTGAATTCCCTGAAATGATAACTCATCATAATGGCGTTTTAGTAAACCTTTTCCATGACTTGTATTTTCAACATTTGCTATTACAAAATCAATTTGATTATCTTTTACAATACGATGCAAATAATCTTCAATCATTTCACGTCCAATTGAACCAAATACATCACCAATAAATAATATTTTCATTTTATTTCCCTTTCAAATAAAAGGATAGGCTATGCCTATCCCTATTTAGCAACTTCACTTGCTCTTACTTCACGAATTACTGTAACTTTGATATGTCCTGGATATGTAAGCTCTTCTTCAATCTTCGTTTTAATATCACGAGCAATTTTATGAGACATCAAGTCATCTACTTTATCTGGCTTAACAACAATTCGAACTTCACGTCCTGCTTGAATTGCAAAAACCCGATCAACTCCATCAAAGCTTTTTGCCATTTCTTCAAGTTTTTCTAGTCGTTGAATATAGTTCTCAATTGTCTCACTACGACTACCTGGGCGTGCTGCACTCAAAGTATCAGCAGCAGCAACCAAAATTGATATTACACTTGTTGCAGGTACATCACCATGATGTGATTCAATTGCATTTACAACTGTAGCATGTTCACCATGTTTTTTAGCAAATTTTGCTCCTAATTCCACATGGCTCCCTTCCATTTCGTGGTCAACTGCCTTACCAAGATCATGTAATAAACCAGCCCGTCGAGCTAGTTGTTGATTTAAACCTAATTCAGCAGCCATGATTCCTGCTAAATGAGCAACTTCCAATGAATGTTGTAAGGCGTTTTGGCCATAACTAGTACGATACTTAAGTTTTCCTAACATCATGATAATATCTTTATCAATTTTTGAAATTCCTAATTCAAAAACGGCATCTTCACCTGTTTTGCGAATCACTTCATCTAATTCATTTTTAGTTTTTTGAACTACTTCTTCGATTCTACCTGGTTGAATTCGGCCATCACGAATCAAAGTCTCCAATGATAATCTAGCAATTTCTCTTCTAACAGGATCGAAGCATGAAATTGTAATAGCTTCAGGAGTATCATCAATTATTAAATCTACCCCAGTACATTGTTCGATTGCTTTTATATTGCGACCTTCACGTCCAATAATTCTTCCCTTCATTTCTTCACTTGGAAGAGCGACAACAGAAACTGTTCTTTCAATTGTTTCTTCTTGAGCATAACGATTAATCGCATTAGCGATTATATCACGAGAAAGCAGACTTGCTTTTGATCTAGCTTCCTCCTCTTGATCTTTAATATAAGCCGTCATCTCTGTAGCAGTTTGTTGTTCAACCTGCTTAAATAATTCTTGCTTAGCTTCATTTGCTGACATTGCAGCAATTTTTTCTAATTCACCAATTTTAGCATTGATTTTTTCTTTTAATTCAGCTTCTAGTTTACCTAGTCCGGCTTCTCTTTCGTCTAATTGTACTACTTTTTGCGCTAAAACATCTTCTTTCCCTTGAACAGCAATATCACGACGATCAACTGTTTGTTCACGTTGTAAAAGTTTATTTTCAAGTTCATTAATTTCTTGTTTTTGTTCTTTAGCTTCTTTTTCAGCTTGAAGTTTTAACTCATATGCTTCTGTCTTAGCATCTAAAATTGCTTCTTTAACAAGATTGTCCGCTTTGGCAGTTGCATCATCTATAATCTTTGCAGCACTTACGTTAGCTTTAGAGATTTTTAATTTATTAATTAAATAATTAATAAAAAAACCTAAAGCCACAGCTAGAACATAGGTTAAAATAGAAAAGGCAATATTTCCTGGCATATTTGTCCTCCATTTTCTTCTATGTAAATTATTTTTATGAATCTATAGGAATTCATTATGTGACAAGCACAATAATATTGTATAATATTTTGACATCATTTACAATGAAAAGTGTTTCGAGGATATTTTTTTGTTAAAGTCCTATAACAACAAATTTTAGGTGATTTTAAGATAATAATTTTTAAAAAGAGAAATATCTATGATTAAATCAACAAAAAAAGATAGCGGTATCATTTTATAATTTAGTTTCATATCAGTAGTTTATTATGATAGAATATTTAAGAAATGAGGTAAAAAAATGTCAAAAACACTAGTATTAGCAGAAAAACCATCAGTTGGACGCGATATTGCACGAGTTCTACAATGCAATAAAAATGTTAATGGTGGTCTTGAAGGAAATAAATATATTGTTACATGGGCTTTAGGTCACTTAGTAACATTAGCTGACCCTGAAAAATATGATAAACATTATCAAAAGTGGGATTTAAATGATCTTCCCATCATGCCTGAAAAAATGCAATTAGTAGTTATTGGTAAAACTGCTAAACAATATAATGCCGTCAAAAACCTTATGAATCGTAATGACGTTAAAGATATCATTATAGCAACCGACGCCGGTCGTGAGGGAGAACTAGTAGCTCGATGGATCATTAATAAAGCACATATTAAAAAGCCAATGCAGCGATTATGGATTTCATCAGTAACTGATAAAGCAATCAAAGAAGGGTTTAAAAAATTAAAAAATGCTCGTGAATATGAAGCTTTATATCATAGCGCATATAGTCGAAGTATTGCTGACTGGATCGTCGGAATCAATGCTACTCGAGCTCTTACCTGTAAATATAACGCTCAACTAGCTTGTGGTCGTGTTCAAACCCCTACACTAGCAATGATTGCAGCTCGTGAAGAAGAAATTAAAGATTTTGTTCCTCGCAATTATTATGGTATAGAAATCATTAGTAGCCAAATTAACTGGACTTGGCTATCTGCCAAAAAAGAAAAACATTTATTTAATGAAGCCAAAATAGATGAAACTATTAAGAAACTTCAAAATCAAAAATTAAAAATAGAAAAAATCTCAACTTTCACAAAAAAGAAATATGCTCCACAATTATATGATTTAACTGAATTACAACGTGATGCCAATAAACTCTATGGTTTTTCTGCTAAAGAAACTTTAGCAACAATGCAAGATTTATACGAGTATCATAAAGTATTAACTTATCCTAGAACTGATTCACGCTATTTAACCGATGATATCGTTCCAACATTAAAAGAGCGTCTAGAAGCTAGTCGCGGGGGGGATTATGACAATATAATTGATAAAATATTAAAAAGTCCAATAAGAAAACAAAGTCATTTTGTCAACAATAGTAAAGTTAGCGATCATCATGCGATTATTCCTACTGAACAGCCTGCTATGTTAGGTTCATTTACAGATCGAGAATTAAAAATTTACGAATTAGTTTTAAAAAGATTTTTGGCAGTTCTATTACCACCTTATCTATATGAACAAACAACAATTAATGCAATTGTAAATCAGGAAATTTTTACTGTTTCTGGTAAAATTGAAACCCAAATCGGCTGGAAAGAAGTCTATGGTCATGAAGAAGATAGTGAAGATCAAACATTACCATCATTAAAGCAAAATCAATTTTTACCAATCACTGAAATAACCAAAACAACTGGTCAAACAACCCCACCAGGTTATTTTAATGAAGCAACCTTATTATCAGCAATGGAAAATCCAGTTCGTTATACAAAAAACACTTCGAAACAATTAAGTTCTACTTTAGTCAACACAGGAGGTTTAGGGACTGTTGCAACTCGAGCAGATATTATTGAAAAATTATTTAATACCTTCTTAATTGAAAAAAGTGGTAATGATATTCATGTTACAAACAAAGGAAAACAATTGTTGAAATTAGTTCCACAAGATCTTAAAGAACCCGAGTTAACAGCAAAGTGGGAAATGGAATTAGCTAAAATTGCTAAAAAAGAACAAAAATCAAATATTTTTATTAATGAAATAAAAAAATATACTCGTTCTTTAATAGATGAAATAAGTTCTAGTGAAGCCAAATTCAAACACGATAATCTTACTACTAAAAAATGTCCAGAATGCAATCATTTCATGTTAGAAGTTAATGGAAAAAAAGGAAAAATGCTTGTTTGCTCTAACCCCGATTGTAAACATCGTGAATCTGTTTCCATCATCACAAATGCTCGCTGTCCTAATTGTCATAAAAAATTAGAACTTGTTGGTAAAGGTGACAAACAGATGTTTGTTTGTAAAACATGTGGTTATCGCCAACATATGAACGCCTTTAAAAAAGAACGAGAAAATAAAAATAAGCTGGCTCGTAAAAGTGATGTGAAAAAATATATGAATCAACAAAAACAACAGCAGACTGCTGTTGAAGATTCACCATTTGCTGCTCTTTTAAAACTCAAAGATGAATTAAAATAGTTCTTATCGTATTGATAAGAACTATTTTTACATCTAAATATTATTGACAAAACCATAAAAAGGGTAAAGCCGTCAAACAGCTCTAGCCCTATCTTTTCTTATTCTTGCTCACTTTTATTATCGCTCTCTAAGGAGTCTTTGATCGCCTGTGTAATTTCTTCCATAATTTCACTATGAGTACTTAAGAAAGTCTTAGCATTTTCACGCCCTTGACCTATTTTTTCACCTTTATACGCATACCATGCTCCACTCTTTTCAACAATGTCTTTTTCTACTGCCAAATCGAGTACTTCACCATCACGAGAAATTCCTTTACCATAAATAATATCTACTTGTGTAGTTTTAAACGGTGGAGCAACTTTATTTTTAACAACTTTAATATTCACTTTATTTCCAACAATTTCTGTTCCTAATTTAATTGCTTCACTACGACGAATTTCGACCCGAACAGAAGAATAGAATTTTAATGCTCTTCCTCCTGTTGTTGTTTCTGGATTACCAAACATAATCCCAATCTTTTCTCTCAATTGATTAATAAAAATAATCGTACATTCAGATTTATTTAATTCTGCCGCAATTTTTCTTAACGCTTTAGACATCAAACGTGCTTGAAGTCCCATTTGCGAATCACCCATTTCACCATCAAGTTCTACTTGAGGCACTAATGCCGCAACCGAATCGACAACAACTAAATCAATCGCACCTGAACGAACCAAAGTTTCAGCAATTTCTAGTCCTTGTTCTCCAGAATCAGGCTGTGAAAGAATTAATTCATCAATATTAACTCCCAAATTTTGCGCATAAACAGGATCAATAGCATGTTCTGCATCAATAAAAGCAGCACGTCCTCCTTGTTTTTGACATTCAGCAATGGCATGTAATGTCAATGTTGTTTTACCACTAGATTCAGGTCCGTAAATCTCAATAATTCTTCCTTTAGGATATCCGCCGATTCCTAAAGCTAAATCTAAAGTTAAAGAACCAGTAGGAATTACATCAACACTAACGGCAGCGCGATCACCTAATTTCATTACAGAACCTTTTCCGTATTTTTTTTCAATTTGCTTAATTGCATCATCCAAAGCTTGGACTTTTTTAGCTTCTTCTTTATTCTCTTTAGTCTTTGCTTCTGCCATAATATTCATCCTCCTACTATTATATACCTATATAAATACTAATTTACTTTTATTTTTTCATTCAATTTTCGAATTACAAAATCAATTGCCTGTTTCTGGATTTCTTCACGAGTTCCCTTTAAATTCAATTCATAGATATTGACACCTTGGTATAAAATCCCAATATAAACTAATCCTACTGGCTTCCCTTCCATTGCATCAGGCCCAGCATTGCCTGTAAATGATACACAGACATCACTATCAAGAATTTGTTTTCCATTAACGCACATCAACGAAGCTACTTCTTTACTTACAACTCCATATTTTGAAATTATTTCATGCGAAATTCCTAATAGTCTTTCCTTTGTTGTACTTTGATATGTTACTAAACTTCCTTTGTAAACCTTAGAAATGCCAGGAATACTTCCTAGCATTGCAGCAAAGTTACCTACTGTAAAACTCTCTACACTAGATATACTTATATTATATTGTATTAATGTTTTAGCTAATTCATCCATCACATTGTCTCCGTAAGCATCTCGCGATTTTTTAAGAAATAATCAATCCCGCTAATAACTGAAATTACTGTAGCTAGCCATGCTAAAGCGTTAGCTACATCGACTCCCAGTACAGTAAAAGGAAAATTATTAACTAATAAAAATCCTAATGCAATCATTTGGCTGACTGTCTTTAGTTTACCAAGTTTACTTGCCGCCACGACTACTTGTTTACTCGCAGCTGACATTTTAATCGCATCAACTATAGTATCCCGAGAAATCATTATAATAGGGATAATAATATTGATTGTCTGGTCACTTGCCAATAATAAGAAAATCGTATTAATTAACAGCTTATCAGCAATTGGATCAGCAAATTTACCAAATGTTGTTATTAACTTTTCTTTTCGAGCTATTTTTCCATCAAAATAATCAGTAATTGATGCGATAATAAAGATAAATAAAATGATAATATTTACTAATGATATATTTGTCTCCAAAACATGATAGACAGGAACCGTAATTCCTGCACTATCATACGGAAACATATAAATAAGAATTAAGAAGGGAACTAACAATACCCTTGTAACTGTTAATTTATTCGGTAGATTCATTATTGCACCCGCGTAATTTTAAGGGTATGATTACCCCCATCATATTCACTTGCATCAATTTCTAGAGGTTGATCGTTAATGTAGAAACGATGTCCCATAAAATATCCTAATTTTAATTCCAAATTTTGGAAATTCTCTACCGGAATATCTAGTTCAACTATTTCTGGAGCTGCATCAGTTGCATTTGATTTATTAGCATTATTGTAAATACCGCTCTTGAAGCCGCTATAATCACTACCATTGACATTTAATTGTGACCATGTCCGACCAACAAATTCCATTTTAAACTTGAAAGTAGTCATACTTGGATCAAGTTTAATACTATAATCTAACTCACCATTTTTAGTTATTTCAACTGTAGGCGTTTCAGCCTTCTTATCATCTTCATTTTTATCATCAGTATTAGAATTTTTGTTGTCATCACTGTCTTGTTTACCAGCATCATTATTTCCTTCGACAGTTGGTGTATTGTTATCTTTAAAATCTGGCGCTTCAGTATTAGAACGCCCTGCAACGATTGCATACCAAACAACAAAAATGATGGCCACACAAACCACACCAACTAAAGCATATTTAAAATATCTAAGCAAATAGCGATCTTCATAAACACGTTTATTAGAGATAGATTTTTTAGGTTTTACATTTTTTAAATCTTTAAATGTATCACTTACCTTACCAGAAATAGTAATGTTCTTTTTATTTTCTTCAACTAACCGTTTATTTAAATCCTCTTGACGAATTTCTTCTAACTGAATTTCTTGTGTCAGTGCTTCAAATTCAGCATCTAATTCTTTTTCTTCTAACCCTAGGTATTTAGCAATTTTCCGTAAATACATTTTCAAATATAATTCGTCACCTTTATATTTGTCAAACTTACCTGATTCTATATCTTTTAAGACAGCTACTGAAATAAATGTTCCTTTGGCCAACTCTTCAATCGTGACCCCTCTAGCCTCACGTTCTCGTCTAACATGTTCACTAATATTTTCCATGAGCTATCCTCCTTTTTTCCATAATTATAAAAAAGCCTATAATAAACACATAAATTATATCATAATTATTATTTATGACAATAACCTAATCACATTTATTTTATGAAAGATTTTAAAAAAATATACCTTAAAAAAACCACCTTATATATGATACTTTATAAATATAAACTATTTATAAACTAATTGAAATTAATTGAGTAATTTTTTTAATCCATTTATTAGTCTACAAGTTGACAATATAAACGGTCAAGTAATTTTTAACAAACACATTAAATCACAAAATCAAAAAAAGGCTATGGATTGATGTGACCCCCAAAAGTTAGCTCAAAAATCTAACTATCAGAATACTGGTACAAAACTTACAGCCTTTTTCTAATACTTATTATAATAAAGATTGATATAATTCTTTAATTTCAGCAACGCTAGTTTCTCGTGGATTACCAGGGCGGCAAGCGTCATCATATGCTGATTGTGATAAAAAGTCAAGATCTTCAACTTTAACAATTTCTTTTAAATCAGCTGGAATTCCCACATCTTGAGATAATTTTTTAACCGCATCAACAGCAGCTTTACGATATGCTTCTTGATCCATTCCTGTAGTATCAACACCCATTGCCTCAGCAATATCTTTATACTTAGTCCCTGTTGCAGGAGCATTATATTCCATTACTGTTGGTAAAATAATCGCGTTAGCCACTCCATGAGGTGTATCGTATAAAGCACCTAATGGGTGAGCCATTGAGTGAACTATTCCTAAACCAACATTTGAAAATCCCATTCCAGCAATGTATTGTCCTAATGCCATACCTTCACGACCCTCAGGAGTATTTTCAACAGCACCTCTTAATGAACGAGCAATAATTTCAATCGCTTTAATGTGGAACATATCACTCATTTCCCATGCTCCTGCGGTAATATAACCTTCGATAGCATGAGTTAAAGCATCCATTCCTGTAGCAGCAGTCAATCCTTTCGGCATACTTGCCATCATGTCTGGATCAACAAATGCAACAACTGGTAAATCATGAGGATCAACACAAACCATCTTTCGATCTTTTTGTGCATCAGTAATTACATAATTGATTGTAACTTCAGCTGCAGTCCCAGCGGTTGTGGGAACAGCCAAAATAGGTGTACAAGGATTTTTAGTTTCAGCTACACCTTCAAGACTTCTTACATCACTGAATTCCGGATTTTTATCAATGATTCCAATCGCTTTAGCAGTATCCATTGAAGAACCTCCACCAATAGCGATCATATAATCCGCTTTGGCTTCCTGTAAAGCTTTTACACCGCTTTGAACATTTTCAATAGTTGGATTTGGTTTAATATCAGAATAAACTACATAGTCTAAATTTGCTGCATCTAATAAGTCTGTGACTTTTTTAGTAACTCCAAATTTAATTAAATCCGGATCTGAGCATACCATTGCTTTTTTAAAGCCACGAGCCTTTACCTCAGTTACGATTTCCCTGATAGCACCACTTCCATGATAACTTGTTTCATTTAAAATAAATCTGTTTGCCATATTAAAATCTCCTTTTGTTTTATTTCTTGATAAAATTTTAACATGGATTTTTCAATATATTCAAGTTACAGATGTAAGCAAATGTCACATTTATTAATTTAGGATATTCAAACAATATTTAAACGATATTTAAACAATAGTAGTTGTTTTTAACAAAATTAGCGATATATCATTTGAATGTCGTTAGGACTATATTTGAATATAATTTGTTGGAGTGGTTTTTTAGATGGTTTTTATACAGACAACAAACAAAATATTAACATACGCTAAAAAACGTATCAAAACTATTGACTTAGTACGCTTATTGACGTATAATGTATTTGTAAGGTGAAAGGTGGTTACAACGATGAAATATAATAAAAAACAAATTATGTGTAATGCTTGGATTATTATTAGAAAATGGAATAAAACATTAAAAGTTGCCTTAAAGATGGCTTGGCTAATGGCTAAAAAAGAAAAACAAATAAGGGATTACTATAATATTGCAGAATGTTACAACTTTGAATTCAAATTATGGCAAAATTACGGCAAAACAAGAGCGTATTATACCACTAATGGAATGAGCAAATACTGGAACAACAAAGGTAATTTCGTTGATTTAACTAACATTTAAAAATAAAATATAAAAAAAGGAGAGATTTAAAATGAGTAAACTTAAAAATTATAGAGAAAAAAATACTATTTATAGTCAAAGAGATTTAGCGGAATTAGCAGATATTAGCCTTAGAACGTTACAGGACTATGAGCAGGATAGAAAAAGCTTAAATTCAGCATCAACAGCTACTGTATATAAGATTGCAATGGCCTTAGACACTGAGGTAGCTAATATTATTGATCTTGAGGATGTTAGAAATTCTTTTATAACTAATTTAAAAAATATTTTAGTTGAAATTGAAACAAGTCCAAGTTCACACGAAGATTATTTAGAAGATTATGACAGTGAATTAGATTATTATCTAAGCAATGTCATAGACGATAATTATATAAGCTACGTAAAAACAAATTACCCCGTAACCGAAGACGAAGCAGTACAACTACAATTAGACGTAATTGATACAATAAAAGATATGTACGAATAAAATAAAAAAAGCCTAGATTATTTTGATCTAGGCTTGAATTTTATGTATTTATTATTTACATGTATATCACGATACCCATTGTTGATAATGCTGTGCGATAACCCCACATACATAAGAACATACTCTACCCGTGTATTCAGCTTATTTCCTTGAATATCTTCTGCGCCTATTTTCAAGTAAATTTTATTCATAGGATACACCATCTTGTAATTCTTTGCTAAACATAATTACATCTTAGTTCCTTTTAAAAGCCAGTTCCATGTATTTTTACCAACAATACCATCTTGGCTTAATCCACGGTTACGTTGGAAAACTTTTACAGCGTTATAAGTTGCTGTTCCAAAAATACCATCTACCCCTAGACTAAAGCCAACACTATTTAATCGTTCTTGAATTAAGCGTGTAACGTTTCCTTTTGCACCTTTTTTAACCGTAGGGCAAGCATTTAATGTATTAGGTCCTTTTAATCCATCTACCATTAAGCCTCGATTAAATTGGGAATTTAACTCTTGTTGTAAACGTGCTACCCATTCATCATAACCGCTTGGTTTGGCAGGTTCAGGAGCAGGTTGTGGTGTTGGAACTTCTGTTGAACTTGTCACTTCGCCTACAATTCCCTTAACAATTGCATTTGCCATAGCATCTAAATTATAGCGGTTTACATCTTCTTGATTATCACAAAAGAATGTTTCGATTAACAACGCTGTGTTTTTAGTATGTTTTAAATAGTACAGATCATTACGTACTTTTACACCCCGATTAGTATATCCTAATTCTGCAATTGAATTAACAATATTCTTTGCGTACTGTTCGGCTTTACCTCCCAATTTATATACTAATACTTCTGTGCCTTTTGCTGACCCATTGTAACAATTCAAGTGAATAGATACATCTAAATTAACTGTATGTGCATTTGCTTTGTTACAAATGTCTTTTAATACTTCGGTTGCACTTCCCCCGTTTTCGCAAGTACAGTCATAAACAGTATGCCCTAATGCTCTTAATTTAGCAATAACCGCATCTTTAATTTCTCTATCTACAATACTTTCGTTTACGATCCCTACTGCTCCACTTCCTTTTTTACCTGCTGGAGCATGTCCTCCATGAATATTAAATACTGCCATTTTATTTTTCTCCTTAATTTCTATTTTCTAAATTACTGATACGCAATTCATGTATATCAATTATTTTTTCGTTTCTGCGTTGCTGTTCTACGATAACATCAAGTCGTTCACTATGTGCATCTAACCGCTTGTCTTGTCGGTTGTTATCTTCGATTATCCTTTCAAGCAGTGTGTTCATACGTGTTATGTTTGAATTTAGCTTAAGCATAGGGGTAACAAAACTAAAAATTGCTACCCCTCCTGCAATAACAGAGCCTATCATTTCCGCTTCGTTCATAACGCTAATCCTTTTTAGGCTCAGTGTAGTTTAGTGCACGTTCGCTGTCTGCTACTCCGCTTGTAGTAGGGTCGTTGATTGCATTCCATACAGATACAACCACCAGAGATAATACGTAAGGGTTAGAAACAGCGTTTAAAAGCAGTTTTCCTAACGCTCCCCATGTTGTTAGGTCTTGTGCGGTAAGCCCCGCATAAGCCAAAATAGGCGTTAAAACAGCTAATACAATTTGTGCAATAAACACGGGATTTTTTAATCTGATTTTTAAATTAATTTTGTTCATAAAATTACCTCACTTTATTAATATTAAAAAGGCCTTTCGGCCTTTAAGTTTTTATGCAATTCTTTTCCACATATAACAGGTTATATATGGCTGCAGGTTGTTATGTGGTTGGTTTCCACCTGTATTTTTTATAACATCGGTTTGTGTTCCTGCAATCATATAATAACCATATGCCCCACTCAAACTAGATGTAGTAGCAAATTGTTGTCCGAAATCATGTTTATGGCTCGGCATTTCATCGACAGTTAATGTATGTTCTTTTTCTCCACCCGTTTTTTCTACAGTGTTGAAATCACTATCGCTTGTATCGACACCAACTGGTACTTGACCTTTCCCCCACGCTACCCATGTTCCGCCGTAAATTGTACTTGGGTTTTCATCGGAAGTGCTGAAAATAATATCACCTACACGATGCATAAGCAAGAATAATTGCTTAGTTAAATCTGTCACTGATGTAAAAGCTCCCATAAGCCTTGTAACATCATCGTTTAACTGCGTGGTTTCGGTTTGTAATTGCGATATATCTTTTTTAATAACGGTTAAATCATTTTGGTTAACTCCTGCGGTTTTGATATGCCATTCTACAAAGCTAGGTTGCAATTCAGTTCCAACCAACGCATTAGTATAAGGATACCAACTCGGCAGAGTAGGCAACGTGATTTGTTCTGTAGTTGGCGTAGCGAGTTCATACCATACTGTAATAGGATTGGATTGTAGCCAAGTTTTTAGGTTGTCTACCGTGTTGGTTAGACCTGCTTGTTCCATATAATATCCAACATTGAGATACATAACTTTTTCGTATTGAGTAAAATTGAAACCAACTCGATTAATCCTAGCACCGTCACTATTTATATCGGCTATTTCCTTGTGTGGTAACGAATCGCACAAACCTTTTGCGTTAACGTGTGTTATCTCAATATGATATAACCAATTATTAGGGTTACTTCCAGTGTTTTTTAACCATGTTTCTGAACCGTCATACGTTATTTCTCCAACTCGTCTCGTAACAACACCATTTTCTATCGTGTCCTTAACGCCGTTTGGTAACTCGCGTAACGGTTGGTTTAGTTCTACGGTTGTGGTTTCGAAGCCTTGGAATGGTACAAATTCGGATTTTGGTTCGCCTAGAGATAGTTGAGGTTTCAAGCTTGCCTTATTTGATAATGAACCATTGTTAATATATATACCTATTTGAATTAAATTGTTACCCTCTTCGACGGTAAATAACTCCTGCGTTTTATATGCCGTGATGGTCGTATTCGCTTTCCATATTACCATATTTTTAAAATATTCGTTATTTTCGAAAGATTGTAAACTATACGTTTTACCTACTAGCAATTCGATAACCTCACTTGCCGTATAAGACACTCCCGTTGTAGCCGTAGGTGTTATCTCAATACTTCCATCATCTTTTGAAATATAATCGCATTGCCATGTTCTTTGGATAGCTTTATTATCAAACAAGTTCTTCCCACTCGTCATAAAGTCAATATCATATTTTTGCATATCTTCGTTGTAATCACCAACAAATTTAGGCTCTTGAGGATATTCGGGGTTAGGACTAGCAACACCGCCCGTGTAGGGTTCAAAAGTTCCGTCTCCGTCTTGGTAGAGCATTGGTTTTATTGTGCCTTGTTTGATAGGTTGATTAACTTCTCCTAAAATATAACCTCTAAATTCTAATTCTCCACTTTTAATTTTATTTAACTCATCTTGTGTAATATCAAATGAAGTTATATTCTTCGTTAATGTCATATATTTTTTGTTATAAAAATCTCCTGTTTTATCAAAAATACCGATTAATACTCGTGGAAATGTGTCTACTTCAACCTTTCCATAAATCTTTCCAACTTTTAATTTATCGTATATTTCAGTAGCTCTATAGAACGAACTAAATACACTCGTCAAATTCCCACTACCACTAATAGTAAAACTTCCATCACCATTATTCGTTACAGTTGCTCCACCTTGTGATTTAGTAGGTAGTTTACTAGCATCGAATAACTGAAACCCGTTTGTAGTTTCTTGGGAATATGCTCCGTCTATTTCTGCAACGTCAATCCCGTTATTACTTGCAGAACCACCATAACTAATATCTTTATAAGTATAATAGCCAGCATTTACCATTGCTTTAGATGCTAATCCGTCGCCTAAATCAACAGTTTCCCCGAATGTTCCATCACCTTTTTTAAATCTTATTTGTACGGGGTCTTCTTGTACGATTTCATAATCTCCCATGTTTTCAATTGCATTATCAATCTGCGTTTGCTGAGATGTTATTTTTTCTTGTTGTGTTTGTGCTGTAGAGATAAGTTCTTCAAGCTGTGCTTTTATTGGATCGAGATTTTCAATAGACCAGTTATTAAACAGTGTTTCAACAAATGCCTTAACAACCTGTTGCCATTCGCCCTCATCTGGCGGTAATGGACTTAATCCGCCAACACTTGCTTGTATACGGTAAATAACGGGCTTTAGAGATACGTTCTCGTCATTGTTGGTTAATGTTACCCCAACCGCTAAAAAGCCGTTACGATACATTATTTCATTAGATATAGCGAACACACCGTCACCATCTACAACAACCGCACCACCAGCATTAATAACGTCGCTGCACTCTATCATCGCACTGTCATATACACCAATATAAATAGTCGGTATATATCCGCTAAAACGTTCACTATCTTGAATAAATTTAAACTGTATATTATTGCTATACTGTGCTGGGATTTCGGTAGTATCAGCGGTTAAATTAAGATTGTTTTGTGTTATTGTACTAAATATCATTTTGTTCCCCTTTCTAACGCTTTTATACGGTTGTTTTGTTCCTGCACACATTTAATCAGTGCATTCATAATATTTTGGTAATCCACACCATAATACCCGTCTTTTCCTTTATGTAAAAAATATTTGGAATAGCCTTTGTTCGTATAATCATTTGCAAGTATACCAATTCTGTTTTTATCACCGTTTAAGTAATCAAATTGTTTTACTTCTAAATCATATACAAAAGAACAATCTATATCTTTTATATTTTTCTTTAATCGTTTGTCTGACTGATTTATTATACTGTGTCCGCGCATATTTAACGTTTTATAGCATGACACTTCGCCATTTTCCATAACTAAATAACCATCAAGCGCAGTATTTGTGTTATCTGTACTTATACCGAGAGATAAATTGTGTCCATATGCGCCCTGCAGCACCGTTCCATCTGCTCCGCTTGACAATTGTCCTACGTATACCCCTTTATTAGCGTAAGAGTATACAGCCAATCCGCCATTATACATTTTCATGCCGATATAATCCGTATCAGGATGATATGTCGCAATGCTTGGTTCGCTTGAATCTAGAATAATTCCGACCGTACTTCCGCTTGACAGAGATGTACTGTCCATTGTCCAACCGCCAAGCATACCTAAATCTGCAATTATTTGTATTCCTTGTAGAATACCAGCGGTAATATAATTAGCATTAAATACGCCGTCTAATGTCCATGCCGTTTCAAAAGGACCATTAATCCCATTCTTAGAAAACCCAATCCCGTTTTGATTTATTCTTAATACTTTTTTTGCTAGTTCTTTATCGGGATTGTCTAGAAAAAAGATTTCACTTGGTAAACCACTGTCATTAAATCCATACTGCATATTTCCGCCCGAACCGCCCGTAATTAAATTGGTCTGTTCTTTCACAATAGCCATAAATCTGTCAGTCTGTATTGTTTCCAACTGTCCTAATTGTCGGTCAGTGCTTGAAACTTGATCAGTGTTTCGTTTTATGACGGTGTCTAAAGTTATTTCGCTATCTTGCGGTTGCAGATATTTAGTTTCTTTTTTCTTAATTGTAAAATTTTCGTCTAATTTATGCGGTACGGATATAACTGGAACACTCATTCCCAAATCCAATGTATCAATCGATACGTCTAGCATCGATAAATCAACGGCATTTACTTCTATGCTCCAAGAAGCCTTTATATTTTCCTGCAAAAAGGCTTCTCCCTTTGTTTTTAAGTTTTCGGGTAAAGTAACATCTTCCCACTCGTTCTTACCGTATATATAGCCAAATAGGCTTACGGCAGTTTCATTTACTAAATAATCTTTACCGTCATTCACGCTTTCAATCGTTAGCGGTAACCCCGTTTCTTCATTTTTAATACCTAAAGGTATTAGCGCGGTTATTACATTTTCCGCAGATATACGCTGTGCCAAATCTAATATATTTTTTTGAAATTCTATAGTTTGATTTGATGTTGTTCCATACTCTTCCAAGTAATCAAGATATCTTACGTTGTTTTCTTTTCTAACCCTTAAATATCCGCCTAAACGGTTAACTAATTTTTCTTGCATTACTGTTAATGTATTTGAATAATCATTGTCTATACGATATACATTGTCAGTTGTATTGGTAACATTAACAATTCCAAGTGTAAATCGCTTTTGTTCTTCAACTTGTGCGTTATGCTGATTTAAAAGACCTTGAAGATAATCGCGGATAGTTGTATCCTGCGTTGTATTAGGTCTTACTATACTGTCAAGGAAATAAGCTAAAGAACCCTCGCAAGTAAATGTTCTATTGCCCAAAATATCATCATCGGTATACAGCACCCGCCCCTCAAACACAAGGGCATCATTTCTATATAATTCGATTACAGAAGTCATTTTTTGCGGTTTATCATAATTAGGATTAAAAGGCGGGAGAGCAAACACCAATGTATTAGTTGTATTAACTTGTTCAGTTAAATCGATTGACATAGCTTTATACATATTTGTCGTACTGTCAAACAATGTATCGGCATCGCACATTAATTTTAATTTCAAAGTTTGCTCGCCCCCTCCATGTTCGTTTTTAACGGATCACAAATTATCGATAATGTAACGGTAGCGAAATTCCAATTATCATGATCATCCGTGTCAATAGAAATTCTCCCATTATAATACCACTCACTATCGCTTGCGAAACTGAACGTACCTCTTTGACCGTGCATGAGTTCAAGAACTTTTTGCATTATTTTTTGCCAGCACGGTGTCGATTTCATTAGTTTGCAATTTATAGTTATTGGGCGTTGGCTATATGTAGGACTTCCAAAATATTCTGTATAGTCATAAACAACATTAGAATACGGTATTTCTTGAAAAAAGCTCTTAACCTCGGGGATACCAATAGAATATGATTCAACACACAAATGATAATCGCTTAACAAAAAATCATCATTATTGATTTTAAATCTTACATCTTCTCTCATATTCCGTACCTCCCTTTGCGTGAAGTTATAATTCCCATGTTTTGATCGACTGAGCCCGTTATACTATAGCCTACGACTTTGCCGTCTAGATAAATCGGTATAGTAACACCCGCCATTGCTTCGGCTAGTTTTCCATAATCAAGACCCATTTCATTGTTTGTAATAAGATTGGCGCTTAACACACTCTCTATACCTTGTATTCCGCCGTATGAGCGTACTTTTTGTGCTTCGGGTGCTGTAAGTACCATTTCGCCTTTATCCAAATACGCAGGGAAAAAATCACTTGGTACATAATCCATACCAACTTTTAATCTTGGTATCTTCCCAATGTTAAAACCTTTTCCGCCTACAACTGGAACCCAATCGGGAATTTTTATTTTATTTAAACCGCTTATAAACGTGTTAATTCCGTCTATTATCCAGTTTATCGGGCTTTTGAATATGTTAGCAAAGCCACTTACTATGTTAGAGAATATTTGTTTTATCCCCTCCCATGCTTGACGCCAATTTCCCGAAAATACACCGCTTATAAAGCTTATAATTCCGTTAAATATTCCTTTTATATTGTTTATAATCGATGATATCCAATTACTTAGATTATTCATTGCGTTTTTAGCGCCCTCAACCATAAGATTAAAACCATTAATAAAGAAATCTTTTATTCCATTAACTGTGTTATTAAACGCTGTTGCAATTCCGTTCCATAAATCATTAAACCATGTCGCTAAACCATTCCATGTTTCCTGAAACCATGCAACAATCCCACTAATTAATTCATTCCACCATGTTTGAATACCGTTCCACGTCTCTATAATGGTTGCATCTATTTTAGCGTTTAATTCACTCCACCACGTACCGATGCCATTCCACAAATCAACAAACCATTGACCTATTGATTTTATTGTCTCCCAAGCCACCGCAAAGGCATCTGTCACACCTTCCCAGACTTCTTTAAAAACTTCATCCCACTTTATATTTGCTAACCAGTCGTTTACCGTTGTAATAATATCCCCTATAACTTCAAACAATGGACTAGCTACTTTCATTATGGTTCCAAGTATACTCACCAATGAGTTTAAAATAGGCAATAACGCTTTACCTAATGGTTCAATCAACATTTGCGTGTTTCTTATTAGACTTTGAAACTGTGCCCCTAACCCTTTGCCAGCGTTGTCTTTAACTTTATCCATAGTTCCATTAACATCATTAAACGTGTCACCAATAGCAGAAAAACTCTCAATAAATTTTAAGTTATTATCTTCACCTAAAGCCCCGAATGCCGTACTAGCCATTGTTAGTTTATCTTGCTGATTGGTACAGCTTTTTATATCATTAATGATGCTATCAATTACATCTTTCTGCTGTGCTCCTCCCTTGCTCCATGCTTCAAAAACATTTTTTGTTTTTGAACTGAATACATTTAAATTATCTTTAATACTTCCATCAGCCAATTTATTTGTAATTTCATTAATAGTGTCATTTACTTTATCAAGGTTATAACTTCCGTCTTTAGTACTATTCTTCATTATTTGAAAATATTCTTGAGCACTATATCCCGCTTGGCTAAATTTCCCAGCGTATTCCGATATGTTATCCCCTAGTTCGTGTGTATAGTCCAAACCCTCTTGACCGCCTTTTGCGATTAGGTCTAAGGCTTCTTCTGACGTTATACCAAACTGCTTCATTAATTGGTTAACACCTCTTAATGTTTCGTCGAAATCCATGTCCATAGCGCTTTCTAGCGTTAACAATCCCTCAGTGACATTTTTCATATCTTTTTGATCGATTTCACCAAGCTGTTGTTTAACTTTCGCCATACTATCAGCAACGTTTTCGAAAGATTCGCCATAGTTGCCAGTGTAAATATCTTTCATGGTTTCTTCATATTTGTCTAATTCTTCATTAGCTACGCCTGTTTGCGCTTGAAATTTATTCATTGCCGATTCGACGTCACTGGCTGTGTTTACCGCTGCGGTTCCAATAGCTAATATTCCACCGATAACTCCTGCTTTAGCTAACGTTCCAAAAGACATCCCGATATTGCTTGCTATTTCATCCATTGGTGCAGTTATAGTCTCGGCATTTTCTTTAATGCTTTCACCTATTCCACCAAATGCATTTTTGAACGTTTCCTTTAATTTGCTTCCTAATCCGCCACTATCTTTTTCTATTTGGCTGTTGGCTTCTTTATTATCACCAACCATTTTTTGCGATTGTTTTGCAAATTCTTTACTTGTTTCCTTAAAGTCTTTCTTTTGTTCATTTGATGTTTTTTCGCTTGAATTTTCGATTTTTGAACTAACCTTATCTAATTGGCTAGAGACTTGTCCATCGTCAACATCAACTTTATAAACTACATCACCATCTGCCATATCATCACTCCTTTTCGGCCATATTTGATAAAGCACTAAATAAATCGCCAAGCGATTGTTGTATTTCTTTTTCTTGTTCCTCTTGACTTAGTTCCAATTTATACTCAGCTTTTTGCTTTAAAAGATTGTTTATATACTCGCCGTTTGTTTTGTCTCTTCTAGGAATAGGTCGAGTACGAATATCGATTATCTGCATTATCCGAGTATCCCTTGATAGCCCTTGAAACAATGCGTTAAATTCCCACCAATGCAATTTATTTTTGTATTCAAAAAGGTTTATGCCGTAACATTGCATAAACCCTGCATATATATATTTAGCATCCTGCGTAAAATCAAAAGATTTTTTATTTTCTTTACGCTTGTTTTTATCTTCAAAAAGCACATCGAATACTTTGCTTAAAATAGCTACTACTTCCGTGTAATTATGTTGTGTGAGTTGTTTTTTTACCAATGCCTTATAGCAAAGATAAATTTTTTCTTCATCAGTATAGGCATTGTTATTAAAGACTTCTAAACAAAACAGCACATTATTAAAATAAGGTTTTATTTTATATTTCCTATTTTTGTATCTAATCTCTGTTGGCAAACTCTTATAAAGTATCATTTTGTCAACTCTTTAAGTGCTTGTTTGTTTCGTTTAGTGTGTTCTTTTATAACTTTATCAAACTGAGGTTTAATCACCCCTGCAATAAATGGCAAAATGTCTTGAATTAGTTCAATGTAATTACAGTTATAAAAATCTATTAATTTTTTTGCATCGTTTTCCCCAAAAACAACACCCATTATTGAAATAACCGCATTCCCCATTTGCATATAGTCTAATTTGCCTTGTTGAACGTTAATATTCATAACCTCAAGATTGCGCCAATTCTTTGTGAATTCATTAAGCTGTTTATCAAGGGTAATTTCAACATCAAGCGTAAGTTTTTCACCATTATCATTTTCGACTTCAAGTTGTTCTTTAAATTTTTTATCTCTTTTGATTTTATACATGATTCATCCTCCTAATATATATAAAAAGTAGGGGTTATCCCCCTACTGGCGTACTTTTTAACGTTGGTGTTCCATTAAATGCCAAATCAAAACTGATTTGTGACGGGTCTGTAGCATTTCCGTTAATCTCTACAATATTTTGAATTGTTACATTACATGTAATTGTTTGCGTATTTGCTCCCGTAGCATCTAATTGCGAAATTTGTAATTGTGTTTCTCTTTTTTTCATTAAAGCGTATTTAGCACCAAAGATATACTCTTGTGCTGCATCACCTTTAACTCTGCGCCCAGTAATTGTTAATGATGGTGCCATTCCTGTAACATAGTTATTCGCAAATCCTTTACCGCACATAAAAAAGAACTGTTGTACTTGTTCATTCAATGATTCGCTAAAGTTTTCGATACCTGCACATAATGGTGACCATGTCGCTGTTGTATCGGGTGTAGTGTCAATCGCAACCGTATAATTATAAACTGGTTCTACTTGTACCTGTGCTTTGAAATCTCCGTCAGCCATTTTATTTCCTCCTATTTAATATAATATTTAATTAAAAGGCTTGATCCGTAAATCCATTGACCGTTTTCCTCTACCCCTATCAGTTCTGGGCTTGAGGATGTTTGTATATCAATGATTTGCGTATGTTCGCCTAATTCAATTTGATTGCTTTTTAATTTGCTTAAAAAGTAGTGCAGTTGGTTTAGTGTACTGCATATTTCCTCTTGATCTTTATTTTTTCCGTTAAGCCTTACGTTCATATGATTATAACTGTCTTTGCACATATATATTTCTTGCGGATTTGACCGCCATAGAAGCGCCAAACTATTATCGGGTATATTTGTACCAAAAACTAAGCTTCCTTGATACTGTGCCTTAATAAGAGCCGTTAGAATGTTTATAATCTCGATGTCCATTATTTCATCCCTTCTTTAAATGCTTGTTGAGCAACTTTCTGCCAGTCCTTGTTATGGTCTGTTTTAGCTGCATCACACCACTCATAAGTGGCTTTAGCACTTTTATCTTTAGAAAAATTATAGTCTATACCATTCCATAATTTTTTAGCATATGGCTGGGTATATGTAATTGTTCCGTTTTTAGAATCAATTCGCGCCGTTTCTATAAGCTTCCCTTTATCACGCGGGGTATATTCTTCACTGTCCTGATAAACTTGTTCTGCTAACACCGCTCTAGCATTATCGGCACCGCTTGTAATTCTTTTTAGAACTCTTCGTTTATTTAATGTAACTTTAACGCTCACTAAACTAACCCAAGTTCATAATGATGCGGTTTGCCAGTATCATCGGGTACTAAATCGCAAGTTTGAACAGTATATGTCTGTTCTTGATAAATAATGCTCATTCTAGCGCCGTTTCCAAGTGATTGGTTATTTAATACCCATAAGTTTAAATTCGGCTTAGACAACCTACAATCGTAATATAATATTGAGCGAAGAACGACCTCGGTGTTATCTGTTGTTCTTCGTACTTCGTTTGTGTTTTGCATATGTACAAATTTTAAATCATAAGACTGCATAACGGGCTTTTGCCATTCGTTTATACTGGTAATTACTTTTAATGTGGCTATATCGGCCAGAATACGTTTAGGGATGGGTCTGAGAATACTCCAACACTCCTATTTAACAGCCCAGTTTGTTCAAGCAGACTTACCGCTTCGGGGCTTAATGAATTGTAATTTCTTCCTGCGCTTTCTTTTGATTGATAAGTGCTGTCCACACTTACTTTGCCAACCGTAAAGCCTTGCCCAGCCACACCAGTATAGGCTACTTCTAAACCGTAATAGCCATAGTACGCACATTGAGCCATGCACGCACGTTTAAACAATTCTTGAATAAAAGGTGCTAAAGAGTTTAAACCCTCTTCAGCGACCTTAAAACGGGTTATTTCATCAATTTTAGAACATGCTGGATTAACGAGACTGTTGAACGTTTCTTCATCCATCAAATCACTGCCGTAAAATTGTGTAAAATCAGCATATTTTATATATGCCATATAATCACCCCTTATCCGCCGTTTTTAACGATCGTAGCATTACCACTTGAAACCGCGAAAGCTCCATTTGCTTTAGTTGTATTAACTAATGCAACAGTGATATTCGTTTCTGATCCTGCGACTGTTACTACGCCAGCAGCTGGTAAATCAGTCCATCCGCTAGATAAATCTTGTCCGTATGTAGGTGTTGAAGCGTTAGAAGCTACTTTATACACTAATTTTTGTCCAAGAATTGGTTTAGCAGTAACTGCTACATTTGTTTGATTACTCTCAGCTCCAGCAGTTGACGTAACTTCAAATGTCCCAAGAGTTGGTGTAGTGATATTTGCTAAGATACCTACTCTACGTTTATCTAATGCAAATACATCGTAGTAGTATCTTTCGTAATATAGCCATTTCCCTTTAGATTGTGCAGTTGGTGCGCTCATCATAGCTACTTCATAGACTACTGGAGCAATCATTGCCATAGGGTCTACTAACAACATATTAATAGTTTTTGCGCCAGATTCAACTTTCCATCCTACTGTAAAGTCAAACGCTGTTTGCATAATATCTTTTGGTACTTCTCGAATTAATACTCCGTCTAATTTCCCGACATTTCGGTCTACATTTCTAATTCCAGTGCCTGCATCGATAAAACGTGTAATTCCCGCTGCTTCTTTTAAAAGTTTATACGCATCTGGTGTCATATACGCTACCAATCTATCACGGTTGATACGTTGGTTAACCATATACGCTAAATATCCATCCCATGTTTCTAAAATAGTATCTTTATCTAACACAGTTGTATCTACTGTACCGAAAGATTGTGCATACGATGACAATTTAGAAGCCATGTATGCATCCATTTCTGGCACTTTTTGGAATTGGTTAAACGTCTCTGTTACATTGGCAATAGTAGCCACTTGATTTGTTTCCTTGATGTCCATTGGATCAACTAATGTATCCCATTCTCTGTCCATCATCATTGTAACGGGTTGCATTTCAGTATTGAAATTACGATTAAATTTACCGTCGATACTGTCACGGTTAACTGCTTTAGCCCCCGAAACTGTCATCGATGGGATCATTACTGTTTTCCCGTTTACTGGTTTATATTTTTCATTGTTGGGTCCTGCCCATAACTCTGGAAAATATGATAAATAAGGATAAGCGTTGGCTAGTGTTCTAGCGTAGTCAACTGCATAATTTAAAGGTGTTTGCACAAAATCTGCCATATATTAATTCCTCCTACTTTTCTTTTGGCATAAAACTCCAAAAATCCCCAAACGTTTGTGCTTCTTTGCCACTTGGCATAGTGCCTTTTGGCTGTGCTCCAAATTGAGGTTTTGGCTCTTCTTGTTGTTCGACATTGAACATATCGGCATATTCCTCTTTAAAAGCCGTAAGCTGTTCATCAATGTCTTTTTCTTTGTCTAATCTTTCCAAGAGCATTTCCGCGTACTTGTCGCTTTTAACTCCTTTATCCGTTAATGTTCGGATAGTGTCTTTCTTTTCGTACTCTTGTACTCTTCCTAATAAATCTTTGTAATCTTGACTTTCTTTGTAGTCTTTAGGTGTGTTTTTCATAGCTTCATTGACCGCTTCTTGCTTAAGTTCTTCCAAATCTTCTTTAGAAACCATGTCAGCAGTGCTAGCTCCATACATAGACATAATGCTTTCTAATAATTCATTGGCTTTATCTTCACTTACTCCAGCCTTAACAATTTCACTACGTACACTTTTTCTTGTTAGTTTTGGCATTATTCTTCCTCCTGCGTTTAAACTAATAAATAACGTGTGCCTACATTTAACGGATGCAGACGTAACCGAAAGCCTACATTTAACGCCGATAGACGAGGGCAAAATAAAAGGACGTATAAAACGTCCTAAAATATAAAAAGCACTCTTAGATGCTAATTATTTAATCATCATCAATATCAACTGTCGTTGTGTTCTTCATACCGCCTAGATATTGACCCATTTTGTAATCTGCTTCTTTACGCAAATAATAAATATATTCATCAATCTTGTTTTGAACATCAACGGGTAAACCGTCTTTAGCAGTTGTCATTTTTTCAATAATATTAATGAAATTATCTCTTGCAAGAATGATTGTATCTTCACATTCTCTGTTCTCAACGCCAAGTAAATCGTTTGTGTAAGCTAAAACCGCATCTTTAATAGACGGTTCAGCAAACCCTAACGGAATACCTCGTTCAATTAAATCATCCGTCATTTCACCGATTTCGTTGTACCATTCACCCAATAATGGATGGATAACAAAAAAACTCTTGCCTACTAACATATGATGCAGAGTTCCTAAATTTTGATATACGATTTTTAAATATGATGTTAAATCTTGATATGGATTCATTATTTAGCTCCTTTTCTTCTTGAAGATGGCTTCTTAGGTTCTTTTACTTCTTTTTGTTGTAAAAAATCATGGTATTCTTGCACTCCCATTTTTAAACCACATTTAAGGCATGTTACTCCATCTTTGTCGCCCATAAATTCATGTTTGCAATCCATTGTTTACCCTCCTGTTTTTTTATCATTATTTAACGATTTGTTCGCGATCATATCGTCGTGTTCGACCCGTTTCATTTATAAACTGTCTCATTTTAGCTTGTCTTTGACTTGTTATAGTTTTTTGCTTATCAGCTTCATCTCTTAAGCCAGCTTTTCTATACATTTCCTCTTGTGTCTTTGATGCGCGGATTTCGCGTTCAATAGCACGCTGTTGTTGGCTTTCTTCATATATACGTTTATTTTCTCTTTCCTGCTCCTTTGATAAAGGCTTAACGTTATTAATCGATTGTTTAGGTATAAACGGATACAGTTGATGCCCGCAGTTAATACCAAGCAATCCATCCGCCTGACCGTAACTTGTACTTGACAAAGCTATAAAACTTACTTTTTTACCGTTCGCATCGGTTGTTGTTCCTTTTCTGTTGTTTTTTGAAACTATCTTCCCTTGCCACGGAGCGCATTTGGGTCTTGCACCGCTATGCTTAGAAACAATAAATAAATCGTTCCCATAATCTTCATTTCTTTTTACAACCGTATCTATACTCAAGTTGTGAACATTTGTTCGTACATACATATTCGCATAGGCTTCGGCCGTCCATTTTCTTCCTGCTTTATCTATAAATGCTGGTATATTTTCTTTAGCTATTTGCCTTATTGCACTTGCAACAGCATTTTGCATTGTTTCTCTATGCATTATCTTTTCTGTGGCTTCGTCTAATATCTCATTTCTTCTTGTATTATATGCAGAAACAACATTATTTAATGTTTTATTAAACAATTGCAATATCATACTTTGCATGGTATTACCCATTGTATTAAATGTTATTAAGAAATCTTCTTTCATATTTTTCTTAAGTTCATTGATGCTTAAGCTAGCTGTATAAGCGGTTGTTTTCTTTAATAGACCGTTTTTAGATGCTTCTTGTAATTTTGGTTCTATATCCTCCAAAGTTTTATCTATAACGGTATTTAACGTGTTATTAGTAGTGCTTAGATATCTGCCACTGCTTATAATACTTTGCGTATGTTTTAACAATAAATTAATTTCTTGGATCCTTTTTTGTTGCCAAACCTCAATCGGCTCATCAATATCTTTACCAATGTATTCAGCCATCATTATTAGAATTTGATTAGTTATACCGCTATACATTTCCTCAAACGGTTCACTTATTTCTAATATTTGTTGGCGCGTTATCATTGCCACTATTCTTCACCGCCAAGAGCGAAATCATCAACCGCTATTGTATTTATTTGATTTTCTTTTTTTATTTTTTCTATTTCTTTAAGTGCTTCTTCTCCCGTCATTCCTAGCACCTTTTCCATATAAGTTAATTTAGACATTAAACCGTTATTTACTAATACAATTCCCTCATTAACGTTTGTTTGTCGGTCTTGTAAGATTGAATCATCAAAGATTACTTTAATCTCTAAATCATCATTAGCCATATTTCCAACACGTTGCCCTTTATACTCAATGTCGTATAAATCCGCAACATTAACTATTCCTTTGATCATTTTTTCAATTGCTTCTTTTATTTGTAATTGATGTGATTTTATAGTTTTATATGTTTTGGAATTCTCGGAGATTACCTCTGTTGCGGTTTTTAGTCCTTGTGATTTATCAAATGTAAACGTTCCTGCACTAAATCCCAGTTGTAAACATAAGGTGCTTAAAAAAGCATTAATTGCGCTTATGTGTTCTTCTACTCTCAACTCAACAGAATTATCATGTATTTTTAATTGTTCTGTATCATCCGTTGCTAATGCTTCATACACTTCATCGTTTGCATCAAAGTATCTTTTTCTTTCGCCAGTTTCAGGGTCAACCACCATTCTAACAGCACTCGCTGGGACAATTATTCTCTTCTTTCCTAACACAAACTCGCGTACGAAACTGTCATAACAAATGTCTAACGCGTGTAATGTTGCTAATGCATTAGCATAAATACTTACTCCTAATGGGCTGTTATCGTCAATGTTGTTCGCAATAGCTGTTCTGTAATAGTAAAATAGACTATCCTCTACATGTTCAATCGAAGTTGATTCATTCAAAAATGGATATATTGTTTGCAGTGGATATCTAAAACCTAAAATATCCTGCGGTTCAACTTCACCGCTAGCATTTTTAATTTCACTTCTAAATAATTCATTTTCAACTACATATGTAGTTCCATTCCATTTATGCCACTCTAACCGCGTGTAATAATACCCGTTCTTTGCTTCTCGGCTTATAAATACTCCCTCTGTAACTTTGGCGTTTGTCCATGCAGTTGGCACGAACTGATCTGCCATAGCATAGCCAATTTCAATATGCTCGCTTCCTAGTACTGGTTTACCGTCTAAATGATCTGCTTCCGCCCAAACTTTTAGTGCTCCGCCCCCAAGTGCCAAAGACTGCTCGATATGTTCCTGCATCTTTGTAAAAAAGGCATTATCTTTTAAAACTTTTTGGATATAATCGTCTAGAGGATCTGTTTCATTTTCTCCGAGTTCTTTTCCCGAAGAAACATGTACTTCGCATTGCTCGCTCCATATTAATCCAGCCAGTTCCGCACACACTGCTTTAGCAATTCCCATTGTTTCTATATTTCTTTTTCGTATAGGGTCTTTTAACGTAGGTGACAACACTCGATGCCACGGTTTATAAAAGCCTTTATAAATATACTTCCATGGAAAGATACCAAAATAATAAAACTGGTTAAACGCAGGAACACCGCCCAATTCAAATATATCTTTAATAGGTTCTCTCATTCCACTGTCTGCCATAAATTTCGTAGCCACCTCTTTTACTTTCTTTTTTATCTTTTTAAACATCTGCACGCCTCCTACCATATATCGATAATTTGGTTCATATACGGCTCTACCGCATATTCTTGTGCATCCAAACTATCTATGTTATATGTTCCATCATCCAGCCTAACATCCTTTGTAACGTATTTAGAATCCCATACAGCAGTTTGAAATGCTTCTAAGGTGTATTTACATTCGCGCATGATTTTATGCTTGCCTATGCCATGTAAACGACAAAAAAAGCGTATGCGGTTGTTTATTTCACCTTTCCTTGCATTATGTATGCTTAGCCCTATTCCCTCTTTTGCTACTGCGACTTTCAACCCTCTTATAAGAGTTTGCTCAGCACTATCACAGTAAGCGTCTGTTACAATAAAAAATCGTTTGCACTCTTTTACAAACGTCACAAAATCTTTTTCTAATTCTTTAGGCGTCATAATGCCTTTACGGTAGTACTCTTTCAAAGTTATTACCTCGTTCATTCCCGAAGTATATCCCGTTAAATTAAATGTGGTTGCCGAACCGTTACCGCCAAAATCTACTCCAATAGTAGCAAACATAATAGGCGGTGCTTCATCGATAACATAATCTTGTGGTCTATCTGCTATTTGCGTATATATTACACCCTCAGCCGATTTCCATAATCCTAAGATATAACGATCATAGTATACCGTTCCAGCATATTCCTGCTTTAGATTAGCCACAAACGATGGGTCAAGTGTCGGGTTATCGTCTATTGTGTAAGATTGACAGTATATATCTGCATCACTTTCTAGAAACTTTTTAAGCCAGTGGTGTGGGCTTTCGGGATTTAAAGTTCCGTCGAACTTGCTATACGGCTTATCTAAACGCGATTTAAGCATTGTGAATACTTCTTCGTGCCATGTCGCAACCTCGTCACCATAGCAGTATTTAATACTTGCCCCTCTTATTCTGTTTACTTGGTTAATCTTATCCGCTCCTAAGCAATATACTTTCTCCCCGAACATATTCGCGGTATTATCGCTTCTAATATTACCAACTAACTGTTCTCCATATATATTTTGCAAAGGCTCTATTACGTTCCTTTGGAGTGTGCCCTTTGTATTTCCTAAAATAACAACCAATCCATCTTTTCCAGCAACTTGCCTTATTCGTTTTGGAATAACAAAGTAATCTAAGTAGGTTTTACCGCTACGTGTCGCTCCTTGCTTTATATTCCAACGATGATTAGCGTTATCTAAAAACTCACGTTGTTTTTGTGTAAATGCCATTAAATGACACCGCCTATTTTTTCCAATACCTTGTCTAATTTCTCTAACGATTGATCTGTTTGTACTGTTGGTGTGAATTTATCTATTATTATCCCGATTGATGTTGCTAATGCCTGCACACTTGATTTTTTTAGTTTTTCTGGTTCCATCATCGATGCTAACGCCATGTCAATGAATTCCATTGCATCTTGTTTTTTATTATCTAGGTATTCAAGCATATCTTTGGTGTTTTGCTCTTTTTTCTCTTGCGCTTTTTGAAGAATATCCGTGCGATTGCATAATCTCCTAACAGTATCTTTAGATACCTTGTTTTTTCTTGCTACTTCCGAATAGTTTCCGCACCCTACATAATCGGCTATTATTTTCTTTTTCTTCGCATCTGTTAAGTGTTTTGCCATTCTTAAAGCACCTCCAATATATATCTATTATGTTGTCTAATTCTTCATCATCGTCCATTTTCATGCCCCTTATGTTATTTAAGACGATACTATAGGGAGAGTAATAATATCGTCTTAGATAACAAAAAAGCAGTCATTTGACCGCTTTATAAAAATGAAAGGAGTTTAGAAATATAACTAAAAAACATGTCGCCGTGTGGATTAACCAATTTCCCACAATACAATAATAACACATAAATAGTCTATTTTAGTCCCAGTTTAGTCCCAGTTTGTTATTAATATATTTCTTTATCATAATCATCGATTGTCATTATCGGGCTTAAACATAACAACATATTAAGCTTAATATATACATCATCAAGTTTTCGATAAAATACCGATCTTGAATACCCTCGTTTAGATGCTATAGCTTCCCTTACATCTGAATTATCTGGGTTATTAGAAAATATAATGCACACTTCTTTTTCTTCTTCGTTTAAAACAGTTATCGCACGTTCCAGCGAATTAATAAGAAAATTATAATTGCTTATAAGAACATCGTATTGATCGCATTGGTCTATTATCTTTTGCATTTTGGCAATAACGCTACTGTGGTTCCCACCTGGCATATTATCACTTCCAATAGGAATAGCACGTTTCATGTCCATTAGTTCGTCTCTAGTTTCTTCCAAAAGTTGAACAGTGCGTTTCCATTTCTTCCAATTTTGTAGATAATACTTGCTTTCTTTCATTATGCTATGTCCTTTCTTATTAAATATCTGTTTTCAAGGAGTTTATTTGAGTATGTTACCTTTTTTATATGTTCTAAAGTATATTTATCTTTAAAAAACTCTTCTTTAATATCTCGTAGGAAACCAATATAAATTAATTTTCCTCTTCTTATATCGTGGACCCCGTATTTTTTAAGTTTTCTATATCCATAATCTTCGAAGCCAAGTTCTTTTATAAAGTTTTCATAGCTTTTAAATAAACCGCATATGTAATCTAAGTCACCTCCCTCACTGTAAAATGTACCGTCTCTAGGCACACAACCGTATTTATCTACATAAGTATTTACAATCTCTATATTATTTTTTAATTTATCCGTTATTATCATTTTTCGACCTCTTTCCTTGTGGATCTTCTCCTATTACATATCCTCTAAGTTTAGGTTTAATTATTCCTGCTCGTACCTTGGTACAATGTTGTATAAATGTTTTCGATGATTTCTTTCCCATGTATGCAGCACATTCCTTAGAACTTCCAACACATACGGGAAAGTCGTTTTCATCGTATATTGCATATAACTTACTCATTTTTTTAGCTCTCTAGATTAGCGCATAGCACTGGAAAGAAACGGTTTTCTTCGAAATTTATTAAAGAAGTGCTTCCGTCTCTATTTTCAACTATAAATACATAGTGCTTTAAAGCTTCAATCCCTATATCCACAGAAACAATTTTAAATAACCATTTTACTTTAATATCATAAACCCACATATTAGGCTTTAAATCTTCAAATTTGTATGGTTCAATAAAATATAATTGTCTTCTTAGTTCATCATTCGAATCACTTAATTCTTTTGCTTTATCAATAACTCTTTTTAATTGCTCATCGCAAGCTCCCCAATTATTGTATAACATCTTAATGTAGTCTATTAATTCTTTCTTAGTTTGATTTTTCAAACTACTATCTCTATGTAGCTTAAAGTGCTTAAATTCCGATGTATTTTCTTTTGGTTTAAAATGTTCTTCGATTAACTCCTTAAATGCATCACGGATAGCAGGACAAGTCTTTACTCCATAATCTAAGTGCGTTAAATATTCTTCTTTACTAAGCATCCTCTTTCACTCCCATTAATTTATCTTGTATAATTTCTAGTTTTTTTATAGCAACACTTATATGCCCCATTGTCACAACTTTGCTATCCAATAAGTCAATTACTGTTTGAATATCATCAACTTCTTCTTTTATTACATCTAAAACCTCAAAATGTTCATTGATTTTCTTTATCATTTCCTTTTTAAAACTAGGAAAATAACAACCACAACCACTATGTTTATAATTGTCACAATCTCCACACCAATGAACTTGGACTTCGTTTAATAGTCCTAGCGCCATTTTTTTATCAAATTTTTTATCTTTAAAATCGTTATCATGTTTTTCTATTGTTGGTAAATCAAACCATTCTTTTTTATCTTTGCTCAACATTTTATTTCAACCACTCTTTCCACTGTTCTTTGTTTTTTATATCAACAAAATCACCATCATTAAATGTCATATCAAATGTTTCTAATTCTTCACACGCTTTATCTAGCGCTTTTTCTAAATCTTCGCAATGATTAATCAATTTAACTAACTCAAACACATTATCATCGTTTAAGGGGTTAAGGATATGATAAGATAAATTCTGCAAAGCAGATACCGCACGTTTTTTGTCAAATTTCCAATCTTGTTCATTTTCCATCAAATCCACCCCAGTTCTTTACATTGTTGATTAATTGCTTTCAATGTAGCTACGTCTATGCCATAATCACCTACCGTGATTTCTTTATCCGGGCTAAAAAGAAAGTAGTTTATTTCACTTATTTCATAAAGAATCATATTGTCACTTTTATAATATGTATATCCTAATGCTTCAAACATTTCTTTAGCGGTCATTTTCATCACTCCCTAAATACGGTTTTGGTAAAGGCATCCAAGCGTCAACCATGTTATATGACCACCACCAATTTCCTCTTGTTTCAAACCAATGTTTTGTATCTGCATGATATTCAAGAATACTTATATGCTTATTTTTAATAGTTAAAACAACTTGTCTATCATCAGGCAATCCTTTTTTAACTGGTACCCATGTTGTTTTATCAACTAATTCTTGCAAAGTATCAAAATCTTTACTATATAAATTTTTATATGTTTTATAATCAATTTGTCTAGCAAGTGTATTAACTATATTGTCTTTTGCTTCCTGATATTTTGAATTACTCATACTTCCACCTCATTATCATCAATTACTATAATATCTCGTGGCATTTGAAATACATCATTGCTATGTGTTTCGATATGTTTTTGTATCATATTCAATACTAAAACCGCTTTTTCTACCGACGAATAATAGCCCATCGGAGAGTAATGTTTTTCATTATTTCTTAATTCATAATTAACTAAAATATTATAATTATCGTTATCGCAACCCACATCAAACGATTCACACAACAATAATGATTTTTTATCTTGACTTCTAATCCAAATTCCCATCTTTTGCCACTTCCTTTAGTTTTAGTGTTTTTAAAGTTTTTATATCATAGAAAATATCATCTATTAAATTTCCAATCACATTAATTGGACGTCCCAAACCGTTTTCGACAATACGAATATATTTTCCTTTCATTTCTTCCCAATTATCAACACCGACAACTTTCATAATGTCCATAATGCACTGCATGCCTATAGAACTGCCAATTCGTTTATCCTCATTTTTTGAATAATCATCAAGTGCAATTAATCCGTAATTAACAGATAATCCTCCACTTATTTCCAAGGTTAAAATAAAAGTAAAAATACCATGACCACATGTTCCTAATGATGTATTTTTAATTTGTGCGTTTTTAATTTCCATCTTCAATTACCTCCTCATAAGTCTTAAGAAAAATAGCAGGCTTGCAAGGGTAAAATTCGCCTTTAACACCTTTAATGATGTAATCGCCATAATCAACTCTCATTGTTCCTTCTAGCGTATCGATTGCAATATCAACTAGCATTTTATTTAACGTCCTCTTTATATCAAAAAATTCCACCCATTCTTCGATTAAATCACTACCAACAAAATTACGTACTTCTTCTAAATTACTTCCCGTCCATTGAATAGCTTCTACAACTACGGGTTTCTTTCTATATTTAGGCATTGTTTTCTCTCCTTTCATGCGTATCCGCACGTTCTTCCAATCAAATACACTTCTTGTTCACCATAATTGTTGTATCGATAAATTTCACCGTGTAACGGACCCTCGACAATAATTAAATAATGTCCGTCTTTATTTAAACCGTCTAACACCTCTTCTAAAGAAAAATACGGTTTATCCAAAAGTAGTTCATTATTTTTAATTACTTCATCATCATATTGATCAATAACTAATAAATTATCCATTCCAACTGGACTAATTAATATGTCCGCTGGATTAACTTTTTTCATCTTGCATTACCTCAGCCATTTCAAAATTATATTTTCCCCCACCATAATTGCGTTCTATTTCTAATAATTCATCATTGATTATCTTTCGATACATATTTAATCTTGATTTACGTGTTTCCCGTGATACTTTTCCGTTTACTTCATAATTATCGCTTCTTTGTAATTCGTCTTTAAATTTATCAAACATACGTTGGGCTATTGCAATATTAATTAGAAATTCATTTTTAATATGTACTTTATTCATTTTCAATAACCTCGCATTTTAATAGTTCTTCAATTAACATAGGAGATTCATTCTCCCATTTAACAAATTTAAATAATTCAGCAAACACGGGTGTAGTTCTATCTTCGTAATCCCAATCATTTTCGGCTTTCCATGGTTTATTTGAATACAAATACAAGTTGTTATTTTTATCTCTTGCAATAAAGTTGTATTCATTTTCCTTAGCAAACTTTAAATATTCATATTCAAATTTTGTTAATTTAACTGGTTCTTTATATTCTTCTAATAAGTTTAACAATGATAGCCTTAAACACTCTGAACAAAGTATTTCTTTAAAACAATCGCTTTCTTCATAATCAATATTTGACTCAAAGTTTGCTAAATAACAACCGAAGTATACATTATTATTGGTGTCATAATTTTTAATTTCTTTTTTAATCTTCTCTATCTTTAACATTTCTAAATACCTCTTTTACTATATTCGTTTTCTATCTTAGCAAGTTAGCATCTAAATCTAACCTTTTTCGTGTTCCTAAAACTACGTAGCCATCTTTGCAATACTCGCTATCATAAATTACACAAGTTACCTCTACATGGAAAAATCTCATGGTATAATCGCGGTCAAATTCTTGTAGGCATAAAATATCGCCAACTTGAAAATAACGATCATTTTTCCTAATTTCAAAATCTTTTATGCCTTTCAACTGCATTTCAAAATACTTTGGTTTTGTTTTTAATGTTTTAACTTTCATTTATATTTCCTCTTTCTTTCTATACCCTGTGGGGGTATTATTTTTTATATGCTAATTCTTCCTCTTTATCTAATTATCTAAATCAAACAATGTTGGCTGCTTTATGATTTCAGCACGTTCATCAGATTCAAGTGCTTCAAACAGACTTTTGAATATATGTGCTATTACATCACAGTCCTTCCGTTCCCAATGGCTGTATAACGCCTACTATCAGATACACAATCTGTATAATTGTCTGGAAGTGTTTGCAGTCTTTCATACTCAACATTTTTTGCCTATTTCCACCGTCTCCTTTCTTTATTTTTTTATTTAATATTTAAACTTCATTTCCCCATACATCCCAACCTTTTGTGGATTGTCTAGCGAATAATTCTATACGAGATAAATCTCCCATCAATTCAACTATCTTTTCCCTAGTTTCATCAGGTTTTTTAGAATGAGATTGTATTGGTGATACAATCAACTGACTAACACTATTATTTATTCTTTTAGGTTTTCCTTTTGTAGCTATCAAGCAACACTCTGAATTACCTCTAGTCCATCTGCCTAAACCAAAAAAATATCCATTCCCTGATTTATTTTGTTTAATCCATTGAAAACCGATAGTTTTATATTTAAATCCCCAAGATTCAATCAGCTTAAATGCTTCTTGTAACATCGGATAGGTTGTCCATAAAAACATGACACAATTATCAGAACATAAATTTTTAACTGGCAAATCACATATATCTTTTATTTTCATAGTTTCATAATGATTTTCACATGCACCGTTGCATCTTCTGTCGTTATACCTCCAAGGAGGATCGGCATAAATAATGTCATATTTTTTATCTGTATTGAATATGTCTATTTTCATCTTTTGTTTCCTCATTCACCGCACACTTCAACAACTTTTCCCGTTGCTGCCTGTACCCTTCTTTTAAAATCTTATAATACTCTATAAATAATTCTTATAATATCGTCTAAACCACTCGACTTGAGTGTGAGTTTCTAAATATTTAGCTTGTGCTACACGTTTTAGTCTTATCCTAGTTTCTATACTCCTATGAGCAGAATAAGGCGCTATGCGATGGCAATTAGCACATAGCCATACTTTTAGCCCATCTTCTTCACATTTCTTCCTATCACTCCCATTCAAGCAATGGTGATCTTCTAAATTTAAAGTTGTACCGCATAAGTAACATACTTTTTTATCTTGTATTATTGTTTTCAATCAGTTGTACCTCTATTCTCGGGTATTCTTTATCAACTTTTACATCATGCCGTAATTGATTTATATACTTTTGGCTATCGTCAATGATTATCCCTTGTTTAACTAATGCGTCTTGAATAAATTTTGTTGCGAAAGTTATGTTATCTACATCACGACGTTTATTTTTTTCATACCATGTAATCCTTAGTTTGATAGGATATTTTTTTATTTTCTGTAGCTGATATCTCTTTATAGCTTCTATTACGATAGATTCGTTTTTAAGCTTCATCTGACTGCCTTTGTAACGGTTAGACCGATTGGCGCTTGTATATTCGTTAAGTCCATCTAAACGCCCATAGATAATAAATTCAGCCATATATACCACCATCTAACGTTGGTATATTTAACTCATTACACCAGCTTATCGCAGTATCAATTAATTTATTCATTTCTTCGGTTGTAAATGTAGATGAGCCGTAATAACATTGAAAATATGCATAATCTTTATTTGTATCATCGTATTTAAGAAGCTTAACAACTCTAAAACATTTTTTAAGATCATTCTCAGCTATCGCCAATACTTTTAAGACTTCATATTTTGCTTTAGTTTCATTAAGCAGTTTTATATACACGTCCATGTCGTCCTCTTCCATTTTCAAAGCCAGTTCATGAATAAGTGTCCATAAATACGCATTTTGATTTAATGACCTTTTAGACCTAGGTTTTTTTATTTCAAGTGAATACAACTCTTTTTCTAATTCCTCGGTGTTAGCTTTAGAGTTGTAATCACTTATTGTAAAAGTAATCTCCAAATCTCCCGTTTCGTAATTGATTACTCTATGTAAATATTTTCCTAAAAGTTTAATCATCAGAACTGCAAATCGTCTTCCATAATGTCATATTGATTTTGCTTTAAATCATCAAACCTTGGGTCTTTAACATCATACTTGTTCTTTGGCTCTTCCTTTGGTTTAGTTTCCAAAAACTGCACACTATCGCAAATAATTTCAACTACATTTACTTTTTGACCTTGTGAATTGTCGTAACTGCGTGTTTGGATCCTGCCCTCCACGCCTACCAAACTTCCTTTAGAACAGTATTGGTTTACATTTTCAGCAGGTTTACGCCACACGACACAATTAATAAAATCCGCTTGTTGTTGACCATCTCTGCTTGTAAAATTACGATTTACCGCTAAAGTAAATGAAGTAACCGCATCACCCTGTTGGGTCCTTCGTAATTCTGGATCTCTTGTTAGTCTTCCTACCAATGCGACACAATTAATTGACATTTGTTTTTCCCTCCCGATTATTTTTTTTCGCTTTCATTTCCATAGCTTCACCAAACTCATTGCTTTTTAAATACTCAATAACTTTATCGGCTTCGTTTTTTGTCAACAAATTTAATTTATCTTTTCCAGTAGTTTTAATAAAATTACCAACTATATCAATCGAAAAATCAGTAATATAGCTTTTAATAATATCTTTTTGTTCCTGCGTTATTTTTTGTTCTTTCTTGGCCGTCTTTTCTATTTCTTTCACTTCGTTTGTATCAGCATCTTTTGTATCATCAATGTTAAAAAGACCGTTTAAAGCATACTTACGAGCATAGCTAGAAGCAGTACCCGTTATTTGACTGTCGTCCATTCCTTTTTTTGTCATAGGCTCTCTAGCAAATGCATGTGTAATAATCACATCATCACTATCCCAATCGCGTAATTCACACACTGCCTTTATGTAATATCTTTCGTTCATGCTTTCCAATTCATCTTGAACAATAAGTGCTGTGCGGTATTTAAAGCATATCGGTTTCAATGCTTCTAAAATATCTTCGCAGCTTCGATAATAATAATTACCGAATTTGTTATACTGTCCTTTTGGTGCTTTTAACTCATTTTGGATATTTGCTAATTTTTCATACAAACTAATCTTTACTGCTTTATTGTTTTCCACTTCTACCCCTCCAGTTCTTTAATGATGTTTTGATAATCTTCTATGCCCTCTTGGATATCGTCCAACAGAGAGTTAAATACTTCTTTCAAATTTGTTGCTTTGTTGTTTCCATAGCCGATATTTAATAAATCTTTAGAAATACTTGTCATGCAAGTTATTACATCGTCTACGGTTTCTTTATACTGTTCTAGATCGTAATACATTGCTTGTAGTTCAGCTAATTTCTCATTAGCGTTTCTAAGTTCCATAAACCTTTTCATATCACTTTGACTAGCGGTATTTTTTAAAGCATATATATTTGCATCTTGTAATCTTGCTATATCGCTTGCTTGTTCTAGTTTCATTTTTATTTATTCCTTTCGTTATACATTTCTACTACCTTGTCACGATCCTTAGTTACAAGTTTTAGATTGCTTGTTAGATTTACGATTAAGCAACTTTGATAAATAGCTAATGCAATCGACATAGCTAACATAACAGTCAAAATCTTAATAAGTGTTTTATCTTTCATCCTCTCAACCCTTTCATTAGTCAAATTTAATTACCGCCCATACCCAAACAACGTCGAGAGGGCACATTTTTTTAGTTCTAGGGCACGTTTTGAAGTCATTGGCATATTCCAATGCTTTTTCAGTTTTTCGCTCCATAGACGGCAAATACTGCCCTAAGTCGTATGCTATGTTGTTAATGTACTTCTCGTTATCGATACATTTATGTATTGCTTCTTTGATTTGCTCATAACTGTAACTAGCAAATCTTGGATACAGCATTTTTATATATTCGGGTGTAAAACCTTTGTTATAGTTCAAACCTAGAAATGTCATTGCTTTTGCGAATTCTTCAATCGACATTAGTAGAACTCATTAAAATCCATTGCAGAAGCTAAGTCTTTTGTTGTCTGCTGTTGTACTTTTCTAGGTTTATCCTGCTCTCGAGCAAGCCATCCGTTTGCAAACTTTAAAATTCCGCCCTTGGTTTTTCTGTTTCTAGGGTTAGCATCAAGCCAACCGCACATTTTCCTTAGCTGCTGCATGATATCTACGTTAGGATATAACTCCGACCATTTATCAACTTGCTTTTGTGTAATCGGGTAGTAAGTTTTATCGTTTAGTATAAATTCGATTACGGGTGGCTCTGTAGCAATTCCATTGCTCGGAGCATTATATATATCTTTAGTATTTAATTCTTTAGTATTTAATTCTTTAGTATTTAATTCTTTAGTATTTAATTGTCCTTGGTTTTCTAGCGCTTGAATTTCTACATCTAGAATTTCAACCCCTAGATTTTCTACCCCTTGTTTTTCTATGTCTTGTTGTGGTTTTTCGAAGATATCATAAATGTACTCAATTCGCCCCGTTTCTGTTTGGTTTGGCAACAGTTTTGTGACCTTTAAATAATTAAATTTTTTCAGCTCATTTAATGCACTTTTCACCGCTACTTCACTCTCTTTACAGATGGAAACAAGACCCTCTACCGAGTACTCCCAATCGTCTCTCAAACTAAGCATTAAACTTAACAATCCCTTTGCTTTAAGTGACATATTTTTTTCTTTCAAATGAGTGTTGCTCATTACTGTATAATCGCTACTTTTGTTCATTCTAATTATTGCCATTCAGCTACTCCTTTCTATAAAACCATTTCAATAATTCCACTTGTTAAAAACGCTATCAAGATCACTGCAATTACTATCGTCAGCACTCCTCGACCCGTTAAATTATCTATCCTCACTCTTGACACTTCCTCTTGCTTGGTTTATAATTCTCTTGGTTTGTTTTATTAGGCGCTCACTGCGTCTATTTTTTCTTTTAAAAGCATCATTTTTGTATAGTTTTCAATGTCATATCCCTTTGTTTTATCAAAGAATTCTTGAATATCGTCTTCACTATATTTCCATGCTCTCCCGAATTTTCGGCCTTTTAACAATCCGCTATCATGTAAATCTTGTATTGTTAACAAACTACATTTCCAAATCTCCGCTAATTCCTTACGGGTGTATAGTTTAACGTTCTGCAAACTCAATCACCTCTTTGCTCTCGAATTTTTTGCTATTTTCCAACATCTGCATCGCTCTATGCATATAGCTGTTTTTGGTTTCTTGAATTTCGCTTTTTAACGTACATGCATAGTATCCGCCTTTGCTTCCACTAACACTCCCTATAAAGTATTTAAAATCAGGATTAAACCTTATATTTTCAATGATTTTTCGCATTGCCTTGTCACTTTTAATTTGTGGAAAATAAACCCTTAATTGACGATTTTTAACCATGTTTTCTTTCCCGACATGATTAGTTACAATAAAGTTGTATACCTGTTCTTCAATGCACATTTTTAACGCTCCTTTCTCTTTTTTATCCAGTTAAATAACGCTGATCCTACGCAGTAAATAAACGTTGCAACGAAAAACACTAGAAATAATAAATCTCCTAAATTAAGAACTATTTTGAACATTAAATTCACCCCTTTTCTTTTTTATTAAATAAGATTTAAGCACTTAAGTACCTTTAGCATTAAGTAAACTTGTGACCCTGGGGAAATAGACATCTCAAGATCAATTAAAGCTAATTCATCATATTGATTTTGATCAAGTTCAATCCCGAGTTCTTTTTTTATACTTTCAATAGTTATTGGTTCTTCCATGATTTCTTTTTTATTCATAGCCCACTCCTTTATAACTCTTTTAGAGGTATTTTTATTCAAAAAAAATTAAGTGCATTTAAACATACCAATAGGTATTTTATATACTTCTGACATTTTATTTAATGTATCCCAATTTGGTTTTGTTTTTCCACTTTCATAATTTTGTAGTGTTTTTAAGGATATTTTCAATAATTCAACCGCTTCTTTTTGGGTTAAGTGAGCGTTAACTCTAGCAGCCTCAAACGTGATTCTTATATTTTCCATTTTGTCACCTCTTTATTTCACACTTGAATTTTATCACTCTTTAAGAGTTACGTCAACCCTAAAAGAGTTATTTTTTTATTTTTTTATTTACTTTATTACTCATTTTAAGTATCATTTAATTAGGAAGTGATAGAAATGATTGATGATACAAGAAAAATATTCGTTAAAAAATTAAAAGAACAAATGGCATTAAATAATAAAACACAAACAGATTTATCCAATGATTTGTCTTTACCATTTACTACTATTTCAAATTGGTATCGTGGGGTAAGATACCCACGTCCTGATAAAATGCAAATGTTAGCAGACTATTTCGGGATTAGAATGGAGGATTTAATTTCAGATTCTAATATTAAACAAGGCATAAAAATCCCAATATTAGGAAAAGTAATCGCAGGTGTTCCCATAACAGCAGTAGAAGAAATAATAGGTTACGAAGAGATAAGCCCACAAATGGCGAAGTGTGGTGAATATTTTGCATTACAAGTCAAAGGTGATTCGATGGAGCCAAAAATGAGTGAAGGTGATATCGTTATAGTAAAACAACAATCTTCGATTGAAGATGGACAAATTGCAATAATATTAGTCAATGGTGATGAGGCAACAGTAAAAAAAGTTAGATTTAGAAACGAGGGAATCGAACTAATTGCATTTAATAGTTATGTATATGAACCACATTTTTATAGCAAAAAAGAGATTGAAGAATTGCCTATCAAAATAGTAGGCCGAGTTGTAGAATTGCGGGCAAAATTTTAAAAATAATAAACACACAATGCGTGTTTATATAAATATTACAATGGGAGGAATAATATGAATGGGGTTAAGATTTAGAAAAAGTAAAAAATTAGGACCGTTTAGAATCAATTTTAGTAAATCGGGCATTGGATACAGTGTCGGTGGGAAAGGTTTTAGGTACACTAAAACAGCTGATGGAAAAAGGAGAAAAACTTACTCAATACCGGGTACGGGAATTAGTTATGTTGATGAAAAAAAGAAGAAAAATAACGGAGGGGAAAACATGGATCGAATAAGTCCTAAGAAAGCAAAAACAAAAACCATATTAAAAGGAATTTTAATATTCTTTATTATTTACGGGCTTTTAGGAGCGTGCACTGGAATTTTATCAGATAAGGAAGATACCAAGATTGAAAATATTACATTGTCTGGAGAAAGTACCTTAACTATAGATATCAATCAAGATAAAGAGATATACTTTGAAATCTCACCAAAAGATGCTAAAAGGGATATAGATGTATCTACTTCATCAACAAATTTAAAAGCCAAAGTGGAAGATGATAAAATTATTATCACTTCAAACAGTACTGAAGGAACGTACAGTTTGATCGCTAAGTCCGATGATATAGAAAGCAATCGAGTAACCATTAATGTAGTCGACAGTGTAAAAAAGGCCCAAGAAGAACAAAGACAAGCAGAATTACAAGAACAGCAAAGGCAGGCTGAATTGCAACGGCAAGAAGAACAAGCACAAGCCAGCAATGAAAACAATGAAACTTATGTATATGTTTCATCAAGTGGTAGCAAATATCATTCAAACTCTTCATGCAGCAACATGAAAAACCCTAGCAAAATAACAAAAACAGAAGCTGAATCACGTGGGTTATCGCCTTGCAAAAAATGCTATTAAAAAGGAGAAAATAATATGATTAAATTTTGGAAAAAAGGAATTAAACAGAAAGCTATAGTAATAGGAATATTTTTAATACTTTTACTTGCTGGAGCAATAATCGGATCGCAACAAGACACAACTAATATCGATTATGGATTTTCATCAAGTGAAGATTTAAAACTTGAAACAGCAGAGCACAACAATGATAATGCTATAACAGAAATTATTAATAAAGCAAAAAAAGAACAAGATGGCGCATCAAAAAAGGATATTGAAAAAACAATTAATGATGGATTATATTTTATCAAGACCAATGTAGATAATTTGACCGTTGATAATACAACAATGGAAAAAACAATGTATTATGGATATTATATTTATAATTATATTGAAAACAATTCTAATACAGAAAATGTTGGCGAATTAAACGATAAAGACAAAGCAGTTTATAATATTGGATATTATGCATTTACATACGTTAAATATCCGTATCGCAACGCTGATGGAGCCCGTACAAATAACTTAGAAATAATTAAAGAAAATCTAGCAAAAATATAAAAAAGACCACTGCTCATAGCGGTGGTCCATAACGTAAAGTACAACTCTTAAATGTCCTTTTACGTGCTTAATTATAACATTTGAACACGTCTAAGGCAAACAAAGAAAGGACGTGTTTTTATTATGTCAATTAGAGAGTTTGAAAATAAAAAAGGAACAACATATGAAGTCAGATTCACCTACAAAGATAAATACGGTAGAAAAAAATATTATTCAAAGCGTGGCTTCACTTCACATAAGAAAGCCGAAAAACATGAACAGTTAATGCGAGTTAAATTTGCCGAGGGATACTCTACAAAACCTAAAATTACGCTTGAGGAAGCGTTTAACGAATGTATGACAAATAATACCTCTTTAGCAATATCGACCGTATCGTCAAGAAAATTAACTTTTAGAAAGCACATAAAACCTAAGCTAGGTAATTGCCTTGTTGATACAATAGACTTTAAAATTATAAACGAATTGATAAAACCACTTGAGAGCAGTTATGCAAAGCCGACCATAACAAACGTTGTCGCAACATTGAAATACATATTTAATTACTGTTACAACATGGGATATATTGAACGTATGCCATTTAATAAAATCGAAATAAAAGGAAAGAATACAAAAAAAGATAAAAATAAGGTTATATCGGAGGAACTTTTTGAAAAACTAATTGCCGATTCCACAAAAGAATACCAAATTGCTTTTTATATCGGAAAATATACGGGATGTCGTATCGGTGAAGTATTAGCACTAACTAAAAATGACATTGATTTTGATAATAACACTATAAGCATCAATAAAATATTATATCTTGATCCAATATCAAAAGAATTAATTGTCAAAGAAACTAAAACAAGTTCTTCAAACGCTGTTATTCCGCTTGTAGAGCCTTTAAAAGATATTTTGGTAGAATGGTTCGAAATTAACAAAAGTGACGTTGTAGTGACAAAAAACGGGAGTTATATGAGCCCATCTATAATAAAGGCTAAATTAAGCAGGTTTTCAAAAAAATACGAGCACGTTAGTTTCCATATGCTTCGCCATACATACACTACTACGCTATTTAATGCTGGGATAGATGCAAAGACAAGTCAAAAGCTGTTAAGACATAAAGATTTTAATACAACAATGACTATCTACACACATTTAGAAAATGAAAAACTAAAAGATACAGTTGATAAAGTTTTTAACTAAAAAGTGGTTTAAAAGTGGTTTTTTATACGATTTGTGAAATTACTAAACCTCAAAACTGTTGATAAATATAGAGGTTTTACATATCGATAAAAGAATGTTACAAACGTAAGCGTTTGTAACATTTTCGTGATTGTCATGCAATTTAGTTGCAGTAATAAAAAAGTATGTTTCCCTACTTTTTTATATTTAAAATAAACGGCTCTAACCGTTGCGGTAATGCTTCAATCAATAATTTTACAATATCATCTATACTAATCGGCATATCACCCAATACCCATTCAACGGTCATATCAATCGATCCTTTGCAATACATCTTTAACAAAAAATCAATATCAGCAGTAACTGATTGCCCCAAATTCTTCTCAATGATGTTTTTATAAAACTCATATATACAATTAAAATCATAATTAACCAGATTATTATAATCATTAGATTTAAATGCTTCTTTAAAAAAGGAATGTTCGCTTTTAATAAAAGCAAACTTTAATTGTAAAGCCTCTTGTAAAGAACACCCATCGCCCATTTGACGAAATGACTTTAAAACCAGCTTTTCGAAGTACCAGTTAACCAAGTCATATTTATCTTTAAAGTAGCGATAAAATGTCTGACGCGTCATCCCGCTGCGTGTAACAATATCAGTTACTGCAATTTTATCCAAGGGATGAACCTTAATTAAACCTTTAATTGCTTGAGCAAATACATATCTTGTTTTATCATGTTTATTCATATTCATACCTCTTTAATAATTATAAACGAGGATAAAAAAATAGACAAATAAAAAAGCTGAAAATATTCAGCTAAATAACGACTCGTTTTGTAAGCCAAGTTCTGTTTTTCAAACGATTATTTATCTATGCACATGCATCCGCCTTCGCGTTCATTTCCGTTTAGACGATTCCCCTACCAAATTTGGGTTTCTTCCTTGCAGAGTTTACCTCTTTTCAGCTAATCTTTCGATTAGAATAGTCTCTGTGGCACTTTACGGCTTATCAACCATACTTACGCTTAGGTCTTAGGCCCGTCGTTAGCTCACGCTACTGTGACTTATTGATTCGTCACATACAAACACTACAAGCATCGCAGCTTGTGGAAGCCTGGACTTTCCTCTACTTTTGTAGCAATCGTTTTCTACGAGTCTATTATATTTTACTTATTTCTAAATAGAAAACAAGTATTATTTTTCAAACAGTCGTGATAAAACAAATTTATCAATTACTTTTGCAATAGCCTTCCTTATTAGATGCTTTAGTTATATAATCATATTCCACTTTAATCCTTGCTACACTATTTTCAACTTCATTTCTTTCACTTTATCAACACCACGATGATTAAATTCAATATAACGATTTTACCTAAATTACTTACACCAAGATTTTTATCAAAAATCTCTGTTACTTCCATCCTATCAGCTATTCGATTCAATATCATCTTGCTAAAAGTTGCAAATTAATCAGAACTATTATTCTAATAGTTACTCAAAGCGCTTTATTCAGCGATTTCCAAACTTCCAGTTCCTATCCAAATATTTTCCATCCCTACCATGCAATCGCACCTCAAGAATGTTGTATACACCTAAAATAAAAAAATTGTTATTTTTTAAATTGACGTTATTGACAATTCTTTTTTTATGAATAATATATAGTTAATAAAGTTAACTAAGAGGTGGAATTATGAAAGAACCAGAATGGATAAAAATGATAAATTACTCACAAGAAATTCGTTTGTTTTCGCATTTATTAAATCGCCGAGGTAAGCCAAAAAATGTTCTTACTAAAGACGAACTAGATTTATTATCAATACTAATTATCGATGATGAAATAATTACCCCTATTATTATCAGCAAACGAATGGGTGTATCAAAACCATTAGTAAGCCGTCTTATTGAGCAATTAAATAAAAAAGAACTGTTACTTAAAAGTCCACACCCATTTGATAAACGTAGTTATTGTTTAAAAATAACTGCACAAGGAAGAAAACATCTTGATGATATATATACTTATTATTTAGAACCCATCTATCAATTAAAAAAGAAATTACCATCTGATGATTTTACACAATTAATCAACTTAATAAAAAAATCTAATATAACCTTAAAAGGAGGACAATAATGACTATTTATCAAGCAATGCAATTAAATGTTAAAAACTTAAAAGCTGCAATTAGTGATGCACCTACAAAAAAAGATAAACATCGTTATATTGCAGCAATGATCCTAAGAAATATTTTCTGCTTAGCCTTTTGTATTATCTTTATCACTTTTTTTACAACACTTTTTGGAAATGAAAATAGTTCAGTAGGAATAATCGGTCTGTTGGCAGTATTATCTCTTCGCTTTACTGATTTAGATTTTAATATTAAACAAAGTACATTAGCCCTAATTGCCAGTTTTGTAATATGTGCTATTGCTCCGCATTTAGCCAATATAGTCCCATTGGGCTTTGGGTTATTAATAAATTTTAGCGCTTTACTACTAATCTTAATACTTACAAGTCATCAAGTTAGTTACGCTAACCATTTTACCTTTATTCTTGGTTATATTCTCTTATGGGGAAACGATGTCAGCGAAAACAGTTATACTCTGCGGATTATTGCCATGATGGTTGCAGCCATCTTTACAGCACTTGTCTATTATCATTGTCACTATCAACAAACGATGAGACTTAACTTCAAAGACATTCTTAAAGATTTTTTTAGTCCTAGCAAGCGAACATTTTGGTATCTAAAAATCAGCAGTGCGATTGCCTTGGTTATTTTTCTTGGAGAAATGCTTAATTTTTCAAGAACTATGTGGATTGCATTTGCATGTATGTCAATAATCAACATCGATCATGAACAAATTATCTATAAATTTAAACATCGTGCTCTTTTTGTTGTTGTTGGCAGTATAATTTTTGGGATACTATTTACAATAGTTCCTAAAGAATATTTAGGGTTAGCAGGGATTTTAGGAGGAATCATGGTAGGTTTTAGCGGCAGTTATCATTGGCAGACCGTTTTCAACTGTTTTGGCGCCTTAGCAATCACCATTGATTTATTTGGATTTTTAAATGCAATCATCATTAGAATCGTTGCCAATATCGCCGGTAGTATTTTCAGCTTTGTTTATCACCACCTTTTTGAAAAGATTATTCAATTATTAATAAATGAGAATCTAATGTTTGATAATAATTTATAATAGAATATCTAATTAAAAGTGCTCTTAGAGTTTAAACAACTAAACTTTAAGAGTATTTTTATAACAAAAAAAGAGGCTTTCCTCTAATTTTCCTTTAGAAGTCACCCCCAGATATATTTTTATCCTATCAATACCTTATTAATAATCAGTCCAATTGCCCCACTGACAATAAAAATCAAA
>ENA-UPXC01000529-UPXC01000529.1-human-gut-metagenome-genome-assembly--contig:-NODE-529-length-63533-cov-13.332656_pt1 | contig 63533 bp, 45 predicted proteins | sample MGYA00250047_ERZ773371 | MGnify/ENA primary metagenome ERZ773371 (study PRJEB29103, sample SAMN06111975) | human gut metagenome | biome: human gut; feature: ankylosing spondylitis patient; material... | reverse complement strand
TAAAATCATAAGATAGATCTAAGAAGAGAGAAAGACTAAATTCAGCATAGATGTGGAATTTAAAATTTCATTCAAGACACGGTAAGTTAAACTCTGGATTTCATTGACACAATTCCAAGATTGTTTTATACTAAGCCTACATCAAAGTCGCAGACAAATAATAGTTACGATTATGAGATTTTCATAATCGTGATCATTCTTAACAACGTTTCTGTCTGCAGATCCAAAACCTGATATATGGTTACGGATATGATCTCAAAATTCATTGCCGGTTCGGCAGGAGATTCCATTTTGATGAACAATTCAATGCATGAAAATTTTAATCTTAATTACAGTTAGCACCGTTGCATTTTTATGACAAAATCTTTTATGTGCATTGAAAAATACCATACATTCTATTATCATAAAGGGGGAATATGATTGAACACAAACGATGAGAAAATCCAATGGCATCCTGCATTTGATGCGGCATTGCAGATTGAACTTGGAGAAGAAACAAAGTATTTAGAATTTGATTCTGAACATCTGCTGTCGAAGAAACCAATGCAGATCGATGTGTTAGTCAAAAATGAAAGACATGTAAAAATCCAGAAGAATATTGGGAGAATTTTCCGACAGTACAATGTTGTAGAATACAAATCGCCGGAAGATGACCTTAACATTGACGATTTTTACAAGGTGTACGCATACGCCTGTATTTATAAAGCCGACACGGAGACAGTAGACTTCATACCGGCAGCAGAGCTGACAATTACTTTTGTATGTTACCATTATCCAAGAACCATGCTTCAGAAATTGCAAAGAGATCGGCAGATAACAGTCGAAAACATGGAAAGCGGTATTTATTACCTTATGGGAGATGCAATTCCGATGCAGCTTATCATTGTTCCAAGATTATCTAAAACGAATAACTACTGGCTGAATAATCTTCGTAATGATTTAAAGTCAGGCGGCGAGATCAGAAATTTTATAGAGAAATATGGTGAAAATAAAAACTCAAAGTTATACCAGGCGCTGGCAGATACGATCATGCGCGCAAACTGGCAGGAATTAAAGGAGGAACGAAAAATGTGTGAAGCATTACGTGAATTATTTGCGGATGATCTGCGCGAATCGAGGGAAGAAGGAATTATGGAGGGCAGGAATGTTGGAAAACTCGAGGGAAAACTCGAAGGCGCAGCTTCAAAAGTCATAGAAATAGTAATTAAAAAGTATAAAAAAGGCTGTTCTGTAAAAGAAACAGCAGATATGCTGGAAGAACCCCAAACGTTAATCAAACAAATCTATGATGTGATCGGACAGTGTGCACCTGATTATAATGTAGAGACAATTTATAAGATACTTCTGGATAAAACTATATAATATGTAACATCCGTAGGCTGGAACAAGACTGGAAGACGGATTTTCACAACCTAGATATTACATGCCACACAGCCTTGGATAAATAAAAAATAGAACTGATTTGTTTTCAGGATTTTGGACGGAAAACAAATCAGTTCTATTTTTTATGTTTATAAATACTTTAGGCATGCAATACAACATAACCTGCAAAAAACCCGTAACACCACCCGAAGCGGCAGTTCATAATCCAAAAAGTCTTTGAAACAAAGAATAACGTATTGAATTTCTTTGAAGCTAAGACTATAATGAACATATATTCTTATTTTATAAGAATAAGTCTTGAAAGTTAGGAAAAAGTGCAATTATGATCACATATATTTGCCACAATAAAAATGACAAAACAGGTGAGAATCTGCCATGTACAAATAATCGATGTGAGACAAGTATATGTCCTAGTTGTGGCGGACGGGCAGATGCCATTTCAGAGATTTTCTGGTGTCCAGAATGTCAGGTGCCAATTTATGAGAAGACTTGTCCGGTTTGTGGACAGGAAGGAAAAAAGCTGACCAGTGATGTAAGACCGGTGTTTCCGGAAGAACGTCTGCTGTTAGAAATCATTTTGGAAAAGCCGTTTGCATTTGAAAAAGATTCTGTCTGGAACGGCAACGGAAATAATTATTTTGTAAATGGAAAAAAAATTAAATTTTCTGTCAAAGACCTGAAAAATAAGGATACAGATGCGATTCGGAAGCAATACGAAGAATTAAAAGCGCAGAATACTTATCAGTACTTTGAAGAACAGATGGAACGTTTTATTTTGTGCAATAAAGAACGATATAACCGGATTGTGGAAGAGGCGAAGGGATATATCAGAAGCGTGACAGAGAATTTTAATATTACAGATATGTTTGTTTCCTTCAGTGGGGGAAAGGATTCGACTGTCACAGCAGATCTGGTGACACGTGCTTTAAGCAATCCGCAGATCATGCATATTTTTGGAGATACGACGCTGGAATTTCCGTATACCTATGAATATGTTCAGAGATTCAAGATGAATCATCCGAAGACACCTCTTATTTCTGCAAGAAATAAAGAAAAAGATTTTGAAGAATTATGTAAATTGGTTGGACCGCCAAGCCGTGTGATGCGGTGGTGCTGTACCATTTTTAAAACGGGAACGATTCAAAAAAGAATCAAATCTTTATATAGGGATAAAAATCAGATTTTAACTTTTTATGGAATCCGGCGCAGTGAATCGTTGAGCCGGAGCAAATACGAGCGGGAGTCTGACAGCCCTAAAATCACGAAACAGCGCATTGTTTCCCCGATCATTGACTGGATGGATTTTGATATCTGGCTGTACATCCTGACATCCGGGATTGATTTTAATGACGCATACCGTCTGGGTTATGCAAGGGTTGGATGCTGGTGCTGCCCGAACAACAGCGGCTGGTCGGAATTTTTGTCAAAAATCCATATGCATGAGCAGTCAGAGCGGTTTCGTACACTGCTGATCGATTTTGCCAGAAGTATCGGAAAAGAAGATGCAGAAGTATATGTGGATGACGGATTCTGGAAGGCAAGGCAGGGCGGTAACGGGGTAGCGTATGCACAGAAATCGGTGATCTCTTTTAAACCATGTGCCACAGAAGAGAATGCCTTCAATTACGAACTTCAGAAACCTGTCACAGAAGAATTATACGAACTTTTCCGTCCATTTGGATATCTGAATTTTGACATGGGCAATGCAAGACTTGGAGAAGTTTTTATTTTGAATAGAGCCGGAAAGATTCTGTTGAAATTGCAGGGAAGAGTTGGAAGCAGGAATCTGAAAGTGACGATCCTGGATCATAAGATCGCCGGTGCATCCGACATGAAAACGGCGGAGGAACGTGTCAAATGTCAGCTTACAAAGTATCAGATGTGCATGGGATGCCTGGCATGCGAAAGTGTATGCCGTTTCAATGCACTTTCTGTGAAAGAAGAGAAAGATGGAAAAATCGACTACCGCATTTCAGATGAAAAATGCATGCGCTGTGGAGAGTGTGTGAACCACTTTATCGCAGGCTGTTATATGCGGAAAGTATTATCAATAAAAAGAGAGTAGGAAGGTGACGATCCTTGACAGAGAAAAATAAATACCGTTTTAAGGGGCATGAAAGCTTTATTCTCCGTGAGGGATGGCTGAACAAAGGATTATTTGAAATAGAGAAAAATGCAAAAGTTTTTTCTGAAAATTATGGAGCGGATGAACTGGGAGTTGGACCTAATATGGCAAAATCGATCCGCTACTGGCTTAAGACGATGAACCTGACGGAGGATAAGCCGAAGGAGGGAACAAAGCTCACAGAGCTTGGAAGAATCATTTTGACAGGAGATCCTTATCTTGAGGATATTTTTACGATATGGCTTTTACACTGTCAGATCGTAAAAAATTATGCACTGGCAACTGCGTGGGGACTGTTTTTTGATTCTTTTTCTTATGAGGAGTTTTCACGAAAACAGATGAACGATGAGATGACAGAACTTGCAGCGGATTATACAGATGGAGAAAAGTTTTCAGAAAAATCCGTGGAAGACGATTGTGATGCCATTCTCCGAATGTATGTAAAGAGAAAAGAGAAGCAGATGAATCCGGAGGAAAAGAACAAGAGCCCCTTCTGGAAATTAAATCTGCTCAAAGTTTCAGGTGACATGTTTGAAAAATGCCAGCCGGATCTGAATAAAGTACCTGAGGATATTATTTATTATCTGCTGAACGATCTTTTACAGGAGCATGATTCGGTCCAGATCGACGAACTTCTGACCATGAAGGGCGGACCGGGAAAGATCATGAACTTAAAGAGAACCATGCTCATCGAATTGTTGGAGCGTCTGGAAAATCAGGACAAAATCATTATCAACCACACCGCAGGACTGAATATGGTGTATTTAAATGAGAAAACAGATGGCAATTCTGTTGTAAGAAACTACTACGAAAAACATGGAGTACATTATGAACCATTTGATGAAACTGATACAAATTAATCATTCCTTTCAGAAGTCTGTAAATTTACAGCTTGATCTGGATAATTATGAACGCATTGGAAGTTATATTCCAACGCGTTCTTCTATTGCAATTTTAAAACGTTATTGGAATATCGTATCAGGAAAATCAGGGGAGAGTGCCTCTGTTTTAATAGGACCTTATGGAAAAGGAAAATCACATCTGTTATTGGTGCTTTTAGCATTACTTCACGGAAGTATGAATCAAAATCAGGTGATTTTAGAAAAAATAGAAAAAATTGATCCACAGTTAACAGATGAAATCAGACAGTGGATCAAACAGGAAAATAAATATCTGCCGGTATTAGTGAATTCTGTTCCGGGCAAAGATTTAAATCAGAGTTTTATTTATGCACTTCAGGAAGCATTAAACCGCGAAGAATTACGGGATCTCGCACCTGCGGATTATTATTCAGAGGCAATCAAAGTTATTGAAAAATGGAAGAAAGAATATCCGGAAACATATGTGGCGTTTGAAAAGATGGCAGAGCAGGCAGGATATGTGATGGATGATTTCTGTATGCAGCTTGAAAAGCAGGAACAGGGAAGTCTGGACTTTTTTACAGAGACATATCCAAAACTGACAGCAGGAAGTAAATTCCAGCCGATGATGCAACTGGATGCTGTTCGCATTTATCAGCAGATCAACAGAATTTTGGTGGAAGAAAAAGGTTATGCCGGCATGTTCCTGGTTTTTGATGAATTCAGTAAATATTTGGAGGGACATGGGGCAGAGCATTTTTCAAATGATATGAAAACGTTACAGGATATGTGCGAGCTGGTGAATGCTTCGAAAGGTCAGATGATTTTTACACTGGTTGCACATAAAAGTATTCATGATTATGGAAAAACGATTGATAAATCGGTCAAAAATTCTTTCCGCGGTGTGGAGGGAAGAATTAAGGAAATTGATTTTATTGTATCAGCACAAAATAATTATGAATTGATCGCAGATACCATTGAGAAAAAAGAGCCAGAGTTTTCAGAGGCGTACAAAGAGTGGAAAAATCAGTCCGTCTATGGAGACATTGTGGAGAAAACATATTATGTGCCGTGCTTCCAAAAGCTTTTTGCAGAGAATGAATATCAGGAAACACTTGGAAAAGGATGTTATCCGTTATTGCCGTTGACAGCTTATGCGCTGCTTTGCATTTCGGAAAAAGTGGCACAGAACGAGCGGACAATTTTTACATTTCTGGCGGAAGAGGAACAGGGCAGTTTAAGCTGGCTTTTGCAAAAAGGAATAGAGGACTTTATCGGAATCGATAAAATTTATGATTATTTTAAAAATCTGTTTCGGGATAATACGGATCTTCCACAGATCCATAATGAATGGATGAAAGCAGAATATGCAATTTCACAAGTGTCAGAGGATATGGAAATCCGGATATTAAAAACAATCGCGATTATCCGCATGATCCATAAAGAGGAAGAACTGCCTGCAAAAGAGGACATATTCAGACTTTCACTTGGCTGTGGAGAAAAAGAATTTCAACATGCAATGCAGCAGCTCATGGAGAAAGATCTCATCATATACAGAAAACGCCTCGGGGTGTATGCGTTCCGTTCTAACGTCGGGGTTGACATAGAAAAGGCGATCGAAAGCCGCATGGGAGAACTGGAAAGCAGATTTGATCTGTGCAGAAGCCTTATGGATAGCGCGGAGATGGACTACGAACTGCCGAAGCGGTATAACCAGAAATTTGCGATCACCAGATATTTCCAGTATGAGATCATGCTGCTTTCGGATTTCCTGAAATTGGAAAACAGTGCATATTTATTTGAAGAAAAATTTGCAGATGGAAAAATTTTACTCCTCATTTATGAAGATGAAACAGATGTGTCTGAGGTACAAAAACATTTGCAGAAATTAGCGGATGACAGACTGATCGCACTGGTATCAGACCATAAACTGTCAGTCAGAAATCTTGCTTTAAAATATGAGGCAGTCAGAAGCCTGAAAAAAGATGAAAAATTTATTGAAGATAATGTGGTACTGCTTCAGGAATTAAATTTATATGAGGATGATATTGTTTTTGAGATAAATACAGTGTTAGAACAGGATTTTTCACCGGAAAGCCGGAACACAGCTGTATTTGGAGGAAATGGAGAAACAGTGGTCTGCGCAAATCCAGCGGACTGGAACGATTATTTAAGCAGTGTATGTGAAAAATATTATGGGCATTCTCCTAAGGTAAATCATGAGCTTTTGAATATCGAGTGTGTTGGTGCCCAATATAAAAAGGCAAGAAATCAGGTGATTAAAAATCTTTTGAATGAAAATGACTGCGCAGGATATAGGAAAGGTACCAGTCCGGAAGCGATGGTATATCGTGCAGCATTTGTCCACACAAAAAATGATGAAGGATGCAATCGTGTCTGCAATGAGATCGAGAGATTTTTTGAACAATGTGCAGGAGAAAAACATTCTTTTGAAACATTATATAAATGTCTGCAGGGAAAAGATTATGGTGCAAGAAAAGGGATCATACCTTTATTTCTGGCAAAAAAGCTGGCGGATACAGAAGGAACGGCCGTTATATATCTGAAAAATAAAGAATTAGAAGTTTCTTTTGATACGTTAAATAACGTGAATGAGTTCCCGGATAAATATGAATTGTACATTGAACCGGAGACAGCTGCAAAAGACTGGTATTTAAAAGAATTAGAGCAGATTTTCTGCGAGAGGGGAGACTTTACACTCTCAAAACAAAGCCGGATCAATGGAATCGCGGCATGTATGCAGAAATGGTATCGTTCATTGCCGCAATATACGGTAGTTACAGATCATTATTCAAGTGAGAACATTTTAATTGTAAAAGTACTCAGAAGTTTATTAAAGCGTGCAGAGATAAATCCGAGGGAATTGATTTTTGACAGAATTCCAGATGGGATGGAAACAGATGATTATGAACAGGCAATTGTGGGGGTAAAAAATGCTGTCTCGGAGATGAATGGAAAGCTGGATGAACTTTTAACACAGATCAATATCCAGATAAAAAAAGAATTTCATGTGGAAAAAGATACGAATCTGAAGGCATGCCTCATCGAATGGTACGAGAGACAGAGTCAGGCTTCAAAACAGTATATATTAAGTACTGGAATCAGTAAATTCATGTCTTATTTAGATCAATTAGCGACAAATGATGAAGAAGAAATTGTGCGGAAACTGAGCCGGATCGTTACAGATATGTATGTGGAAGACTGGAACGATACTTCTATTGTGCAATTTCAGGAAGAACTGCATCAGATACGTATTGAAATTGAGAATATCCAGGATGCCTCTGCTGCCACTGACAGTAAGAGCAGGTTTATTCTGCAGGATGCAGAGGGAAATGAGGTTATGAAGTATTTTGATGCAGAAATTACAGATTCTACCAGCATTTATCTGCAAAATATGATCGAGGAAGCACTGGATGATTTTGGTGATACGCTGGAGATGAACCAGAAAGTAGCAGTTCTGGTTCAGGCGATCAGGAAGTTATTGTAGAAGGTGGGTAGAAAGAGACCGGATCATTACGAAAAAGATGTGGAGTACAGATATGGAAAAAGTATATTACTTTGATAATGCGGCAACGACATTTCCAAAACATGAAAATGTATATAAGGCAATGGATGAGGCAAACCGGGATTACGCTGTCAATGCCGGAAGGGGCGCCTATGCGCTTGCTAGGAAAGCTTCTGAAGTTATCAGTGAAACAAGACAGCAGATCATGGAATTGACGGAGACAGAGAATGTAGCAGAGGTTGTATTTACAGCCTCTGCTACGCTTGCATGTAACGAGATTTTTGGTGGAATAGACTGGAAAAAAAAACGGACTGTGTATGTTTCGCCATTTGAACATAACGCAACTATGCGGAGTTTATTTTTATACCAGAAGAGGTATGGTTTTTTGATCACAGAACTTGCTCTCGATGAAAAAGGAATGGAACTGGATCAGGAGAAAATCAGATTTCAGTTCATGAGAGAAAAACCGGATCTGGTAGTGATGTCTCATGTGAGTAATGTTACAGGTTATATTCTTCCGGTGGAAGAAATAGCAGCGTCAGCCAAAGAATATGAAGCAATTGTAGTTGTGGATGGTGCACAGGCATTAGGATTGGTTCCTATTTCGCTTAAAAATAGTCCGATTGATTTTTATGTGTTTGCAGGGCATAAAACTTTGTATGGTCCATTTGGAATCGGAGGTTTTATCTATCATTCCAAATATAGATTAAAACATATGATTGCCGGGGGAACCGGAAGTGATTCACTGAATCTGGAAATGCCGGAGGAAGGAACGGTTGGCTATGAACCCGGAAGTCCGAATATTGTGGCAATTGCAGGATTGCATGCATCCCTGGAAGAGAGAATGACATATTTGAAAGAAAATGCAGATTACTTTTTGGACAGAGAAAAAGAAATGACGGAGTATCTGATACGACAGTTGAAGAAGATTTTCGGAGTGACTCTGTATTTACCAGAACATCTGGAAAATCACGCCGGAATCGTGTCTTTCAATGTAGAAAGCTATCAGGCAGGGGAAGTGGGAATGATCCTGGATCAGGACTATCATGTGGCAGTCCGGACTGGTTACCAATGTGCACCGCTCATTCATAAGTATCTGGGAAGTGAGAGTTATCTTGGAGTGGTGAGGGCCAGTATTGGCAGGTTTACAACGAAAGAAGAAATTGATGTGCTTGTGGATGCAGTCAGGGAAATTGCGGAAGGATAAGGAGAAAGGTTATGGAATTAAAAGGTGCTGAAATTAGAAATTTAATGGAATTGTGCAATCCAATGCCAAAGAATGGAACTGAAAACAGAAAGTTAAACGTATTGATTCCGTACTATCAGAGACCGTATAAGTGGGAAGAAACACAGATAAAAAATCTGTTTGCAGACTATTTTAAAAATGAGCAAAAAGAGTATTTTGTTGGTTCTGTAGTAATGGTAGAGAATCATGATGGTGGTTTTGAAATTATTGATGGACAACAGAGGATAACAACGCTTTTTCTGTTAAATTATCTGAAATTTATTTTTTTGCGTGCTTACATAGAGGAACTTATTATTGTAAAAAAGGTATACAAGATAGATGGGTACCTATCAAAGTTGGAAAATACAGCAGATAATATTTTTGATGAAAAAATTGTTGATGAAATCAGAAAAATTCACATAGAAATTAATGATTTACTTGAGAAAGCTGATGAAGAAAAAAATGAGGAGCAGAAAGAAAAACTACAGGATCAGGTTTTAAAGGAGTATCAGATTACATTGGGATTACCTGAGAAAAATCTGTCTGACAGGGAAAAATATTTAAATCAATATAGGGGAAAATTATCGTATTATTTAGCAAAGAATGAATTTACTTTAAAGTATAGAAGAATCTCATATAACGAAAAAATGAAGGAAGCATTACAAGATTGCTATATTGAAATTTCAAATGCGAAAAACCCAAAACTTGTTATGAAATGTAAAGAGGATGTAGATGATCCAATTGTGATGCAATACAAAAAATCACTGATATATGAATTTGAAGGGCTGATGGAGAACTGCAGGAATGAAGAGGAAGCACCGTTGAATTATACTGCTACCTTAATTGAAACAATAGAGAAAATGATTAATATGATTCGGTTTTGTGTTGTTATTACGGGAAATGAGGCAGATGCTTATACACTTTTTGAAGTTTTGAATGACAGAAGTTTAACAATAGAAGATTTGGATCTTACGAAAAATCTGTTATTCAAGTGGTATTGCAATCATACATCTGAGGAAGAAAACGTGAAAGATAAGACTATCGAAAAAGCAGATCAGATGTGGGTGGAGGATATTTTCTCAGCAATGACGAGAAAAGAGGAAGCAAAATTAATTTCTTTTTTTGCAGCAGAATATTTTACAGCAGATGAATCGCAGAAATTTAACGATACAGCAAGGTACAGGGAATCAATAGAGAAAAATTATTTACAAACCCGTCGGAGTTATGAAGGGGTTGATCTGCTGAATGATATAAAAATTTATTATATGATTGCAATTACACTTAAGGAGATGGGGTTCAGATATCAGAAGAAAGCAGAAAAGGTAATAGAAACAGAGACTAGTGGTCAGAAGTCCATTACATATAGAACATTGAATTTATTAAATGCTCTGAAATTATATGGTGTTATGCCAGCAATCATTAACTTCATATTAAAGAGATATATCACGTTATATGAAGTAGGAACAACGAAAGAATATGATATTTCCAGATTTACAGATTATATCAAAGGTCTTGCCAATGACAAAGAGAATGTAATGGATGAATATAAAGAAATTCATGATATCTCTTATGAATTATGGAGATATGCGTTGTTGGCGAAAGATTCGGAAATCCCGCGCACTATTGCAAAAAAGTATATTGTAAGAAATTATGTGGGTAATACAGATTTCGAATTCAAAGCAAACATAGATGTTGATTTAAAAGGTGAGTTCCGTGAGTGGGTTTATGACTGGAAATATGGGAGCGCAGACGCCCAATTAAAGGCGAAGGTGTTGTTTATAAACTTATTTGAAAATAGCAAAGAGCATCATCTGCTGAGAAAATTGCCTGCAAGGATCCAGTTTAATACGAAGGCAGTACAGTTAGATCATATGGAGGCGGAGGAGCCGGATACAGCAGCAAAGGAAAAATATTTTGAACCATGTAACCCACATGAGACAAGAGAGATGTATGTGAACAGCATAGGAAATTTTATGATCATGGACAGAGATAATAATACGAAGAAAACAAATTTCCCGCTGCAGGATGCAATGCAAGTGTACGATAAGATGGCACCAGGGCACTGGATGATTACAGAGGTTAAGGAACTTTTGGCAGATGATAAGTTTTCAAAAGAAGTCGTGATTGCAGGAGAACCGTACAGAATTCCAAAAGAAGAATTTTTTAATGAGAGAAAAGCTAGATTATTTAGCTATTTTTACGCATTGTTACAGCGCGGATTGCACGAAAGTGAGAGTAACATTGTCGATTAAGGGAGGAAAACACTATGGCGAAAAATATAGATGATTTACTGCGCGTACTGACTTTCGAAGTCCTTAGCGCAGAACGCAGAAACCTCAGAAGCAAAGCATTGACAGACCAGAAAATGTCGGAGGAGATACAAAAAATAATTATTGATAACTTAAGAACAAGGTAGAGACAAAGGAGAGAGCAGCATGAAGTTTAAAAGCATCACAATGGAAAATTTTATGCGTTACAAAGGGGTAAACACGATTGAATTCAGCTGTGATCCGGGCAAAAACGTGACAGTAGTATTGGGGGATAATACTGTTGGAAAAACAACGATTGCACAGGCTTTCCGCTTCGGGTTATACGGAGCTGTAAATATGGAGAAATGGAAAAATGCAGATGACTACCAGCTTTTAAATAATGATGTTCTGGCGTTCATGGATGCAGACAGTAAGGCAGCGGTATCCGTTACGATTGTGGCTGCCGATGAGGAAAAGCAGTATACGATCTGCCGGAAAACAATTTACAGCAGAAATTATCCACAGATGACATGCAGGGAATTTCAGAAAAAAGTATCCATGAAGATAGCAGATCTTCAAGCACCGGATGTGGTGACAGAAGTAGATGAGAGGCAGGTGGAATATGTTATAAATGAACTATTTCCAAGAAATTTATCTCATTACTTTCTGTTTGATGGTGAGCGTTGGAGTGATGTCACGGTCAACGGTGTCAGAGAAAATATCAAAGAATCCGTACATAGTCTCACTGGATTATCCTCCTATCAGGCAGCACTTTTACATCTGAAAGATATGGGATCTAACTCTGTCACCCGAAAATTCAAAAGTAAAATCACCGGTGATGGAATGATGTATGATTCGTTGGAAAATGACCGGATGCGGATAGAGCACATGATTGAAAAAGAACAGGAGCATGTTAAGAATATTGATATTAATATAAAAAATTATCAAAAGAAATGTGATGAGATCGAACAATATCTGGAAGAAAATAAGAGTACAGAAATGCTGCAGGGCAAGTTAAAAAATCTGCAGATTGTGAGGGAAGAACAAAGGAAAAGGGCAAATAATCATTATAAAACTTTAGTGTCACAGATCAGTGACAAAGCCTATATGATGTTCTCACAGCCGCTCATTGAAGCGTGTGTGAAAATGGTGAAAGCTGTTGCCGGGGAGAGACGGGATATTCCGCATATGCGGCAGGGAACGATCGATTACATTATTAAGACAGGCAGATGTATCTGTGGCACGCCACTTACGGAAGGCTCCCATGAGCTGGAATGTCTTTTAGAACAGAGAAATTATCTTCCGCCTGCCGATATCGGATCGCTGTTAGGAGAATTTGAGAGAACCGGAAATCGTTGGAAAAACCGTACCGATGGAAGTTATGAAGAATTAATTGAAATGGCGCAGAATGTGGATGACAGTGTCCACGATTACGAAGAAACCTGTAATCAGCTTGAAATTTTGAACCGGCAGATGGATGCGTCATTTGATTTCGCAGAAAAAAGAAGATTGTTAAGACATTACCGCTCCGAAATGGAAAAAACGAGTGTGGAAAAAGGAGAGTGTACAGGAAAAATTTCGAACTACAAAAAAGAGATTGAAAATATTGAAAACAACATGCGCAGGCGGGAAGCTGCAAACGAAGAGAACCGCAAGTGGAGGGCACGTCTGGAAGTTGCAGAAGCGCTTTATGCCAAGATGAAAAAAGAATTTGAACAGAAAGAGCGGAAAACATTTCTGGAACTCAATAAAAATGTGCAGCTTAATTTTGAAAAGATGTTCAATGCGAAAGATAAAAAGATCCAGCTGACCGAACAGTATGAAATACAAATGCTTTATCAGACGGAGCGTGGCTACCGGGAAGAAAAAAATCTTTCCGAGGGAGAGAAGATCGCCCGTAATTTTGCATTTATTGTGACTGTTATGGAGTACAGCAGACAGAAAAAGGCGGAAAAGCTTGGAGTCAGTGAACTTGAAGGAGATACGCTGCCTATCGTGTTGGATGGTCCTTTTTCAAAACTGGGAGATGAAAATATCAAACTGATCGCAGGTGTATTACCGGAAGTCTCGGAGCAGGTGATCCTTTTTATGCTGAAAAAAGACTGGAAATATACAGGTTTAGATTCTTATGTAGGTGCGGCTTACTGTATTGATAAAAAAGCTGAGGAAGCTTTCGCATTGATCAGAAAAATGGAGGAACTTTAAATGGCTGATTTTGAGTTTTTTAAGAAAGAGTTTGAATTTAAAGGAAAGCATGCAAAGATGGCACAGGAATTGTGGGTGAGAGATGACACAGAACGTACTTATTTTAAGCGACTGATCGATCTGTATGTGGCGGCAGCTATTGTTGGGTTTCGTGTAGACAGAAAGGCAGAGGAAGATTATTCGCCATTTGAGACAAGCAGTATTTTCCCGGAACAGATGTTGAAAGAAAAGGAAAATCTGGATTTTATATTACAGATGATGATCATGCTGAATTACAGAGGAACACTGACAGATGAAGAGTGTGTGAAAAAAGCTTTTCAGGGGGCACAGACGAAGGAAGAATTTGAGCAGTATAAAAAGATGTTCAATGATTATGTCCGCGGCGGGGTGGAAGAGCTATACGAACAGCTTATCATACGAAAGGCAGATCCGGATGACAAGTTTCGTGATAACAGAACAGCAAATCTGATGGCACTGATGGAAAGATATGGTGCAGGGAAAATGAACGTTATTCCGGAAAATGAAGATGAAACCGTGAGAATTCAGATTTAAAATGAAAAATATTGTCAAAAAACAGAAAAAAGTATTTACAAATGTCGGAAAAAGGATTAGTATAAAAGGGAATTACAACATACCAAATAATAACCGGTTACTACAATAAGGTAGTAAACCTAAAAGCTCTAATCCCATTCTTCGGAATGGGATTATCTTTTACCCGTATTTATTCAAGCGTATGAAATAAATGGCATTGTCCCGAAAGAGGTTCAATGTAGAACGGAAGTGCAAAAACATTTTTACATGTAACGTTATGTCTGTAGTTGATGAATGCAGAACATGGAAAGGAAGGGTTACTTATTATGGAGGAAAATTTTCAGTACAGAATCGGATTAGACATCGGAATCACATCGGTGGGATGGGCAGTTTTACAGAATAACAGTCAGGATGAACCGGTACGGATCACAGATCTCGGGGTAAGAATTTTTGATGTGGCAGAGAATCCGAAAAATGGTGATGCGTTAGCAGCTCCCAGACGGGATGCAAGGACAACCCGCAGAAGATTGAGACGGAGAAGACACAGATTAGAGCGGATTAAGTTTTTATTACAGGAAAATGGATTGATCGAGATGGATTCCTTTATGGAGCGTTATTATAAAGGAAATCTTCCGGATGTCTATCAGTTGCGATATGAGGGATTAGATCGTAAGTTGAAAGACGAAGAACTGGCACAGGTGCTGATCCATATTGCAAAGCACCGCGGTTTCCGTTCGACCAGAAAGGCTGAGACGAAGGGAAAAGAGGGCGGAGCAGTATTAAAGGCAACGACAGAGAATCAGAAGATCATGCAGGAAAAAGGCTATCGCACGGTTGGGGAGATGCTGTATCTGGATGAAGCTTTTCATACGGAGTGCCTCTGGAATGAAAAAGGATATGTGCTGACACCAAGGAATCGTCCGGATGATTACAAGCACACCATTTTGCGGTCAATGCTGGTAGAGGAAGTGCATGCTATTTTTGCTGCACAGCGGGCACTTGGAAATGAGAAGGCAACTGAAGAATTGGAAAATGCGTATGTGGAGATTATGACGAGCCAGCGTTCCTTTGATATGGGACCGGGACTACAGCCTGACGGAAAGCCAAGCCCATATGCAATGGAAGGATTCGGCGACCGTGTTGGAAAATGTACGTTTGAAAAAGACGAATATCGGGCACCGAAGGCGACTTATACAGCGGAATTGTTTGTCGCTTTGCAGAAAATAAATCATACGAAGCTGATCGATGAGTTTGGAACTGGCAGATTTTTTACAGAAGAGGAAAGAAAGACTATAATTGATCTTTTGCTTTCTGGCAAAGAGTTGAAATATGGAACGATAAGAAAAAAATTAAACATTGATCCGTCTTTAAAATTTAATAGTCTAAATTACAGTGCAAAGAAAGAGGGAGAGACGGAAGAAGAGAGAGTCCGTGATACCGAGAAAGCAAAATTTGCAAGTATGTTTTGGACTTATGAGTATTCTAAATGCCTGAAAGACAGGAATGAGGAAATGACTGTTGGACAGAAGGCAGACTTACTTGATCGGATCGGTGAGATACTGACTGCTTATAAGAATGATGACAGCAGAAGCAGCCGTCTGGAAGACTTGGGATTATCCGGAGAAGAAATTGATGGATTGCTGGAACTTTCCCCTGCAAAGTATCAGAGAGTATCGCTCAAGGCAATGAGAAAAATGCAACCATATTTAGAAGATGGTTTGATTTATGATAAAGCCTGTGAAGCAGCAGGTTATGATTTCCGTGCGTTGAATGATGGTAACAAAAAGCATTTGCTAAAAGGGGAAGAAATCAATGCTATCGTAAATGATATCACAAACCCGGTAGTAAAACGTTCTGTATCACAGACAATCAAAGTCATCAATGCGATCATTCAGAAATATGGAAGTCCACAGGCGGTCAACATTGAGCTGGCAAGAGAGATGTCAAAGAACTTTCAGGATCGCACGAATCTGGAAAAAGAGATGAAAAAGCGTCAGCAGGAGAATGAGCGTGCAAAGCAGCAGATCATCGAATTAGGAAAACAGAACCCGACCGGACAGGATATTTTAAAATATCGTTTGTGGAATGATCAGGGAGGTTATTGTCTGTATTCCGGCAAGAAAATCCCGTTGGAGGAATTATTTGGGGGAGGGTATGATATTGACCATATTCTTCCATACAGTATCACATTTGACGACAGTTACCGGAATAAGGTGCTTGTGACTGCACAGGAAAACCGGCAGAAAGGGAATCGTACCCCATATGAATACTTCGGAGCGGATGAAAAACACTGGGAAGATTACGAAGCGAGAGTCCGGTTACTTGTCCGGGATTATAAGAAACAGCAGAAATTACTGAAGAAGAATTTCACAGAGGAAGAGCGCAAAGAGTTTAAGGAGAGAAACTTAAACGATACCAAGTATATTACAAGAGTAGTTTATAATATGATCCGCCAGAATCTGGAATTGGAACCATTCAATCATCCGGAAAAGAAAAAGCAGGTGTGGGCAGTCAATGGAGCAGTGACATCTTACCTCAGAAAACGCTGGGGACTGATGCAGAAAGACCGTTCGACTGACAGACATCATGCAATGGATGCGGTTGTGATCGCATGCTGCACAGATGGGATGATTCATAAAATCTCAAGATATATGCAGGGCAGGGAACTTGCCTATAGCAGAAATTTCAAATTTCCAGATGAGGAAACAGGAGAAATCCTGAATCGGGACAATTTTACAAGAGAGCAGTGGGATGAAAAGTTTGGCGTGAAAGTACCACTTCCATGGAATTCTTTCCGGGATGAATTAGATATTCGGTTGCTGAATGAAGATCCAAAAAATTTCCTGCTGACACATGCGGATGTTCAGAGAGAGCTTGATTATCCGGGCTGGATGTACGGAGAAGAGGAAAGCCCAATCGAAGAAGGCAGGTATATCAATTATATACGACCACTTTTTGTATCCAGAATGCCAAACCATAAGGTGACAGGTTCGGCACATGATGCAACCATAAGAAGTGCGAGAGATTATGAAACGCGTGGTGTGGTGATAACAAAAGTTCCGTTGACGGATCTGAAACTGAATAAAGACAATGAGATTGAAGGATATTATGATAAAGACAGCGACAGGCTTCTTTATCAGGCATTGGTAAGGCAACTGTTATTGCATGGAAATGATGGAAAGAAAGCATTCGCGGAAGATTTTCATAAGCCGAAAGCTGACGGTACAGAAGGTCCGGTTGTACGCAAGGTGAAGATTGAGAAGAAACAGACTTCCGGTGTTATGGTTCGTGGTGGGACAGGAATTGCTGCGAATGGTGAGATGGTGCGGATTGATGTGTTCCGGGAAAATGGAAAATACTATTTCGTGCCTGTGTATACAGCGGATGTGGTACGGAAGGTGCTGCCGAACAGGGCGGCAACACACACAAAACCATATTCAGAGTGGAGAGTCATGGATGATGCCAATTTTGTTTTTAGTCTGTATTCCAGGGATTTAATCCATGTGAAGAGCAAAAAGGATATAAAAACAAATCTGGTAAATGGTGGATTATTGCTGCAGAAAGAAATATTTGCGTATTACACCGGGGCAGATATTGCAACGGCAAGTATTGCCGGTTTTGCGAATGACAGTAATTTTAAATTTAGAGGACTTGGAATTCAGAGTCTGGAAATTTTTGAAAAATGCCAGGTAGACATCCTCGGAAATATTTCCGTTGTCCGCCACGAGAACCGCCAGGAATTTCATTAGAAAAATTGAGGGAAACATATGGGATTTCGAAATATTATGATCAGCAGTAATATGAAACTCCGCATTCAGGATCAGCAGTTAGTTGTGACTGCCGGGGATGAGGTGCATATTCCACTGGAAGATATTAACTGTATTTTAATTGAAAATCAGTCGGTCACATTATCTGCCTATCTGTTACAGAAAGTTGCGGATAGCGGTATTGCGCTTTATGTCTGTGATGAAAAACATTTGCCAAATGCAGTGTTATTGCCAATGGTGCGACACAGCCGTCATTTTAAAATTTTAAAATATCAGATGGAGACGGGAAAGCCATTGCAAAAGCGTTTGTGGCAGCAGGTTGTGATCCAGAAGATACGAAATCAGGCACTGTGCCTGCAATTACTGGAGCTGGATGGACATGAGGAACTTCTCAGAATGTGTAAGGAAGTACAGTCCGGCGACAGGACACATGTGGAAGCCAAAGCGGCAGCATACTATTTCCGATGTATGTACGGACTTGGGTTTTCGAGAGGAAATGATCATATTATTAACTCGGCATTGAATTATGGATATGCAATCATCCGTGGAATGATCGCACGTTCCATCATATGTTACGGGTTAGAACCATCGATTGGTATCTTTCATCACAGCGAGCTGAATAATTATAATCTGGCAGATGACATGATTGAGCCATTCCGGCCATTGGTGGATCTATATGTTTCCAGTCATTTTGATATTTCAGAAATAGACAGTACATTGACACCGGAAATGAAAAAGGGATTGTTTGGAATTATAAATTTTGATATGTCAGTGAAAGGAGATATGCGTATTGTAAGTAACTGTATTGATATGTTGATTGCAAGTTACAGCAGTGCATTACAGGGAAACTGGACAGAGCTTGATCTGCCGGAACTGATACAGCTACAGGTACACAGTTATGAATAAATTTATGAGAATTGTTGTCTTTTTTGATCTTCCAGTCGTCACTGCAAAAGAGAAAAAAGCAGCCGCAAAATTCCGGAAATTTTTGATAAAAGATGGGTACAATATGATGCAGTGGTCCGTGTATTCAAGAATTTGTAATGGAACAGATTCTGTTGCAATGCACAGACAGAGGCTGAAACAGAATCTCCCGGAAAATGGCTCTGTCCGGGCACTTACGTTGACAGAAAAGCAGTTTGAATCCATTGATATTTTATTGGGAGAAAAAACATTTGCGGATTCACCGGAATCTACGGAACTGATCAATATTTTTTAACTAACACACAGGCTTGCCATCTATCGGTAGCTCCTTTACTATTTTGATAGAAACGAGACATATGCATATAATTATAAAAAGCGAAAAAGGATAGCAAGTAATTGAGATGGAAGAACAGACGATGAGTGCAAGAGAGAAAAATAATGTTAAGAATTATGTGAAAGTGAGGTGAGGTGTGTGCTAATGAATACATCTGAGTATCTTTCTATTATTGAAAATATTAAGAGTGAAATCAAGGCTGCGCAATACCGTGCAGCAGTTCATGCGAACGTAGACATGCTGCTCCTTTATCATGATATAGGCTGTGTAATCAATGAGCATAAATCATGGGGCAACAAGTTTATTGACAATCTTGCCACTGATATTAGGATCGCATTCCCGGAGAGTAAAGGATATTCTGTTCGTAATCTAAAATACATGGCAAAATTTGCCGAGACATATCCAGATCGGAAATTTGTGCAGACGGTGTCTGCACAAATTCCGTGGTCTCATAATATTGCAATTTTGGAAAAAGTCAAAGACCCGCAACAGCGTATATGGTACATTGAAAAAACGGCTGAAAACGGATGGTCACACAATGTTTTGATTCATCAAATCGAAAGTAGTTTGTATGAACGTCAGGTTCTGGCGGATAAGGTTACAAATTTTGAACACCGTCTACCGTCTCCACAAAGTGAGTTGGCAGTACAGACTATGAAAGACCCATATGTATTTGATTTCATTCCTTTTCGGGAAAATATGCTTGAACGGGACATTGAGCAGGCACTGGTTCGGGATGTCACAAAGCTTCTTTTAGAGCTTGGAACGGGATTTGCATTTTTGGGAAATCAGTATCCCCTGAATGTAGGTGGTGATGATTTTTACATTGATTTACTGTTCTATAATCTGAATCTTCGTTGCTATGTGGTTATAGAACTGAAAACGGGTGACTTCAAGCCGGAATATGCCGGTCAGCTAAATTTTTATCTGTCGGCCGTAGATGGTATTTTGAAGAAAGAACAGGACAATCCGTCGATTGGTTTGCTTCTGTGTAAAAGCAAAAACAATGTGGTCGCAGAATATTCGCTCAAGGATATTTCAAAGCCGATTGGTGTAAGCGAATACAAAATAACTAGCAGTTTGCCGGATGATCTGGAAAAGCAGCTGCCGTCTGTTGAAGATATTCAGAAACGGATTAAATAAGAAAATTGTAACAAAATTTCTGTTTGACTTTTTTCAAATCAATCAATATAATAATTCCTGAACGAGTAGCAGACTAGCGTAAATCCAGTTATGTTACTCGTTTTTTTATTTTAAAGTTAATAGAAAGACATGAAAAAAGTGTGTAGCCTATCAGCGTAAGTCCAGCTTATTGTGATAGGAACACATTTTTTTTTGTGCCGCAAAACAAGGAGGCCAAATCCTCTCCTCACTCAAAGGAGTTCGGATTTTTCCTTCGGAAAAACAAGGAGGATTGTATGTCAGAAAGTAACAAAATGAAGGAGATGCCGGTCAATAGGCTCATGGTGCAGATGGGAATACCGATGATCTTATCGATGGCATTGCAGGCGGTCTACAACATTGTGGACAGTGCCTTTGTTGGAAACATGAAGGTGGGAAGTGAAGCGGCGCTTAACGCACTGACACTGGTGTTCCCGGTACAGATGCTTATGGTGGCAGTAGGAATTGGAACGGGTGTCGGAACCAATGCGCTTCTCGCAAGGACACTCGGACAGGGAAATGCCAAAAAAGCTGCAAAAGTGGCGGGCAACAGTTTATTTCTCGGAGTAATTATTTATGTGGTATGTTTCTTATTTGGAATTTTTGGAGTAAGAGCATACATTTCATCACAGACCATTGATCCGGAAGTGATTTCAATGGGAATGAGTTATTTAAGAATATGCTGTGTGGTTTCATTTGGAATCATTTTCTTCTCATTATTTGAAAAATTATTACAGGCGACCGGACGTTCCCTTTATTCTACGATCGGTCAGGTGGTAGGTGCGGTCGTAAATATAATTCTAGATCCAGTCATGATTTACGGTATCGGACCGGTTCCTGAAATGGGCGTGGAGGGTGCAGCCTATGCTACTGTAATTGGTCAGGTCGCATCGGCAGCATTATTATTTATTTTTCATATGAAATTAAATAAAGAGTTTGAACATGGTGTGGGATACATGAAGCCTGATACCGGAATTATAAAAGAAATCTATGCGATCGGACTTCCGGCGATCATTGCACAGGCGTTGATGTCTATCATGGTTTATGTGATGAATCTGATCTTAAAATTCAGTCCTTCTGCACAGACCGCATATGGATTGTTCTATAAAGTGCAGCAGTTTGTATTGTTCCTCGCATTTGGACTTAGGGATGCAATCACACCGATTATTGCGTTTGCCTACGGAATGCACAGCAAAAAGAGGATTCAGGACGGAATCAGGTATGGACTGATTTATACGATCGTACTTATGGTCGTTGGTGTGGCGATCACGGAAATTTTCCCGGGTGCTTTTGCGACGTTATTTAATGCGGGACAATCCAGAGAGTATTTCATCGGAGCGATGAGAATCATCTCCATCAGCTTTATTTTTGCGGGAATCAATGTGGCATATCAGGGAATTTATCAGGCACTGGACGGTGGTATGGAATCACTTGTGATCTCATTGCTCAGACAGCTTATAATTATATTACCGCTGGCCGGCATTTTCTCTGTTTTTGTCAGAAACGGTCAGATGGGAGTTTCGTTGATCTGGTGGGCATTTCCGATCACCGAGCTTACAGCGTGTCTGGTGGGATATGTATTGTTGAAGAGGATCAGAAAAAACAAGGTAGAAAGTTTAAGTTAAGGAGGAGTCAGTTATGGAAAAGAAAATCATAACGATCAGCAGAGAGTTTGGAAGTGGCGGCCGCTTTATCGGTGAAGAAGTGGCAAAGAAACTTGGGATTTCCTATTATGACAAGGATATCATCGGACAGATTGCAGAGCAGTCAGGATTTGCACCGGAATATATCCGGGAAAATGCGGAATTATCTCCGAAGAAAGGCTTATTTGCCTATGCATTTTCCGGACGTGATATCACAGGGAAATCAGTGGAAGATATGGTGTATGAAGCACAGAGAAACGTGATCCTGAAAATTGCGGAAAAAGAAAGCTGTGTGATCATAGGAAGAAATGCGGATTTTATCTTAAAAGACAGAGAGGATGTGCTGAATGTTTTTATACACGGGGATATGCCGGAAAAAGTGCAGCGTATCTGTAAATTATACAATGTCGCAGAAGCTGATGCCGCAAAAATGATAACCGAAACAGATAAAAGGCGTAGAACAAACTATAATTTTTACACAGACCAGAAATGGGGAATGGCAAAAAATTATACATTATCTTTGAACAGCTCGCAGCTTGGATATGAAAGGTGTGGGGAAATCATTATGGAGTGCGTAAAATAGAGAATAGTATGGATCAATAAAAAAAACTGGTTTTTGAGGTGTCCCCTCAAAAACCAGTCCTTTTTTATGATGTCTGAAATTCTGTTAAATTAACACTTCTCAGGTTCCGGATAATCAACCCCGAAAGTTTCAACTGTCACGGTTTTCATTACCTGTGGCTGTAATGGACGGTCAGAGTAATCAGTTGCTGTTTCTGCAATTTTATTGACAACATCCATACCATCGATCACTTTACCGAATGCAGCATAAGCGCCGTCTAAGTGTGGAGAGTTCTTGTGCATGATGAAGAACTGGGAACCGGCAGAATCCGGGATCATAGTTCTTGCCATGGATAAAACACCTTCAGAATGTTTTAAGTCATTTTTGAAACCGTTCTGGGAAAATTCTCCTTTGATCTCATAGCCAGGACCACCCATTCCGGTTCCGTCCGGATCGCCGCCCTGGATCATAAAACCGTTGATGACACGGTGGAAGATAACGCCGTCATAAAACCTTTTTTTTACTAAACTGATAAAGTTGTTTACAGTATTTGGTGCGATTTCAGGATAAAGCTCTGCTTTCATGATATCGCCGTTTTCCATCTCGATTGTAACAATTGGATTTGACATAATAATTGATTCCTTTCATTGAATATGATATCGTGATTTTTCATATACACACCATATTGTAACGAAAAAATATGTTTTCGTAAAGATAAAACGCAAAAAATCAGATCGTTGTATTCTGAAAGCAGACTCTGATCTTTTGTGCAATGCCGGCATCAATAAAGCCTTTGTCTGCCATATCATCGAGAATATCGCAGGTTTTTTCATGCGAAAAACCCTGTTTATAAGGGCGGCTTTCGGTGAGTGCCTGATAAATGTCTATACACGCCATGATGCGTTCCGGCTCGTTTAATTCGGCGGCAGTTTTGCCGAAAGGATAGCCTTTTCCGTTCAGTTTTTCGTGGTGGAATGCTGCCCAGTCACGGATGTCTTCAAAATCGTTGATATTGGACAGAATCAGATAAGTATATCCTGCATGGTTTTTCATTTTTGAAAATTCTTCATCGGTCAGCTTATCCGGTTTTTCCAAAATATCATTGTCGATTGCCATTTTGCCGATATCATGAAGTGCGCCGGCCAGATACATTTTCTGAACCTGTGTGGAATCGTAGCCGGTGTACGCTGCAAATGCGGCGGCTTTCTCTGCAACACCAATGGAGTGTCTGCTTGTAAAAGAAGATTTATAGTCGACGATCTGCGCAAAAAAGTCGGCGATATTTTTGCAGGTTTCCCAGTCAAAGGTCTGTTTTTCTCTCGGAACGATCTCCCAGAGTTTCGTTTCAAAGGAGTCATCCCTGAAAGCTGCAAATTCGTTATCTGAAAATATATGGAAAAAAGCATCCACACATGCGGCGTCAAAAAGTTTATCCGTATGCCGGATCAGGTACTGTTTTACCATATCCCATCTCTGTGTTTCAAATGCACCGCTGTGCCCGATGATATCCACCACATCGGCAAGGTGGATAATGCGCGCAGACAGAGGAACTTCATCCCATTTTTTGTGAAATGGTCCTGTGCCGTCCGCATGCTCATGATGGTATAGGATTGCATTGGTAACGTCAGTTTTAAAAGGGATTTTTGCAAGATTCCGTTCACCGTAGATGCAATGCAGGTTTGTAGTGTTTGCCACAAGGTCAGCGGTCAGGTCTGCCGCGGAATGCTCCTGCAATTCCTCGGAAATATATTGTGTGAGGGCGTTGTCGTGCAACAGAGCGCAGATTGCGAGATCCTGCAGGGCATCCTCCGGCAGATCAAAATACTGCCCCATGCGCACACTGATATAGGCCACTCGCTTTCCATGTTTATTTTTAATATTCACCAGTTCTGCCTCGATGCAGTCGAGAGCATAGGAACAGGCACTGATCAAACCGATAATATCTATCTCCATAATTTATTTTAATGAAATCGGACGGCATACAAAGCCATGCCTTGCGATTTCATAACCTCCTTAAATTAGTAATAATTCCTATTATTGAATTATAGAATCAGTTACCCCTATTGTCAATATGTTACAGTTCACAGGTTACCCTGCGAACTGTAACTTCGCAGCCCCATATAAAGTTTTGCTTCGCAAAAGAGGGCTGCTCACACCCACATCACGTTCATACGCACCTGAACAGCATGGTGTTCAGGTGCTGAGTGAACAGTAACGTCAATATTCGTTACAGTATTCATATGACCATGATTAGTTTTGGAAAGAATAGCAGAAGTTTCATATTTTTATATGAAGTGTCTCAAAAAACTTCCTTGTAAATTTTTTTGTTTTATGGTTTGATAAGTACAGAAAAAGAGTATCGGAGAATAAAGGAGAGAAAAAGTATGCCAGTTTTTGATTTCAGCAGCGCTTCAGAGGAAAAAGAAGCGTTTGTATGTACATATACCGCATTTACATCAGACAGTTCCGAAAAAACACCGGACAATCCGATCCTGGTGTTAGACAATCAGCAAAAACAGTGGAGCCATCATTCCACCGGAGTATTTTGCAACCAGAGCCAGTGGACAGCATTTGAGTTTAAGGAGGAGGACGAGACATTCCGTTCCAATATCCTGCGGATCGATGCACGTTTTGTGAATCTGATCAAATGGCTTGGGGAGAACCATATCAACGTTCTTTTGTCTGGGGAAAACAGGGCAGATGGCTATGCCGTGTACAAGATCAGGGAAAATGCTTTTCACGGTGGAACGAAACTCTCTGCGGCGGATGGATTTTTGCAGTATGTGATGGAGCGCCTTTTATCGAGCAGTGCGCCGGAGCAGGAGGATGAGGACGAAGAGTTAGACGAGAGCGGTGACAGCATGAAGCTTACCAGTATCCAGAGTATTTCGGATTTCTTAAACTGCGCAGGAAGAACCATGCCGGACAATATCAGACTGTGGGCGAGAAGAAATTTAGCAGTTGCACGTTCCAGTGAAGTGTCTGCCGAGGAACGCCGCCACGCGCAGCGTGCACTTTCCATTATGACGAATATCCAGTGGAAAAATAATTATTTTGAAGCAATCGATCCGGTGGAAGCGCGCAGGATTTTAGATGAAGAACTATACGGAATGGAAAAAGTAAAACAGCGTATCATGGAAACTATCATCCAGATCAACCGCACACACACACTTCCAGCGTATGGACTTCTGCTTGTCGGACCGGCAGGAACCGGAAAATCGCAGATTGCCTATGCGGTGGCAAGAATTTTAAAACTGCCGTGGACGACACTCGATATGAGTTCCATCAATGACCCGGAGCAGTTGACCGGAAGCTCCCGTATCTACGGAAATGCGAAGCCTGGTATTATTATGGATGCATTTTCCATGGCTGGCGAGTCGAACCTTGTATTCATCATCAACGAGCTTGATAAGGCTGCATCCGGAAAAGGAAACGGCAATCCGGCGGACGTGCTTCTTACCTTATTAGATAATCTTGGATTTACAGACAACTATATGGAATGTATGATTCCGACCGGCGGTGTCTATCCGATTGCAACTGCCAATGTAAAAGAAGATATCAGTGCCCCGCTGATGTCACGTTTTGCAGTGATCGATATCCCGGATTATACGCAGGAAGAGAAAAAAATCATTTTCTCCAAATTTGCACTGCCAAAAGTATTAAAGAGAATCGGATTGCTGCAGGGCGAGATCGTTCTGACCGAGGAGGGACTGGATGAACTGATCGAGCAGTATAAGAATACATCGGGAATCCGTGATCTGGAGCAGGCGGCAGAGCACCTAGCAGCAAATGCACTGTATCAGATTGAGGTTGACCATGTAAAGCAGGTTGTGTTTGATGCGGAAATGGTAAAAAAATTATTTGCGTAAAAAACAAAATATAAGAAAGGTAAAAAGACCACTTCATGAAATTTTTCGTGAGGTGGTCTTTTACTGTCCGAATTAATGGACAGAAAATATGGATAATGGGAAGCAGCAAGAGGGCAAAATGACGGAAAGTGAGGAGCATGGCAGATGAAAACGGAATATCAGATTATTGCGGTAGACTTTGACGGAACACTTTGTACGGACTGCTTCCCAAAGATCGGACAGCCGAATACAGCACTGATCGAACTGCTGAAAGGATTGAGAAGGCAGGGACGCCAGATTATTTTGTGGACGTGCCGCTGTGGAAATCAGTTAGAGGAAGCAGTGGAATGGTGCAGGAAGTGGGAACTGGAATTTGATGCAGTGAATGAGAATCTGCCGGAGATTATCGAAAGGTACGGATCAGACGGAAGAAAGATTTATGCGGATGTTTATATTGATGACAAAAGCTGTTTTCCATGGGAGGTAAAAAAGGATGAGAAAGTTGGATTATGAATTTATTTTTACATGCGGTATTGTTGCATTTATCGCAGCGCTTGGAATGGTAGCTGGCATTGTTGTGCTGGCTGGGGCAAAGATTTATGTTTATAACCTGCCTTTGATCGTGGGAAGCTTTCTGGCTATCGGAGGACTTTTGTGGGGATTATTGTTAGTTTTGAACAATGATAAGGTGGAAAAAAGGACAAAACATCGTTACTGCTCAGACAGTATCTGAGCACTTTGCTGTATCATACATATTTAGTAACTATTCAGCACCTCATTCGCAAAATCGCTCTTTCAGAGCTATATTTTTGCTCATGTGGTTACTTCGCCAAAGAAATTTTCAAAATTATGCTCATTCATGCAAGCATGATTCGCAAATTTATGAAAATTGTCTTGGCTCTGAATAGTTACTATATTTACCAGATTAAGGTTGACGCTCTATCGTGAATTAAATATAATAAACTTGATTTACTGTGTCTTTTTGGGGAATACCGAAGGCATCTGGAGGAAAAATGAGAAGAAACCTTAATATAAAACAGAGAAAATGGCGGAGCTTTATCTTTGCAACGATTTTTGGTGTGACAGCAGCGACTGCGGTCATTACGGTAAAACCGTTGGAAAGTTATGCGTATACGGAGACGGCGGGTGTTTTGAATGATGGACCGGTACAGATGCGAAAGACTCCGGTAGATGGGGACAAGATCACATCTTTAGCTGCGGGTACAGCAGTCCGTGTGATAGATGAAGTGGATGGCTCCGATGGAATGAAATGGTACAAGGTACAGATTTCCTATAATGGAATGGCATCCACCGGATATATCCGGTCAGATTTTATCACGCTTTCAACAGAAGATACCTCTTCCGGAAGTACAATCACAGATAATTCAGCACAGGGTGCAGCCGGAGTTGTCACCAACACGAACGGCAATGTCTATGTGAGGACAGGTGCGAGCACGGCATATTCTCCGGTCACGACGGTAAAAAGAGATCAGACAGTCAATGTACTCGGACAGACAACCACAAATGGAACTGTGTGGTACAATGTGACATTTAATAAGAATGGTGTGGATTATGCAGGTTGGATCTGCGGAACCTATCTGGCAGTAACCGGACAGACTTCTGCGGATGGATCGCAGGGAGACACCACAACGGTGACGGATGATGAGTATGTTGCATCGTTAAAAGCAGCGGGATTTCCGGACAGTTACTGTAATTCGCTTCTGGCATTGCACCAGAAGTATCCAGACTGGCAGTTCGTTCCGGTACAGACCGGACTGGACTGGAATACCGTCATTGCAAATGAGAGTGTTGTCGGAAGGAATCTGGTGCAGAGTTCTTCCAATGATGCGAGAAAGTCAACGGAGACGGGGGCTTATGACTGGGCGACCAACAAATGGTATGGTTATGACGGAGCAGGCTGGGTAAGTGCCTCCTCCAATTACATAGCATATTGCATGGATCCGAGAAATTACCTGAATGACACGTATATTTTTCAGTTTGAAACGTTAGAATATGCGCCATATCAGAACGTGACAGGAGTTGGAAATATTCTGTCAGGCAGTTTCATGAGTGGAAACTATAGCGATACAGACGGAGCATCGCGAAGCTATGCAGATACTTTCATGGAAGTGGGACAGAACTTGAGTGTCAGTCCTTATCATCTGGCTGCAAGATGTAAGCAGGAGCAGGGAAATAAGGGGACAAGTCCTTTGATCTCTGGCAATTACTCTGGCTATAATGGATATTACAATTACTTTAATATCGGAGCATATACGACATCGTCTGCGTCTGCGACGGTCAACGGATTGATTTATGCGAAAAATAACGACTGGAATTCTATTTATAAATCAATTAATGGTGGAGCTGGTATCGTTGGAAATAATTATGTGAAAAAAGGGCAGAACACCTTATATTTCCAGAAATTTAATGTGGTGAATATAAACAGCATATACTCACATCAGTACATGACAAATGTGCAGGCGGCAATGTCAGAAGGAAAAACAATGAGTACGGCTTATGCGGATAAATCACAGGGATTTATATTCCGTATTCCGGTGTATAGCAATATGCCGGAGTCAGCAGTGACGTTTTCAGACAGTGGTAATCCGAATAACTGGCTCTCTTCTCTCAGCGTAAGCGGATATGGACTGACACCGTCTTTCCAGGGAGCAGTAACCGATTATTCCGTGATCGTTGGAACCGAGGTAAGCTCGATCAATGTAGGTGCTTCGGCAGTTGCACCGAAAGCGGGAGTTTCCGGAGCGGGAACTTATGCATTGAATTATGGAAATAATGCGATCAACGTAACTTGTGTGTCACAGAGCGGTTCGGCAAAAACCTACACGATCAATGTGGTAAGACAGCAGCCGGCAGCAGACAATACCCAGACACCGGAAAGTGGTGGAACAACGGTTGCGGACGGCGTATCCGTTTCTACCTCCTATAAACTGGGAGATACCGTGATCACAGGTATTACACCGGGAACAGGCGCTTCTTCTGTACTTGCCAATATCTCAGCGGGAAGCGGCACGGTCAAAGTGCTGAAAGCAGATGGCACAGAAAATACCGGTGCAGTCGGAACAGGTAATAAAATTGCAGTATATGCAAATGGAACACTGGTGAAGCAGTATGACGTTGTCATTTACGGTGACATCAATGGAGATGGAAAAATCTCTGTGGTCGATCTGGTCATGATGCAGAAACAGATTCTTGGAACATCACAGCTTTCCGGTGCGTATGCAGCGGCTGCGGATATAAGCAGAGATGGAAAAGTTTCCGTAAAAGACCTTGTGCTTTTGCAGAAACATATTATAAATGCAGCACAGATTGAACAGTAACAGGGCTGTGTGGATAGAAAGAGTTATTTTAGTGAGAAAATACAATTTTCACACATAAGAATGGAGAGTAAAATGAAAAAGAAATTAGGTGTGATCATTACACTGTTAACATTATGCATCTGCCTTATGACACCGCAGATGCATGCCAAGGCGGCTTCCGGAAAAACAACGATCGCTGTGTCTGCCGGTTCCCTGAATATCGGACAGACTGTGACGGTAACGGCAAAAGCATTAAGTGCATCCGGGGACAGTGCATATGCCAATATGGTTTTGACCTATGATGCCGGCATTCTGGAGTTTGTGAGCTGTAATGCAACTTATGGCGGTGGCGGCGGAAGTATTTCGGTAGCGAGTGACAGCTTCAGTGTGACATTAAAAGCAATCAGTGCGGGAAAAGCTTCTATTTCGCTTTCTGCTACGGATGGTGTTATTTACGGTACCGAAGAAGAATTGGATTCCATGGCAGGCAGCAGCACTTCTGTAACGGTCAAAAACGAAGCAGCAGGCAGCAATACAGGAAATAACAACAATACTGGAAGCAATACGAATACGGCAGCTTTATCCGCAGATAATTCCTTAAAGGCGCTGACGATTTCACCGGGAACATTGTCTCCGGCTTTTAAGGGAAGCACCACAAAGTACACGGCAACGGTTGATAATTCCGTGACAAGTATTGCAGTGAGTGCAACACCGGTCAATGAAAAGGCAACGATTGAGTCTGTGACTGGAAATACGAATCTTGCAGTTGGGGCAAATGTTGTTCAGATTGTCGTAAAAGCAGAAAATGGTACAACAGCCACTTATAAAATCACTGTGACAAGACAGGCTGCAGGAACCACCGGAAGTGAGACGACAACTACAGGCGGTGAAAACGGAGACGACGGAAATGGTGACAGCGAGACTCCAGAAGATACTGAGGAAGTGGACACAACGGAAACTCCGGTGTCGGCGGCGGATGTTGTGATCAATAACACGACCTACCATATCGCAGACAATTTTACAGAGGAACAGATTCCGGCTGATTTTACAGAGGCAACGGTTAATTTCCGGGGAGCGGAATGCAGAGGTCTGACGTTTAACAAAGGAACAATTTCTCTGATCTATCTGGAAACAGACAATGTGGACGCAACGACCGGCAGATTTTTTATTTATGATGAGACCAGGGATGTTGTCTATGATTTTATGAAGTTTACAGCAGGGGAGAGCAGTTATGTGATCCCACTTTTAGCACCGCTTGATTCGGTACTGCCGGAGAGTTATGTGCAGGTGTCCCTGCAAATGCCGGAAAATACCGTGATGACCGCTTACCAGCTTCCGGCAGAGGATGGAGAGGAAGCGTCTGATTTCTATATCTTTTATGGAGTGAACCAGGATGGAACCGAAGGCTGGTATCAGTATGATGCAGCGGAAGGAACTTACCAGCGTGTGAATGGAAATATCACAGAGACAGCGGATTCCTCTTCGGATGATCTTGCAGCATTGCAGAGCGAGTATGATGAACTCTCAAAGAAATATAAAGATGCAAAATCCTTTTCCAGAAACATGATCGCTGTGATTATTTTTGTATTGGCGATTGCAGTTGTGATCATCCTGAATATCGTTCTCTTTGGCAGAAAGAAAAAAGGAAAAGACGAACTCTTAGAGGACGACGATTCTGAGAACGAAGAGTCAGAGTACGAGAGCGATGAGGAAGATGAATTTGTCGAAAAATCCCCTGAAGCTCCAATGAAAAACGCAGAGAACACAAAAAAAGCATCAAAAGCAGGGCAGACAGCGAGAACAAATAAAGCCAGGAAACCGAAAAAAGCAGAAGAAACAGAAGAAGCACAAGAGTTCGAAGAGGATGAGGACGATTATTTCGATGACGAGGAAGAGTACATCGAGGAAGAACATCCAATCAATAGGGCTTACCGCGAATGGAATGATTATGAGGATGAAATTCCATCCCCGTCTAAGAAACCAGTGACAGAAGAAATGTCCGAGAAAAAATCACCTATAGAAAATGAAAAAATGGATGTGCCGCAAAAAAATGAAAAAGGAATGGAAGTTTTCGACCTAAATGATTTATAATATAAAATAGAATGTAGATAATTGCGAAACTCATTCATAACGTAAATTAAATTGTGAAAAATCAACAAAAGCTTGAGAAAACACTGGGGAACCGCCGGTACTTAGAAGGCAGGTGCGACATCAGTCGTGCCTGGCTTCTTAGTACCGTTGCGAGTGACACGTAGCGGAAGCGTGTTTTCGAAAATTTTGTTGATTTTGAACAATTTGAGATAGATTAAGGAGAGTTTGCAATCACCTAATAAATAACATGAGGAGACAACATGCAATTACCATACACTGTAAAAGCCAAAAAAGCGATTGATATCGCCGGCAAAATGTCAAAATCATTACATCATAATTATATCGGAACCGAGCACTTACTGATTGGGTTATTGAAGGAAAATTCAGGAGTAGCGGCAAAAATTCTGAATGAGAATGGTGTAGAGTTAGATAAAATTGTAGATCTGATCAAAGAATTGATCGCTCCGGCGGAGGGAACAGCAGTAGCAGAATCAGATGGTTATTCACCGAGAGCAGCAAAAGTTCTTGAGAATGCAGAGAAGGAGGCAGTCAGATTCCATGCAGATGCCATTGGAACAGAACATATTCTGATTTCCATGATCAAAGAGACAGACTGTGTTGCATCCAGATTACTGACAACGCTGTCCGTCAATATGCAGAAAGTCTTTGTGGACACTCTCATTGCGATGGGGGAAGATGCAAATCTTTACCGCGAAGAATTTCAGAATGGCCGTCCGGGAAAAAAGAAAAATAATGAGGGAACCCCGACGTTGGATCAGTATTCCAGAGATCTGACACAGCTTGCAACGGAAGGAACACTGGATCCGGTGGTTGGACGTGAGGAAGAAATCCAGAGAGTGATTCAGATTCTAAGCAGAAGAACGAAGAACAATCCATGTCTGATCGGAGAACCGGGAGTTGGTAAAACGGCTATCGTGGAAGGAATCGCAGAGCGTATCGTATCCGGCCTTGTACCGGACTCTGTTCAGGGAAAAAGAGTGGTATCTTTAGACCTATCCGGTATTGTGGCTGGTTCAAAATACCGTGGAGAATTTGAAGAGCGTATCAAAAAAGTGATTCAGGAAGTGACAAAAGCAGGAAATGTTTTGCTGTTTATCGATGAGCTTCACACAATCATTGGTGCCGGTGGCGCAGAGGGCGCGATCGATGCCTCTAATATTTTAAAACCTGCACTTGCCCGTGGTGAGATTCAGATCATGGGAGCAACGACAATCACAGAATACCGCAAATATGTAGAAAAAGATGCTGCACTAGAGCGAAGATTCCAGCCTGTGACGGTGGAGGAACCGGGCGAGGAACAGACAGTTGCAATTTTGAAAGGGCTTCGCGGTAAATACGAAGCACATCATCATGTAAAGATCACGGATGAGGCAGTCGAGGCGGCAGTCCGCCTGTCAGCGCGCTATATCAATGACCGTTTTTTGCCGGATAAGGCAATTGATCTGATGGATGAAGCAGCAGCAAGAGTACGGTTTGGCGTGTCTAACCATACAGAGAAACTTGCGGAATTGAGAAATCAGATCACAGAAAAAGAATTACGGTTAGAGGATGCTCTGAGCAATTCCGATATTGCGCTTGCAAAACAGTGCAAGGAAGAAAAAGAAGCATTGGAAGCAGAGCTTGAGAAGCAGACAAAAAAAGCGCAGCGTGAGATCCGCAGAAAGAATCTGTCTGTCACAGAGGATGATGTGGCAGATGTTGTTTCCGGCTGGACAAAAATTCCGGTGAAGAAACTGGCAGAAGGCGAGGCAGCCCGCCTGAAAAAATTAGAGGCAACGCTGCACAAACGTGTCGTTGGTCAGGAAGAAGCTGTGACGGCTGTGGCAAAAGCGGTGAGACGTGGACGTGTCGGTTTAAAAGATCCGAGAAGACCAATCGGTTCGTTCCTGTTCTTAGGACCTACAGGCGTAGGTAAAACGGAGATTTCCAAGGCATTGGCGGAGGCTGTTTTCGGCAATGAACAGGCGATGATACGTGTTGATATGTCGGAGTACATGGAGAAACACAGTGTTTCTAAAATGATCGGTTCCCCGCCGGGATATGTCGGACATGAGGACGGCGGTCAGCTCAGCGAGAAAGTGCGCAGGAATCCGTATTCCGTGATTTTGTTTGACGAGATCGAAAAAGCGCATCCGGATGTATTTAATATTTTACTCCAGGTGTTAGACGATGGACATATCACGGATTCCCAGGGACGCAAGGTGGACTTTAAAAATACAATCATTATCATGACATCAAATGCAGGAGCACAGTCCATTGTGGAACCGAAAAAACTTGGTTTTGCATCTTCTGATGATGAAAAGCAGAATTACGAGCGCATGAAAAACAGTGTGATGGAGGAAGTGCGCAGGATTTTCAAACCGGAGTTCTTAAACCGTATTGATGAGACCATCGTATTCCGTTCACTGAACAAAAATGATATGAAACAGATTGTCACATTAATGTTGAAAGATCTGACAGACCGTTGTAAGAGCCAGATGGATATCACACTTCATGTGCGTGACAGCGTGAAAAATTATATTGTGGAAAAAGCATACGAACCGAAATATGGAGCAAGACCACTCCGCCGCAAAATCCAGAATGAGATCGAGGATCAGCTTGCAGAAGAAATCTTAGACGGCAAGGTGAAAAAGGGTGATGAAGTGATCGTCACTACGAAAAAGAATGCAGTTGTTTTTGAAGTAAAGGAACAGTAACACAAAAATAAAAAAATCCTTAAAAATGATGAAAATGCTGGCAATCGAAATGTAGTTGAGCTATAATGATTTTACAAAATTTTTACGGTGCAGCAGGCAGAGAAGGACTGTACCACAGGAGGAAAAGATGAGCGCTATTAGTGAATTAATTCGTTCAGAAGCAGATGGAACGATCAGTTTTGGAGATTACACTCTGGATGCAAAGGCAAAGCTTGATAACTTCGGGCATCAGGGAGATCTTTATAAGGTAAAAACTTACAAAGACATCACAAAGCTGGAGCGTAATGGTATGTTTGTTTATGAATCCGTACCGGGAACAGCGGCATATCATTTGAATGCAACGGACACAGGAATTTCTTTTTCCGTGGAAGGACCGGAAGATGCTCAGATCACACTGGAGTTAGAAGAAGAGACTGAGTATGAAATTACAGTGGACGGAGCAAGCGCAGGTAAGATGAAAACAAATCTCGGTGGCAAGTTAACCGTCAGTGTGGAACTTGGAGAGAAACCGGTAGAAGTTCAGATTCAGAAATGCTAAGAAATGATAAGGGGTTGTCAGAAACGGCAACTCCTTTTGCTGTCAATAAAGGAAGGTTTTATGGCAAAAGGAAAAACAAGTATTTTTTTCTGCCAGTCCTGCGGATACGAATCGTCCAAATGGATGGGGCAGTGTCCGGGATGTAAGGAATGGAATACATTTGTAGAAGAAGTGGTGGACAAAAAGAGTGCGGGCACACTGGCAAAGCAGAAAGCAACAGCGTCAGAGGCAAAGGTACTGCCACTGTCCCAGATCGAGATGACCTATGACAAACGTGTGTCAACCGATATGAAAGAATTAGACCGTGTACTTGGCGGAGGTATTGTGCAGGGTTCCATGGTGTTAGTGGGAGGCGATCCCGGAATCGGAAAATCCACATTGCTGCTTCAGGTGTGCAGGAATCTGTCGGAGCATAACATAAAAGTGCTCTATATTTCCGGGGAGGAATCTTTGCAGCAGATCAAGATCCGTGCAGAGCGTATCGGAAATTTCGGGGACAGTCTGAAACTGCTGTGTGAGACAAATCTTGACACCATAAAGGCAGTCATTGACCGGGAAAAACCGCAGATCGTTGTAATCGATTCCATCCAGACGATGTTTAACGAAGAGGTTTCCTCGGCACCGGGCAGTGTATCACAGGTGCGCGAGTCCACAGGTGTTTTGATGCAGATCGCAAAGGGAATGGGAATCTCCATTTTCATTGTGGGACATGTGACGAAAGAGGGAGTGGTGGCAGGACCGAGGGTGTTAGAACACATGGTAGACACCGTGCTTTATTTTGAGGGAGACAGGCATGCGGCTTACCGTATTTTAAGAGGTGTAAAAAACCGTTTTGGCTCCACAAATGAGATCGGTGTATTTGAGATGCGGCAGGACGGACTTGTGGAAGTGGAAAATCCGTCTGAATACATGTTGAGCGGCAAGCCGGAGGGAGCGTCCGGCTCTGTTGTGGCATGTTCCATGGAAGGGACTAGACCAATCCTTTTGGAGGTGCAGGCACTTGTATGTCACAGTAATTTTGGTATTCCGCGAAGAACAGCGGCAGGAACGGATTTTAACCGTGTCAATCTTCTGATGGCGGTTCTGGAAAAAAGACTGGGCTTAAAGCTGGGTGACTGTGATGCCTATGTGAATATCGCAGGAGGAATCAAAATGAATGAGCCGGCAATCGACCTTGGCATTGTTCTTGCATTGATCTCAAGTTACAAGGACAAACCGATCGATGAGAAAACCATCTGTTTTGGCGAGGTCGGATTAAGCGGTGAGGTCCGCGCGGTAAATATGGCAGAACAGCGGGTGCAGGAGGCAAAAAAACTTGGCTTTGAGGTCTGTATTCTACCGGAAGTCTGCAGAAAATCCATGACAGAAGTAAAAGGTATCAGGCTGGTCGGTGTGAGCAATCTTTTAGATGCCATGAATTATCTGAAATAAAAAAATTGTATGAATTTTATAAAAAATAAAGGAAATTGAAAAATCCTGCCGAATAATAAAAATATGGAGATTTTATTGAAACGATTTTTTATATGGTGCTTCGGGAGAGACTGTCAGATATCAGAGAGGTGATACATATGACAATACGGGAAGAACTTGAAAAAATGGAGCGGGAAACATTAAGTCCTTATGCAACGCTCAGTGTGAACACGAAAGGCAGGGAACGCGAGGAAGAACAGTGCGATGTCCGGCCTGTTTTTCAGCGAGACAGGGACAGAATCCTGCATTGTAAGGCATTCCGGCGGTTGAAGAATAAGACACAGGTTTTTCTGACACCGAAGGGAGATCACTATAGGACAAGACTTTCCCATACCTTAGAGGTATCGCAGAATGCGAGAACAATTGCAAAAGCACTGCGTCTGAATGAAGATCTGGTGGAAGCAATCGCATTGGGACACGATATGGGGCATACGCCGTTTGGCCATGCCGGAGAGTATGTGTTAAACGAAATCTGTGAAGACGGATTCCGGCACAACGAGCAGAGTGTCCGTATCGTGGAAAAACTTGAGAAAAACGGCATGGGCTTAAACCTGACATGGGAAGTGCGGGATGGCATTTTAAATCATCAGTCTAAGTCAATGCCCCATACTTTAGAGGGAAAAGTTGTCCGCTTATCAGATAAAATCGCCTATGTTTACCATGACGTGGATGATGCGATCCGCGCAGAGATCCTGACGGAGGATGATATTCCGTCAGAGATCCGGAAAACATTAGGTTTTACCACAAAACAGCGCTTAAATACACTCATACATAACGTGATCATGAACAGCATGGATCAGGATGACATCCGGATGTCAGCAGATATTCAGGAAGCCATGTTTGAGCTGCGCCATTTTATGTTCGATCATGTATACACAAATCCAATTGCCAAGGGTGAGGAAGTGAAGGCTAAGGCAATGATCCGGCAGCTCTTTGGATTCTACAAAGACCACATTGAGTTTCTGCCGGAAAAATACCTCGCCATGCTTGATGAAGGGGAAAAGACGGAGCGCGTGATCTGCGATTACATTGCGGGTATGACCGACCAGTACGCCATCACCAAATTCAGCGAATACTTCCTGCCGCAGGCCTGGCAGGTGGATGGATACTAAGCCAATATAGCCTGCGGCGTGGGAAGGTTGATGGGTATTATAGACAATTGCGAAACTCATAACGACCTAAATTGAATTGTGAGAAATTGACAAAAGACATGAAAGACATTGGGGAGCCGCCGGCACTTAGAAGGCAGATACAACGGTAAGTTGTGTCTGGCTTCTTAGTACCGTTGCGAGCGACACATAGCGAAAGCGTGTCTTGAATGTTTTTGTTAATTTTGAACAATTTAAAGAAGACTATGAGGAGTTTCGCAATTGGCTAATAGATATTAAAACGAAAGGAGGACACGCAGTATGCCATATTTTTCGGATGATATAATTGAAGAAGTGCGTTCCAGAAATGATATCGTGGATGTAATCGGACAGTATGTGCATCTGACGAAAAAGGGAAGCACCTATTTTGGACTGTGTCCTTTTCATAATGAGAAAACAGGATCGTTTTCTGTTTCTCCGAATAAACAAATGTACTACTGCTTCGGCTGTGGAGCCGGAGGGAATGTTTTCACGTTTATGATGCAGTATGAAAACTTTACCTTCGGGGAGGCAATGGAAGCCTTGGCGGACCGGGCGGGTGTTGCCCTGCCAAAGCAGGAATATTCTGCCGCACAGAAGAGAGAGGCAGATAAAAAACAGCGGCTGTTGGAGATCAACAAAGAGGCAGCCAGATATTTTTATACATTATTGCGGAATGACCGTGGAAAACATGCACTCGCTTATTTCCAGAAAAGAGAATTGTCTGAGGAGACCATGAAAAAGTTTGGTCTGGGATATTCGGATCAGTACAGTGATGACTTATACCGGTATCTCCGTTCCAAAGGGTATGAGGATGAGATCTTAAAAGAGTCGGGGCTTGTGACAATCGATGAGAGACGCGGCGGCTATGACAAATTCTGGAACCGTGCCATGTTTCCGATTATGGATGTCCACAACAAAGTCATCGGTTTCGGTGGCAGGGTGATGGGCGATGGAGAGCCGAAGTATTTAAACTCACCGGAAACACCGATTTTTGATAAGAGCCGGAATCTGTATGGACTTAATTTTGCAAGGACCACAAAGAAACCACAGTTTTTATTGTGTGAAGGATATATGGATGTGATCGCGCTGCATCAGGCAGGATTTGACAATGCGGTGGCATCACTTGGAACTGCGCTGACGGCAGGACATGCGAATCTGTTAAAAAGGTACACCAAAGAAGTGTATTTAACCTATGACAGTGACGGCGCAGGGGTGAAAGCTGCACTCCGGGCGATTCCAATTTTAAAGGAAGTAGGGATTACGACAAAGGTAATTAATATGCGTCCGCACAAAGATCCGGATGAATTTATCAAGGCTTTGGGAGCAGAGGCGTATCAGGATCGTATCGATCATGCAGAGAACAGCTTTATGTTTGAGATACGCATTTTAGAGCAGCAGTACGACATGAAAGATCCGGAGAGCAAGTCAGCCTTTTATCATGAAGTGGCAAAGAAACTATGCTCCTTCACAGAAAAAATCGAGCGTGATATTTACATTCAGGCAGTCGCGGAAAAATATATGCTGCCAACGCAGGATTTACAGCGGCTTGTCGGTAAATACGGAATGCAGATGGAAGGCATCCGAAAACAACCAACCCAGTTAAAAACCGGTATCAATGAGAAAAACGCCTCCGCCAGAGGAATCAAAAAAGAAGATGGGATGAAGCAATCCCAGAAACTTCTTTTGACATGGCTCATAGAGAATACCGGATTATATCATAAGATAAAAAAATATATCGCACCGAAGGATTTTACGGAGGAGATATATCATAAGGTAGCTGAAGTATTATTCCAGCAGTTTGAGGAGAGCGGAGAAGCAAACCCGGCGAAGATCGTCAGCATGTTTCCTGATGAGGAGGCACAGAAAGAGATTGCGGCGCTTTTCAATGCAAGAATCCATGAGGTCGAGTCAAAAGAAGACCGGGAGAAGGCATTGAAAGAGACCATTATCCGCATCAAACAAAACAGTATCAAGTATCGGTCCGAGCATTTGGCACCGACAGATATGGCTGGTCTGATGCAGCTTGTAACAGATAAACGTGACCTGGAAGAATTGGAGAAATTGCATATTTCCATTGATTAGGGACAAAATAGTAGAAAACTTGAGAGGATGAACCAAAATGGCAAAAAAGACAGAAAACGAGGTAAAGGAAACCAAAAAAGAAGCAGCAGTGATGGATGAAGCTGCAAAAGAAAAGTTTCAGCAGAAGTTAAAAGATCTGTTAGCCTTGGCCAAAAAGAAAAAGAACATGTTGGAATACCAGGAGATCAGCGACTTCTTTGCGGACATGCAGTTAGAAGCAGAGCAGTTTGATAAAATTCTTGATTTTCTGGAAGCAAACAATATCGATGTACTTCGGATCACAGATGATGATTCTGATGATGAAATTTTACTCGATGTAGATGATGAAGACGAGATCGAAGTGGAAAAAATCGACCTTTCCGTGCCGGATGGCGTGTCCATTGAAGATCCGGTCCGTATGTATTTGAAGGAGATCGGTAAAGTACCTCTTTTAAGTGCAGAGGAAGAGATCGAGCTGGCAAAAAATATGGAAGCCGGTGCTGTGGCGAAGGAAAAGATCGCAATCTTAAAGAGCAGAGAAGAGAATGCAACGGAAGAAGAACTTGCAGAGATCAAAGAAGAGATCAAGAATTTGCAGAAAGATCTTGATGCAGGGGATGAGGCAAAGAAACGTCTTGCAGAAGCAAACTTACGTCTGGTTGTTTCCATTGCAAAAAGATATGTGGGACGTGGAATGCTTTTCCTTGATCTGATCCAGGAAGGTAACCTTGGTCTGATCAAAGCTGTGGAAAAATTTGACTACCGCAAGGGATATAAATTTTCTACCTATGCAACATGGTGGATTCGTCAGGCTATCACAAGAGCTATCGCAGACCAGGCGAGAACGATCCGTATTCCGGTTCATATGGTTGAGACGATCAATAAACTGATCCGTGTTTCCAGACAGTTACTTCAGGAGTTAGGACGTGAGCCAAGTCCGGAAGAGATTGCAGCAGAGATGAATATGCCGGTAGAGCGTGTGCGTGAGATCTTAAAGATTTCCCAGGAGCCGGTTTCTCTGGAAACTCCGATCGGTGAGGAGGAGGACAGCCACTTAGGTGACTTCATTCAGGATGATAATGTGCCTGTTCCGGCCGATGCAGCCGCATTTACCCTTTTGAAAGAGCAGTTGGAGGAAGTACTTGGAACACTGACCGAGAGAGAGCAGAAAGTTTTGACACTCCGTTTTGGTCTGGAGGACGGCCGTGCAAGAACACTGGAAGAAGTTGGAAAAGAGTTCAATGTAACACGTGAGCGTATCCGTCAGATCGAAGCAAAAGCGCTCCGCAAACTTCGTCATCCAAGCAGAAGCCGCAAATTAAAGGATTACTTAGAGTAAAATGGTAAAGATTTCAAATCGTTTAATGACAGCCGCAGCTCTTGTCACACAGGGATATACACTGGCAGATGTTGGAACAGATCACGGATATATTCCAATCTATCTGTTACAGCAGAAGAAAATTCCAGCTGCAATTGCCATGGATATCAATGAAGGACCGTTAGAGCGGGCAAAAGAACATATTGCTTTATATGGATTGCAGGCATACATACAGACACGTCTCTCAGACGGTGTGGCAGCTTTGAAACCCGGCGAGGTGGAAGCTGTCCTCATCGCCGGCATGGGAGGCGGACTGGTCATGCATATCTTAAAAAACGGGGAAAAAGTCTGCCAGTCTGCGAAAGAACTCATCCTGCAGCCACAGTCCGAGATAGAGAATGTCCGTGAATTTTTACGGGAAGAAGGATATGCCATTCTCGCAGAGGACATGGTGTTGGAAGATGGAAAATTCTATCCGATGATGAAAGTGCAGTATCAGGGTGAAAATGCACAGAAAGCTTCGGAAGTGTTGAAACTTTCAGACCTTTATGGTGGATTACTCCTGCAAAACCGCCATCCCGTGTTGAAAACTTTCCTTGAAAAAGAAAAGCTCATATACACAGGCATCAAGGAGAATCTTGAAAAACAGCCGGCGTCAGAAAAAATCCGGACACGGCTTGCAGAAGTGGAAGACATACTGCATTATAATGAACTTGCATTACAGTTTTATGTATAAAAATTGGAGTGTATAATGTGAATATAGAGTTTGGAAAAGAAGAATCGAGAAATCGGTTCTTTTTTCTATCTAAAAGAGAAAATATAAAATTGTTTTCATATTGAGTACAAGAATATAATGTGATAAGATATATCCATAGATATGAAATTTATATATATGAATAAAAACGAGAGGAAAATAAAATGACGATCAGCGAGAGAATATTAAAAGTATTGAAAGACAGAAATATGACACAGGCTGAATTTGCAAAACAGGTTGGGATTGCGACCAGTACCATCAGCGAATGGAAAAAAAGAAAGACAAATCCTACTGCGGATAAGATCATGGATATTTGTAATGTATTGCAGATAACACCAGAACAACTTCTTACTGGAAAAGGTATCGAGGATGAAGAAAACATTAATGTTACAAGTCGTGAGAGTTGTTTTACGCCTTATGATATTCAATTGGTTCAAGATTATCATGGACTTAAGGAAGAACAGCAGAAGCGTCTGATGGCTTATATGGAGGCTTTAAAGAAGATACAAAGTCTTGAAGAAATATAAAATGAATTTGTATATTGTGATTCGGATTTGAGGTTTTGTTTTGGAACTTCAAAATAACCAGAGAGGAAATTTGATGAACGAAATTACCAATATAGTTGAGAAACCAACATTACTGAAGCAGGATATTGAACTATCAAAATTAATATATACGATTTGCGGTCGAAATTTCCGACCGCAAATATAAATCCAAAAAGCAGATATTTACCCCATGTTTTTACCGAACAGGGAATTTATATGTTGGCGACAGTGTTAAGTGGTGAAATTGCAGAAAAACAAAGTATTTTTATAATGCGTGCATTTCGCGAAATGCGGCATTTTATTTCAAGCAATGCTCTTTTGTTTGAAAGGATTAATGCTGTTGAACTGAAACAACTGGAATTACAAAAAGATGCGGAGGAAAATTTTACAAAAATATTTGAATATATATCCAATCATGAAGAGGAATGTCAGAAGATTTTTTTTGACGGACAGATATTTGATGCTTTCAGTTTACTCACAAATATTATTACTCATGCCCAAAAGGAGATAATTCTTATTGACGGATATATTGATATTATTACGTTGAACATTTTGGCTAAGAAGAATATAGGGGTGAATGTTTATACATACACGTTGCCTAATACAAAGTTATCGGCTCAGGATATAGCAAATTTTAATGCACAGTATCCAACACTTACCGTAAAAAAAACAGCATCTTTTCATGATAGGTTTCTGATTATAGATGGTAAAGAAGGATATCATATTGGAGCTTCTCTAAAGGATGCCGGTAAGAAATGTTTTGGCATAAACAGAATAGAAGGAGTCGAGGACATTAAAGATATAATAACTAAAGCACAGCAGACAGGGAAATAAAAGGGGAGTATAATCCCCTTTATTTCAAAAACATCCGCATCATCTTTTCTTTCAATCCGGTATATTTCTGATACCGGATCGGCAGATCCATCCACGTTTTCTTATCGACAATACTGCGGTAATGGCTGAAGGTTTCAAATCCAACCCTGCCGTGGTAGCTGCCCATGCCGCTCTCACCGACACCGCCGAATGGCATATCGCTCGTTGCAAGATGAATGATCGTGTCATTGATACAGCCGCCGCCAAAACGGCAGGTATCTAAGACCTTCTTCTGTGCAGCCTTGTCCTCACTGAAAAAATAAAGCGCAAGCGGATGAGGGTGGGATTCCACGGTATCAAGCGCCTCGTCTAATGTGTCGAAGGTGAGGATCGGAAGCAGAGGACCGAAGATCTCTTCGCCCATCACAGCGTCGTCCCACGTAATATTATTCAGAACGGTAGGCGCAATGCGGAGCGATTCAGGCTCTGACTGTCCTCCGTATACAAGCTTTTCCCCATTGATCAGCCCGAGAATGCGTTCAAAATGCTTTTCGTTGATGATCTTTCCATAATTCGGATTTTTCAGAGGTTCTTTCCCAAACTGCTTTTCAATCTCAGCTAAAATCGCAGTGATAAGCTCATCGCGGATGCGCTTGTCACAGAGAATATAATCCGGCGCAACACAGGTCTGTCCGCAGTTTAAATACTTGCCGAAAACAATACGCTTTGCGGCAAGCCGGATCTTAGCGGTGGAGTCAACGATACATGGGCTCTTTCCGCCAAGCTCTAATGTGACAGGAGTTAAATATTCAGCCGCATGGCGGAGTACCTCCCGTCCGACAGTCTTTCCGCCGGTGAAAAAGATCATGTCAAAACGCTGCTGTAACAATGCCTGATTTTCTGCGCGGCCGCCATCGACCACTGCAACATAATGTGCCGGAAAACATTCTTCGATCATGGTTTTCATGACATCGAACGTGCAAGGGGCGTAGGCGCTTGGTTTTACGACCGCAGTATTCCCGGCTGCTATGGCATCGATCAGCGGATCGAGTGTCAGTAACACCGGGTAATTCCATGGACTCATGATCAGCACAGTTCCGTAAGGGGAAGGGGAGCGGAAGCTCTTTGCTGCAAACTGGGCGGCCGGGGTGGAAACACGTTTGCTGCGCATAAGGTTGCGGAGATGCTTCTGCATCCAGGTAAGCTCCGACAGCGTCAGCCCGATCTCACACATATAGCTCTCCATACGGCTCTTTCCAAGATCCTCCTTCAGTGCCGCAGCGAGGTCGGCTTCATGGCGGATCATAGCCTCCTTCAAACTTTCTAACTGTTTCAGTCGGAATTCCGCCGGAATCGTTTTGCCACTGGAAAAAAAGTGGTTCTGTTGTTGTAAAATATCCTTGATCTCCTGCTCGGTCATGAGGATTCCTCCTTTTATCTTCCGGATCGATCAGACAACTACCTGTTCTGACTCAAACTGTATCCGTACATCTGATACTTATATACTATCGAAAATAGCATACTTCTGCAAGTGTTTTACTTCCGGGCAGACTGGAAAAACAATTCTTGAAAAACGACGCTTATAATGCTACAGTAATAATACTGATGATCTGCAGCAGAGATCATGGCGCAGATCAGTTTGATAATAATGTGACTGCCGGATACGAAGGGCAGATTGCGGAAAGGCATGGAAAATGAAATGAACGATTATAAAATAGGCACAAAATGTGTACAGGCAGGATATACCCCGGAGAATGGACAGCCGCGGCAGATTCCGATCATCCAGTCTACCACTTTCAAATACAGCACCAGTGAGGACATGGGAAAACTGTTTGATCTTGAGGCATCCGGATATTTCTATACACGGCTGCAGAATCCGACCAATGATCATGTCGCAGCCAAGATCGCAGCAATGGAAGGCGGCACAGCCGCAATGCTGACCTCAAGCGGACAGGCAGCGAACTTTTTTGCTATATTCAACATATGTGAGAGTGGAGACCATATCGTGGCATCATCCTCGATCTACGGCGGAACCTTCAACCTCATTGCAGTTACGCTTGCCAAAATGGGGATCACGGCAACCTTCGTGTCTCCTGACGCATCGGAGGAGGAGTTAAACGCTGCGTTCCGCCCGAACACAAAACTGATGTTTGGCGAGACGATCGCCAATCCGGCATTGACAGTATTAGATATTGAGCTCTTTGCAAAAACAGCACATGCGCACGGCGTACCTCTTATCATAGACAATACATTTCCAACTCCGGTCAACTGCAGGCCATTTGAGTGGGGTGCGGATATTGTGACACACTCCACCACCAAATACATGGATGGACATGGTGCGGCAGTGGGCGGTGCAATCGTTGACAGCGGTAAATTCGACTGGATGGCACACGCAGACAAATATCCGGGACTTTGTACACCGGATGAGAGCTACCATGGCGTGACCTATGCAGAAAAATTTGGCAATGAGGGCGCATTCATCACAAAATGTACAACACAGCTTATGCGTGATCTCGGATGCATTCAGTCGCCACAGAACGCATTCCTGTTAAACCTTGGACTGGAGTCGCTGCACGTGCGTATGCCTAAGCATGTGGAAAACGGACAGGCAGTTGCAGAATTTCTGGAAAAACATCCAAAGGTAGCCTATGTGAACTATCCGGGTCTGCCTTCCAGCAAATACTATGAACGTGCCAGAAAATACCTGCCACACGGCGGATGCGGTGTCGTTTCATTCGGATTAAAGGGCGGAAGGGAGGCTGCGTCTGCTTTTATGCAGAACTTAAAGCTTGGAGCGATCGAGACACATGTGGCAGATGCAAGAACCTGCTGTCTGAATCCGGCGACCTCCACGCACAGACAGATGACAGATGAACAGCTGAAAGAGGCAGGTGTTCCGGCAGAGCTGATCCGGATAAGTCTCGGTTTAGAGGATAAGGAAGATCTGATCGCAGATATTTCGAATGCGTTGGATGCAATCAGGGACTAATATGCAGAAAAAAGAAAGTGCAGAGAGAAAAATGAGTAAGATAAAAACAAAAAAAGTGCTGACACCGGAGCAGAAGAAAAAGCGCATTCGCAACATCATCATTGTCGCAGTGATCCTTGTGGCAGCATCCGTTGCAACTTACTGGATGCAGCCGCAGAACAAAGCGCTGGCAGAGAGTGAAGTGTTCAGCGAAGAGGAAGTGAAGGCACAGGCGGAAAAAATCATAGGGCTTTTAAATGCAGAGGATTTTGACAGCCTGCAAAGCCTTGTTGTCCCGGACATGCAGGAGATCATGAACAAAGAGCGCATGGACGAGGGCAAGGCGCGGATCTCGGAAGACTGGGGAGATTTTGTTTCCATTGAAACAATGCAGGATGCGGAGATCATACAGAGAGGTGCGCATATCGCAGCCGTTTACGTGACCGCAGAATATGAAAACATCGAGGTGCATTACACACTGGCGTTCAACGAGGACATGAAGCTTGCGTCCTTTGGAATCCAATAGCCGGATCATTCCTGCGGAAACATATAGGAAAAATAAACATCCTTAAAATTAGCGTAATTGTCTCTTGAAATCGGAATCTGTGCGCCGGATTTTGTGAAGAGAGAGGTTTTACCGAACTTTTCCACGCAGCTTAACGCTGCAATATAGCTGCGGTGGCATTTATAAAACCCTTTTTCCACTGTGAAAATTGTTTCACACTGGTGAAAGGGTTCTTTTATGGAGATCACCGAGCCGTCTTTCAATGTGACTAACACATTCTTATTTTGCGCTTCCAGATATTCGACATCCTGAAAATAAATCGCCTGGTAGCCGGAATCTGTTCTTGCCGCGAAATGAGCCATGGAAGCCTTGTGGACTTCGTACCAGCTGTCAAGGACCGCATGGAAACGCACTTCGTCAAGAGGTTTCAACAGATACCAGAAAGTGCGGACTTCATAAGATTCCAGCGCAAATTCCGGTGAGGAAGTCAGAAAAATGATCGGAACGTGCGGGTCATGCTGGCGCAGTTCGCGGGCGGTATCCATGCCGCTCAAAAGGGGCATGATCATATCAAGCAGGATCAGATCCATGCCATAAGCCCTGTGTGCGGAGATCAGTTCGTCACCGTTTGTGAACCGGTAGAGCTGCAGTGTCAGTTGGTGCGCCCGGCACCAGGAATCAAGACTGTCTGAAAGCAGATCCAAAAATTCAGTTTCATCATCACAAATCGCAATCTTTACCATAATAAATTTCCTCGCTTAAAGAATAATGCGGACTACAAAGTCCTCACCTTCCATGTAAAACTGGTACTGTCCGTGTTCCTTCTCGACATAATAAATGACGCTTTGGACACCGATACCGTGATTCTTTGCCGTTGTAACCGGGATACCGTTTGAAAAAACAGGTGTCTCTGAAGCCGGATTCTTCTGCAGGATCAGAAGGTGGTTTCCCTTTTCAAAAATGCTCAGATGCACGATACGTTTTTCCACAGGGAGCTTCGTGACCGCATGCATGGCATTTTCCAGAAGATTGGAAAGGATCGCACAGAAAGTCATCTCAGAGCAGCAGAGTGTCTGCGAAGTCTGGATCTGTACGTCAAAAACGATCTGATTTTCCGCAAACCGTGTCTGGTAAATGGAAAGAACCGAATTCAGCAGCTCATTTCTGCAGAAAGAGTGGATGACAGTGTCGTCATATTGCTTATTGATCTCCTGAATATAATCAAGTGCGCGCTCCGGTTCCTGTTTAGAGATAAAAGTCTGGATGGCGGCAAGATGATGGCGCATGTCGTGCCGCAGGATCTTCATGCGGTGTTCGCTGCTGCGGACCTGCTCGATCTCCGAGTGCAGGGAGTTCAACTGCATATTGGTAAGCTGACCGTATTGTTCAGCGCGGTTTTTTAACTCATATTCCTGAAAATAGACGAACAGGAAAATGACATAGGAAATACACATGGCAAATGCGAGAAATTCCACGACCACCTTATTTCCGGAGTAAAGAAGCATGGAGTACTTCGTGGTAGAGTAGTCAAACACATAATAGACAAATGGCATCGCTCCGAGGATATACAGTTCCCGGTCAGATTTTGCAAAAAGCAGTGCGGTAGTCTGGCACAGATACCGGCTTAAGAAAGCGAAAACGGCAACAGTCACGATAATCCTTACCAGATAATAAACCCATTCCAATCCGCTCAGGGATAAGGCAAAAATACCTGCCCAGTTGCTGAACTGGCAGCACAGATAGGCGGTCATAATAGAGATTATGGAAGGCAGCCAGCGGAAACGGTAATAAAACACCAGCAGCAGAAAAAGCGGCAGATGTACGAAAATCGGATAGACGGCTTCCGTGAACAACGAACCGAATACCGTATTGCAGATCAGAAAGAAAAGTCCGGATACTGCTGCACCACTAAGAAGAATGCAGACATTTTTCTTATTCTGTTTTACCCCGAGAAAAAAGGCGGACAGAAAAATGCCAAACAGCATTGTCGTTAAGTGGTGTGTATAAGTTAAAATCTGAAGCAGCATGTGGCAGTCCTCCTTGTTTCACAGTTATGATACATCCATTATAAAAAATTCGGAAAACCAAAGCAAGCCTGCATCTTACAATTCACGCCATATAATTACAACTCACGCCAAAATCCGGGTTTTGGATGAACGCTGTGATAAAATGAAAAAAATGGTAAAGTGCCATATTGTGAAAAAATAAACAAATGCAGGAGGAGAATACACATGATAAGAAAAAAGAGAATGGGCAAAGGAATTGCAAAAATACTTTCCGGCTTACTGGTATTTGGAATGGTGGCAGGACTTGTTCCGGCAGTACCGGGTGGAACAGTGCATGCGAAGGCTGAAGGGGAAAGTGAGCAGAACGTAACAGCTGCGGGGAATCCTGAGCATAAGCATTGCGTATGCGGAACTGGGGAGCATCCTTATAATGGGCATGCGTATGCTAAACCGACATGGACAGGGATTGAAAATTATGAAGAACTTGAAAATACAAAAGCAGATGGTTATTACTATCTGGAGAATGATGTGACGATCGATAGGGTATGGAATTGCCCAAATGGCGTAACATTATGCTTGAATGGACACAATATCATTCGTAAATCTGTAAATCCTGGTGAGTATCCTTCCGATAATGCTGTTATTTACATAACTGGCAAGTTTACCCTTACGAACTGTAAGGAAGAGGGAAGTATTAAGCACGTGGATAAAAATTACGGTGTAGGTATTTATAATGAAACAACTGGTGATTTTAACATGTATAACGGTAATATTTCCAATAACGATGGTGGTGTCATGAACTTTGGTACCTTTCGTATGTTTGGGGGAACAATCTCTGGGAACAGCACTAATTGCGGCGGAGGTGTATACATTCACCAGCAGGGTACCTTTCTTATGTATGGTGGTCTAATCTCTGGGAATACGGCTGATTACGGCGGTGGTGTATATAATAGAAAAATATTCACTATGTCCGGAGGTACTATAACCGATAATCAATCCAAGGCAGGTGGGGGAGTATATAATGAACCGGCTTATTCTAGCGAGATTAAAATGAGTAATCAGGCTGAAATTTCCAAGAACACGGCAACTTCAAAAGGAGGCGGTGTTTTTGTATCAGCAAACAATGCGACAACTTTGAGCGATGCGGTAAAAATCACTGAAAATAAAGTTGGAAACACAGCTAATAATCTATATCTTTCTTCGAATACAACTCTGCAAGCAGCATGTTTGAATGGTAGCAAAGCTATAGTAGGCGTGACTACAGAAACAGAACCAACAGAAAATTCTCCAGTTACGATTACAAGTGATGATGCACGTCCACAGGGCTTTAGATCTGATAGAGATGAATACGAACTAGAATATTCAAATGGATATGTTGTAATGAAAAAAAAGAAAACATGTACAGTGGAAGTCTATATTACTAAAAATGTAATAAAGCAACAAGGATCCGGAGAGTTGAAACAGACAGTTACAGAGGGAAGTAATATTGTTCCTATCGTTTTAGAAGCAGCTACAGGTTATTATTTTAAGGATGAGGATATTTCTAAACTCAATTCGGCGAGTGTCAAAGTAACGAAACTAGTTGATGATGGAAGCAGAATTCAAATTGAATGTACTCCTAACAATAATATTTTTATTAGTCTCCTGGCATTTGAGAAACCTGATACAACTCACACAATTACAGCTACAGTAGAAGGGGAAAACGGAACAATTTCACCAAGCGGTCCAGTAAGTGTCAACAAGGGTGATGATAAGAAATTCACAATTACACCAAGTGAAGGATACGTGATAGCTTCTTTAAAAGTGGACGGCACAGAAGTAGAAAATCCTTCCAATACCTATACTTTTACCAATGTAACAAGTAATCACACAATAGATGTTTCCTTTAAAGAACAGGCTGTTGTGCCACCAGCTGTTGAAGCACCGTCAATCACAAAACAGCCACAGCCTGTATCTGTGAAAGTCGGAGAAACGGCAACGTTTACTGTAGAGGCAGCAGGTACAGATTTGAGTTATCAGTGGCGGGTTAACAAAAATGATAATGCAGGATTTGTTGATATTGTTGGAGCAAACAGTGAAAGTTATACCTTGAACGCAGTTAGCAAAGATTGTAATGGATATCAGTATCAGTGTGTGGTAAGTAATGCGGGCGATTCAGTCACATCAGATACCGTTACATTGACTGTGACAGAAGATGCAGCACCAACACCGAATCCGAATCCAACCCCAACACCGGAGCCAAACCCAGAGCCAAACCCAACACCGGCTCCAAATCCGACACCGGAAGCAACAACCCCGACACCGGATCCAGCACCGGCGACAACAACTCCAGCCGCATCAACCACAGCTGCTCCTGCAGCTTCGGCACCAGCACAGGTAACGTATGATATTTTGGATGGAGCGGGCAGTTCATGGACACAGAATACAGATGGAAGCCTTGCAATCAGAGGAAGCGGTGAGATTTCAAAATTCCGTGAGGTCAAGGTGGACGGAGTTACAGTTGATCCGGTCAACTATACGGTTACAGAAGGATCTACCATCATTACTTTCAAACCGGAATACCTTAAGAGCCTGTCAGCAGGAAATCATTCCTTTGAACTTGTCTGGACAGATGGAACAGCGGCAACAAACTTTACGGTAGCCGAAAACGTTGACCAGAGTGTAAAATCTCCAAAGACAGGCGAAGATTTCAGCATGGTACTTTGTACAGCACTTCTGATGATTTCATGCGCAGGACTTGCAGGAATGTTTGTAAGAAGAAAAAAGAACAGTTTAAGATAAGCATTTGATATTAGACCTGTGGATGGAATACCACATGAAATCTTGGATTTTGAAACTACAGCAAGAGGAGAGTATATATGATAAGAAAAAAGAGAATGAGCAAAGGCATTGCAAAAATACTTTCCGGTTTACTGGTATTCGGAATGGTGGCAGGACTTGTTCCGGCAGTACCGGGTGGAACAGTGCATGCGAAGGCTGCGGATGTAAGTGAGCCGGGTGTGACAGTATATGCGACAAAAGAGCAGTTAATGACAGCGTTTACGCCGGATGCAAGTGGAACGAATACAAATGTTGGAAAACTTTTATTTGGTATAAATGCGTCTGATACAGCACAGAGCTGGTATATCTTAGGAAAAGACAAGGGCGTACAGGGAGATAATACTATTATTTTTGCAGCTAGCCCGATAGCAACAGGCAAATTTAATAATGAACAAAAAAATAAAGCGTACATGAAAGATTATGGAACGTATGCAGACGGTGATTCTGCAGAGGAATGTGCTGCCAACCATTATGGAGCGAGCAATTTAAGAGTTACTTTGCAGGGAATGGCGAGTAATAAAGACTATTTTTCAGATGCAGAGCAGACACTCATGCAGGCAACAACTGTTACTACAACAGATACAAAGGCTAAGAAAGATTATACCACTACAGATAAATTATATGCGCTTGAAGGTGTTCGTGATGCTATCATACTAAAAGCGGGAAGTGACAACAGCGTGTAGCTACAAAGAAGTGTATATTGGAGTGAAGATGAATTCTGGCTGCGTTCTCCGTATGAATCTTCTTATTTGGGTTCGTATGATTATGCGGCAAATTGTACATCAACGGAGGAGCAGAAGGTTAAGGATAAGTATGTTGATGAGACAAAAGCAATCAGACCAGCCACCAATCTGAACTTGTCAAATGTCCTTTTTGCATCGGCAGTCAGTGTTAAGTCCGGAAGGATAGAAGAAGCAATGACGCTTCGTTTGGATGGCAAAAATAAGGGAATAGGTACTGCAACATATAATGCTTTAACAAAAGAAATCAAGGTCAACAGAGGAGATACGGCGGATACGGTAAATCTTATCGTTCAATATAAATCGGGTGGTCAAGAAACGCTTTATGGTTGTCCGATTGAAAGAAGCCAAGATGTGAAGTTGCCTTACGAAGATGTTGACTTATCTAAATGCAAAATCTGGCTTGAGACGACAGATTTAGATGGATTGATTTATGCTGTTGAAGCGACAGAAGAAAATGGCGGAACACCGGCTGAGGAACATACCGGTTCACATTTAATTGTTTTGCCGCAGGGAGCAACATGGACAGGCATAAATTCGTTAGATAACAATTTAAGCGCAGGTTATTACTATTTGACGGATAACGTTAATTTGACAGAGACTTGGATACCACAGAACAATGTAGTACTCTGTCTGAACGGTAAGAAGATTACAATGAATGCTAAACAGGATGTGATTTTTGTAATGCCTGGTAGAACGTTTACGCTTACAGATTGTCAGGAAATTGCCGGGGAAATTACTCATAATAAGGGAAAAACTGGCAGGGGCATAAATAATGAAGGGACTTTTATCATGTGTGGTGGCGTTATTTCAAATAATGATAACTCTTTAGGTACTGGTGGCGGCGTATATAATGAGGGCTGCTTTGAATTGTCGGGCAGTGCTGTAATTTCCGGCAATAATGCAGGGTATGAAGGTGGAGGTATTTATAATAAGGGCACATTAATAATGTCTGGCGGCACGATTGAGAAAAATCACAGTGGTCGTGGCAAAGGCGGTGGTATATACAGTAATGGTAATATAGTATTATCCGGTTCACCGAATATAGTTGGAAACACAGCACCCAATCTGTATCTTGTGTCTGAAAAACTTGTATCAGCATCGGGACTGGCTGCAGGTGTAAAGATTCGCATAAATACAGAAGCAGTTCCAACCGATACCACTCCGGTGATCATTACAAATGATAAAGTAACAGAAAATTACTTCATTTCGGAGAACAGTGCATATGAAACAGCTATTAATTCCGAAGGATATATTGTAATGAATTTAAAAGGTGCATCCCCAGCACCAAAACCAAATCCGGAACCGACACCGAATCCGGAGCCAGAACCAACGCCGACACCAACCCCAGAGCCAAGCCCAACACCGGATCCAAATCCGACACCGGAAGCAACAACCCCGACACCGGATCCAGCACCAGCGACAACAACTCCGGCTGCATCAACTACAGCTGCTCCAGCAGCTTCGGCACCGGCTCAGGTAACATATGATATTTTAGATGGAGCAGGCAGCTCATGGACACAGAATACAGATGGAAGCCTTGCAATCAGAGGAAGCGGTGAGATCTCAAAATTCCGTGAGGTCAAGGTGGACGGAGTTACAGTTGATCCGGTCAACTATACGGTCACAGAAGGATCTACCATCATTACCTTCAAACCGGAATACCTTAAGAGTCTGTCAGCAGGAAACCATTCCTTTGAACTTGTCTGGACAGATGGAACAGCTGCAACAAACTTTACGGTAGCCGAAAACGCTGACCAGAGTGCAAAATCTCCAAAGACAGGCGAAGATTTCAGCATGGCACTTTGTACAGCACTTCTGATGGTTTCATGCGCAGGACTTGCAGGAATCTTTGCGAAAAGAAAAAGAAACCATGCCAGATAAGGCATTGCACAAATAATTTTTAAAATGAAAAATAAGCTGATTACAGAGATAAAAGTGGGCAGGAAATTTACAAAAAAATTCTATTTTTATCAAAAATATGAATAATAGAAAGAGGAGATTCAAATGAAGAAAAAGTTATTAACAGCATTACTTGTTGGAGCAATGGCTCTTAATATTACAGCATGTGGTGGTTCATCAGATGCAGCAGCACCAGCTGACAATGATCAGCAGACAACTACAACAGACACAGCAGCTGATGATGCAGCAGATACAGAAGAGGATGCAGTGGATGTGGAAGATGCAGCAGAAGCAGCAGACACAACAGAGGAAGAAGGATTTTCCCTTCTTGATGTAACAGCAGATCTTGTTGATGCAGCATTATATGCAGTGGATGATGATAATACAGAGTATGTGATCACACTCTTTAGAGATCCGGATGGATATAGCTATGTTTCATTAATGATCGTTCCACAGGATGGACAGGGAGATGTCCTTTGTGGAGCATATGATGATTCTAATGTAACAAATGTTACAGATGAAGATAACATTGACTGGACTGAGATCAGCACAACAGATGTTTATACAGGTGATGATTTCTCAGCAGTATTTGTAGAAGCAGATGACGGTTCCGTTGCAATTGCAAATTCAGATTTTTCCCTTGTTATGGAAGGTCAGTATCTGACAGCTGATGAAGCAATCGCTTATATGGGAGCAGCAGCTAACTACATCAACTAGTTTTTTTGAGATATGCGGAGTAATGGAAGAACGGTTGCTTCGCATATCCCTACATAATGTTATTCAAAAATCCTGCACACTTTTATCTCTGTAATCAGCACACATTTATATAGAAGCTGTAAAATTCGCATTGAGTTTTACAGCTTTTTGCGTATGGCTTTAGCCAAAACACAAAGCTAAAAATGGCAACTAAGTTTATAATGTGACACATTAAATAATTGCGAAACTCTCGAAAACCTAAATTGAATTGTGAAAAATTAACAAAAGATTGAGAAAACACTGGGGAGCCGCCGGTACTAGAAGGCTGGTACAACGGTAAGTTGTGCCTGGCTTCTTAGTACCGCTGCGAGCGACACGTAGCGAGATCGTGTTTTCGAAATTTTTGTTGATTTTGAACAATTTAAAGAAGCCTACAAGGAGTTTCGCAATTGCCTAAATGTAACACTAACTCTGTTTCTTAAAAAACGCCTTTGTTTCCTTGACAACAACCCCACTCAATGCGAACAGTGCGATCATATTTGGCAGAGCCATCAGTCCGTTGAAAATATCGGCAATCGTCCACACAGCGCTGACGGTCATATACGGTCCGATAAATACTGCAAAAATATAAATCCAGCGGTAGACTTTCACATGTTTTAAATTACCGCCGCTTAAATATTCAAGACAGCGTTCGCTGTAATAATCCCAGCCGAGAATTGTTGTAAATGCAAAAAATACAAGGCAGAGCATTAATACAAAAGAGGACACGGCCGGAGGGAAAGGAAGTCCCTGCTGGAATGCGTAAGTGGTGACTTCCACACCTTCCAAGCCTTCGACCTGCCATGCGCCGGTTAAGACGATGGAGAGTCCGGTCAGTGTACAGATTACGATTGTGTCGATAAAAGTTCCGGTCATGCTGACAAGTCCCTGACGGACAGGTTCTTTTGTCTGTGCAGCAGCAGCTGCGATCGGGGCGCTTCCGAGTCCTGCCTCATTTGAGAAAATACCGCGGGCAACACCTTTTTGCATAGCGACAAACATACTTCCGACAGCACCGCCGGTAACAGCTTTCGGTGTGAAAGCAGCGGTTACGATCACTTTAATAGCTGCAGGAATTTCAGTAATATTGCAGATGATCAGGATAACGGCAAAAGCAAAATAAAGGATCGCCATAAATGGTACAACGATCTGGCTCACACTTGCGATCCGTTTTACACCGCCGATCAATACGGCTGCGACACAGACCGTCAGGATCAGGGATGCGATCACAACTGACCAGGAATATTCTCCGAGGAAAGGAAGGATCTTAACGCAGTGTGCATTGTCCGGATCAAAGAAACCGTTGATCGCGCTTGCGATACCGTTCACCTGACTGAAAGTTCCGATACCGAAAAGTCCGACACAGACACCGAAAAATGCAAAAAGCTTTGCAAGCCATTTCCAGCTTTTTCCCATTCCCTGTTCAATATAATAGAAAGGACCGCCAAGGCTGTGGCCGTCAGGAGCAACGACACGGTATTTGACAGCTAAAAGTCCTTCGGAATATTTGGTAGCCATTCCGAGAAAAGCGGCTGCGACCATCCAGAACAGAGCGCCCGGACCGCCGGCGCAGACAGCGGTTGCAACACCTACGATATTACCGGTACCGATCGTTGCGCTCAAAGCAGTACAGAGAGCTGCAAAACTGGAAATTTCGCCTTCTGCCTCTTCCTCATTCTGGATCATCCATTTCAGTGCAAGGGGAAGCTTCCGGATCTGTAACAGACCGAGGCGCACCGTAAGCAGCAGGCCGCCCGCCATGATCAGCACCATTAATGGCACACCCCAGACAAAATTGTCAACATTGACAAGAAAATCATTAATTACACTCCACATGTTTCTAATCCTCTATCTTTCTTTCAATATATACATCGAGTGCATGCAGTATCACAGAAAAATATCTTGCAATGAAAATGGGATGATGACCGGAAACAGGATGAACTGACAGAAAAATATCCCATATAAAAATATATGGGATAGGAAGATACATAATCAGAAAACTTCATATAAAATGAAATCTTATGTGTGCAATTAAGATATCTTCTCTGTCCGCTTGCCTGAGAGATTCATACGAAAACGTATGTTGCACCTTCGGCCCCCGGTTCATCCGGGCGTCTCCAGAGAGTCGATCCATTTACAGTTGCACCGGTATGACCGGCACCTGAGAGTGTTACTCCTTCGGTAGACTTGCGTCGTTTTCCTGCAAACTTCATCTCGAAATTGTTGATTCAACTATATCGTGTAAGAATACAAATTGCAAGGAGGTTTTTCCTGTTTTCCTGCATTTATGCAAAAAAATAGGGAGAAAAAACTGATTCATAAGAAACGCTTATAAAAGAAAACAAGTATACGAAAATATAGGAAGAAGAATAAAACTGTCAAATTCTGAAAAAAATATAAAAAGTGTGAAAATGCCTTGATGTTTCGGAAATTTTGAGAGAAACTAAAAGAAGAATGACAACAGAGTAACAGGCAGAGATCCGTGCTTCTTCGGAACGTGATCGCGGAGATATGGATTGATGATGAAAAAGTGTAGGAGAAGGGAGATTTTTTTATGCTGCAGGAATGGAAAGCAATGGAAAAACCGGAGGAGGAAGAGATCAGGGCGCGCCTTGCCGCTGCAAAAGAAAAGTTAGCAAAGCAGCAGCTTTTGATCAAAGAGCAGAAGATACCGGTACTTGTGCTCATGGAAGGCTGGGGAACCGCCGGAAAAGGTTCCGTGATCGGCCAGGTGATCCAGAATATCGATCCGCGTTTCTTCAAGGTGGAATCGATGGGGGAAAAGAGTGAGGAGGAGTGCCGGAAACCGTTTTTATACCGCTATTTCAGACGAATCCCGGAAGAGGGAAAGTTCGTATTTCTCGATTCGGGCTGGATGGATGAGATCGTAAAAGACGAGCTGCACGGAAAACTTTCCGATGAGGATTACGCAAAAAGAATCGAGAGTGTGAGACGTTTTGAGCGCCAGCTTACAGATAACGGTTATCTGGTCATGAAATTTTTCCTGCATATCTCGGAGAAAGAACAGGCAAAACGGATCGAACATTTAGAGCATGAAAAAGATACGGTCTGGCGTGTCAGCAAAAATGATCTCTGGCAGAACCGGCATTATGAGAAGTGCGAAGAGGCATTTTCTTCCTATATGAAGAACACGAATCTGCCGTCTGCGCCGTGGTACATTATCGATGCAAAGTCGAGAAAATGGACGGAACTTCAGGTTTTAGAGACATTGACACAGGGGATTGAGATTGCGCTGAGCAATCAGAAGCTGGCAGTGCCTCTTTTACAGAATGTTTTTCCGTTAGTGCGGATGCCGCTTTTGGCAGAAGTGCCTTTGGACAAAGAGATTGAGGCGGATGAGTACCGCAAAGAACTGAAAGAACTGCAGAACCGGCTCGGTGAGCTGCACAATCGTCTTTACCGGAAAAAAGTGCCGGTCATCATTGCCTATGAGGGCTGGGATGCAGCAGGAAAAGGCGGCAATATCAAGCGGATCGCAGGAGCGCTCGACCCGCGCGGTTACGAAGTTCATCCGATCGCAAGCCCGGAACCTCATGAGAAAGCAAGACATTACCTGTGGCGTTTCTGGACGAGACTGCCGAAAACAGGACATATCGCTATTTTTGACCGCACCTGGTACGGAAGAGTGATGGTGGAGCGTCTGGAGGGATTTTGCAGTGAAAATGACTGGATGCGTGCTTACAATGAGATCAACGAATTTGAAAAAGAACTTCACGACTGGGGCGCTGTGATCATCAAATTCTGGGTGCAGATTGACAAAGATACGCAGCTTGAGCGTTTTAATGAGAGACAGAATACACCGGAAAAACAGTGGAAGATCACAGACGAGGACTGGCGCAACCGTGACAAATGGGATGCGTATGAGACAGCGGTCAATGAGATGATCCAAAAGACCAGCACCTCCTATGCTCCGTGGCATATTTTAGAGTCTGTCGACAAGAAATATGCCCGGATCAAAGCTCTTAAGATCGTTGTGGAGGAGCTGGAGAAGGTGTTGGGGTAAAGGATAATATTAAGCCAGTTCAGCTTCCAGCTTATTAATATGTTTGAATTCAACGATCACCATGCTAAGACCGACTGCAAAGGACAGAAGGTCGGCGATCGGTCCTGCATAAAGTACGCCCATAATGCCGAAAAAATGCGGCAGTGCAACGATAAGCGGCAGCAGGAACATGATCTGTCTGGTCAGGGAGAGGAAAGTTCCCTTGTACGCTTTTCCGATGGAACTGAAAAACATCGAGGAGATCGGCTGCAAAAAGTTTAACCAGGTGAAGAACAGGAAGGCTCGGAAATAGTTGACACCGAACTCAAAATATTCTTCGCTTCCGCTTCCGAACAGACCAAGGATCTGTCTCGGGAAAAGCTGGAACAGCAAAAAGGAAATAATGGATACAACCGCACCGACTGACGCTGCGAGAAGGAAAGCGTCCTTCACCCGTTTGTATTGCTTTGCACCGTAATTAAAACTTTCAATTGGCTGGCTTCCCTGGGACAGTCCGATAATAATAGAAAAATAAAGCTGGTTTACCTTCATGACAATTCCGGCACAGGCGATCGGGATGGATTCGCCATAAATGGACTGTGCGCCGTAGTGTTTTAACAGGTTGTTCATGACGATCTGCACGATCATCATGGCAATCTGGTTAATGCCTGAGGACATGCCGAGGGAACAGATCTGTGCGAGAACTTTCCCGGAAGGGATAAAATGCTGTTTTTCTAATGTCACAGTGTGGTAATGCATGAGGTAACGGATCGCGATCGCAGCGGAGATGATCTGTCCGATGACAGTCGCCCAGGCAGCACCGTACATTCCCCATTGGAAACCGAATACGAACAGTGCGTCTAAGACGATATTAATGACAGCACCTGAAACGGTGACAAACATTGCCATTTTCGGGTTGCCGTCCGCACGGATCAGGTGACCGCTTCCGATGGTTAAGATCAGAAATGGAAAACCGACCGCTGTGACGCGGACATATTGCTTTGCCAGTGGGAGTACATCTGCCGGGGAACCAAAGAGCACTAACAGCGGATTTAAAAACAGTTCGGTGATAAGCAGTAAAAGAAATCCGAGTGAGAGCAGCATAGTGATGGAGTTGCCGATATAATAAGGCGCTTCCTCTTTTCGTCCAGCGCCCATATGAAGGTTAAAGCTTGCTGCTCCGCCGATCCCAAAAAGCAGTGCCAGCGAAGTGCAGAGCATAGAGAGCGGAAAGGCGATATTGGTTGCAGCATTTCCGAGCGTGCCGACTGCGTTTCCGATAAAAAGCTGGTCTGCGATATTGTAAACTGCACTGACAAGCATTGCGATAATGCTTGGAACAGCAAAACGTGCCACCAGCGTGGAAATCCTATCGGTACCAAGTGGATTTGGCATTTGTTTTTTCTGTGTCATGTTGATAAACTCCTTTTTTATAAAATTCAGGTGTCAAAATGTCTGTATTTTCATTTATAATATCAAATTGTACATCAAAAATTGTGAATCATTTGAAACCAGAAAAATTGTAAGTCTGCTAACATTTTCTGTCAAGAATAAAAAATTATAAAATGTCTCTGAAATTTTTATGAAAGAATCACGGAAAGGCTTTACCAAACCGAAGAACGCAGATAAAATGGAACTCATAAAGCAAGCGAAAAACAGGAGAAGCAGATATTGAATACAACCAAAATTGCACTGGAAGCGTCATTGAAAGAGCTTTTGAAAAAGAAACCTTTTGATAAGATCACCATCGCAGATCTGACAGAGGACTGCGGGATCAGCCGTATGGCATTTTACTATCATTTCAAGGATATCTATGATCTGGTGGAGTGGGCATGTGTGGAAGACGGCAAAAAAGCCCTTCGGGATAAGAAAACTTACGATACCTGGCAGGAGGGTTTTGCCCAGATTTTTGAGGCAGTGCTGGAAAACAAGCCGTTTATTATGAACGTCTATCATTCGGTGCAACGTGACAAGATCGAGAGCTTTCTATACAAACTGACATACCAGCTGATTGCGGATGTTGTCGAGGAAAAATGTTCCAGAGATCATCTGCCGGAAACAGACAAACAGTTTATTGCTGATTTTTACAAATACGGTTTTGTCGGAATCATGTTAGACTGGATCGACCGCGGAATGAAAGAGGATTATCAGAAGATCGTAGATCTGCTCGCAGTGACGTTGCATGGTAATATTGCCAATTCCATCCGTAATTTTGAACAGGTGAAGGAAAAAAATTTAATTTGCGATAAAGAAGATTTGAGCAATTGAAAGAATATTATGGGTCGTTTCGCAGACACCCATAGGATTTTTTACAAAAAAGGTGAAGTGATAAAATTTTTATCATTTCACCTTTTTTGTAAATTGGCAATCATTTTTGGGCAAGCTATCATAGAGACATCAAAAAAGAATTAGACAATTGCGAAACTCCTAGAAACCTAAATTGAATTGTGAAAAATTAACAAAAGCTTGAGAAAACACTGGGGAGCGGTCGGTACTTGAAGGCAGGTACAACAATCGTTGTGACTGGCTTCTTAGTACCGTTACCAGCGACACGTAGCGAAAGCGTGTTTTCGAAAATTTTGTTAATTTTGAACAATTGAAAGAAGATTATGAAGAGTTTCGCAAACGCCTAAAAAGAGGATCGATGAAAGGAGTAATGAACCATGGAAAAGAAAAACATTGGACTTGGAGTAGCTGCACTTGCAGCAGGAGCAGGAGCCGTGGCACTTGCCGCAAAGAATCATAAGAATAACGTCAAAAATGAGGTGAAAAAAGCGGCAGCAAATGCACCTGAGCAGGAATACCGCAATACAGAGCGCGGAAAAAATGAAAAAAACAGCAAAGGCATTTATTATACCAACGGTAACTATGAAGCTTTTGCAAGACCAAAGAAACCGCAGGGGGTTGACGAAAAAAGTGCATATATAGTAGGAAGCGGTCTTGCTTCTCTGGCAGCAGCCTGCTTTCTGGTAAGAGATGGACAGATGCCGGGAGATCACATCCATATTTTAGAGGCAATGGACATTACAGGTGGAGCATGTGATGGCATTTATGATGCGACCAGAGGTTATGTAATGCGTGGCGGACGTGAGATGGAAAATCATTTTGAGTGTCTGTGGGATTTGTTCCGGAGCATTCCATCCATTGAGACGCCGGGAGTCTCTGTTCTGGATGAGTATTACTGGTTAAATAAAGAAGATCCAAACTATTCTCTTTGCCGTGCAACGGAAAAACAGGGAAAAGATGCGCACACCGATGGGAAATTTAACTTAAGTCAGAAAGGCTGCATGGAGATCATGAAACTTTTCATGACAAAAGACGAGGATCTTTACGATAAGACGATCGAGGATGTATTTGATGATGAGGTGTTTGATTCCACATTCTGGCTATATTGGAGAACCATGTTTGCATTTGAAAACTGGCACAGCGCATTGGAAATGAAACTTTATTTCCAGCGTTTTATTCATCATATCGCAGGACTGCCGGATTTCTCAGCACTGAAATTCACAAAATACAATCAGTATGAATCACTGATCCTTCCGATGCAGAAATATCTGGAGGAAGCAGGTGTTGATTTCCAGTTTAATACAGAAGTGACCAACGTTATTTTTGAGATCAAAGATGGAAAGAGAGTGGCAAAAACAATCGAGTGCAAGGTAAAAGGTGTGGAAGAGGGCATCACATTAACGGAAAACGATCTCGTATTTGTCACAAACGGAAGCTGTACCGAGGGAACTATTTACGGAGACCAGAATCATGCGCCAAACGGTGATGCAGAGGTTCGTACAAGCGGCTGCTGGAATTTATGGAAAAATATTGCAAAACAGGATCCGTCCTTCGGACATCCGGAGAAATTCTGCTCTGATATTGCAAAAACAAACTGGGAATCTGCAACCGTCACAACATTAGATGATAAGATCATTCCTTATATTATAGATATCTGTAAGAGAGATCCGAGAAGCGGAAAAGTCGTGACAGGTGGTATCGTGAGCTGCCAGGATTCCAGCTGGCTGTTAAGCTGGACGATCAACCGTCAGGGACAGTTCAAAGAGCAGGATAAAAATCAGGTCTGCGTATGGGTTTATGGATTATTTACCGATGTACCGGGCGATTATATTAAGAAACCAATGAAAGAATGTACCGGAAAAGAGATCACAGAAGAGTGGCTTTATCATCTGGGCGTTCCGACAGAAAAAATCGGAGAGCTTGCTGAACACAGCGCCATCTGTGTTCCAACCATGATGCCATATATCACAGCATTCTTTATGCCGAGAACCAAAGGCGACAGACCGGATGTTATCCCGGACGGCTGCGTGAACTTCGCATTCCTGGGACAGTTTGCAGAGACTCCGAGAGATACCGTATTCACAACAGAGTATTCTGTGAGAACTGCAATGGAAGCTGTTTATGGATTGCTTGGTGTAGACCGTGGTGTGCCTGAGGTCTGGGGAAGTGTTTATGATATCCGCGAACTCTTAGACAGCAGTGTAAAACTCATGGACGGAAAGTCTCCGCTTGAAATCTCATTGCCGGGACCGTTAAACGCATTGAAGAAACCATTGCTTCGTGTGGTAAAAGGAACTGTCATTGAAAAAGTACTGCGCGATCATAATGTGATTAAAGAAGGTATGATCTGATTTTTCAATCTGAAAAACAGACAAAAAAGAAATGTAATTTTTTGCTTGAGTGAAAAAGTAAATTCCGCACGTAAACTTAAATTCCATACGGAAGACTAAATTCTATATTTTAGGGTTTGA
>ENA-UPXC01000526-UPXC01000526.1-human-gut-metagenome-genome-assembly--contig:-NODE-526-length-63606-cov-6.080026_pt1 | contig 63606 bp, 48 predicted proteins | sample MGYA00250047_ERZ773371 | MGnify/ENA primary metagenome ERZ773371 (study PRJEB29103, sample SAMN06111975) | human gut metagenome | biome: human gut; feature: ankylosing spondylitis patient; material... | reverse complement strand
GCGATTTCCGTTCGGACTTGTTATGCGGTTCTTCAGTAAACACTTATAGTCAGGGAACTAATACAATTCCTGCCAGTACTTAACCCCACATATTTTTTCTGTCCTATCGGCTGGGAAGTTTCCGTGAATTTCAACATTTCTGTTTTAGCTATGGCTCGTTTTTGAGTGGTGACATCGAACTTAGATATTTTATATTCATCAAACGGATAATCAGACTTTCGGGCACACTTGGCATTGATAGCCTTATTATATGTACTGCGCAAAGTGCGAAACATCAAGCTAATTGTAGTTTCCTTATTCCCATTTGTCCGAAGCCACTTTTCATATTTTTCAAGCCATGTCACATTTATGGAGTTAAAAGGTATTTCCAGTTTTCCGTTAGTAAATCTTTTCAAAGAGTTATAGGAATTAAGGTAAACCAACCTATTGCCGCATTTGTTGTTAATCGCACATTGAGCGATTATTTCTTTATAAAAGCAATCTATTGTTTTGGCAACCGATAGCTTTTCATTCGCTTCAATCAGAGTTGCAGCCGAATATTCTTTTTGGTCGGATTTTATTTCAAGCATTTTCTTTTGAAGTTCCAACTTCTTATCAAGAATAATTTTTTGAAGATACTCTAAGTTAGGGCATTTAGGTTTTGGCTTATTCTTCTGAAAGTCCCAAAATTTAGGATTTACAGAAATTCCCAAACTTTGGTATTTCTTCTTTCCGTCTTTACTGATACGAAGCATTAGAGGGTGTTCACCATTTGATAGTGTCTTTGACTTGTAACAAACCACTGAAATTGTAGCATCCATGTTGATTTTTGGTTTAACTCTCGGTTTAACTCACTCGGTTAAACCATAAGTAAACCGCCTCACTTAGGCAACAAAAAAAGGAGCTACATTTTACTGTAACTCCTTGATTCTCATCAGTCGGGGTAGCGGGATTCGAACCCACGACCCCCTGCTCCCAAAGCAGGTGCGCTAACCGGACTGCGCTACACCCCGAGTGCTTTATTTCTTAAAAGCGAGTGCAAAGGTAGAAACTATTTTGTAATAAACAAAGGAAACTGAAGTTTTTTTCATAAAAAGTTTCAGATGAGGTCTTGAATGCTCATTAAAGTATAGCCACCTCCGTGTCATCTCCGTACCAAGTCCGTATCAACTCCCAATAAAGGTACCTTTATACGGACCAGGTACGGAGTTGATACGGACTTGACCATATCCAGATAGGTAGCAGAGATATCAATATACCCCATCAACATATATATTAAACAGAAATGTAGAAAACATAAAATAATAGCTGGCAAAACGATATTTTTCAACTAACTTTATGCCCCGAAAAACAATTGGCTGATTTCAACGTTACACTATAATAAAAAAGACATCATGAAAAAACAAATCTTTAGTATGGCTGTCATGGCAGTCGTTTTTGCTGCATGTGGTGGCACTAAAGCCCCCGTTACCGTAGTAGGATCGTGGATAATGCCTATCGACGGCCAACCCGGAGAAGTACAAGGCATCAAACTGGAAGAGAATGGAGAAGCATCTTCCATTAATATGCACACACTGGTATACAAAGAATGGGAGCAACAAGGCGATCAGCTTTACCTGACAGTAAAAAGCATTGGTAATGGAATAGAAATTGAAGGTGTAGACACTCTGAAAATAGATAAGTTGACACCGGATTCTTTAGTGCTGAGTTCTAACTACGGATACACTCTGGAATATGTAAGGCAGAAATAATACAAACTACAACATATGAATCCCTGACGACTTTAAAATATAAAGTATCGTCAGGGATTTCTTCTTAACCCAACCAATCAATTACCTTGAACGAATTTCTCTACGCATAAATATAATATAAGAAAGAGCAAAGCAGAGTATTGTAACTGCAATCAATCCTGTCAACTGCGGCCATATAACCAGTAAACTCTGTCCCAATGGGAGAGGACTGGGTATAGCTCCTTGAACCTGCTCCATCATTAACGGTCCCAAACTTCGGAGAGACGGCATCAGCAGTACAGAAGTTGCCTGATTGAATAACTCGCACGGATTCAACGACATTATGCCCCAAACTATTTTCTGATAACCGATGGCATAATAAGGATACATCATATCAGAAGGCATCAACATTTTGGCAATCCAGTTGACAATCATCGTATAGAAGACGCTAAAAAATAACCATATTGCCAAAGAAGCCAAGGCTGAAGTCGCCGTTTGCCGGAAACAAAGTGAAAACAGTATCGCCATATTCAACCAAAGTCCTACATAGAAAACACTGAGGACCAAAAAAGAAATGATACGGGCAAATTCTTCCGGCGTGGGTGGAATACCAATTGCAATCAATCCGGCGCCCATTACCAGGAATCCTAATACAAACAGCATAATTGTAATCACGATCAATGCAGCTACAAATTTGGCATTGATGATACAATCACGATGTATCGGTTGTGATAATATACGGCATAACGTTCCCTTGTTCTGTTCCGAATTCATGGCATCAAATCCCAAGGCAATACCTAGCAACGGTCCTAAAAAGTTAATGAATAGAACGAAAGAAGGTAACGTACCATCCGATACAGTAAACAATTTCAGGAAGAAAAAAGTATCTTCCACACCACCTGACTTGATAGCCTCGCGCATACTGGTGAGTGATGTATACAAAGCCCCCAGACAGGTTAGTGTAATAATGGCAAGTAAGATAATAAAACGCCAGCTACGTACATGATCCCGGATTTCCTTATTCACAATAACCCAGAAAGGCTGCTCAACTCTGTTCATGCTTCTCACCTCCTTCCTTTACATAATCATTGTAAACATCAATAAGTTCCACCTGTTTACCCTCCATCTCCTTAAGATCAAGCTGTGCCAATAATTTTCCGTGATTAAACAAACCCACACGATCACAAGCTTTCTGCACCTGATCCAAATTATGGGATGAAAACAATACAGTAAGGGAATGTACTCTGCTCAAATTACGAATCAGTTCAATAAATTCCTGAATTCCGGCAGGATCTATACCCGATGTCGGTTCATCCAAGATTATGATTTCCGGATTCTTAATCAGTACATCTGCCAATCCCAGACGTTGCCTCATACCACGGGAATACTTTCCGGTCTTTTTGTTTGCCTGTTCGGAAAGCCCTACCCGGTGCATGAGTTCCTTTGCTTTCTCCTCAGCCTCCCTCTTTGAAAGGCCATTCAGAAGTGCTGTATAGACAAGGTTTTCCAATCCTGTCATTTCATCATAAAAGCCCAAATCTTCGGGAAGATAACCTATTTTCTTCTTAACTTCAATAGGGTTTGTAGTGGAGTCTATTCCACAAATTTCCACTTTGCCGGAAGTTGGCTCCGTCAACCCCAGCATCATCAAGATAGTTGTGGATTTTCCCGCACCATTCGGACCTAATAATCCGAAGATTTCTCCTTTGCAGATTGACAGGCTAATATGGTCAACAGCAGTGAAATTACCGTATTTTTTTGTCAAATCGGTAAGTACAATCACTTGTTCGCCCATAATCACCTCCTTCCATATTTTCGGAATAGATAGTAGACACCTCCCACGGCTACAACGATAACTAATATTCCTACCCACCCCCAAAGCATAGGCGTTTCTACTGCAATCCTGAATTGTGCGGTAGCATTCACTTCGGGAGTTCTAGCTTCCATGGTTGCAACATAATCGCCCGGCAAAGCTTTTTTCGAAGCCTTCATTACAGCAGTAACAGTAGATGTTTCTCCGGCTTTCAGCATTTCTATTTTAGCCGGTTCAAAAGAAACTTCCCAATCTGTAGGTTTACCGGATGAGAGTTGGATATCTTTTAGTAAAGAAGAGCCTGTATTCCTGACTACCAGTTCCAAGCGCTTCACATCTCCGGCAGTAATCTCAGTACTCAACAACCCTCGTGGAGTGGTCAGTTCCATTTGATAAGTACCTGTAACCACTACTTCCAAGTCCAGATCGGCAGATGTATTACCGGCAACCGCACGTACTGAAATCTTATAATTTCCGGCTTCGACATTGGCTGGCGGGGTGACGTCTATCGATACATTCTGGCTGGCATTTGCTTCCACTTGTGCAGAGGTAGCCTGCTTATAGTTAGGTTTGAAAATAACATTCCACCCCCTGGGTGCATTGGACATCAAAGCGTATAACTGCTGATCGGCAGTCTGGTTTTTCAGTACGGCATTGAAGGTGAATGTGGATTTAGAATTTCCCTGCATATTGGGCTGGTCAGTAGTAAATTCAGTCTGATAAGTACCTTGCTGGGCTACAGTTACTGTTAGAGGAAGTTGGCAATCTCCGGCAGAGACTATGAAATTATAGCTACCCTTATTTATCTTCAGCGGGACTTCTAATTTCAAGTTAAAGTCTTTCTTTTCATTAGGCAAAACTGCCAGTTTGTTAATATTCCAACCGCCAGATTTTAACTCACGCTTCCAACTTGCGGGTAGTCCTGTTACGGACAGATCAGCATTGACCGGTACATCCGAATTGTTGATTAAATCAATTTTGTAGTCAATACTCGTTCCCGGAGAAACGGAAATCTTTGTGTAAGGAGAATAAAGAAACACGCTTGGTACAGAATCAGAGGCGTGTGTGTAATTCATGGGTATCAAACCCAACAAAATGGTTAATAGCAGCAAATAATTAGTTCGCATAATCATATAGAATTTTATGGTTAATTAAATATGAGTTATCGATTTGTGTGGCTGCAAAAATAAATAATGGAAAAATTAGTAGCTGTTAAAAGCAATAAAATATCGACACAGAATTTTTACGATTATATAATATTTATATTTTTTAATAGACTCAAAACAACCTTTTGCAGATGCAATGTCTATCTAACTGAATTGTAAAGTAAAGCAACTACCTTTTCCCGGTTCCGAATAAACAGAAATATTTCCTCCATGCTGATTCATAATTTGCTTGCAAAGGCTGAGCCCAATACCCGAACCGGCAGTTTTCGTTGTGAAGAACGGAACAAATATTTTATCCTGTACTTCGGGTAAGATACCTTCACCATTATCCCGAACAGTAATAGTACAACGCCAGGAAGTCAGAGAAGAAGTCACTTTGGGTGCAAAAGCAGCTTTCACCTCAATTTTGGGTTCTTCACGACGGGCAGATGCTTCACGGGCATTTTTCAGCAAGTTAATAAGCACTTGTTCTATCTGGGCACGATCCACATCCAATGTTTTCTCTGAAGGTGGAAGTTCAAAATGAATCGTTTCGTCTGGAAAGAGTTTCTGCAAATCAGTAAACAATTCCCGAACTGATACACTCGCACAGACGGGAGCGGGGAGACGGGTAAGACGACGATAGTTTTCTACAAAACCCAACAGCCCCTTACTACGCCGATGAATAGTTTGCATGGCTTGCAGCATTACGGCATATTCTTTTTCGCCTCCTGCGTCTTTTAATGCCACAGGCACTCCACGCTCACTCAATGTTTCGGAAAGAGAGATGATAGGCGTAATGGAATTCATGATTTCATGGGTAAGTACACGGATTAGTTTTTGCCAGGCTTCCATTTCATTCCGTTCCAGTACAGAATGGATATTCTTCAAACTTATGAGGCGCCTTTCCATGCCGCGAGCCACGAAAAGGGTAGTAGCTACGGCCATTTCCAAAGTAGCCCCATTCCGATGAATACGCATGACTTGTGTTTCACCTGAGGGAAGATTCAGAAACTCGGACGGCAACTGTGGATCTTGCCCCAATTGAGCAGTAGCAGCACGATTCAACCACTCAATACGACCGGACATGTCAGTCACCAATACAGCGGTATCCACTTTATTCAACAGACTTTCGTAATACTGGTGTTTCACTTCTTCCTCTAATAAACGGGCACGAAAAGCCTGTAGAGTTTCAGATAACTCTACAGCCATCTCTGTCATCAGTTTATTTTTATAAGGTGGACGGAATGCCTGTGTCATATCATTATAACGCAAACTGTCTGTCAGACGACGCATCATCTGCAATTGTTTCATCTGTATATAATAAAGGTGTATGCCCGTCCCCAAAAGAAACAAGAATGTGATAAGCATACTAAACCACAAGTCTGCACAAAATAACACATAGACGCCTACAGAAAGTACTGCCAGAAGACAGATGTGCAAGATAACAATTAAGGAATACCGCTTCATACTGCTTATCAATTTATAATCCCAACTTCTCAATCTTCCGATACAATGCAAAGCGCGTGATTCCCAGATACTCTGCGGCCCGCGTCATATTCCCTTCGCTCAATCGCATAGCCTTTTCTACAGCCTGCCGTTCCAATTGCTCCAGATTGAGTACTTCTTCCTCCTTCTTAAGACGGGGGGAAGAAGCTTGAAACAGGAAATTGTCGGGGCGAAGCAACGAACCGTCACCCAGAATTACGGCACGTTCCATCGTATGTTGCAACTCACGCACATTTCCCGGCCAGGGATAACGCAACAATTTTGCTTTTGCTTCACGCGTTAAGCCTCGCATTTCCTTCTGATATTTACGGGCATAGCGCTGCAAGAAATACTCTGCCAGGAGAATAATATCATTCCCCCGCTCCCGTAATGGAGGGATATGCAGTTCAATCGTATTGATGCGATAGAGTAAATCTTGCCGGAAATTTCCTTCTTCCACCAGATGGCGGATATCTGCATTTGTGGCACAAATTAACCGCACATCGATAGGTACAGATTGTGTACTACCTAAACGACTGATCTGGCGTTTTTCAATGGCCGTCAGTAGCTTGGCCTGCATGGACAATGAAAGATTACCTATTTCATCCAGAAACAGTGTGCCTCCCGTTGCCACCTCCATACGTCCAGCTTTCGGTTTTCGGGCATCAGTAAATGCTCCTTTTTCATAACCGAATAATTCACTTTCAAATAATTGTTCAGGAATACTTCCAAGGTCAATCGTTACAAAGGGGTGGCCATAACGTGGCGAACAGCGATATAGCAAACGGGCTATTACATCTTTACCCGTTCCATTCTCACCAAGAATTAGAATGTTAGCATCTGTATCGCGTAATTTCTCTATCGTTGCAAACACCTCTTGCATCGCAGCTGATTCACCAATTATAGATTCTTCTACACTACTGCCCGCGCCACTAAGTACTTCCACCTGTTCTTTCAGCAGATTCACTTCACATCGGGAACGACGTAACTTGATACCGGATGAGAGTGTAGCAAGCAATTTTTCTTTTTCCCATGGCTTCGGAATAAAGTCTGTGGCACCTGCTTTAATTGCTCGAACTGCTTTGTCCGTATCTGCATATGCTGTCATGAAAATAACAACTGCCTGAGAATCGATACGCAAAATTTGTTCCAAGCTTTCAAAACCTTCCTGCCCGCTTATGGCATCACGACTGAAATTCATATCCAGTAATATTATATCGGGCTGGAAAGTCGTCATGAAGTGTTCAATACGATCAGGGGTTACTGCAACTTTTATCTTTTCAGCATAAGGTTCCAGTAAAAGATTAAGGGCAAAAAGCACATCCTCATTATCGTCTACTATCAGTATCTTTCCTAATTGTTCCATAAAAGCTATTAATTTTCTATCATCACTTGTCGGCAAAGATAGGTAATATATCAATGTGTTGTGTGTGCGTATGCGCACTATTTTTGTGCGGTATGGCACAGAATAAGATTCCCCTTACCCGAAGTAATATTCTATATAACAATTGATTACAATTTTGGCACGAGATTTGAATATCTATTATCAAAAGGAATATGCTATGTACAAAAATATACTTTTATCATTGATAGCCTGCGGTACTCTGGTAACCGCTACTGCCCAAGAACAGACTATGGAATTGACCTTAGGGCAAACCATAGAGCGTGCTCGTCGACAATCGCCTGATGCACAAACTGCCCAACATAGCTTCCGTTCGGCTTATTGGAACTACAAATATTATAAGGCTAACTATCTGCCTGCTCTAAAACTGACTTCCGACCCTTATCTCAACCGTGCCATTAACAAAGTCACCATGGGTGACGGTAGTGTAAAGTTTGTAGAGCAAAACCTGTTGAGTACCGACCTGACTTTAAGTCTGACGCAGAATATTCCATGGACAGGTGGTACACTGTTTGTAGAAACCTCTGCCCAACGGCTTGACTTGTTTAGCGATCACTCTACTTCCTGGCAGACATCACCTATAAATGTCGGCTACAGTCAATCGCTTTTCGGATACAATAGTCTGAAATGGAACCGTCGTATCGAGCCATTACGTTACCGGGAAGCAAAAAAGACTTATATAGAAACTTTGGAACTTGTTGCTGCTAATGCTACACAAAAATTCTTTGCTCTTGCCACAGCACAAAGTAACTATGAAATAGCTTCTACCAACTATGCTAATGCGGATACCTTATATACCTATGCACAAGGACGCTATAATATAGGTACTATTACCGAAAATGAGATGTTGCAATTGGAACTGAATAAACTGACAGAAGAAACCAACCGCATGAATGCCCATATTGAGGTAGAAAATAGTATGCAGGAACTTCGTTCATACCTTGGTATCCAAGAAGATGTATTGATTAAAGTCGATGTCAGCGACCATGTACCTAATCTTCAAATAGATTTGAATGCCGCTCTAATCACAGCACGGCAAAACAGTCCGGACATACTGAATATGCAACGCCGCAAACTGGAAAGTGAAAGCAAAGTGGCCAATGCCCGTGCCAATGCCGGTCTGAAAGCCGATCTTTATCTCCGCTTCGGGTTGACACAGACCGGAAATAAACTAAAAGATGCCTACCATAACCCTTTGGATCAACAATATGTTACCCTCGGTATCAGTCTACCTATATTAGATTGGGGACGTGGGAAAGGGCAGATTCGGGTAGCCCGATCCAACCGCGACTTAACTTATACCCAAGTAGAGCAGGATAAAACAGACTTTGAATTGAATGTCCGCAAACTAGTAAAACAATTCAATCTGCAGTCCCAGCGCGTACACATTGCCGCCCGCACAGATGAAACAGCGCAACGACGCGCAGATGTAGCCCGGCGGCTCTATATTTTAGGAAAATCTACCGTACTCGACCTCAACGCTTCTATCAGCGAAAAAGATGCTGCCCGACGGAATTATATAACTGCATTATATAATTACTGGAGCCTGTACTATACTCTCCGTAGCCTGACACTTTATGATTTTGAAAAAGATGCCCCGCTGACGGAAACTGAGAGAATAGAAGAAGTAATGGATGAAATGATAAGGAAATAAAAAGCCATATCATACGTCTGATTATAAATTGTAAAACAATAAAAGCACTATGGATATTAAACTTGAAAAGAAGCCCTGGTACATTCGCTACCGTTATTATTTGGCAGGAGGAATTATATTCCTTGCTTTCATCATTTACGTTATCATTCTTTCTGCCGGTCCCAGCAAACTGCGTATCGATCAGGAGAATGTGCAGATTGCCGAAGTAAAGAATGATAAATTCATGGAATATGTGGATGTAGAAGGACTTATCCAGCCCATTCTCACCATTATCGTTAATGCCCGTGAATCAGGAAGCGTAGATCGCATTGTAGGCGAGGAGGGAAGTCTGCTACAGAAAGGAGATACAATCCTTGTACTCGAAAATCCCGACTTGATACACAACATTGAAGAGCAACGCGATGATCTGGAAAAACAACTGATTTCTTTTCGTGAGAAAGAAATTGAAATGGAACAGAAGAGCCTGACCCTTCAGCAACAAACTTTACAAACAAACTATGAGTTGGCTCGTCTTCAAAAAAGTTTCAATCTTGACAAGGAAGAATTTAAAATGGGTATCAAGAGCAAAGCTCAGTTAGAGGTTGCCGAAGATGAATATAACTATAATGTAAAAAAAGCAAAGTTACAGCGCGAGAGTTTACGGCAAGATTCCGTTGTTGCTATTATCCGCAAAGACTTAATCAATAATGACCGGGAACGCGAACGCAAAAAGTACGAACGCGCTTGCGAACGACTGGAGAATTTAATAATTAAGGCCCCCGTCGCCGGACAGCTAAGCTTTGTAAAAGTTACTCCGGGACAACAAGTAGCATCCAACCAGGGCATTGCAGAAATTAAGGTATTAGATCAATATAAGATACACACTTCTCTTAGTGAATACTACATAGACCGCATTACGACAGGACTTCCCGCCACAATTAATTATCAGGGACGCAAATATCCGCTCCGCATCACTAAAGTAGTACCCGAAGTAAAAGACCGCACTTTCGATGTGGACTTGGTATTTACCGGAGAAATGCCTGACAACGTACGCGTAGGTAAGAGTTTCCGCGTACAAATAGAGTTGGGACAGCCGGAACAGGCTATTGTTATCCCTCGTGGTAACTTCTATCAATCCACTGGTGGACAATGGATATACAAACTAAATGCATCCAAAACTAAAGCGATACGCGTTCCTCTCAGCATTGGACGCCAGAACCCGCAGCAATACGAGATTACAGATGGTTTGCAACCCGGAGATTGGGTTATTACAACAGGATATGATAACTTTGGCGAAGCAGAAGAGTTGATATTAAAGTAAAGAACAAAGACATGATACAACATTATCTGAAAATAGCAATAAGAAATCTGTTGAAGTACAGGGTGCAGACTTTGATCAGCATTATTGGCTTAACCGTAGGTTTTGTCAGCTTTTCCCTGTCCGGCATGTGGATGAATTATGAGCAAAATTATGATAATTTCCATGATGGAGCCGACAGAGTCTATGTGGCAAGTGTTCCTTCCGTATTTAGAACCAGCGGTTTCTCAACAACGACTTCTCCTTTGCTAGCAGCTCATCTGGTCAATACCTTTCCTGAAATAGAAGTTGCGACTTATATAGGCTTCACGACAGAGTTTAACGATGATCAACACAGGCATTGGACAATGATATCGGTAGACAGTGCTTTTATCTCCATATTTCCGGTTACGGTATTGGAAGGCAGTTTGCAGTTTTTGTACAATACTGCCGATGAAATAGCCATTAGCGATGAAGCTGCCCGCTTGCTTTTCGGTGAGGAATCACCCATTGGTAAGGAGTTTCCGCTTGATAAGAAGATGACTGTTACTGCCGTAGTTCAAAAATGGAAAGGACATTCTAATTATGACTTCGACATAATTTCAAGACGAAAAGCTCCGGAATATCTAGAGTGGGGTTATGCATCTGGAACCACCCTATTTCGCGTTACTCCCGGCACTGACATAGACGCTTTGTGCAAAAGACTAAAAGAGATAGAAGTCAACATGAGGGGAAATGTGAGAAAATATCCTATTCACATTACCCCCATAACGGAATATCATTATACACATCCCAAATACAATATATTTATCCGTATAGAATATGTCCGTCTTTTTTGTCTGATAAGCCTATTGATCGTACTAGGTGCACTGTCTAACTATCTTATCATCTACCTGATACGTATTCGTATGAGGCAACGTGAATGGGCACTCCGCAAAGTGAATGGGGCATCGGAAGGAAGTCTGATCGCCTTGCTAATGTCTGAGATTTTATTACTATTGTTGGCTTCAGTTCCTGTCGGCTTTTTATTGGTAGAAATTTCTCTCCCCATATTCAAGCGTTGGTCTTACATCGCTGAAGAAAATAATCTCTTTTTTTATAAAGAGACGCTTATCTATATGTCAATCGCAATAGGAACCGTTTTACTTTTTGCTTGGTTTACCCTACTGGTTCAACGACGTTTTACATTACAATCGGCTATATCTTCCATTATCACCCGTCGCTTTTCTACTCTCTACCGACGTGTAGGCGTTTGGTTTCAACTAGTCGTTAGCATCGGTTTTATCTTTTGCACAATAGTGATAATGAAACAATTGCACCATCTGCGTACATCTGCTGACATGGGAGTTACCAATACTGATATAGAGTATGTGGCCTATCTTGAAGGTATCCCTGACAGTGATAAAGAACATTGGGTAAAACTAATGAAAGAAATTCCGGAGATTGACTTTCGGGAGGTCTCAAATTTCCCCTTACCGGGATTATCCCAATCTATATTTACAGCCGTAGAATGGGATGGCAAACAACCGGGAGACGAAGGAGTATCTTTCAATGAATACCAGATTTCAAAAGAAACATTTGATTTGTTGGGATTACAGTTAGTGGCCGGTATTTTTCCAGATGAGTCATCCACCCCTAATGATATCCTGATTAACGAAGCTTTGGTAAAAAAACTGGGTTGGAAAGAACCTGTTGGAAAGAAGTTTCATAAATCTTATGTGGTAGCTGGTGTTTTGAAAGATATCCGGCTTTCACCCACCACACAGGCTTTGCCAGCTATATATACTGTATCTATGTTTCCTCCCCAGAAACAGTATGTTTATACGTATCATGGGGAATATAAAGATGTTCAAAATACAATTAATGCTCACATAAAAAAAAGTTATCCCAATTTCTATATGTGGTCACGGAGCGTGGGACATATTATAGAAGAGGCTACTGCTTCTGAAAACATATTGATGAAGTTATTAACCATAGCATCTATTGTTTGTGGAATTATTGCAGTTTTCGGAATATTTTCCTTAGTCAATCTATCATGTGAGCAACGACGCAAAGAGATTGCTATCCGCAAAGTAAACGGAGCTACCATTTCGGATATTATCAGCATCTTTCTCCGAGAGTATCTGATATTATTGGCATTGGCAGCCACTGTTGCTTTTGCAGTAGGTTACATCGTTATGAGACATTGGTTGGAAGAGTATGTCATTCAGACTGTTATTTCCTGGTGGATTTATATAGTGATATTGGTAGCTGTTATTACAATTATTTTCATCAGCATTGGCTGGCGGATATGGCAGGCAGCACGGCAAAATCCGGCAGAAATTATAAAAAGCGAATGATAGGTATTATATAATAATAAATAAAGACTGAAACATGAAAACACTCAAATACGCTTGGCGTTTCCTGATGCGCTCTAAATCATATACGATTATTAATCTGCTGGGACTGGCCTTCAGCCTGGCATGTTGCATCATTCTACTCCGCTATATCCATAGGGAATTGACGGTGGATAGCCATTGCATTGACCGGGAACAGGTTTATGGTGTCAAAGCGGATATGGGTGGCAATCAATATCTAAGCGTTCTTATCAATAGGACAGACAGCAGCCTTATCGATCAACGCTACATCAATATGCAGAGCAGTTTCATTCCCTTGGAGAAAGATTATGTAATGGTCGGAGCGAATCGGTTTCCTTCACGAATCATCGTGACAGACAGTATCTTTTTTCAGCTATTCCGCTACCCGGTAGTGCAGGGAAACACTACATTACCTTCACCGCACTCCGCTTTGGTTACAGAGACATTTGCCCACAAACTTTTCGGTAAGGAGAATCCGATAGGCAAAATAATCCGCTGTTCTAATGGGAAAGATGTAACCATTGAGGGGGTATTGGGTAATCCCGGAAACAAGACTTTTCTGCAGTTCGATGTGGTATTGTCTAAAGCTTTATCTGATAGCTGGGAACGCATGGCTATAGACTTGTTTTCATTCATGCCGGGCACTGATATAAATAAGTTGAACAAAACAGGTAGTGCCCCCAGATACATAAACTCACCCGGAAGCGGTGATACCCGTACTTATACCTATTCTTTGATTCCCGTCAAGCAATTCTATTGGGACAGCTCCATTAGTTATGAAGAGACATTGATGGTCTCTACCGGCAGCTATTCTCATCTGTGGATTATGATAGGAGTATGCCTATTAGTATTATTGGCAGGTATTATGAATTTCATCAATATTTATCTGGTTGCCATGCTCCGGAGGGGAAAAGAGTACGGATTGAAGAAAGTATTCGGTGCAAGAGGGAAAGAACTATTTTTTAATATATGGGCAGAAAATGTATTGTTGGTATCAGCCGCTATGCTTATAGCCTGGTTGTTTGTAGAGATGAGCACTGTACCGGTGAGAAATCTTTTCAATCATCAGTTTGACTATACGACATTCGACTGGCAATTATCATTGGGCATGTTGGTAGCACTGCCGTTGGTTACTTCTCTCTATCCATTCATCAAATACAATTATACTCCCCCTATTGTCTCCATCCGTTCCATAGGTTCAGGAAGACATTCAATACATTCACGAATCCTATTTCTGGGCATTCAGTACGTACTCACTTTCTTATTGGTGGTAGTCTCGCTTTATTTCAATAACCAGTTGGATATACTACTCAATACCGAACCGGGATTTCGTACCAAAGACATTATCATTGCCCAGTTGGCTTACGAGTCAAAGGACTTTAATATCTATACAGAAGAGAGCATAAAACAACGCCAGGAACGAGTGAACGCATTGGATAATGAGCTTTCTTCCTGCCCCTATATAGAAGATTTTGAGGCCAGCTATATTGACATTCTTAAAGGAGATTACGGCAGTGATTATATAAACGAGCAAGGGAAGAAGATCTACCTGAATATGCGTCTTGCCACGCCTCATTTCTTTCGGATCTATGACATTAAATTTATCGAAGGGGAACTCCCTGATTTATCAGATCAAGGTTTTTTCGGAGTCCTGGTAGCGAATAAGGCAGCTATGAAAGCCTTAAACTACACCACTTGCCAAGGTGCCAGCATAGAAAATCCTCTGAAAAGAGGAGACGGCTCCAAAACCCAGCCCATCGTGGCGGTAGTAGATGATTACTACAACGGGCATTTATCTTTAGGAAAGAAACCGACTGTTTATATGGTAAGCAATCAGATGAGCGGCGATGTCTATCAGATAGCCTGTGTGCCGGGTAAAAAGAAAGAAGTGCTTGAGTTCTTACGTAAAACGGAATTAAAGATTTATGGCAGTGAAGATTTTGAATACAGCATTCTGGAAGAAGATGTAAAAGCAATCTATGCCCAGGACAGACAGACAACCATCATTTATTCTGTTTTTGCCTGTATTGCGATTTTAATTGTAAGTCTCGGGTTATTCGGTATTTCTCTGTTTGATATCCGTCAGCGCTATCGAGAAATAGCTATTCGTAAAGTAAACGGAGCACAATTGAGAGATCTGTATACGGTTTTGTTCCGTAAATACATTTGGGTAATAGGAGTTGCCATATTGATAACCATACCCTTATCTTATTATCTGATATACATTTATACGCAAGATTTTGCAGTGAAAGCTCCGGTTAGCATATTCATCTACCTAATCGCTATATTAGTGGTGGCAGGTATTTCATTAGGCACATTGCTCTGGCAAGTTAATAAAGCAACACGCATCAATCCGGCAGAGATTATGAAAAGCGAATAAGAAATAACTAAAAATATAGAAAGGCTGAAACATGAAAACACTCAAGTACGCCTGGCGTTTCCTGATACGCTCCAAGTCATATACGATTATTAATGTAGTCGGTCTGGCACTCAGCCTGGCATGTACCATCATATTACTACGCTACATCCACCGAGAACTACAAGTGAACACACACTGCACCCATTCCGAAAGGACTTTTATTCCGCTACGGGAAATTGACGGCAATGTATATCCTGGCAGTGTGAACGAAGACAATGGTGCGGATACGATTTACTATGCTCCCGAAGCCATAGAAAAGAGAAGTTACTTCATCACACTGGAGAATGACAATGTAACTATCGACGAGAAACCTTATACCGTCCAGGCATTGGTGGCAGACACAGCGTTTTTAGATTTCTTCCACTATCCATTGAAAGGCAAGCGGATAGAAGCACCTGAAGAGGCACTCATCTCCCGTCAGTTTGCCAAGCGTGTGTTCGGAGATAAGAACCCTATAGGACAAACTATGGGATACTCCGGAGGCAAGTTGCTGATAATCTGTGGTATATTGGAAGAACCGGCATGCAAATCTTCGCTGACATTTGATGTACTGATAAATCTGGATCTGAAAACCAGAAGAGAGTGGAGCAAAATGTATATAGAAATCCTACGCTTTATGCCCGGAGTAGATGTAGATGCCATTAATGCTATCAGCCATGTGAAGCGACAGACTAAAAGGGGATATATGACGAGCTATGATTTTATTCCTGTCAGTCAACTCTACTGGAACAAGAATTTGGCTGCTCGGGGCGATCAACCAGAAATGTGGGATTACAGCAGTCGTTCGCACATTCTGATACTTATCGGAGTATGCCTGTTATTATTGCTGGCAGGCATACTAAACTTCGTCAATATCTATCTGGTTTTTATGCTGAAACGTTCCAAGGAATATGGTATCAAGAAAGTATTCGGTATCCGTGGACGTGCACTCTTTCTTCAGTTATGGACAGAAAATATGTTGATGATAGGCATCTCGCTGTTGCTGGCCTGGTTCTTTATCGAAATACTTTCAGGGTATGCCAGCCGGTTGCTGGGCAGCAATGTACCTTATACGGTTTTCGACTGGCAACTGTCGCTCGGTGTGCTGATGCTTCTGCCGCTACTCACCACAGCATATCCTTTTATTAAATACAATTATTTGCCACCCATCGTATCCATACGATCCATTGGAAGTTCACGGCACTCTGTTACTACACGTACGGTTTTCCTGTTTATCCAGTATAGCATCACCCTTTTGCTGATAGTTCTCTCCCTATACTTCAGCAGTCACCTCCGTTTCCTGCAAGACACTCCTCCGGGATTCAGGATGGAAGGTATCCTTTATGCCAATCTGATTCCTACCCCCAAGAGTTGGGGAAATGAAAGTGAAGCTGAAAGAAAACAGCGCTGGCAGAATACGACATTCATCCGGCAAAAGCTGGATGAATGTCCCTTCATTGAACAGTGGTTCTGTGGTGATCCTTCGCAAAGCGGTATCCTGAGTAGCGGAGGCAGTACGACACTTATTAATGATAAAGACGTGAAACAAAATATGACAGTGATGTATATACCGGCGGATTTCTTCAAACTTTATGAACTGCAAGCGTTACAAGGCACATTGCCGGGGAAAGTGAAGGCAAAGGATTTTTCAGAGAATGTAGTTGTCATGAATGAGGCTGCTTTGAAAGCATTCGGCTATACAAAGCATGAAGAAGCATTTATAAGAGGAGAACAAGCACTTTGGATCACCTCTTCAATGGACGGGAAAATAGTAGAAGGCGGCCTGTCACTGATGCCTGTAGAAACTGTCATCAAAGACTACTATACTGGTCATCTTACAGCCGGAAAGAAACCCGTGGCGTACATCGTGACACCCGGTTACAGTGGAGCACAATTCCAGATAGCCTGTAAGGCCGGTAGGGAAAAAGAACTTATCAAATATTTGCAAGACACAAGAGAGGAGATCTTTCATGCGGAAGAGTTCGACTATCATTGGCTGAAAGAAGATGTTCAGGCCCTGTATGACGATGACCGCCGTGTAGCAACCGTGTTTACACTGTTTGCCACCATCTCTATTTTTGTCTCGGCATTGGGATTATTCGGACTTTCCTTATTCGACATCCGTCAACGCTACCGGGAGATAGCCATCCGTAAAGTAAACGGGGCACAACTGAGAAACCTATATTCCGTTCTGTTCCGCAAGTATATATGGGTAATAGTCGGGGCAACATTGCTGACCATACCTTTATCTTATTATCTGATATACATCTATACACGGGATTTTGTCGTGAAGGCTCCGGTTAGCATATTCATCTACCTAATCGCTATATTAGTGGTGGCAGGTATTTCATTAGGCACATTGCTCTGGCAAGTTAATAAAGCAACACGCATCAATCCGGCAGAAGTAATTAAAAGCGAATAAACGATAAAAAAGAAAGCGCATATGATACACCATTATTTAAAAATAGCATATCGAAATCTACTGAAATATAGAACACAAAGTATCATCAGTATCATCGGACTGGCAATCGGTCTGGCATGTTTTGCACTGTCTACATTCTGGGTGCAGTATGAAATGACTTATGATGACTTCCATAAGGATGCAGAACGCATTTATTTGGTACGAATGGACGATTGCCACTTTGGAGGGCACTACTCTGACTTTGTGCCCTATGCGTTGGGGAATTATCTAAAAACAACCTACACTGAAATAGAAGATTTCTGTGCATCAGGTCAGAATACTCTATTCATTAAAAATGGGAAACAGCTTACGGAATATCCGATGCTAATGCCTGATACAACTTTCATCCGTATGATGAATATAAAAGTTCTGGAAGGTGACAACCAATTCTTTTTATCAACATCACCGGAAAAGGGTGGGATAGCCATTACAGAAATGGCTGCCCACGAGTTGTTCGGTACTACCAAAGTGATTGGGGAGACCATAACAGACAATAATCGTCGGCATGAATATCGCATAAGCGCCATTGTCAGCGATTGGGGAGAGCATTCTAACTTTAAATATGCTTTTATGGGGCGTACTAATAATGATACTTCATGGGATAACGCCAATTACAGGATGCTGATAAAAATAAAGCCCGGTACAAATGTGGATGTACTTTTAGAGAAAATGAATCAGCATTTTCCGGATGAACTCAAAAAGAACAGCTATGGAGTGACCGGATATACACGTTTCTATTTGGAGCCCATTACCTCACTGCGCTATGCGGATGAATTTATTCGTGGAGATGAACAGATTGTGCAATTCCGTTACATTGTTTATTTCTCCATAACAGGAGTGCTTATCATTCTGTGCGCATTGATCAACTATTTAACAATTTATATCGATTGTTTCCGCTCGCGTAAACGGGAAATGGCACTACGCGAAGTAAATGGAGCATCCGAATGTTCGTTATTGGCATTACTCAGTACGGACTTTCTATTTACTATTCTATTGGCTTCACTCTTAGGGATGTTTTTCGTGGAATTACTCAAACCCTGGTTCTTGCAATATTCCATGATTGTCGATACAGATATATCCATTTACGGAAATTGCATATTATACGTCGCAGGTATGTCAGTATTAACTTTTATAGTGGCGCTGTGTTCTGTTTACCTATTCCGCCGTCACTCATTGCAGAATACACTGCATAGTACTCAAATGAATATAATGGGACGTATATGCCGTAAAGGAAGCATTGTAATACAGCTTGTCGTTTGCCTTGCATTTATACTTTGTACTGTCATAATGCAAATGCAACTTTATCATTTGCGTAATGTAGATATGGGAATGGATTATCGAAACCGTGCTTCCCTGGGTATCTGGATGAATGTGGACATGAATGTATGGGCAGAGAAGGTAAAAGCGCTACCCATGGTGACTGAAGTTGTACGACCTGTTTACTGGCCACTCATCAGTATGGGTTCTTATTCAGCTTTTGAGGTAGATTCCTGGGACGGATTGAATGGGATAACTGAAAATCCAATGGGCATAGATGAGATTCTGGCAGGAGAGGAGTTCTTCAAATTCTATAACATGCAACTGGTAGCGGGAGAATGGATATCGGATAAGTCGGATGTTCGTGAAGTCAATATCATGGAAACGACAGCCCGTACTATGGGATGGACACCTGAAGAAGCTATCGGCAAACACATCTTTTACTGCAATAAAGAAGTGGAACCTATGACTGTGATCGGAGTCATAAAAGACTGTGCATACAGATCGCCTACCAAAGACCTGCCTCATACTGTATTTGTCAATACCAATAAATCACAGTGGATGTGGCCGCGTTGCTTTGTCCTCTTCAAGTATAAACCGGGAACCTGGGAAGAATGTCGTCGTCGCATCGAGGAAATGCAGCAAGCTGAACTTCCCGACCGCAAATTATTTCTGGACAGCGAAGAAGAAAGATATAATAAATATCTGCAATCAGAAGATGCATTATCCAGTCTATTGGGATTCTCCGCAATTGTTTGTATCCTGATATCTATATTCGGCATATATTCATTGGTATCATTGACATGCGAACAACGCCGGAAAGAAATAGCTATCCGCAAAGTAAATGGGGCTACCATCAGCAATATCCTGAGCATCTTCTTTAAAGAATACGCACTGCTATTGATTGTATCTTCACTGATAGCTTTCCCTGCCGGGTATACTATTATGAAGCATTGGATAGAGACGTACAATCGTCAGGTAAGTATAGGAGCAACACCGTTCATCCTTATTTTTGCAGGTATAGCAATGGTTATCACCATAAGTATCGGTTGGCGCGTATGGCAGGCAGCACGGCAGAATCCGGCGGAAGTGATAAAAAGTGAATAGATTCCTTTTATCTAAAAATAATTCATTATGATATTTCATTATTTCAAAATCGCATTTCGCAATATACTGAAGTACAAGACACAAAGTGTTATCAGTATGATTGGTCTGGCAGTAGGTTTCACCTGTTTTGCCCTCTCCAACCTGTGGATACACTACGAAACGACGTATGACAATTATCATGATGGAGCCGACCGAATGTATATTCTCTATCGTACCAGTATAATGGAACAACATGGATACAGTACCGGAATGGCATATCCTGCATCCACTATATTAAAAAATGACTTCCCGGAAGTTGAAGAAGTCTGTGCCTATAGTAAATGGACAAATAAAACTAAAATAAAGACAAACGAACATACCGCTATAGAAACTTATAAGATACAGGCAGACTCATGTTTCATGAAGATGTTTAATATTTCCATAGTGTCGGGAAATGTAGATTTCATGTATTCGGATGATAAAGTTGCACTGACCGAAGAAACAGCCATACAACTATTTGGTTCCACGGATGTACTCGGTAAGGAGATTATAAATGAGAATGATGAAAAAGCTACAATCTGTGCTATCTTAAAAGCCCTGCATCATAGTAATCTTTCATTTGGCTTCTGGGGAGAAGGAGCACACTTCCGTCGTTGGCAGACAGACTGGAGTAATGGCGGCTTTAAAACCATCGTTAAATTGCGTAAAGGGACTGATCCGATAGCTTTTCAGAAGAAGCTCTCTGCATACGACAAAAAAGTAGATCCCAGAGATATCGAATGCATATTTGCGAAAACTCTGTTAATGCCTTTAAGTAAATATCATTATTCACCGGTCAATGAAAACAAATCTATCAAATTCTATTATTTAATACTTTTTTCCATAGCCGGAGGATTAGTTATTCTTTGTTCGTTATTCAATTATCTCTCCTTGTTCATCAGCCGCACAAGAATGCGAAGGCGCGAGATTGAATTACGAAAAGTATGCGGTTCATCAATCGGCGGTTTGTTTGCATTACTTTCTATAGAATACCTGTATATCATACTCCTGTCTGGATTGATAGGCATGGCTTTGGTAGAATTAGTCTTACCCACCTTCCAAACAATGTCCGGCGTATCCGGCAATATTTACGGAGAATCGTTACTCTATTTTCTCGGCATCCTTTTCCTTTCTCTACTCCTGTTAGTGCCATTCATTATAGGGCAATCGCGATTTTCGAAATCCGGGAACCGGCATCTGCTTCGTAAGGTCAGCATTATACTTCAATTAGCAGTAAGTCTCCTTTTTCTGTTCTGTATGATCATCATAATGAAACAGATTTATTTTCTCTCCAATACAGACTTAGGGTGGGAGAGAAAGGATATAGCCACTATCAGCAATTTATATCCGGACAATGACTTCGATGCTATTGCAGACAAAATAAGGCAATTCTCTTGCACGGAAGAAGTCGTAACGGGACATTGCTCTCTGTTGCCCCGAACAACAACCCTAAGTGCATATTATGATGATTGGGATGGAAAAGAAGAGGACGTAAAAGACGCGAATCCACTATTTCTGTGGGAAAGTGAAAAGATTCTTCCGTTCTATAACATAAAACTGTTGAAAGGGGAAATCCCCAAAGAAACAGAACGGGATAGAGTTATGATCAATGAAACAGCAGCAAAACTATTTGGAATGAACGATCCGGTAGGCAAGAAACTCTATCAGAGAAACAGAGCAACCACCATAGTCGGCCTGATCAAAGACTTCTATACCACCCCTCCAACGATTCCTGCACAACCCTGTATCTTTATTTCAGGACCTGTTAGTATCAGCGGATTTTATTTCGGAAAAGGACAGATTCTGATTAAATACCATGATGGCAAATGGAAGGAGCTGAAAAGTAGGGTAGACAGCGTGCTCACTCATGAATATCCGGAAGTGAAGTATAAACTGGACAATACAGAGGATCTTTACGCAGAGTATTTGAAATCAGAGAATATACTTATGAAGCTTCTCAGCTTTGTTGCCGTGGTCTGCATGCTTATTGCAGCATTTGGCATCTTCTCCCTTGTTACGCTCAGTTGCGAGCAGAGACGTAAAGAAATAGCCGTACGCAAAGTGAATGGAGCCGCCATTAAAGATATCCTTCTCATGTTTGTAAAGGAGTATATACTCTTGCTGATTATAGCATCTGTCATCGCATTTCCGGCAGGATATGTACTTATGAAGCGTTGGCTTGAAAGCTATATAGAGCAAACAGCAATCAACACCTGGATCTATTTTGCTATTTTTGCCTGCATAACTATCGTTATTTTAATATGTATCAGCTGGCGCGTATGGCAGGCAGCACGGCAGAATCCGGCGGAAGTGATTAAAGAATAAAAACGATCCTTTGGGATTATAATTATAAGAAGCAATGTCGTGATGCAGAACTGGCTATCTCGTAATGTGGAATATTGCTAGTTTTGCATCACGACATTGCTTCTTATGTTCCGTTTAAGGCAGGGGTGGACTATGCCTTGGCTTACCATATTATTTCTCGCGTGCTTTTATTGAATAAATATAACAAATCCAAGACTAACAAAAGGCTTGGTAGGATTCAAAATAGGGTCAGGGTCACTTATAGCCCCATTTGCAAGTGATTTTCAATTCCATTAACCAATATTGCATTGATATACAGACAGCTGACTTTAGACGGTTTTTGCGAAAAACAGATTCCCGTAGATTCGGAATATTGTAATGCGAACGATTCTTTATGAGTAAATGTTTGATACAAAAAAACAGAAAAGTGAAGCAAAAGCGACAAAGAGTAAATTATAAAACCTGATTCCTTAGTAATTTGACGCTATATTAGTGCTTTTATTTTACACCCAATTAAAATATTCTATTCATTTTAACAGAATTGGGGGGGTATAAGTGGCCTTGACCCTATTTTGAACACTTAGCACCACATATTTCTTTCTATTTTTAGACCATAAAACATTGATATACAACAGTTAGTCCATCAGCAAGTAGTGTATTCATGAGTTCATCTAATGTATAGTGTTTTAGAGAAAAGTAGAAGCATCTTCCCGATTATTAAAAGAGAAAAAACGATACACCTGTTCACAGCTAGATTATTACTTCATCAAAAATTAAGAAGTTATAGTCAGAGCCTATAACTATCCTTTGTGATTTTAAATGTACCATTTGTGCGAATGTGCACTATTTTTGTGCAGTATAGCACACTCAAACAATGTTTTCAAAACAAGTATTCATCTATAATACAAGTAATTATCTCTTTGGCACAAGATTTGAACCTTAATATTGAGAAGAAACTCATTATAAATATATAATCTCGCAAATAACATCAAAAGTAAATAGACAGCAAACAAACATTTAAGCTATGATACAACATTATTTTAAGATAGCGTTTCGTAATATACTGAAATATAAAACACAAAGTATTATTAGCATCCTTGGTCTGGCAGTCGGCTTTACTTGCTTTGCCCTTGCCAACTTGTGGATACATTATGAAATGACGTATGATGCTTACCACGAGGGAGCAGACCGGATGTATATCCTATGCAAAGAAAGCGTATTTGGAGTAAACGGGTACTCCACTTCCATACCATACCCGGCATCAACTGTGCTGAAAAACGATTTCCCTGAAGTAGAAGCAGCATGTGCTTATACCAGATGGGGACAAAAAACAGATGTTAAAGCAGACGGCAGTACTGCAGAAGTATATGAAATACAGGCAGACTCATGTTTTATGAATATGTTCAATATATCCATTCTATCAGGAAGTATGGACTTTATATATTCAGATGATAAAATAGCTTTAACAGAAGATATAGCCATACGTTTGTTTGGTTCTACGGATGTACTGGGCAAAGAAGTTAAAAACTACAACGACGACACAAAAACGGTTTGCGCCATCCTCTCAAATCTTAATCACAGTAATCTGACATTCGGTTGCTGGGGACAAGGAGAATACTTCCGCCGTTGGCAGAATGATTGGAATAATGGAAGCTTCGAAATCATTATCAAATTGCGTAAAGGAACAGATCCGATGGCATTTCAAAAGAAACTTGCTGCACATGAAATAAAAACCGATCCAAGAGATCCCCACAGAGTGTTTGAGAGTATTCGGCTAATTCCACTCGACGAGTATCATTATTCATCAATTAACAGAAACAAGTCCTTTCAATTCTATTATCTGATACTGTTTTCCGTAGCCGGAGCTTTGGTAATTCTTTGTTCTCTCTTCAATTATATCTCTCTGTTCATTACTCGCATGAGAATACGTAGCCGCGAGATAGAACTGCGTAAAGTATGCGGTTCCTCCATCGGAGGCGTATTTATTCTACTTTTTATAGAGTATTTGTACATCATATTACTATCCGGCGTATTGGGTATGGCTTTGGTTGAGATGGCCTTACCTGCCTTTAAAAAGATGTCCGGTGTATCTGGAAATATTTATGGAGAATCACTGCTTTATTTTGTGGGAATTCTCTTACTGTCTTTGCTTCTGTTAGTGCCATTCGCCATCAGACGGTCGCACATCCGGAATACCGGAAATAAGTATATGCTCCGTAAAGTAAGCATTGCATTCCAGTTAGCGATAGGGCTTCTTGTCACATTCTGTATAATAGTGATGATGAAGCAAATCTATTTTCTTACGAATACAGATTTAGGATGGGAAAGAAAGGGTATAGCTACCATCAATCTTTTATATCCGGATAAAGATTTTGAATCCATTGCTGATAAAATAAAGCAATTCTCATGTACAAAAGAAGTTATATCCGGACATTGCTGTTTATTGCCTAAGACATCAGGCTTTTCACAAACTTTCGATAATTGGGACGGAAAAGAAGATGGAACGAAAAGTATAGATATGTTATGTCTGTGGAATTGTGAAAAGACTGTATCTTTTTACAATCTAAAACTGCTGGAAGGAGAAATGGTGAAGCCAACGGAAACGAGTAAAATAATGATTAACGAATCGGCTGCAAAAGCACTTGGAATGAATGACCCGGTAGGAAAGAAACTTTATCAGAAGAATAGAGCATGGACCATTATAGGTATAATTAAAGACTTTCACATCACAGCTCCGACAGAGCCGGTACAGCCCTATACTTTAGTTGCAGAGGATATTCTTAAAGGCATGGGATTTTCTTTAGGAAAAGGGCAAATCTTAATCAAGTTTCATGATGGTAAATGGAAAGAACTGAAACAGCAGATCGACAGTATATTCAGCCAAGAGTATTCAGAAGTGAGATATAGATTGTTCAATACAGAAGAAGAATATGCCGGGTATCTGAAATCAGAAAATGCTTTGATAAAATTATTGAGTTTTGTCACTACCGTCTGCATAATCATTGCTGCTTTCGGTATTTTTTCTCTGATCACATTGAGTTGCGAACAAAGACGTAAGGAGATAGCTATACGCAAAGTAAATGGAGCTACAATCCGGAATATTCTTATTATGTTTGTGAAAGAATATATGCTTTTGTTAGTCATTGCGGGCGTCATTTCATTCCCCGTAGGGTATGTGCTGATGAAGCGCTGGCTTGAAAACTATGTAGAGCGGACAGTTATCAGTGCCTGGATATATTTTGCTATATTCGGTGGCATAATGATCGTTATTTTTGCATGTATCGGCTGGCGGGTATGGCAGGCAGCGCGGCAGAATCCGGCAGAAGTTATAAAGAGTGAATAATAGAAAAATCAAAGACATGATACAGCATTATTGCAAGATAGCGTTTCGTAATATACTGAAATACAAAACACAGAGTATTATTAGTATTATAGGTCTGGCGGTAGGATTCACTTGCTTCGCACTCTCAAATCTGTGGATACACTACGAAATTACGTATGACAAATTCTATGAAGGTGTGGAACGAACTCATTTGCTTTACCAGGAATCCACTTTCAATGAATCAACATTCAGTACATACAGTTCATATATGTTGGCTACTACACTCCGGCAAGAATTTCCGGAAGTAGAAGCTGTGTGTGCAGTTTACCAGAACGAGACAGAACTGAAAACCAAAGAAGGGAAAAATGCGAAAGTTAATTGCATATATGCTGACTCTACATTTTTAGAGATGTTCCGCCCTAGCTCCATATTATCCGGAAGTATGGAATTCCTTTATTCTGATAATAAAATTGCATTAACAGAGGAGACTGCGATGTCATTATTCGGTTCAACTGAAGTTTTGGGACAAGAGATAGAGGCAAATGATACACCTAAGACAGTCTGTGCCATTCTGAAAAATGTAGAGAAACATAGTAATCTCTATTTTGCCGCATGGACAATGTCATCACAATTTCAAAAAGAAAAAAGCGAATGGGGAGTACATAGATTTCAAACGTACGTTCGGCTACGTAAAGGAGTGGATGCTACATCTTTTCAGGAAAAAATGAAGAACTACGAATCCGGAAACCAATGGTATCCCAAACCTCTCGAAAAATATAAGATAATTCCATTAACCCAATACCATTACTCTGCCATAAATGAAAAACTGGCCCTTAAATTTAATTATTTAGTACTTTTCTCCATAGCAAGCGGCATGATTATACTTTGCGCATTGTTCAACTATCTCTCCTTATTTATCACCCGTATGCGCACGCGAAACCGGGAAATTGAATTAAGAAAAGTATGTGGTTCATCCATTCGAAATTTATTCATACTTTTTGGGACCGAATATTTATTTGTGCTGCTTTTATCCGGCCTTGTAGGGATGACACTCATTGAATTATCACTTCCGAAATTCAGAGAACTATCAGAAATTAATGGAGATATTTATGGAGAATCATTCCTCTATTTTATAGGTATCCTTTTCATATCCTATATCCTATTAATACCTTTTATTGTCCGCCGATACCACAGACAATCCGGCAGTCTGTTTCGATTCCGCAAATGTAGTATAGCATTCCAATTGATAATATGTATCTTATTTATCTTTTGCGTAAGCATTCTTATGAAGCAACTCAATCATCTGGCAAATGGTAACATTGGTTGGGAAAGAAAGAATACAGCAGTATTAAGACAATATGTTTCTCCGGAATCTTACGCTGCCGTCAGTGCCGAAATAGATAAGATGCCATGTATTGTAGAGACACTGAAGGGATGTGAACCCTTGTTTCCAAGATACAGTACACTAACTTATAGTACAGATAGCTGGGAAGGAAAGAAAAGTACGGATAAAGCAGATAGAATAGACATCACCTGCATAAGAGAAGGGAGGGAGTTTATCAATTTCTACAACCTGAAACTAATAGAAGGTGAAATGCTAAAACCGGATGATGCAGATAAGGCTATCATCAACGAGACTTGTGCAAGAAGACTAGGTTTAGATAATCCGATAGGTAAGAAAATCAATATTCACCAAGGAGTTACAATCGTCGGAATTGTAAAAGACTTCCATATCACAGCACCTACAATTCCGGCAGCACCTACTTTATTCTGCAATAAAGGAGGTCTGGGAGGCTCCGTTTCCGATGCCAACTATGGTGATATCTTGATAAAATATCGGGCAGGAACATGGGATGATCTTAAACAGCGAGTAGATGATGTATATACCAAAATCTCAACTGGCAGTAATGAATATCATTCTCTTCTCAATATAGAAGAGGAATATTCTAAGTTCCTGAAATCCGAAACGTTATTATTGAAGCTGCTTGGCTTTGCCTCAATTATTTGTGTACTCATTGCCGCTTTCGGAATCTTCTCTTTCATTACGCTAAGTTGCGAGCAGCGGCGCAAAGAAATAGCCATCCGCAAAGTAAACGGAGCATCTGTAAAAGAAATACTTACCATGTTTGTAAAAGAGTATTTTATATTACTCGTTGCAGCATCAGTGATAGCATTTCCTATAGGATACGCTTTGATGAAAAAATGGCTGGAAAGCTATATAGAACAAACAGCAATCAGTGTATGGATATATCTGGCCATATTTTGTGGGATAGGTTTACTTATTCTGTTATGTATCGGTTGGCGCGTATGGCAGGCTGCACAGCAAAATCCGGCGGAAGTGATAAAGAGTGAATAGACGGTGCGTATTCGCACTGTTTATGTGCAGTATAGCACACTTATCAAGTATCAATATGATGCATATATATCTAGAATACAAACCATTACAACTTTGGCACAGGATTTGAAAGCTTATTATCAAAATGAATATATTATGTACAAGAATATACTTTTATCACTTAGTCAAAATAATAGCAACTAATATACCATGATATTCCATTATCTCAAAATAGCATTCAGAAACTTGTGTAAGCATAAGACACAAAATATCATTTCCATCATCGGATTGGCAGTAGGTTTGCTCTGCTTCTGTGTCTGCATATATTGCAGTCGCTTTGTAGAAAGCACAGACCATTGTTTTTCTAATCATGATCGCATAGCAGAATTAAATCTCTATGACGGCAAGGCAGACAGATATTTTTCCGGTTCTCCGGTTCCTCTGGCCGAAGAATTGCGCACATGGGCTTTGGGAGAAACGGAAGCCATTTCATCCGTAACCTATCCTCGCGAACGCCCTTATTATGTAGAGTTATCTCCGGAAAAGACGCTACCTTATGAACTTGAAACGATTGAAATAGATACTTGCTACAATAAAATTTTCACTCCGGAAATGGTAGCAGGACATTGGAAAATGGCAAGTCAGTCTCTTAACTCCGTTATCCTGAGCCAATCTATGGCCATTAAAATATTCGGTAATGCAGAAAGTGCTATCGGCAAACATATGACTCTCATGAGAAGGCTCAATACTTCTCCTGAAAGCACCCCGAAAACAGGAGGTATCGTCTACACCATTCAAGCAGTAATGAAAGATATCCCTCTGAACAATAGTTTGGATTTTATGCAAAACATAGATATGCTGACCGTAAACGATAGTGAAGGACTTCTGCAAAGTTCCAAACGGCATAATATGACGGGAGCAAATACCTACGTGCTGTTATCACCACAAACTACATGTACCGATCTAGAAAAGCAATTCTCAAAAAGAGACTATACTTATACTTTGTATGACGAAGCTTACACTGTCACTGCCAGTAGTATGGGAGCCAGATTGAAAAAACAAGGTGCTTCCTATCTGGGATTAGTTACCGGAACTGTAGGTACACTGATATTACTAGTAGGGCTGATCAACTTTTTCCATTTCCTTATCGGTTCTTTCTTCAACCGCACTAAGGAATACAGTATCATGAAAATGATAGGATGCAACTGGAAACAACTCTTCTGTTTACTATTCACACAGTCATTGATTGTCATATCCATATCCTCCATATTGGTATTATCAGGCATAGAATTATTGGGGAATCACATGAATTTCTCTCTGCCGGGTTTTGCAATGACCTTTACCTCTGAAACGCTTTTAATACATGCTCTGCAATATATCGTTCTTCTTATCATACTCTGCATCCTTATATGTTTGTCCGTTTCCATTCGTATTCGTCGCATTACCGTGCAAACAGGTATTTATGGAAACAATAAACGCAGAGGTAACCAATGGGGACGTAACCTTATGCTGGGTATCCAGTTCTTTATTTGCTGGATATTTGTATCCCTGACGGCTGCTTTATATCTGCAAGCAGAGAAAACTACCAATAGTTTGCTTCATACACTAAGTCAAAAAGAAAAGTCGGAGATTCTTAGTATTCCCCTGGACTATCCCTTTATGAAGAATGAGGAAAAGCTGGCATTGATAGAGCGTTTTAAACAACATGCCGGAGTGAAAGAGATTCTGTTATCAGATATCGGTTATATGCAAGGTATGTCGGGCAATGGATTAACGACCGAAAAGGGAAATGAGAACTCCTGGGTTGATATTAGTGTCATGGCTGTACCCGCCAATTTCTTCTCTTTCATGAATATTCCCATAGAACAAGGAAGACTTCCTCAAACGGAAAAAGATATTGTGGTAGATAATGTCTGGCAGCAGATACAGAAGAAAGATGTAATCGGTATGAACTTGTATAGCGGTAATACCGACTACACAATCTGTGGAATATCCGCACCTTTTCAGGCCGATGTATATAACCGAAGTAGTGGATATGCTTTCCTGCCTTATGATCCTTCAGTCTACATAGGCCATTGTTACATAAAGAGTCATCCGGGCCAGCAAAAGGAAGTAGCTCGATGGATTGAGAAAGTCTACCACGAGATGCTTCCCGAAAATATAACTTATCAGGCTAAAACATTCCTGGATGATATCTATGTTTCGCAGGCTCTTGAGTGCAATCTGAAAGACATTATTTTGTTCTTTGCCGTTATCAGCATTATTATCACACTGTTAGGTGTATACTCCAGCATCACGCTCGATACAGAACGACGTCAGAAAGAAGTTGCTATCCGTAAAGTAAATGGGGCAGATGTTCCGCAGATTATCCTGTTGTTTGCCCGTCTTTATATTATCTTGTTATTGTGTAGTGCCATCGTTGCATTCCCGCTTGTATATGTTGTATTGATGTTATGGAAACAAATGTATACGGTATTCTTTGACTGCGGTCTGCTTTTCTGGCTCTGCATATTCTTGATTGTTACTTTTATTACAGGCTTTACAATACTTTTCCGTATCTTGCGGATAGCAAAAACGAATCCGGCGGAGGTGATTAAAAACGAATAAGAACAATGGTATTACATTATTTGAAAGTTGCTCTACGAAATCTGCTGAAGTACAAGACTCACAGTTTCATTTCCGCCCTTTGCCTGGCAGTGGGAATCGTATGCTATACCATTATATGCTTTTTCATGCAGGAATGGGCCAAACTTGAAAACTTACCTGACAGCGAGCGACGGATAAGAATAACAGTCAACCAGAAACAAAGTCCTTTTTTTCGAACCAATGAAATAAAGCGACTGGAAGAGCAATCTATCAGTGGTTTAGAATGCCTGACCATACAATCCTTTAACAATTCAACGGAAATAGAAGTCATTGATAACGAACAACGTAACTTACCTTTTCTGATAGGTTATAGAGGGGTTAACAGTAACTTTTTCTCCTATAACAACAGAAAATTGCTACATGGCAGCCGACTTCCCGAAGCACCTGATGAAGTGGTATTATCCCATAAATTTGCAAGTAAAGCATACGGCACTGCAAATCCCATTGGAACAACCATACGCCTTGCTAACCCACAAAGTATAGCGGAAAATACAATACAGAGCTTTAAAGTCGTGAATGTAGTGGAAGATAACGGACTACAAGACCCCAAAGTCGATTGTTATTTCTCCTATGAAATCATGACTTATGATGCCTTGAGTGTACAAGGTTATCTATCGCCTAAGGCAACTATGGAAATGCTAAACAAAAGTTTACAGTCCATAACGTGGCAACGGAATGAGGACACCGTACACCCTTACGCCGCGTTCAGTATGCGGCAGGACAAAGAACTGACAATGGTGCAGTTTCTGATACTATTCATAGCCTCACTTATCCTGGTTTCAGGGCTGATTAATTTCCTTAAGTTCATCATTCAGATGTTCTATAACCGTCAGCGTGAAGTGGCGCTTCGCAAGTGTATGGGATCCGAAATAAAAGGGCTGTTCCTACTTCTTTTCACTGAAGTATTTTGGATGATGTCCACTGCATTTCTTTTATCTCTGTTTTTAACGGAACTCATGATAAATCTTGCGAAGATATACATTCCAAGCCATGATATGCCCGATTTGCCCTTGTCATCTATCTACGTTGTACAGTTTCAAATATATATTGCACTTCTGATGATCTGTATGCTCGTAATATGGTTTCCCATCCGCCGTTTACGGCAAGTGAGCATAATCAGCCAAATCAACAATAACCGTAGCCGTCATATTTTCCGTTCAATTATGATGTGGTTGCAGTTAGGCATTGCCATTTTCTTTGTGGGCAGTACACTCGGCGTCAATATGGTGTGGCACGAAGCGTTCGGTCAGGCATACAATCCGCTTACATCCGAAGAAGAAGAAAATATCATTTCCCTAAAGGTGAACAGCCAACGTATGTGGCAGCACATAAACCCTATATTATCTGATATTCAAGCATTGCCGGAGTGTATAGAGACACTAACCATGACAGATGATTTGCAAAGTGGAAATCATTTTATGCGCACCTATAAGAAAGCTGACCAATCGGAGGTCATGATTGACATAGCAATGGGAGCTCCGAGTTACTTTAAATTCCTGAAGATCCCATTGCAAGGAAAAGAAGTGAATGGAGATGCAGAAGGTACCGTTTATGTCAGTGAGGCCTTCAGACAGCAACTGGATAAGGACAACGTGCAAGACAGAGTAGAGATTGAGGGCCAGAGTTACCGCATCATCGGTATCTTTAAAGAACTCTATAAAGAAACTCAGGGAAGAGCAACCATCGGTTCGGTATTTTTCCCCAGCAACCATTTCAGGTATTTCTATGTCAAGCTGGCACCGAGTACAAACGCTGCCAAAAGTATCCGGCGCATCACTGATATCTGTCGTAACTACGTACCCACAACCTTGCCTCTTGAAATCCGCTCCCTATCTGATAACAAACAAACGATGATGGGATCAATGTATATGACACAAGTGGCAATGACAATCCTGGCCATTGTAAGTATACTATTGGTTGTACTGAGCATCTATTCGGCAATCTCCATGGACACAGTCAGCCGACAGAAGGAAATAGCCATTCGTAAAATCAACGGAGCTACCCCATGGATCATTGCCGGCATATTCGGTAAAGCTTATCTGGTGATTTTCCTGCTGGCTTTTGCGGTTGCTTATCCTTTGGTACGACTGATGCTGCTATCAATAGGCGAAGGTACAGTGAAATGTATACAAGGTTGGGATTGGGGAATTCTGTTATTCTTCAGTGTGGCCTTCATGATATTCCTCACCACCGCATACAAAATTTACCGGATCATGCATATCAATCCGGCCGAGATAATAAAAAATGAATAAACAATATTACTAATTAAAATTATCACTATTATGATTAAAACAGTAAACCTGCAGAAAATCTTCAAGACAGAAGAAGTGCAAACATGGGCTTTGAACAATGTGAACATCGAAGTGAAAGAAGGAGAGTTCGTCGCAGTCATGGGACCTTCCGGTTGCGGTAAATCTACATTGCTGAATATCCTCGGCTTGCTCGATAATCCTTCGGGCGGGGAATACTACCTCAATGGAAAGGAAGTATCCAAATACACTGAAGCACAACGCACCAGCCTGCGTAAAGGTGTCATTGGTTTCGTATTCCAAAGCTTCAACCTGATTGACGAACTGAACGTATACGAAAACATCGAACTGCCGTTGCTCTATATGGGCATTCCTTCCGCCGAACGCAAACGTCGCGTGGAAACAGCTATGGAACGCATGGCCATTACACACCGAAGCAAACACTTCCCACAGCAACTCTCCGGTGGTCAGCAGCAACGTGTAGCCATTGCCCGTGCCGTAGTAGCCAATCCGAAACTGATCCTTGCCGATGAGCCTACCGGTAATCTGGACTCCAAGAACGGTAAGGAAGTGATGGAACTGCTGAATGAACTGAACAAAGAAGGAACCACCATCATCATGGTAACCCACTCACAGCACGATGCCGGTTTTGCAGGACGTATCATAAATCTGTTCGACGGACAGGTGGTGACAGAGGTGAGTCTGTAACCCAAATTGTACACATTTTTACTTAAGCCCTAAAAGGACGAAATCGGAGATATACTATTTTATTTCGCCCTTTCAGGGCTCAGAGATGGGAATACTTATTACGTAGGGCGATGCCCTACGCTATATGATGTAAGCCTTTCAGGCTTCTGTACTGTAAATGCGAGCCCTTTCAGGTTTCCCGGCACTATATAATGTAAACTCTTCAGGCTTCCTGATAGAGCTAAAACCTATTTATATTATCACTAAAAGAACATGTACATTCTAAAGTTTGTCCTGCGTAGCTGGTGGCGAAATAAATTGTTCGTCACGATTTCTCTTGTCAGTCTGGTTATCGGTATCGCCTGCACCAACCTACTGACAGCCTTCGTCCTATACGAATACAACATCGAGTATAACAACCCCAACCGTGACCGTATCCTCCGGCTGACACAAACACTACCTTTCGCACAACAAGAAATGCAGGGAACATTCGTATATCACGAATCTGTCCCCGAAATCATCTCACAATTCCCTGAGATAGAAGCTTCACTACGCACACAAGCTATCACTCACACAAAAATCCGTGTGGGCGACCAAGAATATTCCGAACTGAACCTGCTATCGGCAGACAGTACATTGCCCAAGTTTATCCCCATCGAAACCCTTGCAGGAAAAATAGAAGAAGTATTGACTCACCCGGGAACCATCGCCATCAGCCAAGCTCTGGCCGAACGTTATTTTGGTACCACCGACTGCCTCGGCAAGCTGCTGGATATCCCTCAATCCGGCGAAAATGCCTACCGTATCGCCGCCGTCTTCCGCCTGCCAGCGCAAAGCATGTTGCAGGCAGACTTGCTCACGCATCTAAAAAGTCCCGAAGGAACCACCTGTTCGATACTTCTCAAAGAAGGAACAGACCTCAACGCCTTTCGCCAACGCTTCGATACAACCGAGCTTCCTACTTTATTAGGCAAAGGGTATTATCGTACCCAGACTTTACAAGAATCCTATTTTACCACTACCACACAAGATAGCAACCAGTGTATCGAGCATCGGCAAAAGGCCCTGTTAAGCGTCGGACTGCTATCTGCTTTATTAATCTTGTTCATCGGTTGCTTCAACTATATCAACCTCAGTTTTTCACGCTTATTGAAGCAAATACGCACCTTGCACATTGAAAGCCTTTTAGGTGCAAGCCACCGTCAAATCCGTTGGCAACTCTTTGCCGATACTTTCCTGATGGTGATTACAGCGTTCTTGTTATCCATTCTGTTGATGAGCGACCTGTTAGCAGTATTCAATGCAACAATATCCGCGCATCTGTCGTTCTCCTATCTTTTCTCCGTTCAGGTATTCCCTGTTATCCTGCTGTTTGTCATCATTCTATCCGTTGTTCCGGCAGAATACATGAGCCGGAAGATACAAACCTTGTCCGAAAGCCGTTACCGCAGCTTCTTTACAGGTCGTAAGAAACAGCGTATTGTAGCAGCGCTGGTCACCTTACAATTCATGATTTCTATCGGACTGCTAAGTGCTTTTATGATAATCCGTAGCCAAATGGACCTGATAGAGCAGGAGGGAAGCCGCTACAAAGGAATCGTTGAGTTTGGAATCGGCGACTCCCGGCAATCCCCTTTATCTACTTGGATAGAAGACATTAAATCCATCCCCGGAGTGAAGTCTGTTGTATCTTCCCAATCAGGCCTTTATACCATGAGTATGGCCGTTCCCCGCCAAAATGGTGAGAAGAATGACCTTCTGATGCTTGAACTTTATGAAAACTGCTCGGACTTCCTGGATATATACGATTTCGACTTGCTGGATGCCAAACAAACATTCCATTTATTACTCCGTACCTCTGTGCCGGTCATCATCAACGAGTCCTTCATTCGCTATCTTGTGCCCGAAGGAGAAGATCCGGTGGGACAACCGATCTCCAAATACGTGCCCGAAAAGAGTGAGAAAGGTACTATTATCGGTGTCATGAAAGATTTCAAGAAATATTCGCTCACAAACAATGTGTTTCCATTGAGAATGATTCTGCACGAAATGCCCCAAGATAACTATACCACATTGACCTTACAGTTTGACGAACAAGATCGCACAGCAGTTATCAATCATCTTCGCGGATTATGGGAGAAGAAATACCCCGGTACTCCATTCAATTATGAAGCCCCTTATCAGGTACTGATCTCCAATAATCAGGAAGTCACCGACTTTTCCCGCATCCTGCTGATGTATGCATCAATCAGTTTGTTCCTCACACTGTTCGGATTGTTCGGCATCACCCATTATGCTATCCAGCAACGTATACGCGAAATAGGAATTCGGAAGATTCACGGTGCATCATTCGGGCAAATATTATGGCTTGTCAACCGCCCGTTCCTGTACTACATAGGTATAGCGTTTATACTCATTGTACCCCTTGTCTGCTATCTGATGAATTATTGGCTGCAACAATTTGCTTACCATGTACACATTGGTATCCTTCATTTCCTGCTTCCTTTGTTCTTCACTGTTTGCATCACCCTGCTCACAGTATGCCTGAACAGTTATCGGGCAGCAAGAAATAATCCGGTAGATAGTATCAAACACGAATAACCGTATCCCGGTTAATCTCCAGAACCAGAGACTGAAAATCAATCATCGCATTAAATAAAGCGATATGTGAATAAGAGGAAATCTCATCTGACGGAATATCACATTCCGTCAGTACCCCCTGTTCCAACAGCAATGCACGTTTTGTGCCTTTCAATAAGGGAGTCCTCGGTGTATACCAGACTCCCTCTTTTTCTAACGCCACATTAGCAATGGAAGTATCCGTCAAAAGATTGTTTCTGACAATCAATACATCATCCTGATTGCCGCGCAGGGCACGCAATGCTTCCAGTTCCTTCCGTTCCGTACTCTTGTAGCGATAATCAATCGTATCCGAACCGACCAACCGGAGCGAACGTACAGTCCTCATTGTATAAGTGGAAAATGCCACTTCACATACTTCTCTGCCATAAACTACCCGGCATTTATAAAAACCGCTTTCAGGACAATCCCCTGTGTAATCCAGAATATCCAGTTGATTCGCCATTCCGAAAACCGCCTGTCTCGTCTCATTCATCCTACGGTTGTGATGGGCAAGGTTCTGCAACTTACCGTCACGTACTTGTATCGTTTCAATAAATCGGCACATATATTTTCTGTTTCATTTCTTCATATTCATTGCGGGCATCACTCTTGAAAGTAATGCCACCACCGCTTTTAAAATACATTCCGTCCGCCTCTTGCTCCACAAAACGTATCATCACGGCACTATCCATATTGTCTCCATCGAAATATCCGGTTATTCCCGTATAGAATCCCCGTTCATATCTTTCAGCTTCACGAATAATCTGCATCGTCTTCTTTTTGGGTGCACCGGTAATAGAACCGGCAGGCAACATACTGAAAAGAATATCACCTAACTGCCGTTTGTAATCTTCTGGAAGTTCACCGCATATCTCCGAACTGGTCTGCAATATCGGTCCCCGATTTGTCTGCAACACATCTATATAGCGATAACGCTCCACCCGGACATGAGACGCCACAATACTCAGATCATTCCTGATCAGATCCACAATCGTAGCATGTTCCGCCGCTTCTTTCCCGTCGTTCATCAAGGTTTGTACGGCATCGGGCAGGGTAGCGTCTATCGTACCTTTCATGGGATAAGAGCTGATAGTCCCTTTCTTTATCCGAACAAAAATCTCCGGAGAGAAAACAACAAAACGATTCTTTACCCATACTTTATATAAAGCACGGGAGCTACAATATATATCCTTTAAAGTCAGATTGGTTTGTACCGGAGTCCGGCAAGTTAAATTCGTAAGAAAGCTGTTTCCGGCAAGAATATTCTTTTTCACATGTCCGAAAGCACGACTGTATTCCTGAAAAGAAACAGGCTGTGAGATCCATTCTATCTGTTCCGGCAAACTCTCCGGAAACAATTCATCCGTTAAACCGGCAACTGTTTCATTCGTAAATCCATTCAGGTTATATATCAACTCCCCCGGTAAGACCTTTGCCGTCTCTTCCACATAAACCTGTTCCTGCGAATAATCAATCAGAAAGACAAACGACTTTGAACAGCCTGCCAGCATATTCATGCGTGCGATTGCTTCCTGCTTACTATATAGTTTCATACATCTATTTTCGTTTAGCAGGAAGCAAAGGTAATAAAAAAACTATTTCCGTGCCGCCACTGCCAGCAATACTCCCAGCACAATGCCCAACAATGCCGCAAACAATACGCGCATATCCGGCGGAAGCATGAAAGTAATGGTGTGTGCAGGATACCAGAAGAACGGGATTGTCTTCTTAAAAACGAAGTTCCATTGAACGTCCCAGTTCAGTCCGGTGATGATTTTCGTCATCGGAATAGGAGTGATAAGACTCTTAATAGAACCGCCGCACATCAGGATATGCGTATCTGTTATTTTATGGAAAGTCATGAATACCGGAGCAAAGATCGTGTTCATCGTTACCGATATGGCCAGCGCCACCAGCACCTTATCGAGAGACATCGCTTCACTTGTAAACGTTGCGGCAGCATTTGCCATTCCCATATACTCCATGAACTGCGGCACACCTTTTGAAAAGATAATCATAGCGGCATTGATACCCATACCGAGTATGCCCCATACCACCATGCGCGGAATAATACCGAAGCCCTTCCGGTTGTACACTCCCGCACTGATTCGTAATCCCAGCACTTCGCCCAACGAAGACAGAATGGCAAACTTTAGAAAGCTCATCACCATGCCGTGTGCAGCATTGAACGACTTATACCAGTCATAAACCGCGTCACTCAAAAAGAAGGGTAGAAAGACTACCACCACCAGAATAATAAATAGGAAATCTTGCTTTTTCATTGAAAAGACGTGTTTTTCATTAATAATGCGGCAAACATACTAAAAAACTTTCAATATCAAAGCAAGATGATAAGAAAAACTGCAAAACCGTAACAAAAGACACACCGTCGTTCTATTCTTATTAGCAGAATCACAGTTTCAGCATCTTCTTCTCCCTTTCCAGATCATCACTATTCAGGTGAGGGGAGGGCACCGTACACGTTTTTATATAATCCCCGCCCCGGCATGTATATTCAAAATAGACCTTTTGCTCCGGTGTCAGTTCTTCCTCGGTCAGCAGTCCGCCTTTCAGTTCTATAAAATCATCCATGCTGGTGCTATCGGAATATTTCACGAAAACAATCCGCCGGGCTATTGGATTCCGGTTATAGTCCAGACTCAGGTAAAGCCCTTTCAGCATAGACGGATAGTCGTACATGGGCAGTTGCAGATAGATGGTGAATAATGCAAGCTGCGGAGCCTCCCTTTCGTTGAAGATGATATATGCATTCTGATGATTATTTAACAACCCGATCCCCCGGTGCGTTGTGTTGTAAGCGCTCATATGAGTCACCTGTACATAGTCATTGTTTTCGGAGGCACTAATCAGATACGGTTCCATCTTCAGGCAATCACTCGAAGACGAAAGACTATAACTTATATATATACCACTATAATTATACACTTCCTGTGCCGAATGATTCATCTCTTCGGTCAACATTCTGACGAATGGAATTTCCTTCTGGTTACCGGTTGTCACGGGTTCCAGTTCCAGCAACTGCTCTTTCATTTCAGTAAGGTTGCCGAGCAAACGTTTCTTCGAAACATTATTCACCTGAGACAGGGCATAGTCCAATGCTTCTTCTTCCATCATTCCTTTCTTTACCGATCTTGCAAAGGTGGGCAGCACACTTGAATAGAGAGAAGACAGCACACTGGCGGGCATATTCGTTTTGTCAGCTATATCTTTCATTTTCACCCCTTTATTACGCAGATCTTCTATCCGCTTATATATCTCTAATAGTTCCTCCATATTTTGTAAGTGTTTTTGGTTTTTAATTTGCAAAGAACAGCCTCTTGTGTTATATTCCGATTGCATAAATGTTACATTAATGTTACTTTATTTTCTATCCGATAATTAAATGTATTAATAATAAATATTCATTTTTTCTGTAACATCATCCTTCTACTTTTGCCCTCGAAATCAAAAGAGAATAAAATGAAAACAATTACCGACATTAAAACGGAACTACTTTCAAACAAGAAAATATCCGATCTTGTATTCATACTTTGGGCAGGAGGTGCAGCGCTTCTTTCGTACTCCTTAGTATATGCGCTTCGCAAACCTTTCACCGCTGCCTCCTTCGACGGACTGGATGCCTTCGGATTGGATTATAAAGTATTGGTTACCATCGTCCAGATTCTGGGCTACCTCATCGCCAAGTTTGTCGGTATCAAGTTGATTTCCGAATTAAAGAAGGAGCACCGCATGAAGTTCATTCTGGCTTCTATTCTGGTAGCGGAACTCTCCCTGGTTCTCTTCGGACTCTTGCCCGCTCCTTATAATATCTTCGCCATGTTCTTCAACGGTTTGTCACTGGGCTGCATGTGGGGCGTGATATTCAGCTTCATCGAAGGCAGACGCACCACCGATATTCTTGCCAGCCTTTTGGGTATCAGTATTGTCATCAGCTCCGGCGTGGCAAAATCCATCGGGCTGTTCGTTATGAACACCCTGCATGTAGGAGAGTTCTGGATGCCCGCTCTCATCGGCGCCTTTGCCCTGCCATTACTTGCCTTGCTGGGTTACACCCTGAATCGCCTGCCGCAACCCACCCAACAGGACATTGCCGAAAAGAGCCAGCGTGTCACTCTCAACGGAAAACAACGCAAAGAACTGTTCCGCAACTTCATGCCTGTATTGATCCTCCTGTTCGTAGCCAACCTGCTGTTGGTTATCCTCCGGGATATTAAAGAAGATTTCCTGGTGAAGATTATCGACATGAGCGGACATTCTTCCTGGCTGTTTGCACAGATCGACAGTGTTGTTACTCTTATCATCCTGGCACTTTTCGGAATGATGGTCTTTGTAAAGAGCAATATCAAAGTATTGGTCATCCTCCTGAGCATGGTGGTTACCGGAACGGCTACCATGAGTTTCGTATCACTCAATTACGATACGCTTCAACTCAGCACCGTGACTTGGTTGTTCATCCAGAGTCTGAGCCTTTACATTGCCTACCTCTGTTTTCAAAGCATATTTTTCGACCGCTTCATAGCATGTTTCAAGATAAAAGGCAATGTAGGATTCTTTATTGTGACTATTGATTTCATCGGATATACCGGTACTGTACTCGTCCTGATGTTCAAGGAATTCTTTAATACGGATATCAATTGGCTCGATTTTTACAACCAGATGTCCGGTTATGTAGGAATAATCTGTACCGTAGCATTCAGTTGTTCTATTGTCTACCTGGTGCAGAGACATAAGAAAGAAGAACTCCTGCGCACCGGACGTGCGGTAGAAGAGAAACCGGAAATGCTGCAATCTGCATTTTCTGTGATGCCCAGCTAAAAAAACAAGGAAAATGGAACACCTTGTTGTAATAAATGATAATTTAGCAGGTTGTATTCAGTTTCCCGGGTGCGTAATCCGCACTTAAAAATCTAAACAGGTAAATAACAACTCATTATAAAATAACAAGTAAACATGAAAAGAATAGAATGTATCATTATGGACTGGGCAGGCTCTGCAGTCGATTACGGATGTTTCGCTCCGGTAGCCGCCTTCTTGAAAGCCTTCAATGAAATAGGTATCAACATCACGATGGAACAAGCCCGCCGCCCTATGGGAATGGCCAAGATAGACCACATCCGCGAACTGTTCAAGATGGACGGAGTAGGCGAGGAGTTTGAGAAACTCTATCATCGTCCCTGGAACGAACAGGACGTAACAGATATGAACGCCAAATTCGAGGAATACCTTTTTGCTTCCTTGGCAAACTACACCGACCCCATTCCCGGAGTCATTGATACCCTGAATGAACTGAGAAAACAAGGCATCAAAATAGGTTCCACCACCGGCTACACCCAAGCCATGATGGACGTAGTGCTCCCCAATGCAGCCCGCAAAGGTTACACCACCGACAAGTGTGTCACTCCCAACGGTCTGCCTGCCGGACGTCCTCTTCCTTATATGATTTACCAAAACATGATCGATCTTGCCATCCCTTCAACAGACTGTGTTCTGAAGTACGGTGACACCATTGCCGACATCAAAGAGGGTATCAATGCCAAAGTCTGGACCGTCGGCGTCATACTCGGCAGTAACGAACTGGGACTAACCCAGAAGGAAGTAGAACAAATGTCTCCCGCAACGCTCACTGCCCGGAAAGCAGAAGTCAGACAGCGCATGCTTCTGGCAGGCGCCCACTATGTGGTGGACAGCATCGAAGAACTTCCCCAAATCATAGAACTTATCAATCATAAACTGAATACGAATCACTAATCCTTTTAAATATCAAACCAATATGAAACCCTATTTATTATTAACCCCCGGCCCATTAACCACGTCAGAAACCGTAAAAGAAGCCATGATGACCGATTGGTGCACATGGGACGCCGACTATAACGTACACATTGTAGAAGAAATCCGCAAATCCCTCGTTGCCCTTGCCACCACAGCCACCGATGAATACACTTCCGTACTCTTGCAGGGAAGCGGTACTTATTGCGTGGAAGCTGTTATCGGCAGTGTCATCACTCCCAAGCACAAACTACTTATCCTCAGCAATGGCGCTTATGGTGACCGTATGGGCCACATTGCCGAATATCACGGCATCAACTACGATATGCTTGCTTTCGAAGAAACCGAACAGGTTTCCGTTGACTATGTAGACGATTACCTGTCCAACAATTCAGATATCACCCACGTAGCCGTAGTACATTGCGAAACCACTACCGGTATCCTGAACCCTCTCAAAGAGATTGCCCACATTGTGAAGCTCCATAACAAAAAGCTGATTGTAGACGCTATGAGCAGCTTCGGTGGTGTGCCTTTGGATATGTATGAATTAGGTATCGACTTCATGATCAGCAGTGCCAACAAATGCATTCAGGGTGTTCCCGGCTTCGGTTTTATCATAGCCCGCAAATCCGAACTGTTACACTGCAAAGGCGTTTCCCGTTCACTCTCACTCGATATTTACGACCAATGGGAGACGATGGAAAAAGGACATGGCAAATGGAGGTTTACTTCACCCACCCATGTTGTAAGAGCCTTCAAGCAGGCACTTGCCGAACTGGAAGAAGAGGGGGGAGTAGCCGCCCGCCACAAGAGATATTGCGAAAACCACCGCATATTGGTAGAAGGAATGCGCGCACTCGGCTTCAAAACCTTGCTGCCGGACGAATTCCAGTCGCCCATCATCACCTCTTTCCTTTACCCGAAAGCTGGTTTCGACTTCAACTCTTTCTACACCCAACTGAAAGAAAAAGGTTTCGTCATCTATCCGGGCAAGATATCCCAGGCAGATACTTTCCGCATCGGCAACATCGGAGATGTACATCCTGAAGATTTCGCATGTCTGATAGAAGTAGTCCAACAAACTTCTTACTAATGAATTACCTTTCTAAATCCTCCCTGTGCCTGCTGGCGGTCGTCACTTCTCTGACCGCCACAGCACAGGAAACTCTCTCCGACAAATTACAGTACAAAGTAACCGGCCGCATGCTTATGGATGGCGGTGTTTATCTCAGGAATGACAATCATTTCGGTAACGGTATGGAATTCAATGATCTGCGCGTAGGCATGAAGGCCACTTACCAGCGCTGGGACATGAAAGTGGAAATAGGTTATGTAGGCAGCAAGGTTTCTATCAAAGATGCTTTCGCCACTTACACTTCCGGTAAGCATATCATCCAGGTAGGGCAATTCTACGAACCTTTCACCATGGATATGCTTTGCAGCACTTTCGACCTACGTTTCCATCAGTCACCCGGCTCTGTGCTTGCCATGACCAACAGTCGGCGTCTGGGAGTTGCCTACACTTACAATGCCACGCATTATTATGCTTGCGGAGGATTGTTTACCGACAACGATATCAGTAACTTAAAGAATACCTCGCAAGGTTATGCCGTAGACGGACGTTTTGTTTACCGACCTGTAAATGAAACTGGAAAGCTACTGCATCTCGGCATTGCCGCTATCCATCGCACTCCCGATGGTGCTTTGCCGGATGATGATAACAGGAATACCTTTGTCTATAAATCTGCCGGAGTGAGTACTATCGACAATCGTAACCTGATTTATGCGGAAGTGGATAATGCCCGCCATCAAGTGAAGTTGGGTACTGAACTATTGATCTATTACGGAAAATTCTTCCTTCAAAGCGAATATATCCGTACTCAAGTGAAACGCAGGAATGGCCTTGCCGACTATACCGGACAGGGTGGATACGCGCAATGTTCGTGGCTCCTGATAGGAGATACTTATGACTATGATGCAGCTCTGGCATGTCCTGCCCGCCCTATAGGTCGTGCGCTCGAACTCTGCGGACGTTTATGACCGGACTGCGGAAGTATTAGGCGGAGCACAAAAGGATTTTTCTCTAGGATTGAATTACTACATAAACAAGCATATAGGGATTAAAGTAAACTACAGCTATGTAATCCCCGGAAAACACATTCGGGAGATAAGCGACAAGAATTTTAGTGTATTGCAGGCAAGATTCCAGTTTATACTATAATATTTCTTTTCTTAAAGATTATATCATGCAACCCATAATTATATTGAAAATGAAAGGTTATGGAAAATAATGTGTACCTTTACATTGATTTAATAAAGAAAGGAGAATTAGATATGGCACGACCTATAAAAGAAACGCCCATCCTTTACGGAGAAGATGCACGCCGTTTTGAAGAGCGGATGAAACATCCGCGTAAAGAGACGAAGGAGCAACGAGAACAAAGACTGAAAGATTATGAGTACTTTATAAAGACTCTAAAAAAGTAAACAATGGAAGAAGCAGAATGTATTCAACCACAATATAATATACGTCGGCTGGAAAAACAAGAAATAGTAAAATCGTTCGACTGCGGAGACGCAGATCTGAACAATTTTATTTTAAATGAGTCTTTACTTTATCGCAAAGAACTTTTAGCTGTAAGCTATGCTGTAGAAGATAACAGCAAATCGGTTATAGCATACTTCAGTTTAGCAAATGACCGGGTTTCATTATCAGACTTCGAAGATAAAACAGCATTCAACCGTTTTCGTCGTCACCGTTTTGTAAATGAGAAACGCCTAAAAAGTTATCCAGCCGTCAAGATATGTAGATTTGGAGTAGATCTTATGGTAAAGAAACATATAGGTACAAGAGTTCTTAATTTTATTAAGAGCTATTTTATCGAAGACAATAAAACCGGCTGCCGCTTTATCACTGTCGATGCATACTCCTCTGCAATCCCTTTTGATTTAAAAAATGGATTTGAGCCTCTGACCTCAGACGATGAGAATGACGCCACCCGTTTACTCTATTTTGATCTAAATGATATTGTAGATTAAGGGATCAGTACTTTTATTATTTGGAAGAATTTCTTATACCCTTTCAAGATTGAACTGAAGCCTGAAAGTTTGAAATTATATAGTTTCTTAAAGATTATATCATTTAACTCATAACCATGTTGAAAATAAAAGGTTATGGAAAATAATGCCTATCTTTGCAATGAACAAAGAATTAAGAAAGGAGATTTATATAATGACAACAATGGAATTAAGAAGCTCATTATTACAGGAGATCGCCAGTATTATCGAAAGTGATGAACTGACGCGTAAGACATTGGAATACGTGAGAAAGCTCAAAACAAAAGCAGCTTCCCATCAATCAACGCCTCCTTGTCAATATACCACAAAAGAATTGGAAGAACGTCTTACAGCCTCCATGAAGAGTTATCATCAAGGCAAATATTGCACAAGTGAGGAGTTGCGTAAACGTCATCCGCAATGCGAATAGTATGGACTGAACAAGCTCAAGAAGACATGGATAAAATCTATGCTTTTTGGCAATTACAGAATGCACAGTATGCTGTAAAGTTATATAATTCTTTCATAGATGAAGCAGAAAGATTGCTCTCATTCCCACAAATAGGACATTTAGAGAATCTTTTACAACACCGCAATGAAAATTTTCGTTCGTTAGTAATTGACGAACATAATAAACTTGTCTATACAATAGAAGGAGAAGATATTGTAATACATACAGTATGGGATTGTCGTCAAAATCCTAAGAAATTAATTAAGAAAGTCTGAGCAAAGAATCTTATTGCATTATCATTTCTCACCCCCTTTGCGAACAATCATACTTTTTTTATATTGTAGTTGAATACTAAATATAATAGAAGTATGAAACAGAAAAGTTTAACCGGCTTCATGAATGAAGTCATTGAAGATTTGTGCCAACAGGAACGCTTTGCCACGGCACACATTTACACGTATGCCCTTCGGGCTTTTACCGAGTTTGTAGGTGGTGGCGAAATCTTCTTCGGTGGTCTCAACAAATCCTCCCTCCGTCGCTTCCAACGCCATCTGGAAGACATGCAACGGAGCTACAACACCATCTCCACGTACATACGTGCGTTGCGGGCAGTGTATAACCGTGCGGTAGACCGCGAACTGATTTCTGGAGAGTTCCGCCTCTTTTCCGGACTGAAAACCGGAGTAACCTCCGAACGGAAACTGGCAGTAACAGCCTTCCAGATGAACCGCTTGCTGAATCCTCCAGCCACCTGCACCGAGTTGCCTAAGGAGGTCTGCCAGGCACAAGACAGCCTGAAACTGATGCTTTTGCTACAAGGTATGCCCTACGCTGACCTGGCACACCTGCACAAGAAGGATATCCAAGGCGATCTCCTTACCTGCCGACGCCGTAAGACAGGTACTGAACTATGCGTGAAAGTAGTCCCGGAAGCCATGCGATTAATCAACCTCTACCGCAATCAAGATCCATCTTCACCCTATCTGCTCAATTTCCTGAGCGGCACTCTGAAAGGTGAAGCGGCTTTCAATGAATATGGCAGGAAACTACGGAACCTGAATTTCCAATTGACACGATTGTCTGAACTTCGTGGAGTGGGTGATATCAAAGTAAGCTCCTATACCGCCCGCCATACGTGGGCAACACTTGCCAAATACTGCCATGTACCGGAGGAAATGATTTCGGAAGGATTGGGGCATTCCTCGTTGGAAGTTACCCGCACCTATCTGAAAAGCTTTGACGGGGACGAGTTGGCAAAAGCGAATCGAATGATAATTAATTACATTTACTCTGGAAAGAAAAAACTATGGAGTAGGGCGTAAAACTGCTGTTACTCCGTAAGTAACAGTATGTAAGGCACATTACTCCGTAAGTAACGGAACTGTTAGTACGCGACAAAGATAGAGTAATTTTCGTAAAAACAAATTATAAACCTTAAAAAAACGACAACATTTTAACTTTATACATGGCCTCAGTAGAGAAATATACCGGCAAATAAACATATTACGGTCATACAGACTATGAGAAAGCACACGATTCTCCTTCCCACGTTATACCCTTCAACATGGATATATAATATCTTACGCCTTATTTCCGCATAAAATTCAATTCAAAGACCTGTCATGCTTCCATAACGCCTTACAGTATTCGCATTTGTGGGTTTCCGTTACTTACGGAGTAACGGCAAACTAGCAAACCAATTAAAATGAAATGCATTATGCTTACACCACTGACCCAGACCGCTATCTTCATACTCCATGATATAGCTAATGGAGGCACTCCAGAGAATATACCCATGTATAAGCTCTTCATTAATACAGTGTCCGAGCTACTTCGAAAACTTGAAATTGCCGGCTTAATCCGCTGCACGGATACCGAGAACCGGGAACTTCTTTCTTCCTACAAACTGATACGTCCCTGCCATCAGATTTCCTTACTGGAACTTCTCGAAGCTACCGGGGAGCACCTTAATTGCAATCACCCCACTCAGGAAGCACTCTATGCAAGCTATCGAAATGCCGCCAACAAATTGGGAGTAATCAATCACATGACCCGTGTTTACCTGTCCGAGATCAAGTTGAACGACCTGTTTTGAAACCATCCGAGACATGAAGAAAAGAATAATCATCATAATAAGTAGCATTTATCTGCTCCTGCTACCGTCCACAGCCTTTGCGAATGGAATTACAGAAGCGGACACACTACTCTGTACCCGCGACAGCTCCTGCCGTGAATCTCTGTTGCTGTATTTTCGCTTCAACCAGTTAGTGATTGACAACGATTATATGGAGAATTATAAGACACTCGGTGCTTTCCACGCCCTGCTGTCCAACGGTATAGCCGTTTCACTGATCGATACCATTTTCATCACGGCCTACGCTTCCCCCGAAGGGGACAAAACATACAATATCCGTCTGGCAGAGCGTCGTGCAGAAGTGGTGAAGAATTACTTATCAGAGAAGTACCCCATTCTGGAACGCCCGCGTATCTGCACCGATCCACGGGGAGAGAACTGGACCGGACTACGCCGGATGATCGAAGATGATAATTCCGTTCCCGACCGTGAAGAAGTATTGATGATTCTGGATCACGTGAAAGACCTTAACCGCTGCAAAGACTTGCTGAAACGGTTGAATTGCGGATATGCCTATAAGTATATTCAGGAACATATCTTGCCCGGACTGCGGAATGCCACCGTTTGTACCGTACAAATGAAGACGTTGCACGCTTCTACCCTCAATCTCCAGATATCCGACAAGCAGAAGCCTGTAATAGAAGAGGAGAGTGGCACCTTCGGAAACCCCGGAAGAATAGATGTGTACAAACCCGAAATGACGAAATACTCCGTTTTTCATTCTTTCCGTCGCCCCATTCTTGCTCTGAAAACAAATCTTCTGTTCGACCTTGCCATATCCCCGAACATTGAGCTGGAACTGCCTTTGGGAAGACGTGAGCGTTGGTCGCTGAATGTAGAATGGATATTTCCCTGGTGGCTCATCGATCATGACAAATACTGCCTCCAGCTTCTTTCCGGCGGACTGGAAGCCCGATACTGGCTGGGCAAACGCATGAACCGCCGTGTACTCACCGGACATTTCTTCGGTTTCTATGCAGGTGGTGGCAAATACGACCTGCAATGGGAAGAAAAAGGATACCAAGGCGAATTCTATATCGCCTCCGGCATCAGCTACGGTTATGCCCTTCCCATCGCCCGCAATCTGAACCTTGAGTTCTGCATCGGCATTGGCCTGCTGCAAACCAACTATAAACATTATCGCACCATCAACGATTACCGTACACTGCTCTGGCAGAACAATGGGAACTACACCTGGTTTGGACCGACAAAGGCTAAAATATCCTTTGTATGGGTACTGGGCCGAAAAGTGAAAGGAGGAGAGAGATGAATTTCAAATTAATAACATTCCTTCTCCTGCTGCTGGTGCTTTGCAGTTGTGAACGCCGTGACATCACCTATTATATGGAGTCTGAAATTTCCGTGACTGCCGATTGGAGCCGCGCAGGTCTGGAAGAAGAAAAAGAAGATGGTGCCACGCTGGTCATCTTCCCGCAAGATGGCAGCCAGCCCCGTGTATTGCTGACAGGCGAACGTGAATATACCACTGTGCGCCTGCCCCTTGGCACTTACGACGTTGTTCTTTTCAATCGTTCTTTCACCGATTTCAATAACCTCCTGTTCCGTGGACAAGATGCCGTGGAAGCTCTTGAAGCATACGCCAGAGAAGTGGTGACCCGTGCATCGACACGTGTCATTGTCTCTTCGCCCGACAAGCTGGCCGCCGCCACCATACGCCATTTTGAAGTGACGGATGATATGCTGGGCAATTACGCTCCTGCTGCATCACGCGCCGCATGTCCCGCAGGTGCTTGCAAAATGCACTTTACGCCCGTGCCGCTCACCCGCCGCATACAGGTGACATTGAACGTGAAAGGTCTGCAAAATGTGCGTGAAGTACGTTGCACATTGTATGGTGTACCTCTTTCGGTCTTCCTGCACGACGGCCATGCGGGTGAAGAACTGGGCGGACAGGAATTCACTGTAGGAAGCCCCGCCTTCGATCAGGGTTCTTTCACGGACGGTACGATGAAAGGTACACTCGACGTATTCGGTTTCGACCGTTCACTTTCACATTCCATCCTGCTGAGGGCATTGTTGGTGGATGGTAAGACAGTGATAGAGCAAACATTAACGGATATAACCGTAGAAGAACAAACAGATGAGATTGGAAATATTACGCTACACATAGAAGCCTCCGTCCCTAAAACCTTCCCGGATGTAAAGCCCGAAGGCGGTTCCGATTCCGGATTCGATGTGGGTGTGGATGACTGGGAAGATGACCAACAGGTAGATATACCGGTATAGAAACTCTTTTTTATTAATTAAATATGTATCAAGTTATGAAAACGAAAAGTTTATTTTTTGTAGCGGCAACCGCCCTTATGGTGGCAGGATGCTCGCAAAATGAGGTTATGGAAACCAATCCGGATGCGAACCGCGCCATTGGTTTCGGAGTGTACACAGGTACACAGACGAAAGGTTTGGTTACGGACAACTCGCTGACTGACGGAATTACAGCCAACGGGTTGAAAGTGGACGGTAAGGGTTTCGGTATTCTTGCCTATCAGACCACTGGAAACTATTCAACCGGTGGAGCCAAAGGTACATTTATGGATAATGTACATACTACATGGAATGCTACAGGCAGTAGTGGCAGTGGTGGTTGGGAATATTCTCCACTGAAATTCTGGCCGGGAAATAGTACGGATAAACTCTCTTTCTTCGCTTATGCCCCGTATAGTACAGGAGGTGCAAATAGCATCACCCTGACGAATGCTACGGGTACCACAGACCCGTCTTTGGCATTTGAATTACAAACTGACCAGAAAGACATGGTAGACTTAGTGGTATCTACAGCCAAGAAAGATCAACAACAAACAACTGCCAGCGGTAAAGTCACTTTCGACTTTAAACACGTACTCACCCGTGTCACCATGAAAGCTAAGACGGACAAGAGCATATCTTCCAATACTGAAACCAAGGTGTACATTACCGGTATCAGCCTGAAGCATACGACGAAGCTTGCCAAGAAAGCAGCTTTCGATATGAATAATGCTACCTGGACACTGCCAACATTACCGGCTGAAACAAGTGATTATCTGTCAAGTCCTTATGCCCTTGCCGCAACTTCATCCAACGGTGTGCTCAAACTGGAAAATCCCGCCTGGAAAGGTTATACCACACCCGCCGTTTCAATCAATGAAACAGCAGCCAGCCTGTTCACGGCTGATCAATACCTGTTCTTCATTCCTATAGCCGGAACAACCGGTACTACAAATGCTGATGAAGTGAAAGCCTCTATTACGTATGATATTGCCACTATTCCTTCTTCAGGGGCTTCCACTGCCGCAGTTTCTTCTTTCACTAAAGAAGTAGACCTGGGAACTGGAATCCTTGCACAGGGAAAAGCATACGCTTTCACCTTCACCATCGGCTTGAACTCAATTGAAGTAGACGTAACGGATAGTTTTAATTGGGATACCACCGGTGGAGATAAAGATGTTGCAGTAGACTAAACCGGACATTTTTTATCTCAATACCACCCTAACCAAGCCCGGACAAGGTTGAATGTCCTTCTCCGGGCACACATACAGATTAAGAAAGTAAATCGAAAGATATGAAAGGAATAAAACTCTCAACTTTTGCCGCCCGCTGTGCATTGCTCACTACCTGTTACGCATTGCTTACCGCCTGTTCGCAAACTGATGAAACGGAATTGTCTGCTGTTCCCATCGGCTTTGTACCTACCGTAGAGACACAGACGCGCGGAACAGATTTTACCAAGGATAACCTTACGTCTTTAGGCGTACTGGCTTATCTCACACAGGGAAGCAACTTCAACGTTTCGTCTTCCACTCCAAACTTCATGTACAATCAGGAAGTGACGAAAGCAGGCGGAACCGCCACGTGGGAATATACTCCCACGAAATTTTGGCCGACCAACAGTAACGATAAGATTACTTTCTTTGCCTATGCACCACATAATCCTACAGGACTGACAGTACCGGATATTACGGCAATAGGTTATCCTTCATTCACATACGAAGTACCATCCACAGAAGCTGCCCAAACGGATCTGCTATTGGCAAAACCGGCACCTAATAAGACTGCAAATGACGGCAAAGTGAATTTTTCATTCAAACATGCCCTGACACGGATTGTCCTCAATGTGGAAGCAGGAGGCGGTTTTACAGGAATAACGATTAATTCTCTTTCCATCAAAACAAAGAAAAGCGGCACAGTAGCGTTTAGCTCCATTACTTCTCCAACAGACTGGATGCAATGGAACAACATAGCCTCCGGAACAGGAAATGATATATCCTGCACTGCCACTCTGCCTTCATCTTCCAGCACAGTGACTGCCGGAAATACGGGAAAGATAGCGACCTTTTTCTTACTGCCTATAGCTGCTACAGGAAATACGTCTGAAAATGCTACGCTTACATTCTCTTATACAATGAATGGAACCGTACAGGAGACAAAGACTGTAACTGACTTGCCTCTGACTTCCATGGCCGATTGGCTACCTGCCACTTCAATCACTTATAATCTGAAAATAACAAGAACTGCGGCAACGGTAGAGGTAAGTAGTATTGACGTCTGGGGCTATGGAAGTTCTCAAGACCTGGATGCCACAATAGATAATGTATCGGCAAAAGAAGGATACCGTGCCGAAGACCTTAAAATGGGAGATTACTATTACAGTGACGGTACAACCTCTGATGGTGGATATCGTATAATGGAAAACGGTACTACTTTCCAATATGAAGTGGCTCCGGACGCAGCCAAGACATGCATTGGCGTTGTTTTTGCCATCGGTCACTCTCAGTATGACGGATCGGATTATTCTACGACCGGTATCGGTCAACAAAAGTGCAAGGCTTATGTGATAGCTTTAGAGGATGCCGGCAATAGTTGCAAGTGGAGTAATAATGTAAGTGAAAACTTAAACTGTAGTTCAAGTTCAGCAGAAGATTGGAATGGTTATAGGTTTTCTCAAATTATTATTAATGCGGCAGGTGGGGAAAGTAATGCATTAGCAAATGGCTATGAAGCCATACATTATGCTGCAGTGGATTACAAAAATAAAATCTCAGCCCCTGCCTCTAGCAGCGGTTGGTTTCTGCCAGCTATCGGCCAACTCTCTGGAGCTTATCAAGTACGGAATTACCTGCATGGAATTATACCTGAATCAAATGAACAATATCGTTATTGGTCATCTACAGAATCACATAATGGTTACCGTGCGATGATGTTAGATACAGATATCAGCCCTAGTGAAGGTAGGACATTATCAAATAACAAATTTAATAGTTATAGTAGCATACACATACGGTCAGTCTTGGCATTTTAGGTAGATACAAGATGTTCCTGTCAAATCATCAAAAATAGAATTAAAATGAAGCAAATAAAAGATATATTCCCAATAATACTGTTACTGTTATCAGGATTGGCAAGCTGTTCCACTGACGAATTACCGGACAATAATGACAAAGAAAAAACGCCTGTCGGCTCTATAACATCTCTGCAAATATCAGTAAGCGATTTTAAAGGGAAAGTCAATACACGTACCAGTGAGAGCGGCTATCAAACTTCTTTTACCGGAGACGATCAAATAGGCGTATTCGCACTGTATACTTCGACTAACACGGTTGTAGATGATAATATCCCTTATAAATATGATTCATCGAACAATACTTGGCAACCTGTAAATACGGGTATGGGCAGTAATATCTATGTTTACGGTAGCGGAGTAACTTACTATGCCTACTATCCATATAGTAGCGCAATGAATGGTAAGAAGAGTATTGCAGAGATCGTATCTGCTTTCACTCCTGCAAAAGATCAAAGTACATACGCAGGTTATACATCTGCCGATCTGATGACAGGCACAGGAATCCTCAACGGAAACACTTTAACAATCGGACTTACTCATGCTATGACATTAGTAGAAGTCTCAATCTCAGAAACTACAAATCATACTCCTTACAATGGAGAACCCACTTTTTATGGAACAAAACCTTGGAAAACGCCGTCAGGATTGTATCGTTACCTTGTTGTTCCTAATGTTGAAGCCACAGTTGCGTTTGAACATGGTCCTACTGAGAATCGCTATTCTTTTTACGAAAAAATTACTGCTGCCAATGTAAATGCCGGACAATATATAAGTGTTACAGCTCCTTTTGACAATAGCTGCGTAATGCTAAACACCGGAGCTTATATAGGAAATATGGGAACATTATCCAAAGTAGTGATAAACGGTACAAGCTACCCAGTAACCCCTGAAACCAATAACAATAGTTATATGTTATACGGAATGAAACAACCCGTAAGCCCTATTACTTCTTTGGATATCTACATCTATGATAACCTGGCAAGCCCCACAGAGCAACTGCTACTATCTGTTACTCCTGCAAAAATAACGGTAAATGCAACTTCCAAAACTATCACCATTCCTTTAAGTGCAGGTGGGATGGAAGGGGCAGGAACTTCAGCTGCTGATCCATACTTGGTAACGACTCCACCACAGCTAAGAGGTGTAGATGCAGAAGGAGCAAATGACAACTCAGCCGAAACGGAATACTATGAACAAAAAGCAGACTTAGATTTGTCGGCATACGACAATTGGAAACCTGTAAAAAGCGGGGCATTATACGATGGGAAAGGGTATAAAGTCAATAATTTAGTTAGCACTCAAGGAGGAATATTTTCTTATAATGGAGGAACTATACAAAATGTACACCTTGTGTCCGGAAATATTAATTCCACAAATGGTAATATAGGAGGCATTGTAAACGTATGTGATAGATCTGGCATAAATCAAACAATACAAAATTGCAGTAATGCTGCCAATATAACAGCAGGCGGTTGGACCGGAGGAATAGTTGGTAATGGTAGCTATTCGACAATTGAACATTGCAAAAATTCAGGCAATATATCTTCAACAGTGTCTGTAGGAGGTATTTTTGGACATATTTGGGGAGATGCACATGTGAGATATTGTTACAATGAAGGATTAATTAAAGTTATAGGTAGTGGCAACGATAATCCCGTGGGTGGAATAGGTGGTCAGATCTATTCTTCTGCCTATGGCATTGAGTATAGCTATAACAAAGGAGATGTACAAAACGATGTGACAGGAGAAGCCGGAAGTATTCTTGGTAGAAAGTCCTCTGGAGATGGAAGTAACAACTATGGAATTCAAATTTTTAATAATAAGATTTATGGTAGTAACAATAATTCCAACACTGAAATTCTCTTTGACAATACCTCCAATATCTGGCCCGCATATACCGCAGACAGTTCAAATGGTTGGGGGAGTTCACATTGGAAATCTTATAATCAGGGAGAATATCCCCAATTATTGTGGGAACCTTAAAGCAAACAAACCATCCGTTGCACCCCAACAGACGGTCTGTTTAATCTCAGCAGACCGTCTGTTCATAGTGAACAGACCATGTATTTTTAATCATTATAACCACTAAGATCAAAACAATGAGAGCAAAGAACCGGGGCATGAATATGACCGAAGAAGATATCATGGATATGATTGCCAAAAAGAAAGAGCGTTATGCCCGTCAGCAAACACGTATGGAAGATTTAAAGCGCAGTATGAATTATAATCACAACGACATCAAACAACTGGAATATACCTTACAAAAATTAAAACAATCTCGTAAGAAAAAGAGATTTCGCAGTTTCATTTCCCGCCAGCATGTTTCCACTTTCTTCATTCGCATATCCCGTCTCTACGATTATCTGCAACACCGTTTGCATTGCTCGTTCAATTATACACTATTTTGCCTCATAGTCAATAGTCGCTATTGCTTCGAAAGCCGCACGCAAACTGTCGGGCACAAGCAGCTATCACCGGCAACGGTACTGACGTATTTTAAAAGGGAGAGGGCAGAAGTATAATTAGACTTCTTCGCACCTCACCATATCCCATCCACGAAACTGCAACAGCACGCGATGTAATGTCGTTCCTTCAGCAAACCGACGTGCCACTTTATCCTCACTGTATTGCAACAACTGGCGGCGTCCCTCTTCAGCCTGTGCTTCAAGTTCACTGTCCGTTGCCGTACGGGCGGCATATTTCAACTCCAAAATGTAGCTGTGCTGCACATCGGGGTAACGTTTCTTATCAGGCAACAGGAAAAAGTCGCAATATCCGTAGTTCATTTCCAACTCCGGTTCCACCAAATAGTAGGAGGCAAGGGCGAGATATGCTTTCAGGAAGCCTTGCAAATTATGTTCACCTTCTATGGAATCACGAACAGAAGAATTCTCACGATAAATACGGGCAACCGTTTCAAAGAAAGTTTTCCACTCTCCATCATAAGCAAGGTCTATCAACATCACACTTAGATAATGTAAATCTATAGAACTTTGCCTCTGATAGTAATCCCGTAAAAAGCCAAAGTATTGCTCGCGAACACAGTTATTGGGAATACACATTTCTATCATGTCTCCACGAGTACCACACATGGTAAGTAGTCCGTAGTAATAGAGCAGGCTACGGAAATTGTCTATATCCGCTACCCGTTCAGCAGGGAAGGAAGTATGCAGATCGACCAGAATTCTGCCCTTTGCTGCTATATCTTCAATGGTACTCATGCGGCTACCTTCGTGTACTGTATCATGGTCGATGCGAGCCAGCATTTTCAGTTTGCTGTAGTCCGTACGGATGTTTTTGTCTACCATCTCTTCGGGAGCACGATTCTTCTGCACACGATGTCCCAAATAATAGAGAGTCATATCGCAATTGAAAACCCGGTCATCGTTCAGACTCATCCTTGCAAAGCAATAATTATCATACCAAGGCTTCATTTCCGTAATCATTTCCTCAATGTCTCCTTTCAGCATATCGCTTTGCTGATAATAACTGAACATTTCGCGTACTTCGGTTTCGCTGAATCCCATCATGGCATTGAAAGTTTCGTCTACCGAGATATTCCAGTCAATATTATACCCGCTGGACAGGTCGTCCAGCGTGACCGGACTGACGCCCATCAGAAAGATGCGATCGAACATCCCTTTGAATTGCTTGAAGTATTCACGATAAAATCCGCTGGCATGCGTCAGGTCGTGAAACATCTTCTGGCCGTGTTCGCTCAGAATAACATTTGTAAAGTTATCGTATTCATCTATAATAAGGTAGAGTGGATAGCCTTTTTCTTTCGCTTCTATCTCAATATATGATAGCTTTGCTTTGGCACTCTCAATATTTTCGATGGTCTTTTTGAAATCATCGCCGTAATAAGAAGCATATCTTGATGCAAAATTATTGATTACCAAGCTACAATATTCATTAAAGCTCGACATTAGGTCTGCTCCCGGCAAGGAACACCCTGCCTTCGAGAAGTCGAAATACAGTACCTGATAACTATTCCGTTGCTTCGTAGGCTTGGCTCCGATCCATAAATCACCGAAGTATTTGTCAAAATTATCCCGTTGCTGAATGTCGTAATAAGTGCGCATCATGCTCAGGAAAACACTCTTGCCGAAACGCCGCGGACGGATCAGAAACAAGTAATTGGGCATCTGCTCGATGAGCGGCAGATACGGAGTTTTATCCACAAAATAGGAGTTCTCGTTCCTTAACTGGTTAAAGTCGGATATCCCGTAAGGTATTCTTTTCACTTGATTCATATCGGCAAGCCTTTCTTTATGAGTTATGCAACAAAGTTAGTCTATTCCGCAAAATAAAGCAACGGTTTGTCAATGTATTCTGTTCGGAAAAGACTTTTTTAAATGTTTTCTCACCCTTTACCTCCGGTTTTTCCCTCCCCAATTTTCCAGACTAACTTTGCCGCATCATTAATTAAAAAACAAATAAAATGAAAGAACAAAGTTTTGAATGGATGCTGCAAGGCTGCCACTCCATTACAGAAATCGCTGTAGCCTATTTTCCCAATTATCAGTACGACTGCTCGGCAGTAAAATCATTGCGCCGGGCAATAAAAGGACACGCATCATTGCTGGCAGAACTGACAGAAGCCGGATTCACCCATAAAACTACTATACTGACCCCGAAACAGATATTAGCCTTAGTCCGGCAATGGGGCATGCCCTTGTTGGTGAAGGAGGCAATAGATAAAAATCCATACTTATTCGTACCTAAAATGGCGGAAAAAATATAATGTATTTTAATACATTCATTATTATAATATATATTATGGGGTGAAAGGGGGTGTGAAAACGTTTTTCTACCATCCTCCGAAACCCTTATCCACAAAGGGTTTCGGAAGGGTAAGAGGGGTGTGAAAGGGGTGGTGATAAAAAATCTAACCAATACACCCCTCTGTTATTAATCAAAACTGGATTATTTAACCCCTCATAACCGGATAATTGCATTCCCTGCTGTAAAGGAGTAATTTTGAAACATCAATCAATCAATTAAACAAGAAAAAACATGAATAACCACCTTCAGGGTATTTTGAGTAAAGGATATGTCCTGTTTCCGAAAGCATTATTTGAAGAACAAATGATTTTAAACCAGCAGGCAAAAGGGCATTTTGAAGCTTTTGTACTGGTACTGACACACGTTAACTACAGTCAAACCACCTGTTGCATCAATGGGTATTCGTTCGAATGCCGACGGGGCGAATCTATTCTCACACTAAACCATTGGGCGGAGATCTTCGGCTGGAACCGAAACCGCACCCGTTACTTCTTCCGCAGGATGTTTGACGAAGGTTTTATAGAAAGGCTTGTCAACCCATACACCACGCACATTCGCATACCGGACTATGACCTGCTGACCGGAAAGAGTGAGCGTATCCCCTCTAAACCGGGAGCCGATAGTGGTGAGTTCGACATCTTCTGGGATGCCTACCACGAAATCACCGAAAGACAGAAATTAAATATCGGACGTGCCAAGCGGGAATGGAAAAAGCTGTCCGCCGAAGAAAAGAAGCTCGCCCTGGATAACATCAATGAATATTATTTCCACCTCAGTGACATCAAATACTGCCTGCAAGCAGCCAATTATTTATCAAATAAAGCCTTCACCAATGAGTACTTTGATTAATCCGCACGATGCCGAGCTTGAAGAAGTCATCCTGAGCGCCTGCATGATGGAGCGTGAAGCCATGCCCCTTATAGCAGACAAGCTGCGCCCTGAAATGTTCTATGAAGAAAAGAACCTCGAAATATATGCCGCCCTGCAAGCCATGTATCGCGCGGGAAAGTCCATCGACCTCATCACCGTAAGGGATGAGCTTGGTGCCCGCGGCAAACTGGATGCTGTGGGAGGCCCTTTCGCCCTGACGCGTATCAGTGGACAGGTGGCTTCTTCCGCCCATCTGGAATACCATGTACTCATTCTCCGGCAGAAGTTTGTAAGGCGCGAAATGAGACTCGGCTTCCATAAACTACTGGCATCCGCCACCGATGAAACCATAGACATTGCCGACACACTGGTAGATGCGCATGCGCTACTGGATCGTCTTGAAAATGAATGTGGCACTACCGACCATCTACGTTCGATGGATCAGTTGATGGAAGACACTTTTGCGCAAGTAGAGATGCGTGTGGCCGCCAGCAAGAATGGGATCACAGGAGTCCCTACCGGATTTACCGACCTGGATACTCTCACTTCGGGCTGGCAATGTGGAGACCTGGTTGTCATTGCCGCCCGCCCTTCGGTAGGTAAAACCGCCTTTGCCCTTCACCTGGCACGGTCAGCAGCCATGGCAGGACACCATGTAGCCGTGTACAGCCTCGAAATGCAAGGCGAACGCCTGGGTGACCGATGGTTACTGGCAACTACACCGGACGTCAGTCCGCAGCATCTGAAAAGCGGGCAATTGACTCCGGAAGAATTGCGCCAGATACGCAATGCCACCGCCGAACTTGCCCGCCTGCCCATCCACATAGACGACCATCCGGTGACAAGCATGGACCGGGTGCGTTCTTCGGCCCGAATGCTGAAAAGCAAGGGAAACTGCGATATGGTGATTCTGGATTACCTGCAACTCTGCGATATGAAGTCCGACCAAAGCAACCGGAACCGGGAACAGGAGGTGGCACAGGCAAGCCGCAAAGCCAAATTGCTGGCTAAGGAACTGAATATCCCCGTCTTGCTTCTGAGCCAGTTGAACCGTGAGAGTGCAGGCCGGCCCGGACATCGCCCAGAATTGAGCGACCTGCGTGAGAGTGGAGCCATCGAACAGGACGCGGACATGGTGATGTTGCTGTATCGTCCCGCCATCTGCGGCCAGACGATAGACCGTAAAAGCAAATATCCCGCTGAAGGACTGGGAGTAGTGATCGTGGCCAAGCATCGCAATGGAGAGACGGGAGACGTCTACTTTCATCATAATCCGAGTTTGACGAAGATGGGAGACTATGTTCCACCCATGGAATGGTTGATGCAAAATGCCAAATAAAATAACTTTTATTTCATCAATTATTCATTGAAAATAATTGAAAAATAAACAGCGTAATACTTGACTTTGCCTCTCAGATTTTGTATCTTTGTGATACGCTTGAAAGAGCAAGTTTAACTTAAACCTTAACTTAATTTTGATTCACTTATGGATGTACTTGTAGAGCGCTATCTGCGCAGAAAGATTGTCAGCGATTCCAGTTCCCCAAAGTTGTATTACCTCCGTCAAGTCCCCCTCACATGTGGCAAGGTGGATATCGACGTACTGGCCGCCGCCATTGAGAAGAATTGCGCCATGACCAAAGGCGATGTAAAACATGTGATTGAAGCCCTTGTAGAAGAAGTTCAGGCAAACCTTGCCAATGGCAATAAGGTGAAGCTGAATAAGTTCGGCACATTTCACATGACATTCTGCTGTCCGGGCACAGAAGCGTCAGACAAATGTACGGTAAGGAATATCTCACGTGTCAACATCCGCTTTGTTCCGGATAAGGAATTGAAACTGGTAAATGGCAGCAACGCCCAAACCAGAAGTACTGCGAATGTAACGTTCTCCCTGGAAAAGACGGATGGAGAAGGGGGATCTTCCAATAAGCCTGATGGAGGATTGGAGGAAGATCCACTGGGATAGGGTCTAAAGCCGGAGAAATTAAAAATTAATAATTAAAGAATGAAAGGCTGCGCGGTGGGAGGGCGTGGCTTGTAGTTTTACCTAAACTTGATGTGTTATGAAGAAATTGACTTGGGATGCTGTGTTGAAAATTGTAATTGCAGTGGCTTCGGCTGTATTGGGTGCACTGAGTGCACATGCGATGACGGTCAGATAAGATAATAGGAGTCTAATAAATAAGAAATGAGAAAAATTGATTTAATCGTCATTCATTGCAGCGCCACCCGCGCTGACCGTTGCTATACGGAATATGACTTAACCACAGACCACCTGTGCCGGGGATTCTCCGGCGCAGGTTATCATTATTATATAAGGAAGAACGGGGATATTAAAAGCCTTCGTCAGGTAGAAAAACCCGGTGCACATGCGAAAGGATACAATGCTCACTCAATAGGTGTATGTTATGAAGGAGGGTTGGACACGAACGGCCGTGCTTCTGACACAAGAACTGATTTTCAGAAACACTCCCTTCGTGTATTGGTAATGTTGTTATTGCAGGATTATCCCGGTAGTAGAGTAGTGGGGCATCGCGATCTTAGCCCCGACCTGAACCATAATGGTGAAATAGAACCGGAAGAATGGATCAAGGAATGTCCCTGTTTCGATGCAACAGAGATCCTGCGAAATCCTCCTCCGGTAAATCCAGCGTATCTGAAATAAAAAGATAAGGAAGACTGAAGTTTCACTTCTTCTTTAAAAACCGTTTAGCCAAATATTTTCGTATAGGCTCATCATATAGCTTCAAGCACAGGTAAGCCAACACTACATTCAAGGCATAAACGCATAAAGCAACCTGCCAGGTTTCTCCCAAAGTAAAGAGTTGATTTTTAATCAGCCATGCATAGAACAGATACATGAGCGGATAATGTATCACATAAATCGGATAAGAGATATCTCCCAGGAACTTACATATCTGAGTTGACTTTTTATCCGTAGTAGTTCCCGATGCTCCTATCCATACAAGGGCGGGGAAAGCTACGATAATACAAAATGCTTCATAAGCACCATTTGTACAAATCGGCTCCGCACCTTCCAGATAGGGTACTGAGAACAAAGCAATCAATACAATGGTACATATCCAGAACGCACCTTTCACCTTCATAGGCTTGAAGTTACGCGACATAAGCATACCCACAGAAAACGGGAACAACATTCTCAATAATCCGCCGCCAAAGTTGACCCCGTCCAACGTCCAGCCCACACCTATATTTCCATAACCGGAAACATCGAAGACTGCGAATAGCGCCAATGCCACTCCCAACAATACAACGAGCACAGTCAGCGCCTTATTGGATAAGCGACGGATAAACAAGGCATAAAGAATATTACCTATATACTCGAAGAACAACGACCAGCAAGGCCCGTTCAACGGAAACATCTCACCGTTGCCACGAACTTCATAACCTACGCCCGGCATTGCGGGAATAAAGAATATCGTGCAGAGCAGAGACAGCATTATCATGGAGATGCCGATATGTGTTCCATCCCATTGCACGGAACCCTGAATACAGAATGTAATAGCACCCAGAACAGCCCCTATTATCACCATAGGATGAAGACGTATCAAACGACGCTTAAAGAAATCTTTCATTGTAAGACTCTTACCCCAACGGTCATCATAGGCATAGCCGATAACGAAACCTGAAAGGATAAAGAAAAAATCCACGGCTAAATATCCATGATTGAACGTTGTAATCATGGTATCGCTTGCAAAAGCATAGCCTTCGAATATATGATACCATATCACCATAAGGGCCGCTACACCACGAAGTCCGTCCAGAAGATCGTAATGCGCCTTGGTATCCGAAAATGCTGCTGAGGGGGTATTAGACATTTGTTTCTTAGTATTAAGTTAATATTTTCAGATGGCAAAGATACAAAAAAAGAGACTGCCTTTTGAAGACAGTCTCTTTTCATTTTATCTGATTTCAGGAAAATCCTTATTCAATCACTCCGAGTTCACGGAAACATTTCGTCAACTTCTCAACAGCATAGTCTACCTGCTCTTTGGTGTGAGTAGCCATCAATGCTACGCGTACCAGCGTATCTTGCGGTGCACAAGCGGGCGGAATAACCGGATTGATGAAGATGCCTTCGTCAAACGCCATCTTAGTTACGATAAATGTCTTTTCCGCATCACGCACATACAACGGAATGATAGGAGATTCAGTTTCACCGATTTCGAAACCGGCATCACGGAATTTCTTCAATGCATAGTTGGTGATGTCCCACAAACGTTGCTGACGTTCCGGCTCGTTCATAATGATGTGAAGAGCTTCACGGGCAGCAGCCGTAGCAGCAGGCGTGTTACTTGCCTGGAATATATAAGAGCGGGCATTGTGGCGCAACCAGTTGATTACGTCCTTGTCACCTGCCACGAAACCACCGATAGAAGCGAGTGATTTACTGAATGTACCCATAATCAGGTCGATGTCTTCCGTTACGCCGAAATGGTCGCACACGCCTCGTCCCTGTCTTCCGAATACACCCAGACCATGTGCTTCGTCCACGTAGATGCTGGCATTGTATTTCTTCTTCAGGCGAACGATTTCCGGCAAGTTAGCCAAATCACCTTCCATAGAGAACACGCTATCCACCACAATCAGTTTGATGGCATCCGGTTCACACTTCTGGAGCTCTTTTTCCAGGGCATCCATGTCGTTGTGTTTATACTTCAGCTGGGTAGCAAAAGAAAGACGACGTCCGTCCACGATAGAAGCATGGTCACGGTCATCACAAATGATGTAATCGCCACGTCCGGCCAACTGAGGAATCACACCTTCATTAACCGTAAATCCGGTAGAGAAACACAATGCTTCATCTTTACCGACGAACTCTGCAAGTTCTTTTTCAAGTTCTACATGAATATCCAGCGTTCCATTCAACAGACGAGAACCCGCGCATCCTGTACCATATTTGCGAG
>ENA-UPXC01000519-UPXC01000519.1-human-gut-metagenome-genome-assembly--contig:-NODE-519-length-64327-cov-4.963377_pt1 | contig 64327 bp, 52 predicted proteins | sample MGYA00250047_ERZ773371 | MGnify/ENA primary metagenome ERZ773371 (study PRJEB29103, sample SAMN06111975) | human gut metagenome | biome: human gut; feature: ankylosing spondylitis patient; material... | reverse complement strand
TCATGCCGCCCGTTGTTTTTTACGGAGGTTTGACAGGGCCCCTCCGTGTGGTATAATAGAGGATAATCTCGCCAATCATAAAGCCGCTCCGCCGCAGGCGGGGCCAGTTTTCTCTAATTCCCATAAAGGAAGTGCTTTTTATGTCTATCGATGCAAAAACGCTTTTGGCCGAAGCCGAGACCCTGCGCCCCGCGCTTTTGACGGACCGCCGGACGCTGCACCGCAATCCGGAGGCAGGTCCCGTGCTTCCCCATACAGCAGCCTATGTCAAGCAGCGCCTGACAGAGCTGGGCTATGCGCCCCGAGACATGGCCGGCGGCGTCACGGCGGACATCACCGGAACGGATACTGGCCGCTGCGTGCTGCTGCGGACCGACATGGATGCGCTGCGGATTCGGGAGGCCACCGGGCTGGAATTTCAGTCCGAAAACGGCGCCATGCACGCCTGCGGCCATGACCTGCACACGGCCATGCTCTTAGGCGCCGCCGCGCTGCTGCGGCAGCACCAAGCGGAGCTTCAGGGCACGGTACGCCTTGTGTTTCAGCCGGATGAGGAGGGCTTCACTGGAGCGAAAGCCATGCTTTCCGCTGGGGTACTGAAGGAAGCCCCCGTCCCTCGGGCCGCGCTGGCCCTTCATGTCAACTCCGGCACCCCCTCCGGCATGGTACTCTGCGGTGAGGGCACGTTTATGGCGGGCTGTACGCTGTTCCGCGTGACTGTCCGGGGCACCGGCTGCCACGGCGCCATGCCGGAAAAGGGCGTAGACCCCATTAACATCGCCGCCCACATCTACCTCTCCCTGCAGGAGCTGACCGCACGGGAGATCTCCGCGAAGAAGCCTGCCGTGGTGACGGTGGGCCGGTTCCAGGGGGGACAGGCCCCCAACATCATCCCGGAGGAGGCCGTGCTGGAGGGCACTATCCGCACCTTTGACCGGGAACTCACCGCCCGGATCATGGAGCGGATCCAAGCCATCGCGGAGAACACGGCGGTGGCCTTCCGGGGCAGCGCCCAGGTGGAGGAGATCGCCTCCGCGCCGCCGCTGGTAAATGATCCCGCCCTGATGGAGCAGGTCGCGGGCTGGGCGGAGGAGCTGGCTGGCAAGGAGCGGGTGTACCGTCTGGATCAGGGTGGCATGGGCTCCGAGGACTTCGCCTCGTTTTCCTATGAGCTGCCCTGCGCCTACCTGCTGCTGGGGGCCGGAACGGCGGAGGAGGACCCCCGCTATGGAAAGCCCATGCACAATGAGGCCGTGGTGTTCAATGAGGACATTCTGCCGCTGGGGGCAGCGCTGCATACTCTGTTCGCCCTCCGATCTTTGGCGGATTCGGCGGGCAACTAACCGAATGACGCAAAACCGGTGGACCGGATATCCGGCCCACCGGTTTTATTTTGCCATGCTCGCTTTTGTTCGCTTAATGCTTCTTTCTCAGAGCGGAATCGGCGTCCAGGAGCTGCTGCGCGGCATCCTCCAGCTGCTCCGTCTTTTCGTAGCGGTCCGCCAAGTTGCTCTCCACAAACTGCTCCTGCGTTTCTCCGCGGAACACCAGCTTCAGCAGAATCGGCGTCAAAATCGTGCCGCCCACCACGGTGATAACCACCGGCGTCATCATGGCAGCGCTGAGCACGCCCATGGACAAGCCCCGGTTCGCCACAATCAGCGCCACCTCGCCGCGGCAGACCATGCCAACGCCCACCTGAACGCTTTCCCGGTCCGTAAAGCCGCACAGCCGTGCGCCAAGGCCGCAGCCCAGCAGTTTGGAGAGCACGGAAATCACCAGCAGCAGCGCGGAGAAGGCCAGCATACCGCCGCTGACACCGTCCAGCTTCACGTTGATACCGATGGCGGCAAAGAATACCGGCGTCAAAAGCAGGTAGCCCAAGGGATTATACTTGGACTGGATGTACGTCCCCTTGGGGGTGCAGGCCACGGCCAGACCGGCGGCGTAAGCGCCGGTGATATCCGCCACGCCGAAAAATTCCTCGGCGCAGTAGGCCATCACAAGGCAGAGCACAAAGGCCAGCACGGAGTTGCGGTGGCTGGCCCAGCCCCCCTGCCGCTTCAGCATCCAGCAGAACAGGCGGTTGGCCGCATAGCCCACAACAACGGCGAACACGAAGAAGCCCGCGATCTTCACCAGCACCCACACGATGCTCTCCCCGCCGCCGGCCAGACTGCTTACCAGCGTCAGAGCGACAAGGCCCAGCACATCATCGATCAATGCCGCCGCCAAAATGGTGTTGCCTACCTTTGTCTCCAGCTTGCCCATTTCCTTCAGCGTCTCCACCGTGATGCTGACGGAGGTTGCGGTCAAAATCGTGCCAACGAACACATTTTCCAGCATTCCGCTGCTCTCAATGAGCCCTGCGGCGGCAGCGCCCCACGCCAGCGCCGCACCCATAACCAGCGGCACCAGCACACCCAGCAGCGCCACACAGAAGCCTGCCTTTCCACTGTGCTTCAACTCATTGATGTCCGTTCCCATACCGGCGGAGAACATCAGAACGATGACGCCCAGCTCGCTGAGCTGGGAGATGAACTCCGTTTCCGTCAGGACGTTCAGACCCGCAGGCCCCAAAATCAGGCCCGCCAGCAGTGCGCCCACCACCTGCGGCATCTGAAAACGCTGGGTCAGAAGCCCCAGCAGCTTCGTGCTCAGCAGAATCAGTGCCAGATCCAGCAAATAATGATATGACATTTGACCGCTCCTCTCCGCGGAGCCGCGCTCCACGCTCATACTTTAATTTCACAAGGCTTCTTATTTTATCGCTTTTCCCGCCTTTTGCAACCGTCAATTCGCACAAAAATGTGACCAAAATATGTTAAAATATTCCAATTGCAAAAAACTGTACAGGTGTCTTGACACCCGTACAGTCATATAAAAATAAAGAACAGGAGGCGGTCCCTTCGGACCGCCTCCTGCTTTCCCACTGGGAGCTTTAGGAGAGATAGAGAGATATGAGGTTATCGCGTTATTTCGCGGCAGCCTTCTTCTTGCCGGTGATGGCATCCATGAGGACAGCGATAGCGCCGTCGCCAGTGACGTTGCAGGCAGTGCCGAAGCTGTCCTGAGCGATATACAGGGCGATCATCAGACCGCACATGGTATCGTCAAAGCCCAGCATGGACTGCAGGATACCCAGAGCAGCCATGACAGCGCCGCCGGGAACGCCGGGGGCTGCAACCATGGTCACGCCCAGCATCAGGATAAACGGGAACATCTTGCCGAAGCCGATGGACTGGTTCATCATCACCATAACAGCCATAGCGCAGCTGGTCAGGGTGATGGTGGAGCCGGAGAGGTGAATGGTAGCGCACAGGGGGCACACGAACTCAGCCATACCGTCAGAGACACCGTTATTCTTGGTGCACTGGGTGGTAACAGGGATAGTAGCGGCAGAGGACTGGGTGCCGATAGCGGTGGTGTAAGCGGGCAGCATGTTCTTGATCAGAGCGAAGGGATTCTTCTTGGCAGCGCTGCCGGCCACGGTGTACTGGAACACGATGATGACCCAGTGCAGAACGAGGATCATAGCGAAGACCTTGATGAAGGAGCCCATGATCTCCACGATGGTACCGGCATAAGCCAGCTTGGCGAAGATACCGTACACATGGAAGGGCAGCAGGGGGATGACGATGTTGCTGACCAGCTTGTCAATGATCTCAGCAAACTCGTTCATCACGGTCTTCATGGCATTGCCCTTGATGACAGCCATGCCGAGGCCCAGAATGAAGGCCATCAGCAGAGCGGTCATAACGCCCATGATGGCGGGCATCTCAATGGTGAAGTAGCCAGCCAGAACGGTTTCCTCCGCGTTGGCGGCGTTCTCCATGAACATACCGGCGTGGACCATGTGGGGATACAGCAGGGAGGCCACAACGAAGGCCAGAGTGCCGGAGATGATGGTGGAGCCATAGGCCACACCGGTGGTGGCAGCCAGCGTTTTGCCGGCGCCGGCGCCCAGATCAGCGATACCGGGAGCCACGAAGCCAATGATGATCAGGGGGATCACGAAGTTCAGGAAGTTGCCGAAGATGCTGTTGTAGGTAGCACCGATGCGGATGATGACCTCACCGAACGCACCCATACCCGGGGTCACGAAGCCGACCACAATACCGAGTACGATGGCGATGATCAGCTTGAGCAGCAGACTCATCTTTTTCTTTTCTTTCATTTCATTCGTCCGTATGCTTTGATACGGAACCCTCCTTTTCTGATTTTCCTTTTTTCTCTTTCTCCTTATATTCAACCGCCGGCGCTTACGCCTCCAGCAGAGAATATCCCTTTTCCGTCAGCTTATCTTTGATCTGCTGAACGTGCTCGGAATTGCGGGTCTCAAGGACCATGGACACCACGCAGGCGTTGACCTCGGAATTGACGTCCTCACGCTCGTGATGGATACGGACCACGTTGGCGCCGGTGCCGCTGACCACATTCAGCAGGTTCATCAGGCTGCCGGCACGGTCGGCCAGCTTCGTGGTGATGGTGGTAATACGGCCGGTGTAGGTCAGGCCACGGGTGATAACGCGGGAGAGCGTGGTGACGTCCACATTGCCGCCGGAGACCACGCACACGGTCTTCTTGGAGGTATCCACCTTGCCGGACATAAAGGCTGCCACAGGCGTTGCGCCGGCGCCCTCTGCCACGGTCTTCTGGACCTCCAGCAGAGCCAGAATGGCAGCGGCGATCTCGTCCTCGCTGACGGTGACGATCTCATCCACATACTTCTGGCACATCTCAAAGGTCAGGTCACCGGGCGTCAGCACATGGATACCGTCAGCCAGCGTAGCGGCGTCCTTTACCGTGGTGACCTTGCCGGCCTTGCGGGAAGCATACATGGAGGCAACCACACCGGCCTGCACGCCGATGACCTTGCAGGAGGGCTTCAGCTCCTTGATGGCCAGCGCCACGCCGGAGATCAGACCGCCGCCGCCGATGGGGACCACGACCTGCTCCACTTTGGGAAGCTGCTCCAGGATCTCCAGACCGATGGTGCCCTGACCGGCAATGACATAGGGATCGTTAAAGGGATGCGCGAAGGTGTAGCCGTGCTCCTTGGAAAGACGCTCGGCCTCCCGGGCGGCATCATCATAGATACCGGGAACCAGAACTACCTCGGCGCCATAGCTGCGGGTGGCCTCCACCTTGGAGATGGGTGCGCCCTCGGGCATACAGATCACGGACTTGATGCCCAGCTTCGTGGCGGACAGAGCGATGCCCTGTGCGTGGTTGCCGGCGGAGCAGGCGATGACACCGTGAGAAGCCTCCTCCGGCGTCAGGGAGCGGATCTTGTTATAAGCGCCGCGAATCTTGAATGCGCCGGTGAGCTGCAGGTTTTCGGATTTGATGTAAATGTTCTCGCCAAGACGGTTGGCATTCTCCAACGGCGTTTTCCGGGCAATGCCCTTCAGCGCCTCCTGTGCCTCTTGGACCATTTTCAAAGTAACCATAAATATCCCCTTCTTCATCTATGTTTCAGGAACCATAGCTTGTTCTACTGTCATTGTACGGTGGACACAGCGGATTTGCAATACACAATTCCTCCAAAAGCATTGCGGGGAAACAATCACTTTGCACAAACAGCCCGTCAAAGGCGCACATTTTATTGTCAGATGTGGACAATTTGTGTTTTTTGCAAAATAGAAGCCTATTGTTTTCCTATATTTTTGTTGGTTTTGATGCCCGCCTTTCCCGCAAAATCGCCGCTAAAAATCGGGTGATTTTATGACTTCGTTCGCCGAATGTCCTCGTACTGTGGACGCTCAGTGTCTGTACAGCCGACAACCCAAAGGGATGAAAACCAGCCCCATCGCGGACGTCCAACAAGAAAGTTCCGGTCCGGCACCGGACCATCCGCGCTGCCGCAGCGCAAAAATCCCGCTCCTTTAAAAAGGAGCGGGATTTCAGTGTGTCGAAAAAGTCTTTTCTCCCCGCTGAACAAGTTTTCAGAACTTCATAAAAGTTCTGAAAACTAAGGATTTCAATGGCGCAGGACACCCTTCTTGGGTTTCCCGCGCACACCCTTCCTTACCGTTGCGGAGGATTTACCACTTTATCGACAGTCTCGATTTTCATTCGATTCCCGGAATGTTGCTTAGAAGCAGCAGGGGGTCTCCTTGTCGATGGTGATGTGGTGGCCGCTGTAGTTGCCGGGAATCTTGCTTACCTGATACTTGGCGGCAGCCAGAATCTTGGAGAAGTTGATGCCGGTATCATAGCCGGCCTCATTGAGCATCCAGACGGTATCTTCGGTGGAGAGGTTGCCGGAGGCGCCGGGAGCGAAGGGGCAGCCGCCGAGGCCCGCCAGAGCGGTCTGAACATCCGTTACGCCGCACTCGATGGCAGCCATGGCGTTGACCATGCCGAGGCCGCGGGTATCATGCAGATGCACCTGAATGTGCACATCGGGATATGCCTTCTGGCTGGCGCGGATGACCTTCTTCACCTGCTCGGGATCGGCAACGCCGATGGTATCACAGTAGTTCACGGTCTTCATACCGGCTTCCTTATAGGGGCGCAGGAACTCCATGATGGCATCGGGGTCCTGATACTTGCCGCCCTTGCCCTCGAAGGGGCAGCCGAAGGTGGTGGCCAGATCCAGCACGCACTCCATATCGGGGTAAGCCTCCACCATCTCGCGATAGGCGTTCAGAGACTCCTCGTGGGTACGGTTGATATTGGCCTTGTTGTGGCTGGCGCTGTAGGAGACCACATTGCAGACCTTCTTCACGCCCAGATTGTGAGCGTTGGTGGCGCCGCGCATATTTGGCACCAGCACCATCAGGTCAAGGTCGGGGTACTTGCTCAGCACATACTCGCTGACCTCAGCGGCGTCAGCCAGCTGGGGAATGGCCTTGGGGCTGACGAAAGAGGTGTACTCCAGATGCTTCACGCCGGCATCCACCAGCAGGTCGATGATCTCCTTTTTCAACTCCGTGGGAATAAAGTCGCCTCTGACGGACTGGAAGCCGTCACGGGGACCAACCTCGATAATATTGATTTTCTTCTTTTCCATAGCTCAATTTCCTCCTGATATCTTATCCGCAGGGCTTAGATAACGCCCTTTTCCTTCAGCTCAGCCAGCTTGGCCTCGTCCAGACCCAGCATCTCGCCATAAATCTTGGCGTTGTCCTCGCCCAGCAGAGGCGCGGCCTTGCGGGGCTGGGTGCTGGTGCGGGTCAGATGCTGGGGGATTGCCGTGATCTGCAGCTTGCCGATGCCGGGCTGGTCGATCTCGGGGAACATACCGCGAGCGCCGGCGATCTGGGGGTCTACCACCAGACGGTCGATGGTGTTCACGGGGCAGGCGGGGCAGCCGGCATCATTGAGCATCTTATCCACCTCGTCGATGGTGTGCTTCTGGGTCCACGGGCAAATCTCGGCGCGGAGAGCATCGTGATTGGCAACACGGTCCTTGACCTCAAGGAAGCGGGGATCGGTCTTCAGGTCGGGACGCTCCATCACATCGCACAGGATGCCATAGAGCTTGTTGTTGCCGGCGGCGATGACCACATCGCCATCGCTGGCGGGGAAGGTATCATACGGATAAGTAGACTCATAGCGGTTGCCGATTCTCTGGGGGATACGGCCGGTGGACTGATAGATCATGGTGATGTTCTCCATGGAAGCGGCCACGGAGTCCACCAGAGCCACATCCACCTTTTCGCCAAGGCCGGTCTTCTGCTTGTTCACAAGAGCCGCCAGCACACCGACGGTCATGTTCAAAGCGCCCAGCACATCGCCCATGGGGGTGCCGGAACGGGTAGCGGGGCTGTTGGGCCAGCCGCTGGTGCTCATCAGGCCGCCCATGGCCTGACCGACGATATCATAGCCGGCGCGCTTGCTCAGAGGGCCGGTGTGACCGAAGCCGGACACGGCGCCGTACACAATGCCGGGGTTGACTTCCTTGAGCACATCATAGCCAAGGCCCAGCTTTTCCATGGTACCGGGACGGTAGTTCTCCAGAACCACATCGGCCTTCTTGACCATTTCCTTGAAAATTTCCTTGCCCTCCGGCTCCTTCAGGTTCAGCGTCACGCCGATCTTGCCGCGGTTGAAGTTGGCGTAATACACGCTGTTACCGTTGACGAAGGGGCCCATCTTCCGGGTATCATCGCCGCCCTTGGGATTTTCGATCTTGATGACCGTTGCGCCCATGTCCGCCAACAGCGTTGCGGCATAGGGGCAGGCCAGCACGCGGCCAAGGTCCAGCACTACGACTCCATCCAACAAACCTTCCATACCAAATATGACCTCCTGTTGAAAATCTTAAAAAACCCGCCTTACGGCGGTTTGCGCTTGCACGATTATTTTATATTTTCGGCCTTGACGGGTCAATTGTTTGTCGAACGTGAAAAATTCAGTTCACTTTTGTTCCGTCTTGTGGTATATTTGAAGCAGTGAAACATATTTCCCCGATGCAGGGAGCGTTTTTCCGTAACATGGGAGGGAACGATTTGTCTGATACTTACAAAATCTGCTTTCTCGGCTATAAAAAACTGGGAGAATTGGCGCATCAGGTCATTGAGCACCTGAATTATTCCGATACAACTATCATTTTAAAAGAGTGCTCCATTGAAACACTGGTACAGGCGGTCAACGAGGCCATCAGCGAAGGCTGTCAGGTCTTTGTGGCCGGCTCCGCCAATGCCGAGGAGTTCAAGCGGCGGTTTTATGAGCATCTTATCGAGCTGCACATCGATATGTCCGACTATCTGTACTGCCTTCAGCGGGCCAAGGAGCTGGGGGCGAAAAAAATCGCCGTGACAGTTCACCGCAAAAGCCGGAAGGTGGATTTCGATGTACTTCAGAGCCTCACGAAAATTCCCATCCACACCATTTACTATCAAAGTGAAACGGAGCTGGAGTATAACCTCTCCCATACGGACTGCGACTGCGTCATCGGTGCGGCCCTTGCCAACGAGATTGCCGAGCGGCTGGGTCTGAAGGGCATTTTGATCTACGAGGGCGAGTACACCATTCGTTCCAGCATCGATCAGGCCCGCAATCTGGCGGCAGAGCTGCAATCCGCCTCCCGGAAGGAGTCCATTACTAACGCCATCATCCGCAATGTGCCTGCCGGAATCATCATCACGGATGAAAACGGGCGCATCACCACCTTCAATAAGCAGGCGAAGAAACTCACCGGCTTTCAGGAGCAGAAACTCCGGGGCCAGTTCCTCTCCGATGTGATTCCCTCCCTTTCCTATGCAGCGTTTTATAAAAGCGGACAGATTCAGTCCGACCGCAAGCACCTCTTTGACGGAGCCATGGTGCGCTGCATCCAGACCCGGCTTTTGCAGGGCGACCAGCAGATTGGGATGCTCACAACCTTACAGGCGGATAACTCCCGCCGCAAGAAAATGGACAGCACCCGGGAATTTTTTGCCCATCACCAGTGGAAAGACGTCCTCGGCACCTCCTCCGTCATCCGGCGGGTGGTGGCGGAGGGCAAAACGCTGGCGGAAATGGAGGACCCTGTGGCCCTCATCGGCGAAAACGGCACCGGCAAGAGCTTTTTCGCCCAGTGCATCCACAACGGTTCTCCCCGGGCCAAAAAGCCATATATTGTCATCAACGCCGGGACCATTGCCCAGCAGGATGCCGCCCGGGTACTGTTCGGCAGCGATGACGGTGCCAAGCCCCGGATGGGCCTTTTTGAGCTGGCCGGCGGCGGCACCATTGCCTTGCAGGGCTTGGGAGACGCCTCCGAAGCGTTTTTCTCCTGTCTGCGACAGGTGCTTCTTCAGCACTCCTATTTCGCCGTGGGCGGCGTAACCACGATACCCTTCAGCGCACGGCTTTTAGCGCTGGTAACGCCGGAGGAGCGCCGCCGGATTCCCCGGGACCTGTGGGACCAGCTCTCTGTTTTTTCCTTGAATCTGCCGCTTCTAAAGGACCGGCAGGAGGATGTATCCACCCTGTTCCGCTTCTTTCTGCTGCGAGAGTCCATTCTGATGCCGCCCCGGACGCAGAAGGAGCTGGAGGAAATTTTGTCCTTTTACTCTTGGCCCGCTAACCTCATTTCTCTTTCCGCTGTCAGCAAGCGGTATATCCTCCTTTACCAGCAGGCCATGAATCCCTCTCCCAGCGCCAAGCAGCAGATTCTCATCCGCGCCATCGGCGAGGACGAGCTGCTCTCCGACATCTACCGGCAATACCCAGCCCTGACGGACGCAGCCAACAGCCCGCCGGAGGAGGTTCTGGCAGGTGTTGCCGCAATGAAGCGCATTTTAAAGTACAACAACAGCGTCATTGCCGATAAGCTGGGCCTTGGCCGCACAACGCTGTGGCGTATTCAGAAAAAGGCCGGTGTCTCCGATGCCGGGGAAGATACAGACAGTCCCGAACCCATCGAATAAAAAAGAGCAGCGCCCCGCCGAATGGCGGAGCGCTGCTTCTTTATATGTTTATATGTTGTGTGCCCGAGCAGCTCAGATGCGGGCCACGCCGGAATCGTAGGCGGCCTGCTTGACAGCATTGGCCACGGCGTCCTTCACCCGGGGATCGAAGGCGGCGGGGATGATGTAGTCGGCGTTCAACTCCTCATCGGAGATCAATCCCGCCAGCGCCTTGGCGGCGGCGATCTTCATAGCGTCATTGATGTCACTGGCACGGGCGTCCAGCGCGCCGCGGAAGATACCGGGGAACGCCAGCACGTTGTTGATCTGGTTGGGGAAATCGCTGCGGCCGGTGGAAATGACCTTGGCGCCGCCAGCCTTGGCATCGTCGGGGAAAATCTCCGGGGTGGGGTTGGCGCAGGCAAAGATAATGGCGTCACGGTTCATGGTCTTCACCATTTCGGTGGTCACAGCGCCGGGAGCGGACACGCCAATGAACACATCGGCCCCCACCAGCATATCGGCAAGGCTGCCCGCCTTCTTGGAGAGGTTGGTGACCTTGGCCATCTCGTCCTTAATGGGGTTCATGCCCTTGGGGCGGCCCTCATATACAGCGCCGCTGCGGTCGCAGAGCGTCAAATCCTTCACACCGGCGGAAAGCAGCAGCTTGCCGATGGCGATAGCGGCGGCACCAGCGCCGTTGATGACAACCTTGATCTCGTCCATCTTCTTGTTTACAACCTTCAGCGCATTGGTCAGGCCCGCCAGCGTGATGACGGCGGTGCCGTGCTGGTCATCGTGGAAAATGGGGATATCGCAGCGCTCCTTCAGCTTCTTCTCAATCTCAAAGCAGCGGGGCGCGGCAATGTCCTCCAGATTCACGCCGCCGAAGGAGCCGGCCAGCAGAGCCACGGTGTTGACGATCTCGTCCACATCCTTGCTGCGGATGCACAGAGGGATGGCGTCCACATCACCGAATGCCTTGAACAGAACGCACTTGCCCTCCATAACGGGCATACCGGCCTCGGGGCCGATGTCGCCAAGGCCCAGAACGGCAGTACCGTCCGTCACAACGGCCACGGTGTTCCAGCGGCGGGTCAGCTCATAGCTCTTGTTGACATCCTTCTGAATTTCGAGGCAGGGCTGGGCCACACCGGGGGTGTAGGCCAGCGAAAGCGCGTCCTTGCTGTCCACTGCCGCACGGGGCGTGACCTCCAGCTTGCCCTTCCACTCATAGTGCAGTCTCAGAGATTCCTTTGCATAATCCATTGTTTTCTCCTCCGTTTATCGTATTTGCTCCGGCGGAAGTGCCGGAAAGAAACTTATTCCGCCACACGCGGCAGCGTGGAGCCGCCGTAGGGCATCACCAGCACCGAGGCATTGGCGCCGCACTTTTCCACAGCGGCATCATAGGCCGCCTGTACGCTGTGGAACGGCTTCATGAACAGCCGCTCCACCAGCGCGTCCTCCATATCGCTGACAAGGTAGATATCCGCCTTTTCCAGAACCATGGCAATGGCCGCCGCCTTATGGCCGCCCAGCCGGAACTCCTTTTTGATTCGCTCGATAAGAGAATGGGGCGTGGGGGCGGTGGTGAGCCATTCTTCAAAGGTCTTTTCGCCCAGCCCCTCCTTGCAGGAGCCGATGAGCACCACCACGCCGCCGGGCTTGACCGCGTGCTTGGCGTTGTCCAGCGCCTTCTGGGTCTGGTAGAGGTTCAAATCCTTGGGGGCGCCGCCCTGCGACACTAAAACGATGTCCGCCCGCTGCGGAATCTCCTTGCGGTACAGGGTGTCCAAAAAGGCGCAGCCGACCCGGTGCGCGGCAGTCACATCGCCGGCCACTGCCCGAATGATCTCTTTTTGCGCGTCCAGTACCACGTTTACGATGAAGTCCACCCCCACCATGGCGGCGGCCTCCTCAATATCCTCCCGGACGGGGTTGCCCTCCAGCTTGCCGGCATGGGCAGTTTCCTCCACCATGCGGCTGTGGTTGGCCTGAATCGCCGCCCGGGTAGAAACGCCGGGCATGATGGCCTTGGCACCGCCGGAATAACCGGCAAAGTAGTGATATTCAATATTGCCGAGGCAGATGCGGCGGTCCGCCTCCGCCACGGTTCGGACAATATCCACCGGCGTACCCCGGGAGGTCACGCCGATATGTACGCAGTCCGCCGTGTTGCCGTCCACGCAGGTGATCTCACTCCACGCACGGTCTCCGGCCAGATGGCGCTGCTCCTCCTCCGTATGGCAGCGGTGACTGCCGAGGGCGAACACCAGCGTAACGTCCTCCCGCTTGACACCGGCGTCATACAGCTCGTCCAGCAGGGCGGGCATCACCTTCCATGTGGGCATGGGGCGGGTAATATCGCTGGTGATGATGGCAATCTTCTCGCCGGGGTGCACGATGTCCCGCAGCCGGGGTGTACCGATGGGCCCGTTCAGCGCCCGCCGGACCTCCGCCTCGCCGGTCAGCGCCACCGGCACCTCGTTGGGCGTCAGGATGCCCTGCAGATTTGCCTCCGGCACCTGCACCGTTTCGCTGCGGGTGCCGATCTTCAGAGTGATGTCCATAAATGAAGCCCTCCTCTGTTCCTATTTGCAGTTTAGATTATATGCCGAAACGGTTTTTTGTCAATTCTAACGTTTAGGATTTGACAAAATTTGCCGCTCTACCTATACTGAAAGATAATTTAATCGCTCCGCAAACGCGGGGCAAGACGAAAAAATGCCGGAGAACCGGCAAAAGGAGCACAGTATGGGAAATTTTCAAATCTGCCTGGACGCCACCGCACCTCTCCTTCTCTATCTGGCGGCAGGCTACCTTGCCCGCAGGCTTAAGCAAATCGACAGTCAGGACGTATCCCGGTTCAATTCAGTGGTCTTCAATTTCTTTCTCACGGTCAATCAATTTAAAAGCATTTACTTTTCCGATTTGAGCACCGCCGTTCGTCCGGGGCTGATTCTCTTTTCCGCATTGGGTGTGCTGACGTCCTGCGGCATCGGCCTCGCGCTGTCCTCCAAGCTGCTGCCCAGGGAGCAGCGGGGCGTTATGACGCAGGGTATATTCCGTTCCAATTTTGTGCTCATCGGGCTTTACATCGCGGAAACGCTGGTGCCCGATGGCAGCGTCGGCTCCGTGGCGGTACTCGGCGCCATTGTCATCCCGCTGTTCAACGTGCTGGCGGTGGTGGTGCTGTCCCTGTACGGCGGCGGGCGCGTCAGCTTCCGGAGCATATTTATAAAGGTATTGAAAAATCCGCTGATTCTCTCCACGGCAGCAGGACTGCTCTGCCTGTGGCTCCGCGTCCCCCTGCCTCGCTTTGTTCAGACGGCGGTGCGGCAGATGGCCGCTGTGTCAACGCCCATGATGCTGTTTCTGCTGGGTGCCTTCTTCCGCTTTGACGCGCTGTCCCGTTACCGCAAACAGGTAGTTTTAGGCGCGTCCATGAAGTTGCTGGTCATGCCCGCTATCTTCCTGACGCTGGGCTACTGCCTTGGCTTCCGGGGTATGGAATTTGCGGCGCTGTTGGGTGTGTTCGCCACCTCTACCGCCGTTTCCTCCTTTGCCATGACCCGCCAACTGGGCGGCGATGTGGAGCTTTCCGGCGCGCTCATCGTTGTCACCAGCACTCTTTGCCCCTTTACGCTGTTCCTCTGGTGTTTCCTGTTCAAGTCTCTGGGCGCATTTTAAGCAAATTTCTTTTCCGCTCTCTGGCAGTTTTTTCGAGAGAAATCCCCTGTTTCCACAAAAACGGGACATCTTTTTGTGCAGTTTGACCGTTTTTTGCTCAGCAATCGAAAAATTGCTTCTGCGTTTTTTCTCTGCGAATGGTTTTAAAATCGCTTCAAATTGTTCCACGGCTGTTTTTCATGCTCTGTCAGAAACAAATCGGCGTCAAAATTACTGGTACTTTTCACCGAATTGACGCAGTTGTGCATTCTGGATTAGAGTGTTACCAGCGGTACACCCCAAGGAACGGGTTTCCGTCTAGCAGTGCGTACCGCATGGTCCATTTTGTACCATCATATTTTTAGGAGGAAAGTTATGAAAAAGTTTTGGTCTTTGCTTCTCTCTGTCGCAATGGTCGCATCTCTGGCCGCCTGCGGCGGCAGCAGCTCCGGCGGTTCCACCAGCGGCGATGCCGCCAACACCGGTGACTCCGCCAACACCGAGGCGGTCCACTTCAAGCTGAGCCATCCCTCTGCTGAGGGCGGCCCCTATGACCTGATGAGCAAGAAGTTTGCTGAGCTGGTCGAGGAGAAGTCCGGCGGCAAGTACGTCATCGACATCTTCGCCGCAAACGCTCTGGGCTCCCAGGAAGAGGTTCTGGACGCTGTTTCTCTGGGTACTTTGGATATGGCGGTTACTTCCGATGACATTCTGGCCAAGTACGCTCCCGAGTGGGGCTATGTGGGCCTGCCCTTCCTGTTCGATGACGTTGATGACGTGGATGAGAACCTGAACGGCGAACTGGGCGCTTACCTGTCCGGCAAGCTGGAGGATAAGGGTATGTTCGTTATCTCCTTCTTCGAGAACGGCTTCCGTAACATCACCGCCAACAAGGAGATCAATACTCCTCAGGATCTGGCCGGTCTGAAGATCCGCGTCATGACCAACGAGCCTCTGCGCGCCATGTTCACCAACGCCGGCGCCGTTGTCACCAACGTGTCCTTCTCCGAGCTGTATCAGGCTCTTCAGCTTGGCACCTGCGAGGCCGAGGAGAACCCCTTCGCCAACATCCGCGATAAGAAGTTCTACGAGGTCCAGAGCTATATGTGCGTGACCATGCACTCTCACACTGCTGAGCCTCTGGTCATGTCCAAGGAGCTGTTCGACAGCCTGTCTGCTGAGGATCAGGCCATGTTCCAGGAGGCCGGTCTCGAGGCTTCCAAGTGGGCTTATCAGCATGCTAAGGATACCGACGCTGAGAACCGCGAGTATCTGGAGGGCCAGATGACCGTTATCGATCCCGATCGTGAGCTCTGGAAGGAGTTCGCCGCCGAGACCAACGCTTCTTACGAGGCTAACTACACCGAGGCTGCCGCTCTGAAGATCTGAGCTCGGTCCGTACATTTTTCAAGCATTCCATCGCATTATATCGCAGAGTAGAATAGAGAGATAGCCTTGCGGGATACGTTTAGGCGCGCCTATACGTATCCCGCAAGCATTTATGGACAATCTAACCAAAAGGAAAGTAGGTATCGTATGTATAACGGCTTGGTCAAGTTTAATACCGGCATCACCAAGGTATACAACGTCATCATGATGATCCTCCTTGGCCTGATGAGCATTTGGACGCTCTTTGAGGTCATTTTCCGGGAGGCCGGCGTGAGTGTGCCCTGGCTTGAGGAATTTACGATTTATGCGTTCAGCTGGCTGACCTATTTCGGCGCCGCCAACGTGCTTCGCAACGATGGTCACCTGAGCGTGACCGCTATCACCGGCATCATTGAAAAGAAAAGTCCCAAGGCCCGCAAGGCTTTGGCTATCATTACTTACATCATCGTCGCGGTCTTCTGCTGCATCGTCTGCTATTATTCTACCATGATGGTGATTAAGTATAATAACACCGGCTCCACCACCACTAACATCCGTTGGATCAAGATGAGCTGGGTCTTCTTCCAGATTCCCCTGAACTACATTGTGTACATTCTGTTTGAGATCGAAAAAATCTGGGGCGTTGCCACCGGAAAGCGGGAGGTAAAGTAATATGCTGGTAATTGTTCTGCTGGTCAGCTTCTTCCTGCTGCTGTTCATCGGTGTCCCCATTTCTTTCGCCCTGTCCATTTCCTCCTTCACGGCGGTTATGACCACAGGCGCAATCCCCGTTATCAATCTGGTGCAGAAAACGTTCCGCGCCATCGACTCCTTCACTCTGCTGGCAATCCCCTTCTTCGTGTTTGCCGGTAACGTTATGGCCCGCGGCGGCGTTTCCAAGCGCCTGACCGATATGGCCGCAACGCTGGTGGGCCGGATGCCCGGCGGCCTTGCTCACGTGGCAACGCTGTCCTCCACCTTCTTCGGTGCTATCTCCGGTTCCGCCCCCGCTACCACCTCCGCTATCGGCGCCGTTATGGTGCCCGAGATGGAGAAGCGCAACTACGATAAGGCCTTCACCGCCGCTGTGGTCGCCGCCTCCGGTACCATCGGTCTGATCATCCCCCCCAGCAACACCATGGTTATGTACGGCACGCTGGCAAACGCCTCCGTCGGTAAAATGTTCATCGGCGGCGTCGGCCCCGGCCTGCTGATGACCGCAGTTATTATCATCATCAACTATGTCATTTCCAAGAAGCGCGGCTATGTCGGTACCGAGCGTGTCACTGCCAAGGAGGTCGCCACCGCTTTCAAGAACGGTATCTGGGCTCTGCTGATGCCCGTCATTATTCTGGGCGGTATCTATTCCGGTCTGTTCACCCCCACCGAGGCTGCTGCCATCGCTGTGTTCTACGGCATTATCGTCAGCGCCTTCGTGTATCGCAACATGGGCTGGAAGGACTTTATCCATGTGCTGTCTGCTTCCGCCTCCTCCACCGCTTCCATTCTGTTCCTTGTGGCAAACGCCCATATCTTCAGCTATCTGCTCTCCAGTGAGCAGATTCCGCAGAAGCTCGCTATCCTGATGACCAGCCTGACCACCAACCCCACCATGATCATGTTCCTGATTATGATTGTGCTGCTGATTGCCGGCTGCTTCCTCGATAACGCCGTGGCCGTTATTCTGCTGACCCCCATCTTCGTCAACGTGGTTCAGGCCATGAACATCGACATCTGCTACTTCGGCGTGTTCCTGGTGTTCGTGCTGGCTATCGGTCAGGTTACGCCTCCTGTGGGCCTGTGCCTGTTCGTTGCCTGCGATATCGGCAAGGTCTCTATTGAGAAGATCAGCCGCGAAGTTCTTCCCTATGTGGGCGGTCTGATCGTCACCGCAATTCTGTTGGTGCTCTTCCCCCAGATCGTCACCTGGCTGCCCAGCCTGACGGGTTTGTAATCGAAGGGACTTCCAAGCAAAAAAATACAGAGGATCGAACGATCCTCTGTATTTTTTTGCTTTCCAATACCTTTGGCCGAGAAATATGCGCCGGCAGGCGCGTATCCCCCGGTAATCTTCTCTCTGCTTCGCGTGTGTCAGCCCACCTGCGGCTTAAGGGTAAAAACCACCTGCAATCCATCGCCGACCGGTGTATGCGGCTGAGGCTGGCTGGCAGAGCACCCGCAGGCAGAGCGCACAAGAATATGAGCGCAGACCGCTTTTGTCTCCGTCTTTGGCGGACATTTGCGCGATGAACGCTCATGCCACAAAAATTGACTGGTAAAATTTCATAAAATTATTGCGGACGTATGGACATTTTATCCGCCGTGGTGTATATATGTATACAGATATACAATCTTGCAGGAGAACCTGCCGGGAAGGAGACCGCTATGCTTGAATTATCATCAAAAACAAATCTGCTGGAAGAAAATGACTACCGTTACTCCCTTCAGGATGTAAAGGACCCGGTGCTGTACCGGGATGTATACAACTACGATGAGGTCCCCAAGGTGGCCTTCAACCACCGGCGGGTGCCCATGTCCATGCCGGCGGATATCTGGATCACCGACACCTCTTTCCGGGACGGTCAGCAATCCATGAACCCCTACACCCCGGAGCAGATCGAGCACCTGTTCAAGCTCCTGAGCAAGCTGGGCGGGCCCTACGGCCTTATCCGGCAAACGGAGTTCTTTATTTACAGCAAGCGGGACCGAGAGGCCATTGAGCGCTGTCAGGCGCTGGGGCTGCGGTTCCCGGAGATCACCACATGGATTCGCGCCACGCGGGAGGATTTCCGCATGGTAAAGGACCTTGGCATCAAGGAAACCGGAATTCTCGTTTCGTGCAGCGACTATCACATCTTCAAGAAAATGCAGATGACCCGTCGACAGGCGCTGGACTATTACCTTGCCACGGTGAAGGATGCCTTCGATGCCGGCGTCATGCCCCGGTGCCATCTGGAGGACATTACCCGTGCGGATTTCTACGGCTTTGTAGTCCCCTTTGTCAATGAGCTGATGGAGCTGTCCCGGGAGGCCGGGATTCCCGTCCGCATCCGGGCCTGCGACACCATGGGCTACGGCGTGCCCTACACAGAGGTAGCCCTGCCCCGCAGTGTTCCGGGTATTATTTACGGCCTGCAGCACTACTCCGGCGTCGAGAGTGAATATCTGGAATGGCACGGCCACAATGACTTCTATAAGGCGGTCTCCAACGCCGCTACCGCATGGCTGTACGGTGCCAGCGGCGTCAACTGCTCCATGCTGGGCATCGGCGAGCGCACCGGCAACGTGCCGCTGGAGGCCATGGTATTTGAATACGCCTCTCTGCGGGGTTCTCTGGATGGCATGGACCCCACCGCCATTACGGAGATCGCGGATTATTTCGAGCGCGAGATCGGCTACCGCATCCCGCCCATGACGCCGTTTGTGGGCCGGAACTTCAACGTCACCCGGGCGGGCATTCACGCCGACGGGCTTTTGAAGGACGAGGAGATCTACAACATTTTCAACACGGAGAAGCTGCTGGACCGTCCCGCCGCTGTGGCGGTGAGCAAGACCTCCGGCCTTGCCGGAATTGCCTACTGGATCAACCAGAACTACCGCCTGAAGGGCGAACGTCAGCTCAACAAGCACGATGCGCTGGTGGAAAAGCTGAAGGACTGGGTGGACGCCCAATACGCCGGGGGCCGCACCACCGCCCTTTCCAATGAGGAGCTGGAGGAAAAAATCGCGGAGCTGTCCGGCGGGGCCTTGAAGTCCAAGTATTAAGATAGGAGCGCAGTACCATGATGAGAGATCACAAGCCTGTTTCCATTGCGGATCAGGTGTTTGAGCAGTTGGAGCGGGATATTCTCTCCGGGAAATACCCGCAGGGAGAGGTGCTCAGCGAGCTGCGGCTGTCCGGGGAGCTGGGCGTCAGCCGGACGCCCATCCGGGAGGCTGTCCGCCGTTTGGAGCAGGAGCACATTTTGGAGGATACCAGCCGTGGCATGGTGGTAGTCGGCATCTCCCGGGAGGATATGCTGGACATCTACGAGATTCGCCAACGGCTTGAGGGCATCGCCGCAGAGCGTGCGGCGGTTGCCATCTCCGATGACACCCTCCGGGAGATGAAGGAAACGCTGGGCCTTCAGAAGTTCTATATTGAAAGCGAGCGGGAGCCGGGGGAAAACTCCGACCAGATCAAAAATCTGGATTCCCGGTTCCACGAGCTGCTGTACCAAAGCTGCGGCAGCCGCCCCTTTACCGATACCCTCATCTCCCTGCACAAGAAGATCATCAAATACCGCAAGGCGTCCATTACAAAGCACAGCCGCGCGGTACACGCGCTGGAGGAGCACACCGCCATCTATACCGCGCTGGCGGCGCACGATGGCAAGGCCGCGGCAGAGGCCGCCCTGCGCCATGTGGCCAACGCCCGGGCCAACATCGCCGGAATTACGCAGAAGGGGGAAAACTGATATGGGAAAGAGCCTGACGCAAAAGCTCATCGAAGCGCATCTTGTGAGCGGCAGCACGGAGCCGGGCGCCGAGGTGGCTCTGCGAATCGACCAGACACTGACGCAGGACGCCACCGGTACCATGGCCTATCTGGAATTTGAGTCCATGGGAATTGACCGGGTGCGGACAAAGCGGTCTGTCGCCTACGTGGACCACAACACACTGCAATCCGGCTTTGAAAATGCCGATGACCACCGCTATATTCAGACCGTTGCCGCAAAGCACGGCATCTGGTTCTCCCGTCCCGGCAACGGCATCTGTCATCAGGTCCATCTGGAGCGCTTCGGCGTTCCAGGAGAGACCCTGATTGGCTCCGACAGCCACACCCCCACCGCTGGCGGCATCGGGATGCTGGCCTTCGGCGCCGGCGGTATGGACGTGGCCGTGGCCATGGGCGGCGGCGCGTACTACATCAATATGCCGAAGGTCATCCGGGTGGAGCTCACCGGCACGCTGCGGCCCTTTGTCACCGCCAAGGACATCAGCCTTGAGCTGCTGCGTATCCTCTCCGTCAAGGGCGGTGTGGGCCATGTCATCGAGTGGGGCGGCCCCGGCATTGCCAGTCTGTCCGTGCCGGAGCGTGCCACCATCACCAATATGGGAACGGAGCTGGGCGCTACCACCTCTATTTTCCCCTCTGATGAGGTGACCCGCGCCTTTTTAAAGGCACAGGGCCGGGAAGCCGATTTTACCCCCCTTGCCGCCGATTCGGACGCGGATTATGACCGGGTCATTTCCATTGACCTTGATACGCTGGAGCCGCTGATCGCCTGTCCCCACATGCCGGACAATGTTGTTACCGTCCGCAGCCTGAAGGGCACCAAGGTGGATCAGGTCTGCATCGGCTCCTGCACCAATTCCTCTCTGTACGATATGCTCAAGGCCGCCGCCATGCTGAAAGGAAAAACCGTTGCCCCCACCGTCAGTATGTCCGTCTCCCCCGGCTCCCGGCAGGTATTGACCATGCTGGCCGACTGCGGCGCGCTGTCGGATATTCTGTCCTCCGGCGTGCGGCTGCTGGAATGTGCCTGCGGCCCCTGCATCGGCATGGGCTTCTCCCCCAACTCCGGCGGCGTGAGCCTGCGGACCTTCAACCGCAATTTTGAGGGGCGCAGCGGTACCGCCGATGCCAAGGTCTATCTGGTATCCCCGGAAACGGCTGTGGCCTCTGCCCTCACCGGCGAGATCACCGACCCTCGCGATCTGGGACTGGACGCCCTTCATGTGGAGATGCCCGACCACTTCCTCATTGATGACAGTGCCGTGCTGGCCCCTGCCTCCCCGGAGGCCGCCGGGGAGGTGGAGGTTCTGCGGGGGCCGAATATCAAGCCCTTCCCGCAGGGAACGCCCGTTGGGGACAGCATCACCGCCGAGCTGACGCTGAAGGTCGGCGACAATATCACCACAGACCATATCATGCCCGCCGGAGCCAAAATTCTGCCCTACCGCTCCAACATCCCCAAGCTCTCGGAATTTTGCTTTGCCGTATGTGACAAGAGCTTTTCCCAGCGGGCCAAGGAGGCCGGTCAGAGCATCATCGTGGGTGGCAGCAACTACGGACAGGGCTCCTCCCGGGAGCACGCGGCGCTGGTGCCGCTGTATCTGGGTGTCCGGGCGGTCATAGCCAAGAGCTTTGCCCGGATTCACGCCGCCAACCTTATCAACGCCGGTATTCTGCCTCTGACCTTTGCGGACCCGGCGGACTATGATCTGCTGACACAGGGCGAGACCCTGACGCTCACCGGCATTGACGCCGGTCTGGACAGCGGCGAAATGACGCTTCACGACGGGAACCGCGCCATTCCCGTCCATGGCAGCTTTACAAAGCGGCAGGCCGCCATGCTGCGGGCCGGCGGGCTGCTGAGCTATATGAAGGGGGGAACCGACTGATGGCAGATTACGAAGCAATTCTCAATGATGCAGCAGCCCATTTCCGGGAGCTGCTGGCCCAACAGCTCCAACGGCAGACGCGGATGGAGCAGGGCGAGCCTGCCAAGGATTTTTCCAAAATGGAGCACATCGTTATCGGCCTCATTCCCGGCGACGGAATCGGCCCCATCATCATGACGCAGGCCCGGCGGGTCCTGGAACGTCTGCTGGCGGCGGAGCTTCGGAGTGGACGGGTAGAGCTGCGCGATATTGAGGGCCTGACCATTGAAAACCGCACGGCACAGGGGAAGGCCATCCCCGATGACGTTCTATCCACCATCAAAGCCTGTGATGTGCTTTTGAAAGGCCCCACGGAGACTCCCAAGGGCGGCACGCTGGAAAGCGCCAACGTGGCCATGCGCCGGGAGCTGGACCTCTACGCCAATGTGCGGCCTGTCTCCGTCCCGGAGGCGGGCATTGACTGGACCTTCTTCCGGGAAAATACCGAGGGCGAATACGCCCTTGGGAGCCGGGGCATTGAAATTCCCGGCAAGCTGGCCATGGATTTCAAGGTCACAACGGACGCCGGAACCCGGCGCATTGCCAGAGCGGCCTTCGCCTTTGCCCGCGCCAACGGAAAAACCAACGTAGCTATTGTCACCAAGGCCAATATCATGAAGAAAACCGATGGCAGCTTCTCCCGAATCTGCCACGAGGTCGCGGCGGAGTACCCGGAGATCACCGCCGAGGACTGGTACATCGACATCATGACCGCCAATCTGGTGAACCCGGAAATCCGCAGCAAATTTCAGGTATTTGTACTGCCAAATCTCTACGGTGACATCATCACAGATGAGGCCGCCCAAATTCAAGGCGGCGTCGGTACCGCCGGCAGCGCCAACACCGGCAGCCGGTACGCCATGTTCGAGGCCGTGCACGGCACCGCTCCCCGGCTCATTGCCGACGGAGAGGGGGATTACGCCAATCCCTCCAGCATCCTGAAGGCGGCGGAGCTGCTGCTGCGGCACATTTCCATGGCTGACAAGGCCGACCGCCTTGCCGCCGCCATGCACCTGTGCACGGAAACGGAGCGCCGCGTGGTCATGACCGGTCACCGGGATGGAGCCTCCTGCGCCGAATTCGGCGATTATCTGCTAAAGAAGCTGTAACGCTTTTCTAAATAGAGCAAGGACCGTGAACAGCTGTTCACGGTCCTTGCTCTATTTTTGCTTATTCCTCGTTATTCAGCAGCTCTGCCACCGTGCGGCGGTAAATTTCGCCGCAGTTTTTCACCTGCCACGCATAGCCGTACTCATTATCGCCGTGCATATTGCCGCCGGAGGGGCCGAAGGTGACCGTGGGAATCCCCAGCGTCACCGCAAGAATGTTGGAATCGCACACCGAAGCATCGTAAGCACAGGGAAGGTCCTCACCCGTCACAGCCCGGAACTGCGCCTGCAGCGTCCGCACCAGCCGGTAATCCTCCTCCAGCGCAAAGGACTGCATATAGGGAGACTTCCGGGGCTTGAGCCGGACATCTACCTTGCCCTCCAGTCCCAGCTCCCGGGCCGCGCCCAAAATCTGGTCGATACAGGTCTTGTCCGTTTCGCCGGGGACCACGTAGCGGTCCACAAAGATATAGCACCGCTCCGGCACCACCAGCGTACCGGGATTTCCGCCCTCCATGTACCGCACGCACCACGTTCCGTGCTTGAGATGGGGATGCTGAAGGGTCGGCAGGGCCTCGATAGCGGCGGCCAGTCTGCCGCCGGAGATCAGCGCGTTCTCGCCCACCTCCGGGTAATGGCTGGCATGGGCCGTTTGTCCGTGGACCGTCACCTCAAAGCTGTACCGGCCCCGGAAGCCCACCGCCACATTATCGTAGCGGCACTCGCCCATAATGGCGTAATTGGCGTGAATCACATCCTCCGCCACCAACTGATAGCTGCCCTTGCTCAGCCCCTCCTCGTCCGCCACGAAGCAGGCGAGAATCTTGCCCCTGAAAGTGTCTCGATGAGCGGCATAGTAGGTCAGGGTCTCTAAAATAGCGGCAAGTCCGCCCTTCATGTCCATAGCCCCCCGGCCGTATACCTTTCCATCGATCTCCGTGGGTACGAAGGGGTCGGTATCCCAGCGGTCGGAGACGCCCACGGTATCCAAATGGCCAATAAGCAGCACCGTCTTGCCGGGGCGTCCGCTGTCCAGCACGGACCAGAGGGAGGGCCGCTCCCGGGCGGTATCCTCGTCAAAATAGCTGTAGTGCGGGTCCATGCCGATCTCCCGAAGGACGTTTGCCACATAATCCGCCATGGCGGCCTCATGACCGTTGACGGAGTTAATGGAAATCATATCATACCAGCGCTGTAAAATGCGTTCCATTGTCAGTTTTCCTCCTTCACCCGCGCGGTGCCGATGCCCGTCACGGCATAGATCACAGAAAATACGATAGACAGCCACAGCATCGGCGCATAGGGTAAAAAGGCCAGATTTCCGATACCCAGCGTTGTGGCCGTATAGGACCCAGTGGTGGACCATGACACCAGCGGCGCAAGGCCCGTGCCGGTATCCAGCAGGGTACGCATCAGGTTCTTACGGTCCAGACCATACTCCGGATAAAGGTCCTTCACCATGCCGCCCACCACCGGATAGGAGACATAGTACGCGCCAGTGATGGTAAAGAACACCGCGTGCAGAAGCAGCACGCCGAGGGACATGGTGCGGGAGCTCTTTGCCACCCGGCGCACAAAGGCCAGCAGCACATCCACCACACCGGCGGTACGCAGCGGCGCGCCGAAGATACCGGCGGCGATGAGCAAACCGATGGTAGAGAGCATGGAGGTAAAGCCGCCCCGGTTCAGCATGGAGTTTACCACATCGGAGCCGGAATCCACGGAAAAGCCGCTGTACATCACCGTCAGGATGTCCTTCAGGCTCTCGCCCTGAAATACCATCGCCAGCACGGCGCCCACAGCGATGCCTGCTACAAACGTGGGAATGGTGGGCTTCTTCAGCAAGATCAGCGCCACAACCACCGCCACAGGCAGCAGCAGCACCGGGCTGATCCAGAACTCGGCGGAGACGGTAGCGAGGATATCCTCATACACCTGACCGCCCACCGTGCCACCGGCAAACCGCAGACCGTAGAGGCAGAAAAACACCAGAGAGATGAGATAGGCCGGGCCGGTGGAGATGAGTGCGTGGCGGATGCCCTCCATCAGCGGCACCTCACAGACTGTGGCGGTAATGACCGGGGAATCGGACAGGGGGGAAATCTTATCGCCGAAGAAGGCGCCGGTGCATACCGCGCCGGCAGCCGCCGGCAGCGGCACACCCAAGCCCTGTGCCACACCCATGCAGGCCACGCCCACAGTAGCCAGCGTACCCCAGGAGGTGCCTGCCATGGTGGACATCAGCGTACAGAGAATGCACACCACCGGCAAAAACAGGCCCGGCGTCAAAACCTTCATACCGTAGTAAATCATCACCGGCACCGTGCCGCTGGCCATCCACACACCCACTAAAACGCCTACGGACAGCAAAATTAGAATTGCCACGATCATGGAGGACACCGTTTCCTTGATGCCCTGCTGCAGCTCCGCATAGGGGATGCCGAAGCACCATGCCATCAGGCACATGATCACACCGTCCAATGTCAAAACGATGCGGTTGTTCAGCTTCATCACCAGCAGCCCCGCAATGATCACGGCGATGCCGACAAGCAGCATCCATGCCGCCTGCCACGGTCTTACGATTCTCTTGTTTTCCATCTTGGTCATCCTTTCTCTTTTGACCGAAATTGAATTGAAAAAGGATAACAAAAAAGCTATGATCCCCGTGGAGATCATAGCCGGAACACCTGTTTTTTCCGCAAGGCCCAATGGCTGCGGCGAAACGGCGGTCTGATAGCGCTCCACAAATGTGGCAGTCCGGCGGATATTCTCCGACGGCCCAGGTGATCGCCCCTCAGGCAAAGCAACGACCCTTCGGCGGCTTGCCCTTTCCCTCCGGCGGATGCCTGTCCTTGGCTCCGGGGGTACTCTTGCGCGCCGCGCCTCTATCCTCGTTCAATTTCTGTTAAGATACCACGTTCTTCCAGTAATTACAAATGTTTTCGCGCTATTTCCTCAATTTAAGCGTTTACCACAAAAAAAATCAGGCCGCAGCTACCTTTTCTTGGAAAACACCCCGGTACGGCTGACCGTACCGGGGTGTTCTCTCACTTTTTCATTTTCCAAGCTATATCTCGAAAGGCGTTCTGCCGAAGGTAATCTTCCGATTTTTTACGTTCAGTTTCCGTCCCCGGCAAGGTCAAGCCGCTATTGTCGGACACACTACGGTATTAGGCCGCTGCAATTACGGGAAAGTCACTTCATAAACTCTCCCTGCAGCTCAAACGCATGATTCATGGGGCCGGAGCCGTGCCCCAAGTCCAGCATAGCCGCCAGCGCCCCGGAGATGTACGCCTTGGCCCGCTCCACGGCCTCATCCAGTCCATAGCCCTTGGCCAGATTGGAGGCAATGGCGCTGGAGAGGGTGCAGCCGGTACCATGGGTATTGGGATTATTGATGCGCTTGCCCCGAAACCATTTCCCCACACCATGACGCCACAGCAGATCATCGGCGTCATTGATCTGATGGCCGCCCTTGCACAGTACGGCGCAGCCGTACCGCTCACTGATGCTCTTTGCGGCGGTCTCCATGCCTGTTGCGTCCGTGATGGACAGTCCAGAGAGGATTTCCGCCTCTGGAATATTGGGGGTCAGCACCTCTGCCATAGGCAGCAGTCTGGCCAGTGCTTCCATGGCATCCGACCGCAGGAGCTTTGCCCCGGAGGTGGCCACCATCACCGGGTCCACCACGATATGCTTTGCGCCGTACTGCTTCAGTTTCTCCGCGATCACTGTGATGAGCTCCGCAGAGGAGACCATGCCGATCTTCACGGCGTCCGGGAAAATATCAGTAAAAACAGCGTCCAGCTGCTCACCCAAAAAATAGGGCGTGGACTCCAAAATATCTGTGACGCCGGTAGTATTCTGGGCGGTCAGGGCCGTAACAGCGCTCATGGCATAAACGCCGTTCGCCATCATGGTCTTGATATCCGCCTGAATCCCGGCGCCTCCGCTGGAATCGCTTCCGGCAATGGTCAACGCTGTTTTCATCTGAATACTTCCTTTCTTTTTACAGCACGGTTTTACAACGCAATACAAGGTGGTGCCCCCCATGTACCGCCTGAACATAGGGTAAGTCCCTACCAACTTTTGATTTAGTTACAGTTATTGAGCGCGGGCCAATACGCCGGGAAAGCGGCCAACTCCGTCAGATAGACCTCCGCCGCCTGCCGCAGCCCCGCCTGATCCGGCTCGCCCTGTCCGTCATAAACACCCACGGTCCTGTAGCCCGCCGCCTTGGCGGTTTGCATCGCATAGAGGGAATCCTCAAATACCAGCGTTTCCGCCGGGACTGTTCCCAGCGCAACCGCCGCCCGGTGGTAAATCGTCGGGGCGTGCTTGCTCTCCCCCATCTCTGTAGTGGTCAGTATCGTTTTGAGATAGGGCCGCAGGCCCAGCCGTGTCAGCGCCCGCTCTACATGATTCCGGGGGCTGGAGGTCGCTGCCGCCATGGGGATACCCCGCCGGTAGAAAAATTGCAGCAATTCCTCCACACCGGGCTTGGCCGGGACCTCATAGCCGTAATAATCCGCCAGCAGCGCGGCAATTCCGTCCCTTATTTCCACTTCACCTTCCGGCAGAGAATAATGGGTCTTCAGATAAGCCGCTCCCTGCTCCATGCTCATGGCAAACAGCACCTCCCCAAGGCCCGGTGCTGGACTGATGCCCCGCGCCCGCAGATACCGGGCGCCTAAATCCCTCCAGATTCCCATGGAGTCCAGCAACACTCCATCCAAATCAAAGATGGCTCCCCGAATCATGCCCGCAGCATAGCCTCTGCGGCGGCTTTCAGCTCCTCTGCGGCGGACTTGATATTCTTTGCGGCGTAAATGGCGCTGATGACCGCCACACCGCAGATGCCGCTGCCTGCCAGCTTGGCCACATTCTCCTGAGAAATGCCGCCGATGGCCACCACTGGAATCGATACGGCGGCGCAGATGTCCTTCAGTGTCTCATAGGGGAGCTCCTGCACATCGGCCTTGGAGCCGGTGGGGAACATCGCGCCCACTCCGAGATAGTCCGCGCCGTGCTTCTCTGCCAGCAGTGCCTCCTCTACCGAGTGGGCGGAAACGCCGATGATCTTGTCCGGCCCCAGCTTGGCCCGGACGTCCAGCGCCTCCATATCGCTCTGGCCCACATGGACGCCATCTGCGCCCATGGCCCTTGCAATGTCCACATTATCGTTGACGATAAAGGGGACATGACGCTCCCGGCATAGGGCCTGAAGCGCTCTGGCCTCCTCTAAAAACGCTCCCTCCTCCAGTGTCTTTTCACGGAGCTGGAGCATGGTCACACCACCGTCCAGACTCTCCCGGACCACCTCCAGCAGTGTACGTCCGTTCAGCCAGTGACGGTCCGTTACGGCATAGAGCAGCAGATCGCATTTATCAATCTTCATACCTGACGCCTCCATCAAAATAAAAATGCGGATATGCCGCAAAGACATATCCGCATTGCCTTCAAACGTGTCAGCAACGGCATCTCCCTACGTTGGCATGATTCAAATCAGGTTCCGGGTCTGGGCGATGCAGCCCGCTCTCAGTCCGCTCGCGCAAGCTCCCCTGTTGACAGTAGCCATCATAGCACGTTCCGCCGCAGATTACAACATTTTTCCATAGAAAGCGTACCGAAAGGGCCCGGGGTTCCCCGGACCCTCAGCTTGGCAAAAAATTTTGCCAAGCTGAGTCCAATTTTCAAAACATTTTGAAAATTGCCGATTAAAATAGCGCAGGACACCCTTCTTGGGTTTCCCGCGCACCCCCTTCCTTACCACCTCGGAAAAGCTGCTGTTTCTTCCGGCAGCTTCAGGGCCCGGGTTTCCCCGGGCCCTTTCGGCGATTGCTTTATTCAATTTTACTTACCCAGCATGATGTTGAGAATCTCGATATCGGTCTCCTTCATGCCGTCCCGGCCCATGCGGCCCACGCTGCGGATGGTATCCTCAACGTTATCCTTCACCAGACCCTCGCCGGGCTGGAACACGTGCTCACCCCGGGCCATTTCAAGACCCAGCAGAGCACACTCCACCGCAGCGGCGATTTTGGCGGCGCAGGAGGACTTTGCACCGTCGCACACCATGCCGCCGATGGTGGCAATGGCATTTGTGATGACGCTGCAGATCACCTCATAGGATTCGCCCAGCATATAGGCGATACCCACCGCAGAGGCGCAGGCGGCGCTGGTAGCGCCGCAATAGGCGGAAAGGCTGCCAATGTACTTCTTCTGGTGCACGGAAATGAGGTTTGCCACCACCAGAGCGCGGCGGACCTTCTCATCGTCAATATGGTATTCCTTGGCGTACTCGAGAATGGGCATCGTGACGGTAATGCCCTGATTGCCGCTGCCGGAGTTGATAACCACCGGCAGCGCACAGCCGCCCATCCGGGCATCGCTGCCGGCGGCGGCAGCGGCACGCGCACGAGTACGGAGGTCATTGCCGTGCTGCAGCAGCACACGGCCTACCTCGGCGCCATAGGGATTTTTCAAGCCTTCCTGAGAGATAGCGGAGTTCATTTGAATCTGACGGTCCAGCAGTTCCTTCACATCCTCCATCCGCACTTCATCGGCGAATTCCAGAATGCCCTTAATGGTCAGCAGGGACCGGTCGCCCTTCTTGGTGTTGGCGGAGCTGTCCTGCTTGGCGGACACCAAAACGGTATCGTCCTTCTGCAGCAGCGTCACATTATTGTGGTGATCCTTGATCTGCGCCGTGACAGTATGGCCCTCCGCATCCTTGAGATGCACCTCCACAAAGAGGTTCTCAACGCCCTTGGCCAGTTGGCAGGTGCAAAAGCCCTCGGCAATGAGCTTCCGGGCCTTCTCCACATCCTCCGGCGTCACGCTCTGCAAAACCTCCAGTTCACGGTCGGAATCACCACCCACAATTCCCAGAACGGCCGCCACGGCAATGCCGCGCTGACCCTGAGAATTGGGAACCACAACGCCCATCACGTTCTTCACAATGTTGCCGCTGCACAGGACCTCGCAGGATACAGGCTCACTTCCCAGCGTCTTGCGTGCCAGTGCGGACACAAAGGCGATCGCGATGGGCTCTGTACACCCCATAGCGGCGATGAGTTCTTCCTTGAGAATCTCTACACAGTTGTCATACAATTTTTTTTCCATAACTACCCCTCCAAGGCTTTGTTATTCTCCATACAAAAACCGCCTTGCATATCTTCAAGACGAGTGTGGACATAAATCTGCATTTTCTCTCAATTTCCGCCTTTATCATAGCACACCCCCCATGGAAACACAAGCCGCGCCCCCTTCAATTTCGATGAATATTTCTGGTAATTTGCCAAAGCACGTGCCGCTCGATTTTTCATAATTTCCAGTTCTTTGGGCATACTGCTTCCAAAACCGTTTTCAGGGAGGAATGTCTATGAACGGCAAGCGGATAGGACGGCGTACCGTGGCCCTGCGGACACCGCCCTCGGTGCTGTCCTTTGCCAATATCGGCGGGCGGATGGAGGGGCATGGGCCGCTGGCAAAATACTTTGACGAGCTGTGCGAGGACTCGTTTTTTGGAGAAAAAACATGGGAAAAGGCAGAGTCAGCCATGCAGGAACGGGTACTGCGGCGGGCGCTGGAGCAGGCGGGCCTTGCGCCGGACGAACTGGACTATGTGCTGGCGGGTGACCTTTTGAACCAGTGCATCGGCTCCTCCTTCGGTCTGCGGGACTTCAGCATTCCCTTTTTCGGGCTATACGGCGCCTGCTCCACCATGGGGGAATCTTTGGCGCTGGCGGCCATGCTCATTGACGGCGGCTTCGCCGAAAAGGCCGCCGCGCAGGCCAGCTCCCATTTCTGCACAGCGGAACGGCAGTACCGGATGCCAGTGCCCTATGGAAGCCAGCGGACGCCTACCGCCCAATGGACTGCCACTGCCGCCGGGTGTACGCTGCTCTCCGCCCAAGGGCCGGGGCCGTATATCACCCATGTCACCTGCGGCAAAATCGTGGACAAGGGCATCACCGACCCCAACAACATGGGCGCGGCCATGGCCCCCGCCGCCTACGATACGCTCCGGGCCTACTTCTCCGATACCGGCACCGGCCCGCAGGACTATGACGCTATTTTCACTGGGGACCTCGGCGAGCTGGGCCACGGCATCGTCACGGATTTTTTCCGACAGGACGGTGTTGACCTCTCCAAAAACTATTTTGACTGCGGAATGCTGCTCTATGACCGGGAGGGGCAGGATATGCACGCTGGCGGCTCCGGCTGCGGCTGCTCCGCCGCTGTGTTCAACGGCTATATCCTCACAGGCTTAAAGCAGGGCCGCTGGCGGCGGGTGCTGTTTGCCCCCACCGGGGCACTGCTCTCCCCCACCTCCAGCTTTCAGGGAGAATCCATTCCCGGTATCTGTCATTTGGTGTGCGTCAGCACAGAAAGGTAAAGCGATGGAATATCTGAAAGCATTTCTCTGCGGCGGCGTGCTCTGCGCTATCGGGCAGGTTCTCATTGACCGTACCCAGCTCACCCCCGCCCGTATCCTCACCGGCTATGTGGTGGCGGGCGTTGCGCTCAGCGCCGTGGGGCTGTACCAGCCCATTGCCGACTGGGGCGGTGCCGGGGCCACCGTACCCCTGACAGGCTTCGGTCACGCGCTGGCAAAGGGCGTTGCCAAGGCTGTTGCCGAAAAGGGCTGGCTGGGCGTTTTTACCGGCGGTCTCACCGCCACTGCCGGCGGAATCGCGGCGGCCGTGGTTTTCGGCGTACTGATGGCGCTGCTGTTCAAGCCCGGCGACAAGCGGTAGTCCACAGATGACAAAGCGGCAGGGCTGCGCCCTGCCACTTTGTCATCAAATTGTTGCTACTTTTCGCGGCCTTTCTGGTATACTGTATCTGATTTTCGACAGAAAGGATCTGTTTTCATGCGGTGTATTTCCGCTTTTCTTTTGTCATTGACGCTCGCGCTCTCCCTCACCGCCTGTTCCTCCGCCCCCAAGGCAGACACCTCCACACGGCCAGAGGAACCGCCTGCCGAAACCCCGGAGCCTGAAACTCCCGCGCAGACAGAGCCGGAACCCTACGTCATTTCCTCCCCCACCGTTGATCGGGGCACTGTGGACGGCGTGACCTACACGGCGTGGGACGGTATCGTGGAGCACCTCTTTTTCCACCCCGTTGTGGCCTATCCCGAGCTGGCCTTTGACGGCGATTCCCAGTCTGACGGAATCGATGACTGGATGGTAACAGTGGACGAGTATGACAAAATTTTGCAGAGCGTCTATGACCGGGGCTATGTTTTGGTGGACATAGGCGATGTGTGGAGCGAGAGCACGGACGCAAACGGTCAGCCGGTCATGGTCCGCAACACGCTGTACCTCCCGGAGGGCAAAAAGCCTTTGATTCTCTCCTATGACGATGTAAACTATTATGACTATATGCTCAAGGATGGCTTTACCTACAAGCTCATCATCGGGGACGATGGTCTTATCTGGAGCTATGGTCTGGACCCGCAGGGCAATGAGGTTGTCTCGCAGGATTTGGACGCTATCACCATTCTGGACAAGTTCGTCCGGGAGCACCCGGACTTCTCCCCCTTCGGTGCCAAGGGCAGCCTGAGCCTCACCGGCTATCAGGGCATTTTAGGCTACCGCACCAACACGGACACGAAGGTGTGGAATGATGAGCTGGAGGCCAACCGGCAGAAGGAGCGGGAGTCAGTGAAGCCCATCATCGCCGAGCTCAAGCGCACCGGCTGGACGTTCGGAAGCCATACATGGGGACATATCAATCTCTCGTCCTCCTCGCTGGAGCGGGTGCAGGCGGATACAAAGCGCTGGCTGGATGAGGTCGGCAGTCTGGTAGGCCCCACCACCATCCTCTACTATCCCCACGGCGCCCGGCCGGACGGAGACGATGTAAAGCAGACCGGTCCTATTTTCAGGTATTTGCAGGAGCAGGGCTTCCGGGTCTTCGCCTCCGTCGGAATCAGCTCGTACTCCAAAATCAAAACCGACATCTGCGCCGTGATCTGTGACAGGCTTCACCCTGACGGGACCACCCTCCGTGGCAGCGATAAGGTCATCGGCTGGTACAGTCAGTTCTACGACGCCCGGGACATCATAGACTTGACCGTGCGCCCGGACCGGGGCGTGAAGTGGACGCCGAAAACCAATTAAAGCTGTGAAAGGAGAAGTAATATGAGTCTTGAAGAATTAAAGGCCGCCGCTGTAGCCATGCTGGACCGGGCCTATTGCCCTTATTCCCATTTTCCCGTTGGCGCGGCGCTGGAATGCGCCGATGGGACGGTATTTACCGGCTGCAACATTGAAAATGCCGTTTATCCGGTAGGCACCTGCGCCGAGCGCACCGCCATGAGCAAGGCTGTCAGCGAAGGACATACGGATTTTGTACGCATTGTCATCGCCGGACGCAGCAGCGATTACTGCTACCCTTGTGGGATGTGCCGCCAGTTTATGAAGGAGTTCGCGCCGGAAATGCAGGTCATCTGTCTCAACGGCAAGGGGGAGGCGCTGGAGCTGACGCTCCGGGACCTGCTGCCCTACGGCTTTGACAGTACTTTCCTTCCGGGTGGGCAGTAATTCTTCGTAAAAACAATTTTAAACGAGGACAATAAAAGCAGGGCGCTGTGCGATGCACAGCGCCCTGCTTTTTCTGAATTTTTCAAACCGTGAGCTGATTAGCCCTGATTGCCGAAGTAGTAGTTGAAGATATCCCACGGATTGCTGTAATAGCCATTGCCGCCGTTATAGGAGCCGTTGTTGGAATTGCTGTTATTGTTCTGGCTCTGCTGGGACTGGCTGTTGTTGTCCGTAGACTGATCCGCAGGCACGGCGCCCCACGTCACGGAGACGTCCTGCTGCTTACCGTCACGGTAAATGGTGAACGTGGATTCATCACCGGCGGAGTACTTCTTCTTCAGGGCCACCAGGTCCTGATAGGAGTCCACATCCGTACCGTCGATCTTCATGATAACATCGCCCATCTTGAGACCCGCCTTGTCAGCGGCGCTGCCATCCTCCACAGAGTAGATGAACACGCCCTTGGTAACATCATAGCGATACTGGGCGGCCATCTGCTCATTCATGGTGCCGGGGGTGATGCCAAGATATGCCTTGTTGCTGACATAGCCGTTGGTCATGATATCCTGAATCATAGCCGCCACATCGTTGATAGGGATGGCGAAGCCCAGACCCTCAACGCTCTGGCTTGCATAGCTGGAATACTTGGCGGACACAATGCCCACAACCTCGCCGTACTCGTTGAACAGCGGGCCGCCGGAGTTGCCGGGATTAATAGCCGCCGTGACCTGAATCATGTTGAAGGGAGTTCCGTCTACATCAATAGCGCGGTTCACCGAGGAAGCAATGCCCTCACTCATGGAAAACGTCAGCTCGCCCAGCGGGTTGCCGATAGCCAGGATGTGATCGCCCACATTCAGGCTGTCGCTGTCGCCCAGCGTTACGTTAGGCAGGTTTTCGGCCTCGATCTTGATGACGGCAATATCGTAGTCCTCGTCGCCGCCGATATACTGGGCGTCATAGCTGTCGCCGTTGTACAGTGTGACCTTCACGGTATCGGCGTCGCCTACCACATGGTAATTGGTGACGATGTAGCCGTCCGGCGTCAGGATGAAGCCGGAACCGGCGCCAGCGGTCTGTGTGGTCTGACCAAAGAAGTTAGGGTCAGAGGTGGCAGTGATGTTGATGGACACCACGCTGTTGACGTTGGCGGCGTACAACTCCGCGTCCGTCATGGCGGTTTTCCCGTCCACGGTCTTGACTTGAATTTCCGTGGGCCTGCGGTTGGAGACATTCACCTCCGTGGTGTCGCTGTTGGACCGGTTGCTCACAAGGTACGCCGTGCCGCCGCCTACCAAGCCGCCCAACAGGGCGCACACCAGCGCCAAGGACGCGACCTTCATGCCGACACAGCTCTTTGCGGACTTGTGCTGGGGCTGCTGTCCGCCTGCCGGGCCATAGCCGGTGGGCTGGCTCTGCGGCTGCACATTGTCCTGGCTCTGCGCCTGCTGCTCGCCCTGCGCCTGTTTGGCCTGCTGCTGACGGTAGCTGTTGATCTGCTCGTCTACGCTGGGCTGCTTTGCGTCATAGCGCTGGCCCGGCTCCGTACCGTCCTTGCGGTATGTGTAGTGATACAAATTATTTTCATCGTTATACATAAGTCAAACCTCCTTGAGATCGGCGGCCGGAGTTCCGGCCCGCCGGGGACTTCCTTAACTTTGACTGTAGTATAGGCCGGAAATCTTAAAACTGCCTGAAAAATTTTTAAAGCAATTATGAACCATGCTTTCTCTTTTCCGCAGAGTGTGCTAAAATTCTTCTATCAATTCCCTTGGAGGTACTCTCATGCTGCGAATCGAAAATCTGAAGCTCCCGCCCGGCAGCGGTGATGCCGCACTGCGCGCGCAGATCCTAAAGGTGCTGCGGCTCCCGGAGGAACGCCTGCTGGCGCTGCGAATCCTGCGCCGCAGCATTGACGCCCGGGAGGGGGTCCATTGGGTTTATACGGTGGAGGCCGAGACCGCCAACGAGGACGCTGTGCTCCGCCGCTGCCGGGACAAGCGGGTATCCCGCGCAGAGCCACGGCCCGCTTATCGGCTGCCGCAAGCCGTTCCCACCCCGGACTGTCCCCCGGTCATTGTGGGAGCCGGACCCGCGGGACTGTTCGCCGCGCTGGTACTGGCCCGGGCCGGTGCCCGTCCCATTTTATTGGAACGTGGCCGCCGGGTGGAGGAACGCACCGCCGATGTAGAGCGCTTCTGGTCCACCGGGGCGCTGGACCTCACCAGCAACGTCCAGTTCGGCGAGGGCGGCGCCGGTGCGTTTTCCGACGGAAAGCTGAATACCGGCACCAAGAACATCCGACACCGTTTTATTTTAGAGGAGCTGGTAAAGTGCGGCGCACCGGCGGACATTCTGATCGACGCCAAGCCCCATATCGGCACGGATTACCTGCACATCGCCCTGAAAAATCTGCGGCAGGAGCTATTGGACGCCAGGACGGACCTCCGCTTTGAGAGCCAGCTCACCGATTTGGATATCCGGGACGGTGCGCTGCGGAAAATCACGGTCTCCGGTCCCGAGGGAACCTACACGCTCCCTTGCCAAAACCTGATTCTCTGTCCCGGCCATTCTGCCCGGGACACCTTTGAAATGCTGTACCGCCGGGGCGTTCCCATGGAGGCCAAACCCTTTGCCGTGGGCGTCCGCATTGAGCAGCGGCAAGCAGACTGCGACGCCGCCCAATACAAGCAGTACGCCGGACATCCGGGCCTCCCGGCCTCCACGTACAAGCTGAGCTGTCATCTTTCCAACGGCCGGGGCGTATTTTCCTTCTGCGTCTGCCCCGGCGGGCAGGTGGTGGCCGCCGCGTCAGAGGAAAACCGGGTGGTGACCAACGGCATGAGCGAATTTGCCCGGGACCAGGAAAACATCAACGGCGCGCTGCTGGTGAACGTCACGCCGGAGGATTTCGGCGGCGAAGGCCCCTTGGCAGGCATTGCATTCCAGCGGCGGCTGGAGGCCGCCGCTTACCGCGCCGGTCAAGGCGGATACCTTGCCCCCTCGCAGCGGGTGGAGGATTTTCTGCTGAACCGCCCCTCTGCGGGGCCGGGGCGCATCAAACCCAGCTATCGCCCCGGTGTGACATGGACAAATCTCCGGGACTGTCTGCCGGACTTTGTAGCCGAGTCCATCGCGGAGGCGCTGCCGATTTTGGGCCGCAAGCTGCGGGGCTATGACCAGCCGGACGCTGTGCTCACCGCTGTGGAGAGCCGCAGCTCCTCTCCGGTGCGCCTTTTGCGGGACACCGATTGCCAGTCTCCCATTCTGGGGCTGTATCCCTGTGGCGAGGGCGGCGGCTGGGCCGGGGGCATCCTCTCCGCCGCTGCGGATGGGATGCGCTGCGCTGAGCAAATCTGCAATGCGCTGAACCAAGAAGCCTGAAAAGCCATTTTACTTTCCTATATGTTCACTTTTCCACGCTGAAAGGAGTCATTTATGAGCCGTGATATCTGCATTTTCCAGAGCTTTCTGACCCCGGCACACAAGGCGCAGATCACCGCCGCCGCAGAGGCGGCTGGCATGACGCCGTATTTCTTCACAAAGGACCAGTTTAACGCCGCCCGCGACTGCGTGCAGCACTGCGAGGTTCTCTACGCCGCCTCCCCGGATCTGCTCCGCACCGCGCCCGCCACACTGAAATGGTACTGCGCCTCCTCCGCCGGGGTAGACGCCTATTGCAGGGATGAAAGCCTTTTCGCCAACCCAAACTGCCTTTTGAGCAACAGCAACGCCTACGGCGTGACCATTGCGGAGCACACCATTATGGTAACGCTGATGCTGCTGCGGCAGATGCCCGCCTATCTGGATGCCGCCCGGGCGCACCGCTGGGCTGCCCCGGCGCCGGTACGCTCCATTCACGGCTGCCGTGTCACAATTTTAGGCACCGGCGACCTCGGCGGCAATATTGCCCGCCGGATGCGAGGCATGGGCGCTGAAAAAATCATCGGCCTCAGCCGCAGTGGAAAGGCCCGGGAGGCCGGCATTTTCGATGAGACCTACCCTATCTCTCAGTTGGACCGTCTGCTGTCGGACGCAGAGCTGCTGGTCATGGCGCTTCCCAATACACCGGAGACGGTGAATATTCTCAACCGCGAGCGAATTGCCCGTCTGCCGAAGGAGGCCATTGTCATCAATGTGGGTCGGGGCAACGCGCTGGATCAAGCGGCGCTGGCCGAGGCCCTGAACACCGACCACATTGCCGGCGCCGCGCTGGACGTTGTCGACCCGGAGCCGCTGCCGGAAAATGACCCCCTGTGGGACACCAAGCATCTGATTCTGACGCCCCACATTTCCGGCAACCTGACGCTGGGCTACACCTGTGACCGGAATGTGGAGCTGTTCTGCGAGGACCTTGCCAACTACGCCGCTGGGCGGCCTCTATCCCACCTTGTAGACCGGAAGCGGGGCTATTGACCCCGGTGCTGCCCCATGTGACCACCGCCGGATTTCGTTCTTTTCTCAAAAAAAAACGCTAAAAATCCCCCAAGGACATTCCTTGGGGGATTTTTTCGGCTGTTTATTACTTTGCGTATTCGACGCATTTCGTTTCCCGAATCAAATTTACCTTGATCTGACCGGGATATTCCATTTCTTCCTCGATCTTCTTTGCAAGGTCATGAGCCAGAATAATCATCTGATCCTCGCTGACCTGCTCGGGCTTCACCATGACCCGCACCTCGCGGCCGGCCTGAATGGCATACGCTTTCTCAACGCCCTGGAACGAGGACGCAATGCTCTCCAACTGCTCCAGCCGCTTGATGTAGTTCTCCAGATTCTCGCGGCGGGCACCGGGACGGGCTGCGGAAATAGCGTCCGCCGCCTGAACGAGGCACGCGATGATGGTGCGGGGCTCCACATCGTTGTGGTGGGCCTCGATGGCGTGGATGATTTCTTCCTTCTCCTTGTACTTCCGGGCAAATTCCACGCCCAACTGCACATGGGTGCCCTCCATCTCGTGATCCACGGCCTTGCCGAGATCGTGGAGCAGACCGGCGCGCTTGGCGGTCTGGACATCGGCACCCAATTCGGCGGCCATCATGCCGGCGATGTGGGACACCTCAATGGAGTGCTGCAGAACGTTCTGGCCGTAGCTGGTGCGGTAATGCAGGCGGCCCAGTATCTTCACCAGCTCCGGGTGGAGATTGCGGACGCCGCACTCGAACATGGCGCGCTCGCCCTCGGCCTTGATGGTGGCCTCCACCTCACGGCGGGCCTTTTCCACCATTTCCTCAATGTGAGTAGGATGGATACGGCCATCGGCAATGAGCTTTTCCAGTGCCAGCCGGGCGATCTCCCGACGGACGGGCTCAAAGCAGGAAACAGTGATGGCCTCCGGCGTATCGTCAATGATGAGGTCCACGCCGGTCAGCGTCTCGATGGTGCGGATATTGCGGCCCTCACGGCCGATGATGCGGCCCTTCATCTCGTCATTGGGCAGGGGAACCACACTGACGGTCAGCTCGGCCACGGAGTCCGCCGCGCAGCGCTGGATGGCCTGAGCCACCACCTCGCGGGCGCGGGTCTCGCACTCCTCCTTCATCTGGGACTCCACCTCTTTGATCTTGAGGGCAGTCTCATGGGTCACTTCGCTCTCCACCTGCTCAATGAGGTATGCTTTGGCCTCATCCGCGGTAAAGCCGGAGATTTTTTCCAGCATCGCCGTCTGGCTCTGCTTAATGGTTTGAATCTCCTCCTGTTCCTTTTCCATAGCGGCGTGCTTCTGTGCAAGGGATTCTTCTTTTTTCTCAATGGTCTCCAGCTTGCGGTCCAGATTTTCTTCCTTCTGCTGCAAGCGGTTTTCCTGTCTTTGCAGATCGGCTCTGCGGGATTTTTCTTCCTTCTCGTAGTCAGTGCGGCTTTTGAGAATCTCCTCCTTGGCCTCCAGCAGCGCTTCCTTCTTCTTGGTCTCGGCGCTCTTGATTGCCTCATTTACAATGCGCCGGCCTTCTTCTTCGGCGCTGGAGATTTCCTTTTCAGATACCCTTTTCCGATAATTGATTCCGAGGGGGAAGAAAATCACAGCGCCCACCACAAAGGCAACGATGCCGATGAGGTAAGTCATACAGTGTACTTCCTTCCTTTTCTTTCGGTGTAAAAAACACCATAAAATTACCGTCCGGCTCACCGCAGGGCCAACCGGTACGGTTCAGAACACAAACAGGCGGGCACCCCTTTGCCGCCTATAATGATCCCTTTATAGTTTAATCAGATGCATCGGCGATGTCAAGCCATTTACCGTAAATTTGCCGCCGTGTTTTTATGGAATTTCAATAAAGGCGGCTGCGGCATAGCCCATCTGTCCATTGTACTCCACCACGTACCACCCCTGCCATTCGCCGTAAACCGTCACCTCCGCGCCATTGGGCAGGTTGGCGATCACCGTACCGGAGGAGGACGGCGCGGCGCGGAGATTCAGCGTGCCGTAGCTCAGGCGGACCGTCCCCCGTTTCGGGTCCATAGGCTGGATGAAAGGCAGTCCGAAATACTCCGTCAGCGCCTTGACAAGCTGCCGGGCCACATCCTCCACATGGCTCTCCAGCCAGAGGGCGTCGGAATAGTTGTCATGGTAGCCGATCTCCACCAGCACCGCCGGGAACCGGGACCGGGACACCTCTCCCAGTGCGGTGGTAGGGCGGGTGGTGACCTTGTCGGGCAGCGGGTAGATCTCCCGCAGATTTTTGGCGATCAGCTCCGCGCCACGCTGTCCGCCGCTGCTGCCCGGATAGTAAAACGCAATGATTCCCCGGGTGGAACTTTGCGGCTCCCCATTGCCGATGGCGTTGGAGTGCAGCGCCAGATAAAAGTCGTAATAGCCGCTGTTGGCCTCCCGGATGGCGGCCCCCGCCGAGGTGTCCGGGTCATTGCGGCGGTAGCGGATGCCGTTGGACCGCAGATACGGCTCCATAGCGTCCACGATCCGGTTCATCCAGTATTCCTCGCTACCGCTGCCGGTGACATAAGGGTTCCAGTCCTGTGTGGACGGGCTTAAATAAACAATGGGCATCAGCTTTCCCTCCCATGCAAATTCTCTCTGTCACATGGTATGGCGTTTTCCCGGCAAATGTGCTATACTGACCTCGATTTGAACACAAAGGAGCACAGCTTATGAAAATGGAGCGGGGCTATCCCGTTTATACCGTCACGCCCAAGGCGGAAAACGTCATTCTGCGGGGCCATCCGTGGGTGTATGACGCGGAGATTTTAAATACGGAGGGCGAGACCGCCAACGGCGGTCTGGTGGACATTGTCAGCAAAAAGGGGCGGTATCTGGGGACCGGCTTCCTCTCGGAGCGCTCCAAAATTCGGGTGCGGCTCATCTCCCGCAACGCCAATGACCGCTTTGACGCCGCCTTCTGGCACCGGAAGCTCCAATGGGCATGGGAGTATCGCAAATCCGTCATGGACCCGGCGGACCTGGACGCCTGCCGCATTATTTTCGGTGAGGCGGACGCCTTCCCCGGCCTGACGGTGGACAAGTTCCACGATCTGCTTAGCGTGCAGGTGCTCTCCGTAGGCATGGAAAACCTACAGGATACGCTGCTGCCCGCTTTGACGGATATTCTGCGGCAGGACGGTCAGCCCATCCGGGGCGTATTTCTGCGGAACGATGTGGCCCTCCGGGACAAGGAGGGGCTGCCCCAGGGCAAGGGCTGGTATATTCTCCCCGGCGAAACGCCGCCGGAGAGTCCCGTGGTGGAGATCACGGAAAACGGGGTCAAATATCTGGTGGACGTGGAAAACGGCCAGAAAACCGGCTTCTTTCTGGACCAGAAATACAACCGGCGGGCGGTGGGGCGTCTGGCGGCGGGAAAAACCGTGCTGGACTGCTTTACCCACACCGGCTCCTTTGCCCTGAATGCTGCGCTGGGCGGCGCCGCCTGCGTCACGGCAGTGGATGTATCGGAGGCCGCTGTGGAGATGGCCCGGGCCAACGCGGCGCGCAACGGCGTGTCCGACCGTATGGACTGCGTGGCCGCCAACGTATTCGACCTGCTGCCCCAGCTGGAAAAGGAGCCGCGGAAATATGACTTCATCATCCTCGACCCGCCGGCTTTCACCAAAAGTCGGAAAACCGTAGCCAACGCCATCACTGGGTACAAGGAGATCAACTACCGGGCCATGAAGCTGCTGCCCCGGGGCGGGTATCTGGCCACCTGCTCCTGCTCCCATTTTGCCACGGCGGAAAAGTTCGAGGCCATGCTCCGCTCCGCCGCTCATGACGCCGGGGTGCAGCTCCGGCAGATCGAGGCACGGCAGCAATCCTGCGACCATCCCATCCTCTGGGGCGTGGAGGAAACGGATTATCTGAAGTTTTATCTATTCCAAATCGTATAAATTTTATCGCAATATACAGAAAGGACACGAATGCTGCCGCATTCGTGTCCTTTCTGTCTGTCTTGGGTGCAATCAAAAGAATTGCCCCGGCACGGATTGTGCCGGGGCGATTTTTTCTGTTAAAATTTTTTCAGGAATCTTCAGCCGAAGCCGGCGCTGTTGGTTCCTCTGCCGCTTTCGCCCTTCTGCCGAATGGAACAAACAGGAACGGCGCCGCCCAGAACACTATGGCCGATGCCCATTGGTTCACATTCCATCGGTATAATAGCTGTGAGATTACATCACACCAAGCCATGCTCTCCGAATACCCGATACTCAGCCAGCCGATTTGGGTAAGCTGCGCCGCAAGTCCCCACACCGCGCAAAGTACAAACATGACGCCCGCGGAAAACAGCAGCTCACCTCTGGTCCGTTTTCGGAAAAACAACAGACCGCCTGCAAGGACTGTTGCCGCAAAGAGCGCGGCGGAGATCAGCAGCCACCGCTCATTGTTGACACTGACGCTCCCATCCGAAAGCCTGATGATGGCAAACCGGCTCCCCAGCGCAAGCTCAAGTCGAAAGCAAACCTGTCCGGCAAGGACGCAAAATACGGGAATCCTCCACCAGGCGCGTTTTTCCTCTTTCATGTCCACGGCTCCTTTCCACTGTTGTCCGGCAGCTTTCCCGCCGCAAATCAGTAGCCCCATGTCAGGAGCGTCCACGCCCCACCCTCGGAGCGGGCCAGCCACCACTGCCAGCCCTCATATTCCGTATCGGCGTCCCATGCGTCCCTCTGCTCCACGGGAGAGTGAAAGCTGCTCTCAAACAGGACGCATTGGGTGAACGGCTCCGGAGAGGTCTCCTCATCTCTCAGCTCGTTCATCCACGCAACATTTTCCTCGCTGCACGCATCGTCGCCGCCGTAGGTCAGGCTGTGCAGTTCACAGCCCTCCCAAGTGGAAAATTCCGCCTCGATCACCGCAATGGCATCGTCCAGCTCCTCCTTTGTGTAGAGCTCAGATTCTCCGTAGTCGATGGTAACGTCCGGTTTCTCCGCCGCCTTGTTCGGTTCGTCCGCTGTTTCCTTTTTACCGCAGCCCATCAGGCCCAACAAAAGCACGGCAGAAATCAATCCTGCAAGCATCCATTTCATGTGACCGCTCCTTTCTGAAATTGGCCCCTGTACATTTCGGCACAGGGGCCAATTTTGGAAATACTGCTGCGAACTTGTCTGTAAGGCCTTAGCCCTTGACCTCCACGGCACGGACGATTCCGTCATAGACATAGAGGTTCATGGTGCCGCCATAATCCCGTGCGGCGTCCAGATCGGTCATCCACGTATCCGTGTCGACATTGTAGCACTGGACGTTGGAGGGCACCTCATAGGTGCGGCTGCCGTAGGTCACGGCGGTCTTACCCACCCATGCGCTGGCGGGAACATTGCCGAGCCTGGTCATGGTGGCAAAGCTGGTGAAGCCGGTCTCTCCCTTATTGAAGCGGACCGCCACCCATGCGCCGCTGCTGACGTTGTTGCCGCTCTTGATGCTCTTGTAAGTATGGTCTTTCGTTTCGATAGTAATGTACTGTGTTTCCTTGCCGGTGGTATCATCGCGGTCCGTCACCACCTTGGCCCGGCCATACACCGTATCGCCGGTGACGCTGCCATTCAGCACCACAAGGTCCACCTGTCCGGCCCAGTTGGTCCGGGCATAGGTGACGCGGCTCTCATTGATGACCGACTGACCCAGCTCGCCAAGGCCGATCTGCTTACCGCCATCAAAGATGAAGGCGTTGTCCGTCAGCTTCCGACCGCCCAGCGTCCGCTCCGGCACGTTCAGCTCGCCGCCGGCGCCGCCGGAAATTTTACCAAGGTTCAGCTTCACGTTCTGACTGCCGTTCTTGCTGCTGGAAAGGCTCACCACCTGACCGGCATAATCGCTGGCCGTACCCACTGTCAGCAGGCTGCCGCCGCAGATCATCTGCACGCTGCCGCTTCCATCCACATAGGCCATGGCGTTGCCCTGCACGTTACCGCTGTTGGCGTCCTCCGCGCCGGCCACCTGACCGTCCGCAGTCAGCAGCAGCACGATCTGCTTGCCGGGCTTCAGCTTGGAAAGGGAGTCCACCGCCGTAGGCAGAACGTTGAGCTTCATGCCGTTCAGCACGGTGATGGTAGAGGGATTGCTGGGAGAGGGACTGCAATCCTCGTAGTACACAGATACCCGGGTATCACTGACGATGATGGAATTGGTGGCGGCAGAATAGGTCGCCACATCGTAGCGCTTCAGGTCGCCGACAGACGCGGGCGTTCCGTTCTTATAGACATTGTAGCTGCTGCTTCCGGCCAGCGCGCCGAGGGTACTGCCCGCGTTGCCGTTGCCGATGATGACCGCCGCGTTGGACACGCCGCCGCTGCCTGTCACCGGCAGGAACGTCAAAATCTCTCCCTCGCTGTTGGTCACAACCTTGCCCTTGGAGCCGATGAGGCTGGTGGAGGTCACGGGATGTGCCATATCATATTCCGTGCCGCCGGCGGTCATGGTGCCCTTGCCGCCATCCACGGCGGTGAGGTAGACCTCGTTCTTCCCCACGCTGTAGCTGAACAGGACATCGCCCTTGCCGTGCTTGGCTTCAAACAGGTTCATAAAGAGCTTGGCCGCCTGCGCCCGGGTCACACCGGCGTAGGCCGAGGTGATGCCGGTGGATTTCAGCAGGCCGTTGGTCTGTGCCTCCGCCATGTAGCTCTGGGGCCACACGCCGCCCATGTCCTCGTCTTTATAGCCGAGGCCCCGCATGAGAATCGTCACCGCCTGTCCGGCGGTCACGGTCTGTCCGGGCTTGAATTTACCATCGGCAAAGCCGGAGATGATTCCCTTTCGGGAGGCCATATTGATATAAGCGGACGCCCAGTGGGAGGGCTTCACATCCGGGAAGATAGTCACGGTGGAATACCGGCCCAGCTCGCCGCTGCCATCCATGGCGTATACCGCCATCTTGCAGAACTGCGCCCGGTTCAGCACGGTGTCTGGCCGGAATGTTCCGTCACCGTAGCCATCCAGCACGCCCATGAGCCGCAGCGTCTCAATGGCTGTGGCGGTGTAGCTGTCGCTGACATCGGAAAATTTCGTAACAGAGGCCGCCCCCACCGGCACAGCCAGCAGGGATACCAGCAGGCTCACCGCCATGAGGCAGGTCAAAATTCGTTTTTTCATTCTTCTCTCTCCTTTAATCCGCCCGCAGGGCTTCCACAGGCTGCAATTTGGATGCCTTGGCCGCCGGGTAGCTGCCGAACAGCACACCCAGCGCTACCGACAGCCCGAAAGCCGCCAGCGTCACCCATGTGGCGGGAAAAATCGTCATCTGGAACAGGATTTTTCCCAAAACCAGACTGCCAATTGTGCCGAAAGCGATGCCTACCAGTCCGCCCATGCCGCAGAGCATACCGGACTCGATGAGGAACTGCGCCACAATGCTGCTGCGCTGGGCGCCGAGGCTTCGGCGAATGCCGATCTCTCTCGTGCGCTCCGTCACCGTCACCAGCATGATGTTCATGATGCCGATGCCGCCCACCAGCAGGGAAATGGCGGCAATGCCGCCCAGCACCAGCGAGATCATGGTCAGCTGCTGGTTCTGATAGTCCTGCCACTGGTTTTCCGGGTACACGTTATAGCCGCCGCTGTTAGTGTCTATAAAGCTCCTGAGGTAACCGCCGATCTCGGTGATGGCGGTTTTCATGCTGGCATCATCCTTTGCCTTCACCAAAAACTCCGTGGAAGAAGAACCGCCCAGCAGCCGGGTAGCAGTGTAGGGGTAGACGATCAGGTTATCCGTCTGATAGGCGGAGGGGGTATCCGGCTCCACGCGGGCGGCGTATACGCCCACCACCTCGAATTTATTGCCGTTTACCTGAAGCACCTGCCCGATGGGATTGGCACTGCCGAAGAAAACCCTGGCCGCCTGCGCCCCCAGCACGCAGATCTGGTTGTACTTCTCACAGTCCAGCCACGCCAGATCCCGCCCCTTGGCAATGGTCAGGTTGTTGCAGACGCTGTACTGATCCGAGCCGTAATACTGGGTGGGCGGCCCGCTGATCACGTTCCACTGGTCATCGTACTTCCACTCCATATTGGCCGTGCTCTTGGTACCGTAGACCACCGTGGCATTGGCCTGTCCGTTGGGCGTCACACCCAGCACATAGTCCTTCAGTCCGGCGCAGTACCGGTAAAGGTCGGAAAAATAATCCTTGCTGATGGGATTTCCGTCCATGTCATAGCTATAGGAGTAAATGCTCACGCTGATACGGTTTGCACCCATGGCGGCGTACTGCTCCATGGTCTTTGCCTTCATGCCCTCCATGGTGGAAACAATGGTCATCACGGCGGCAATGCCGATGAAAATAGAGAGAATGGTCAGGGCGCTGCGGCCCTTTTTGCCGCAGATGGAGCGCCATGCCATCTTAAATGCCTGCCCGATGTTCAATACCAATCCACCTCCTGTGGGTGATCCTCAATGATCTTTCCGTCCGCGATTCGCACCACCCGCCGGGCCGTGGCGGCGATGCCGTTATCGTGGGTGATGAGAATGACGGTGCTGCCCTCCTTATTGAGCTGCTGAAGAAAGCCCAGCACCTCATGGCCCGTCCGGGAATCCAGCGCGCCGGTGGGCTCATCCGCCATGATGATAGGCGGGTGGGTGGAGATGGCTCGTGCGATGGCCACTCTCTGCTGCTGGCCGCCGGACATCTGCGTGGGGCGGTGCTGCGCCCGGTCGGCAAGGCCCACCCGGCCCAGCGCCTCCATGGCCAGCTCCCGCCGGTCAATGGGGTCGATGCCCTGATAGATCAGCGGCAGTTCCACATTTTCCAGCACCGTCAGGTTTTGAATCAGGTTGTACTGCTGGAAAATGAACCCGATCTGCTTGTTGCGGATGCGGGAGAGCTCCTTGTCGGAAAGCTCCCGGACATCCACGCCGTCGAGAAAATAGTCGCCCCGGGTGGGAATATCCAGACAGCCCAGCACGTTCATCATGGTGGACTTGCCGGAGCCGGACTGGCCCACCACCGCCACAAACTCGCCTCTTTCAACCTCCAGCGAAACGCCATCCAACGCCCGGACCTCGCTCTCAAGGCCCTCGCTGTATATTTTATAGACGTTCCGCAGCTCGATCAGCTTTGCCATGGCCTACCCCCATGCCTCGGTGGTCATCATCTGGGTATAGACCGTATCGCCCTCGTTCAGACCGGACTTGATCTCCACGTTGTAGGTATCCTGAATGCCGATCTCCACCTGCACCGGATAGAACCCGGCGGGAATCTCCTCGTCCTGATAGGGCAGCTCCAGCGCGTTGTCCGGCTGACTGTCTGCCTGCACGTAGACAACGGTGGCGGAGGAACCGTCCTCCAATCCCACAGTACGCACCGCCTGGACGGGCACCATCAGGCAGTTGTCGTTCTGGCTGGCCTGAATCTGGTAGTTCACATAGCTATTGACCTGGAGGTTGCCATCCGTGTTGTCCGCGGAGATGGTGATGGGATAGGAGGCCACGCCGTTGTTCACCGTGCTGGAAAGGCTCACCGTCTCCACGGTGCCGAAGGCGCTGGTGCCCCACTGGTCCAGATTCACCGGCATACCGGCCTTGATGTAGCTGATGTTCCGCTCGTCCACCGTGGCGCTGACGGTCACGGTGGAGGTGTCGGAAACAGTCACAAGGGTGCTGTTTGCCTGAAGTTCCTGCCCCGGCGTCAGGCTCAGGCCGATGATCTGGCCGGAAATAGGCGCCACGGCATTGCAGATATCCAGATTCTTCTGGGCGCTCTCCAGCTTTTTCTGCGCCTCCGCCAGATTTTGCTGGGCGGTGAAGATCTCTGTCTCGCTGTCCTCACCATCGATCTGAACCAGAACCTGTCCCGGTGTTACAGAGAGATAATCCACCAGCCTGCTGGAAATGACCGTGCCGCTGACGGTGGAGTTCAAATCGCCCACCCGGTAGTATTCCAGCTTGGCGGCCTCGTAGGGGTAAACCGTATCGCCGCCCACCGTGGCGGTAGCGGTGGCGACCATGTCCTTTGCCAACACACCGTCATTGGGAATGACGATCTCGGCGGAGAACAGCTTGGAACCCTCCGGCGTGATGCGGCTGACCATGTGCACGGCCTCCACCGTACCCTCCACCGTGGTCATCAGAGCCGGGATGGATACATCAACCTTCTGCCCCGCCTTCAGCTCACCGGCATAGGCGTAGCTGTAATATTGCTCCAAACGCATTTTCGTGTCGTCCGCCAGCGTGGCGACCTTGGTGCCTTTGGAAATCTCATCGCCGGGGTTCAGCGTCACCACATCCATCAGCTTACCGGCATAGGAGGGGGACAGGTTCAGACCCGCAATGTCCTTTTGCAGCGTATTGATCTGCTTTTGGTAGCCCTCTACCTCGTCCCTGGCCTTCTGGACCTCTGTGGAGGCGTTGGGGGAATCGATGGTGAACAGAGGAGTCCCCTGCTCCACTCGCTGGCCCTCCTCCACGAATACATCCATCACCGTACCGGCGGTGGTCAGCGTGATGGTCTCGCTGTTCTTGGCCTTCACCAGACCGCTGCCCTCCACCACGGAGCTGATGGCGCCGTAGGACACCGTCGCCTTGCCTACCTCGCTGCTGCCGCCGTTCTTTTTGCTAAAGTGGCGCACGCCGCCCACTGCCAGCGCCGCAATGACTGCGATGGCGATGATGCGGCGAATCAATCTCCGCCGCTTTTTCTTGTCTGCCGGGCTCTTTTCCGGTTTTTTTGCCGGAGCCTGCGCGGCGGCCTCTGCCGGTGCGGCAGTCTCCGCCGGCGTCTGCACGTTCTTCTCCTCCATGATCTCTGCCATATCAACTCTCCTTTTTATGTTCTGCGGACCGGATACCGCCCGGCCCTCGAAGGCTTTTCGGTTCTGTTTCATCCTAATGGACCGCTATCGGCAAATCAACAACAAAACAGTAACAATTTCCCTTTCGAATCTATAGACGTATGAGCAGGGCAAAATGTTTCCGATTTTTGAAAAAAATCCCGCCGGTCCGTTAAGACCGACGGGACAATTTTATGGAACAATCCTGCCTGCAGAAGCTCAGGCAATCTCCTTTTTCGCACTCAGATACTGAAGCAGCACAACGCCGCCCACCAGTACAAAGCCGACAAGATCCGACATCGTGCCGGGGATCATCATGCCAAGGCCGCCGCCAATCAGGATGATGCGGAACAGCCACGGCAGATGCTTGAACAGATACCCGTTCAAGGAAGCCGCAATGCCGAACAGTCCCAGCAGCGCGCTGAGCACGATCTGAATCACCTCAAATGTGCTGTTCACGTCCACGAACAGCATGGCGGGGCTGTAGGCAAAGATATAGGGCACCACAAAGGCAGCGATGGCCAGCTTTGTCGCGTTGAAGCCGGTTTTCATGGGGTTTGCCTTGGCAATGGCTGCGCCTGCATAGGCAGCCAGCGCCACAGGCGGCGTGATATCCGCCACAATGCCGAAGTAGAACACGAAGAAGTGCGCCGCCACAACGGGGAAGCCCATCTGAATCAGAATGGGCGCGCAGGTGGAGGCCATGATGCAGTAATTAGCGGTGGTAGGCACGCCCATACCCAAAATGATGCAGCAGACCATGGTCAGCACCAGACCGATGATGGTGGCGTTGCCCGCCGCCTGCACGATGGTATTGATGAGGATGGACGCAAGGCCGGTGACGGTGATGCAGCCGGCGATCATACCTGCCATGGCGCAGGCCACGGCCACGGTGATAGCGCCCTTGGCGCCAGCCTCCAGCGCCTCGATGACCTTACCCACCGTCAGCCGCTCCTCCTTGTTCAAAAAGCCCACCACGATAGCGGCCAGAATGGACACGGCGGCGGAGAACTGCATGGTGCGGCTGCCGGATGACACCAGATAGATCAGCAGCGCCAGCGGGATAATGAGGTACGCCTGCTTGGCCAGCGCGGACCACGGCGTCATCTCAGACTTGGGCATCCCCTTCAGTCCCAGCTTTTTTGCCTCCAGATGAACGGCGATGAAAATACCGGTAAAATACAGCAGGGCAGGCAGAATGGCCTTCACAGCCACCTGTGCGTAGGGGATGTTCATATACTCCGCCATCAAAAACGCGGCGGCACCCATAATGGGGGGCATGATCTGCCCGCCGGTGGAGGCGGCGGCCTCCACCGCGCCGGCGAACTCCGGCTTGTAGCCGGTCTTTTTCATCATAGGGATGGTGACAGAGCCGGTGGTCACGGTGTTGCCGACAGAGGAGCCGGACACCATGCCGCACAGGGCGGAGGAAATGACCGCCACCTTGGCGGGACCGCCGGAGGACCAACCGGCCAGCCGGTTCGCAAAGCTGATGAAGAAGTTGGCAATGCCGGTGCGCTCCAAAAACGCGCCGAAAATGATAAAGAGGACGATGTACGTATAGCACACGCTCACCGGCGTACCGATAACGCCGCTGGTGGTATAGAACAGCTTGTAGATGATGTTTTTCAGCGCATTGTAAATGCTGGGGTTCCAGCTGAGCTGATTATAGAACGTATAGACCAGCAGCACACCCAGTACGCAGAGAATCGGCAGGCCCACACACCGGCGGCACAGCTCAATGAGCACCAGAATACCGACAGCACCGATGACGATATGAATCGGCTGGAGCTTTGTGGCCAACTGAATAATGGAAAAGGCGTTAATGGCAAAATAGAAAAAGCTGCCTGCACCCAAAATCATCAGCGCCCAGTCATACCATGGCACATGGTTCACCCGGACGTGGCCTCTGTGCAGGGGATAGACCAGATAGCCGATGATGATGATAAACGCCATAAACAGGGACAGCCGGACCTCCGGCAGTGCCTTGCTGAACAGGGTCATCAAAATGCAGTACACGGAGAAGGCCGCCATCAGGCCCCGAAGGATGAGCTTGGGGACGCCCTCCCAGACACGGGTGTTGGATTCCCGGTCATATTTTTTCATGACCGCGTCCACATCCGCCTGAATGTCCCGCTCCATCTCATGAACCTCATGCTCCATCTCCCGGGTCTCCTGCCGCAGCTCTTTTTCCATCTGCTCCATGGGGTCCCGGCGCTTTTTGAACAAGCTCATAATGCCTCCTCCTTCATTTCTTTTATCTCCAGTTGACAGGGGCAGCGCCGCGCTGTCCTTCTCAACCGGAGACAGTCATTTTTTCTTCTTTTAACGCCTGCGGGCTGCGGCGGAATTGCTCCGCCGCAGCCTTGCAGGTCATTTTTCATTCGTTTTCCATAAAGATTGTGTTTGGATTTTACTTGGTGGCAACGTCAAAGCCCTTTTCGGCGAAATACTTGGCAGCGCCGGGATGATAGGGCACGGAGGTGATGGACGCGCCGAACTCGGTGGACAGCTCGCCGTACTTGGCGTGGCTGCTGACAAGGTCAGCGGCGTTATCGAAGATGTCGGCAGTCAGCGCATAGATAGCATCCTCGGAAACATCGTCCCGGGCAAGGATTACAGCGCCCACGGCCACGGTGGTCACATCCTCATCCTGACCGTTATAGGTACCGGCGGGAATGACGTGCTTGGTATAATAGGGAGACTCGGCCAGCAGCTGGTCAATGTGCTCATCGTCCAGAGACACCAGATATGCGGTCTTGGTAGTGGACAGGTCGGTGATGGCGGTGGTAGGAGCACCGGCCACAACGAACGCAGCGTCGATCTTACCGTCCTTCAAAGCGTCGGCGCTGTCACCGAAGCCCTGATAGGTGGCATTGATCTTGGTGAACTTGCCTTCGGCGTCCAAATCGCCCAGACCGTAAGCGCTGAGGATATCCACGGCGTTGAAATACACGCCGGAGCCGGCGGCGCCCACGGAGACGTTCTTACCGGCAAGGTCGGCCACAGTCTTGATGCTGGGATCGGTGGTCACGATCTGCACATCCTCCATGTACAGGGCCGCCACGGTGGAGAAGCAGTCGATGGGGTTTTCAAAGAGGTTCGTGCCGTTATAGGCATAGGCCATTACGTCGGACTGGCAGAAGGCCAGCTCCGCGTTGCCGTCGGCCAGCTCCTCCACGTTGGACTTGGAGCCGTTGCCTACAAGGCCGGTGACTGCCACATTGGTATTGTTGGTAGCGTGCTGGGCGATGACGGAGCCGAAGGCATAATAGGTGCCGGACTCGCCGCCAGTGACAAAGCGCAGCTTCGTGGTAGGAGCGCTGCTGCCGGAAGCATCGCCGGAGGAATCGCCGCTGTTAGAGGAAGCATTGCTGCCGCCGCAGGCAGCCAGCGAGAGCGTCATACCCAAAGCCAAAAGCAAAGACAAAAACTTTTTCATTTCAAATCCCTCTTTCACTTGTTAGTTCCACGGGAGCTGACAAAGCGCTTTCAACAGCTCCCTCGTAAGTATGTGCATAGTATACACGTATAAATTTCATTTTGCAAGTGTTTACTCCACTTTTTAGTGATTTTTTTGCAACGCTCAAACGGGCTTCTTGCAAAATCGTGTCGAAACCTCTGTTTTTGCAGTCCTATCTTGCAAAACAAGTGTCCGTCTTGCAAAAACACGCCCCGCCGGTGCAGCCGGCGGGGCGTGTTTTGTGCAGTTTGAACGAAGACGCTTTACTGAATCGCCTTGCTGTCCACAACTTCCTTCAGCTTGGCGGTGAAGTCCTCCAGGCTCATAGCGCCCAGATCCTCGCCAGCGCGGGTACGGACGGAGACCGTCTTGTTCTCCATATCCCGATCGCCCACAACGATCATATAGGGCACCTTCTCCAGCGTGGCCTCGCGAATCTTCTTGCCGATCTTCTCGTTGCGGTCATCCACCTCCACGCGGAAGCCCTGGCCGTCCAATGCGTCAGACAGCTCCTTGGCATAATCCAGCGCACGGTCGGTAACGGGCAGCACCTTGACCTGTACAGGCGCCAGCCATGCGGGGAACGCACCGGCAAAATGCTCGGTGATGATGCCGATGAACCGCTCAATAGAGCCGAACACCACGCGGTGGATCATCACGGGCACGTCCTTGCCGCCATCGCTGGTGGTATACTCCAGATCAAAGCGACCGGGCAGCTGATAGTCCAGCTGAATGGTGCCGCACTGCCAGGTACGGCCCAGAGAGTCCTGAATGTGGAAGTCCAGCTTGGGGCCGTAGAACGCACCGTCGCCGGGGTTCACCACATATTCCTTGCCGATGGAGGTGATGGCGTCCGCCAGCGCGTTCTCGGCCTTCTCCCAGTCCTCCCGGGTGCCGATGTGGTCATCGGGCATGGTGGAAAGCTCGATCTTATAGGGCAAGCCGAACAGAGAGTAGACCTCATCGAACAACTGGGCGATGCGGATGACCTCGTCCTTGATCTGGTCCTTGGCCAGCAGAATATGGGCATCATCCTGCGTGAAGCAGCGGACGCGGAACATGCCGTGGAGGGCGCCGGAGAGCTCGTGGCGGTGGACCAGACCCAGCTCACCGTAGCGCAGGGGCAGGTCACGGTAGGAATGAGGCTCCAGCTCATAGACCAGAATACTGCCGGGGCAGTTCATGGGCTTGATGGCGAAGTCCTCGCCGTCAATGACGGTGGTGTACATATTATCCTTATAATGATCCCAGTGGCCGGAGGTCTCCCACAGCGTCCGCTTCATGATCTGCGGGGTGGAGATCTCCACATAGTTCCACTTCTTATGAACCTGACGCCAGTAATCGATCAGGGTGTTCTTCAGCACCATGCCCTTAGGCAGATAGAACGGGAAGCCGGGGGCCTCATCCCGGAAAGCGAACAGGCCCAGCTCACGGCCCAGCTTGCGGTGGTCTCGGCGCTTGGCCTCCTCAATGCGCTCCAGATAGGCGTCCAGCTCCTCCTTCTTGGGGAAAGCGATGCCGTAAATGCGCTGGAGGGTCTCGCGGTTGGAGTCACCCCGCCAATAGGCGGCGTTGCAGGACAGCAGCTTGATGGCATTGCCCTTTACCCGGCCGGTGGAGTCCAGATGGGGACCGGCGCACAGGTCGGTGAACTCGCCCTGCTTATAGAAGGAGATATGGGCATCCTCCGGCAAATCGTCAATGAGCTCCACCTTGTAGGGCTCGCCCTTTTCCTTCATGAACTGGATGGCCTCCGCCCGGGGCAGCTCAAAGCGCTCCAGCTTCAGCTTCTCCTTGCAGATCTTCCGCATCTCAGCCTCGATCTCGGCCATGTGCTCCGGAGTAAAGGCGAAGGGCGCGTCCATATCGTAATACCAGCCCTCCTTGATGGCCGGGCCGATAGCCAGCTTCACCTCCGGCCACAGGCGCTTAACGGCCTGCGCCATGATGTGAGAGCAGGTATGCCAGTAGGTCTGCCGATATTCCTCACTTTCAAAGCTGAGTTCCTTATTTTCCTCAGACATGATACTGTCTCCTTTCCTTTGGCGGTGCTTCCGCCCGGGGCAAAACAAAAACGCCTCACCCCTGTTTTAATCAGGGGTGAGGCGTAAAGCTCCACGGTTCCACCCTGCTTGCACACAAGGCGAAAACCCGCCTTGTGTGCAAGCAGGCAAAACCCTTTCAGGCTTTTGCCGGATTTCAATGGTACAGGAAACCCCTGATGGGTTTCCCGCACACACCCTTCCTTTCCGAAGGAAGTACGCACGTCAAAGCGTTCTTTCGGCATCGTTGTGCCGCTCGTGTCCTCTGTAACGGGAGGTCCCGTCCCGGCCTACATATCGGCGGGCGGCTCCAAGGCGGTGACTGTTCCGGCTCCTGCTGACGCCGCTTTCAGCCCATGGCGGCATCTCTCTGAAGCTCTCCCCGGACAGCGTCCTTTTCTAAGCCTTTTTCAGAATGGAAACAATATAGCACTTGCCTCCGCCGTTGTCAAGGGGGCGCCCCGGCGATTTTCACAGGAAATTTTCGGCAGACGCGGAAATTTCCGCCGCTTTTTATTCATGGGGCTTGGGCAGGTTCCAGCGGTAGTGGGCCGACAGGCACCGGATGGCAAACACCGCCGCCGCGCCGGTCAGCATGGCCGCCACCTCTCCCGCCGGGTGCCACAGCACGCCGCAGATCACCGCGCCGACGAGAGAGGCGCAGGCATAAATATGCTTGACAAAAATGTACGGCGTCTCCCCTGCCATCACATCCCGCAGCAGTCCGCCGCCCACGCCGGTAACCACGCCCACAAACACCAGCAGGTACAAGGAGGGCTCAGCTACACAGCCCCACACCACCCGGACGCCCATGACCGTGAAAATTCCAAGGCCCGCGCTGTCCATCCACAGCATGAACAGGTCATAGCGCCGCTGGTTCCCCATCAGTCCGTGCCGCACACCGGAGAGGAACAAAATCAGGGAAGTCACCACCGCCACCGCCGAGGCCGTTGGATTTTGAAATGCGGCAGGCGGCGTATTTCCCAGCAGCACATCCCGCACCATTCCTCCGCCGCAGGCCGTGGTCAGGCCCAGAATGCACACGCCGAAAATGTCCATTCCCTTGCGGATACCCAAAATGGCGCCGGAGGCGGCAAAGGCCACTGTGCCGATCATCTCAAAAATAAAGAGAAAGCGCTCCATTCCTTTATCCGCCTCTCCGCACCATTTCCATAAAGGCCGCGGCCGCCGCCGTGGGATGCACCTCCCGCAGCGTGCACATATCCACGCTGCGCTCAGGAATGTCAAAGTCTGTTTTCAGCAGGCGGATGCCGCCGCTTTCCAGCTCCTTATGTACGAACTCCAGCGTAACGCCCGCTACGCCGAGGCCGATCTCCGCCAGCGTCACCAAAAGCTGCCGGGAAGAAAGCTCGATTTCCGGTGTCAGCGTCACGCCGGCTTTCAGGAATTCCTGCTCCAAAAATACCCGGGAGCTGGCCTTGCGCTCTAAAAGAATCAGCGGAAAGGCCGCGATCTCCTGCCGGGTATAGATGCGGTCAAGGTCGCAGTCATAATTTTTGCCCGCCACAAATACGGAATGGGTGGCAAAGCAGGGCCATGTCTCCAGCGCCTCGTCCTTTGGCGAGGAGGCAAACGCGATGTCCACCGCGCCAGAGCGGAGCATACTGAGCACCTTGGCGCTGCGGCCGGAGATGATTCGCAGCCGGATGCCGGGGTGCTGGCGGTGAAAGCTCTCCAGATACGGCGTAAGGAATTGGCCCGTCACCGTGTCGCTGGCGCCGATGGTCAGCGTACCCAGCAAAAGCTGCTGGGCCTGAGAGAGCTTGTCCTCACCCGTGGCCAGCAGGCCCAGCGCGTTGCGGACATATTGGTAGAGCATCCGGCCCTCTCCCGTCAGCGTCACACCCCGGGGGGACCGGGCGAACAGCCGCGCCTGCAAAGCCGTTTCCAGCTGCTTGACGGACTGGCTCACCGCCGACTGCGAAATGTACAGATTTTTCGCCGCCGCCGAGATATTGCCCGTTTCCGCCACTTCCTTGAATACCCGGTATAGTTCCAGCTTGACTGCCATAGTGTTTCCTCCATCATCAGCGCTTCTGATTGCTATCAGAAGCATTATAAGCAGTTATCCAAAAAATTGCAACCGGAAGGCGGCGATTTTTTCGCTTTTCCGACTGCACTCCCGCCGCCGTTTCCGATGGAAAGCCGTTGCAAAACGCTGGGGATTGCGCTACAATAAGCTGAATCATTTTTACACCGTTTTCAGGAGGTCCTATGCTGTATTCCGTTCTGGCGGTGGGCGATGTGGTGGGCGAGTCCGGCCTCGCACACTTAGAGCGCCATCTCCGCCCCCTGCAAAAGCTGAAAAACATTTCCTTCACCGTTGTAAACGGTGAAAACATCTCCGCCACGGGCCTGACCCGCAAGCAGGCGCTGCGGGTCTATGACGCCGGGGCCGATGCCGTAACGCTGGGGAACCATACCTTCGGCAAAATGGAAATCTGTCCGCTGCTGGACGAGGCCCACTGGCTCCTGCGCCCCGCTAACCTCTCCGCCCGCGCACCGGGACACGGCTGTGAGATTTTTGACTGCAACGGCGTGCGGATTCGCGTAATGAGCCTCATCGGCCGCTGCGGCCTGCAATGGAACGCCGAAAACCCCTTCACGCTGGCGGACCGGCTGCTGAAATCCGGGGACGCGGACTTCACACTGGTGGATTTCCACGCGGAGGCCACCAGCGAAAAGCTGGCGCTGGGCTATTATCTCGATGGCCGCGTCAGCGCCCTGTGGGGCACCCACACCCATGTCCCCACCGCCGATGAGCAGATCTATCCCAAGGGCACCGGCTATATCACCGACCTTGGCATGACCGGTCCTATCCGCTCCGTGCTGGGCGTGGAGCCGGAGCAGTCCGTAGAGTCGTTTTTAGGCGGCCTGCCGGGGCGCTACCGCAACCCCAACGGTCCCTGCAAGCTGCAGGGCGCCGTGTTCACGCTGGACAGCGCCACAGGGCTCTGCACCGCCGTGGAGCGGGTGGACATCCGGTAAGGGGGCCGTTGTATGACAAGACCTGAGCATTACCGTTTCTATTCCGCTGTATTTCCCATTTTGCTGCGGGAGGGGGCCAACGGGCAGGAGGTGCTGCTGCACCTGCGGCAGAACACCGGCTATATGGACGGTCACTGGGATTTTGCCGGCAGCGGACATGTAGACGAAAACGAAACGGCCCGTCAGGCCGTGGCCCGGGAGTGCCAGGAGGAGCTTGGCATCACGGTAGAGCCTGCCGATGCAGAATTTATCCACCTGTGCCACCGGGTTGCCGGGGGCGACGGCCGCACCTATTACGATTTGTGCTTCCGAATCCGGCGCTACAGCGGCGAGCCCGCCGTGATGGAGCCGGAGAAAAACGCTGGGCTCCACTGGTTCCCCACGGACGCCCTGCCGGAGAATATCAGCTCGGCGGTGGAGGCCATGCTGCTCCACTGTCTGCGGGGTGAAGCCTACAGCGAAGTTATTCATGATGTGCCGGTCACGCCTTGACCGCTATTCAAAATATAGAAACAGAAAAAGAGGAAAGCTACCATGTCTATTCAAAAGGTACGAGAGTATTTCAAGGGCTTCGGCATCGAAGACCGCATCCGGGAATTTGACATCTCCTCCGCCACGGTGGAGCTGGCGGCGATCGCTGTCGGCGTGGAGGGTGCCCGTATTGCCAAGTCCATGAGCTTCAAAATCGGCGAGGAGCCCATCATCATCGTCATGGCCGGAGATGCCAAGGTGGACAACAGCCGCTACAAGGCCCAGTTCCACACCAAGGCCAAAATGCTGACCTTTGACGAGGCCCATACCATGATCGGCCACGATCCCGGCGGCGTGTGCTCCTTTGCCCTGCCGGACAATGTGAAAACGTATTTAGACATCTCCTTGAAGCGGTTCGATACCGTGTTCCCCGCCGCCGGCAGCAGCAACAGCGCCATTGAGCTGACCTGTGACGAGCTGGAAAAATATTCCTCCAACTTTATGGGCTGGATTGACGTTACAAAGGGTTGGCGTCCCGAGGAAAAGGAGAACTGACAGGGAGGGGCCATGCTGAAATTCATTCACGCGGCGGACTTTCATCTTGACAGCGCCTTTGCCGCGCTGACGCCCCAGCAGGCCGCCGCCCGCCGCCGGGAAAGCCGTGACCTGCCGGTGCGTCTTGCCAACTACGTCAACCAGAACGGCATTGAGCTGGTGCTGCTTGCCGGTGACCTTTTTGACAGCGCCGACGCCTATCGGGACACGGCGGAAAGTCTGTCCGCCGCGCTGGGGCAGATGGCCGCGCAGGTCTATATCGCCCCCGGCAACCATGACTGGTACGGCCCCGGCAGTCCCTATCTGACTGTGGAGTGGCCGGACAACGTGCATATTTTCACGCAGTCCCGTATCGAGGCGCTGGAATGGCCTGAAAAAAATCTGGTGCTCCACGGCGCGGCCTTCACCGCCCCGGAGCAGGCCGAGGGCTTTCTCACCGGCTTCATCGCCCCGGCGGATGGGCGGCTCCACATCGGTCTGCTCCACGGGGAGCTGGCCCCCTCCGAGACCCGGTACGATCCCCTCCGCCGGGAGGAAATTGCCGAAAGCGGCCTTGCCTATCTGGCGCTGGGTCACATCCATAAGCGGACGGAAGCGCTGACGCTGGGCCGCACCATCTGCGCGTGGCCGGGGTGTCCCGAGGGCCGTGGCTTTGACGAGCTGGGGGAAAAGGGCTTTTATGCCGGCGTTTTAGAGGACAGCGGTGCCGTTTCCCTGACGTTTGTCCCCTTTGCCGGGCGGAAATATGAAATTTTAGAGGTCAATGTCACCGGTCAAGACCCCCGGGCCGCCATCGAGGCCGCTCTGCCCTTTGACACGAGCCGGGACTTGTACCGCATCATCCTCACCGGTGAGACCGGGGCGGGCGGCGTCCATCCCTCCGCCTTACAGGAGGCGCTGGCTGGCCGCTTCTATACACTGGAAATCCGGGACAGGACCCATCTTGCGGAGGATCTATGGGCCAGAGCGGAGGAGGATTCTCTCCGTGGCCTGTTCCTCAAGGACTTGAAGGCCCGGCTGGACGCCGCCGAAACCGATGAGGTTCGGCAGCAGATCACTATGGCTGCCCGGTTCGGCCTTGCGGCGCTGGATCATCGGGACCTTGATTCGTAAGGAGCACTCATGAAGAACATCTTACTCATCGGCACCGGCGGCACCATCGCCTCCGATGTGACGGAGGACGGTCTGGCCCCGGAGCTGACCACAGAGCAGCTTTTGAGCCATCTCCCCGCCATTTCCGGCATCTGCAATGTGGACTGCGTACAGCTTTTGAATTTGGACAGCACGAATATGCGCCCGGAGCACTGGCTGAAAATGGTCCGCTGTATCCGGGAAAGCTATGACCGCTACGATGGCTTTGTCATCACCCACGGTACAGACACCATGGCCTACACGGCGGCGGCACTGAGCTATCTCATTCAGGGCAGTCCCAAGCCCATCATCCTCACCGGCGCGCAGAAGCCCATCGGCTTTGATTCCACGGATTCCAAAATCAACCTGGCAGATGCCTTCCGCTGCGCCGCGTCCGACCTTCCCGGCGTGTCCATCGTGTTCAACAGCCACGTTATTTTAGGCACCCGTGCCCGCAAGACCCGCTCCAAGAGCTTTCAGGCCTTTTCCAGCATCAACTATCCCGATTTGGGCGTTCTGCGGGACGGTGTGCTTCTGCGTTATATCCGGCAGGACTGCCATGCCGCCCCGGTATTTTTCGACACGCTGGATTCCAAGGTAGCGCTTTTGAAGCTGACGCCGGGGCAGGACCGCGCCGCCGCCGACTTTCTGCTGGAGCGAAATGACGCGCTTATCATTGAGAGCTTCGGCGTGGGCGGCCTGCCGGAGCAGGGCGGCTTTTTTGACTGCCTGCGGGACTGGATGTCTAAAGGGCGGCTCATCGTCCTCACAACGCAGGTCCCCAGCGAGGGCAGCGACGTCGGCGTCTACCATGTGGGCCACAGCCTGAAAACCGATCTGAAGGTGCTGGAGGCTTACGATATGACCACAGAGGCCGTGGTGGCCAAGCTCATGTGGATTTTGGGCCAAACGCATGACCGCGCCGAGGCGGAGCGCCTTTTTTACACCCCGGTGGCAAAGGACATCCTGTTCCCCACCGGGTAAGCACCGGGCCGGGTATATCGTTTCCCAATTTTCTATACGAAGAATCGAACCAGCGGCGGAGACCATCATGGTCTCCGCCGCTGGTTTATTTAATCAAATTATCCTCGAAAGCTGTTTTATTTTTATACCAGCTTTTCAAAGTAGAAGAATGTCTCGTCCTCGCCGCTGCGGCGCATACAGGCCGAGAGCATCTTGTAGGACGCCTCATTCTCCCGGTAGCACTTGGCTACTACCCGATTGAGGTTCACCTGATACAGTCCCCATTCCGCTGCAGCCCGGAACGCCTCCGTGCCATAGCCGTTTCCGGCATAAGACTTATCAATACGGCAGCCCAGCTCCGCGCCGCCCCGGTAATCGAAATTGTAGAGCACCGCCTCGCCGATGAGCTTCCCCTCCAGCCGGACCGCAAAATTCACCGCCAGTCGGCGGGCAAAATCCCGGCGGGCCACCTCGTAAAAGCTGCGGTCTGTCATGGGCTCCGTCAGTCCGCCCACATCGTCATAGCCCCACCAGCGGTTGCGCTCCCCGTCCAGCACCAGCGCATTGTAGGCGGGAATATCCGCCTCCGTCAGCGCCGAAAGGGTCAGCCGCTCCGTTTTCAACTCGGGAATTTCCTTGACATGGTGCAGCAGCTCGTTCTGCGGCAGGAAATGGTACTTAGTCGCCAGCTTGCAGGGACCGTATTGCAGCTTGGAGGTCCGCAGGCCCCGGTCCCCGGCATCATCCTCCCGGTTCACATAGGTACACCCATCTCCGAATGCCCCCACCTCCGCCTGTACCATGGCGGGGTAGATGCCGGTATAGGAATACAGCGCCTTTTCAATGTGGATAATAAGAGTCTCCCCGCACTTTTCACACAGGGACAGGGCAATGAGCCGGTCCCCGTCAAACATACCGCCCCGCAGCAGCCACGGCTTGTCCGGCATGGCCAGCATTTTCTGAGACAGCTTCAGCTCCCCCAGTGCGCCGCTGCTGGTATCGGGAAATTCCGCGGCAAAATCCACCCAGAACCGTTCAATGGCCGCTGCGTCCCCCTTGGCGCTGATGGGGCGGAAATACGCCTCCGGCCATTGGGTGCGGAATTTTTTGATGTGGTTCCGCTGGCCGGAATACCGCCGCCCCGCAAAAAGCTGCAAATCCTCTTTGTAGTAGAGGTAGTCCCGCCATGTGCGGATATTGCTGACGCGGACATAGGGGTACCGGGCCAGCAGCACCGGGGCCTTGCACTCCGGCACGATGGATATCTCCGGCTGGATGCCGTTTTCAAGACAGTAGCCCTCAATGGCTGTCAGGGCGGCGTCCTCATCTCCCTCCGGTCCGGCCACCGGGTAATCAAAGGACACCCGGCCCTGACTTTCACAGCGGATAATGAGACAGCCTGCCGCCTCCGTCCACGCATAGTTCAGTGTTTTTCGCCACATGAGCTTCACACCGGCGGAATACTCGCACAACTGGAAGCCGCAGCTTTCATAATAGCGCCGCAGCGTTGCCGCTTCACGCATGGTAATGGGTTTGAATGTCAGCATAAATCCTCGTTTCAATCGTTTTTCTTCAGAATACACCTGCAGCGCCCCATCTGCACAATGGCATTTGCAACACTCGGAGCCTTTCGGTTCAGATGAAAGCTCCCCCGGCAAGCCGGGGGAGTTATGTGCTGTTATCAGGTCATCTGCTTGCGGCGGCTGAGGTTCATGGTACCGTCCTGCATGGAGTTCAGGGAGTCCAGACTCTTGCCGGTACCCAGCACCACACAGGAGATGGCGTCCTCCGCCACGGTGGTGTGGATGCCGGTGCGGGCGGTGACCAGCTTATCAAAGCCGTACACCAGACTGCCGCCGCCGGTCATGATGATGCCGTTGGTGGACACATCCGCCACCAGCTCCGGGGGCGTCCGCTCCAGCACAGAGTGGATAGCCTCCATAATGCGCTCCACCGGTTCCTCAAAGGCGTCCATCATCTCCGTGGAGCTGACAGTCACCACCTTGGGAAGACCCGTCAGCAGACAGCGGCCCTTGACGTCCATGGTCTCCTCCTCGTCCTTGGGGAAGACGCAGCCGATCTGCTTTTTCATCTCCTCGGCGGTGCGCTCGCCCACCAGCAGATTGTGCTTGCGGCGCATATACTTCACCACAGCCTCATTGAGCTGGTCACCGGCGATTTTAATGGAGGCAGACTCCACCACGCCAGAGAGGGAGATCACAGCGATGTCCGCCGTACCGCCGCCGATGTCCACCACCATGTGGCCGTCGGGCTGGGTGATGTCGATGCCCGCGCCGATGGCCGCCGCTACCGGCTCCTCAATAAGATACACCTTCCGGGCGCCGGCTTGAATACCGGCATCGATGACGGCGCGCTCCTCAACCTCCGTGATACCGGAGGGCACGCAGATGATGACCCGGGGCTTGAAGAAGGAAAAGCCCGCGACCTTATGAATAAACTCCTTGAGCATCCGCTCCGTCATATCGTAGTCGGAGATAACGCCCTCCCGCAGAGGCCGGATGGCGATGATGTTGCCGGGGGTACGGCCCAGCATAGCCTGCGCGTCCGTGCCCACCTTCAGCAGCTTGCCGGTGGTCTTATCCATAGCCACCACAGAGGGCTCGTTGAGCACAACGCCCTTGCCCTTTACATATACCAATACGGAGGCGGTACCCAAGTCGATACCGATATCTTTTGCGATCCCCATCGTGACACCTCATGTTCTTTCCGCAAATGTTGTACGGAATCTATTATAAGCGGAATTTCCGTCCGCAATCATACATTTTCAATTATAACGGTACATATCCCCGATTGCAAGACAGGAATTATGAATTTTTTCCCTTTTTCGCCGGCGGCGTCCGGGCGGCGGTGAGGCACAGCACCGAGGCGGCGCCGTTATCCCGCAGCACCCGCACACACTCGGAGAGCGTGGCGCCGGTGGTATGGATGTCATCCACCAGCAGAATGCGCTGGTCCACGATCAGTGCCGGGTCCGCCGGGTCGTAGACCCCCAGCACGTTGGCCCGCCGTGCAGCCTCGCCCTGCAGGCCGGACTGCGCCGGGTTATCCTGAATTTTATTCAGCAGGCGGACGGGCTTGGTGCCCCAATGGCGGCACATGGCCTCCGCCAGCAGCCGGGACTGGTCATAGCCTCGCTTTTTCAGCCGCTTTGCGCTCACCGGCACCCAAGTCACACTGTCAAATTCTCCCCCGAACCGCTCCGCCGCACACCGGGCCAGCAGCTCGCCCAGCGGCTCCGCCAACGCGGAGCCGCCCCGGAATTTCAGGCGCAGCAGGGTGTCCCGCACCGCGCCCTCGTACCACAGCGGCGCGGCGCAGGTCAAATCCTTTTCCGTTTTGACCACCTGTTCCTCCGGAATCCACGGCAAATCCTTTTCACACACGGGGCAGATGCCTACCTCGTCCAAAACCTTGCCGCAGAAGGGGCATTTCGGCGGAAAGAACAGGTTGATGATTTTCTCAAACAGTCTGTTCATTTCAGCAATTCATCATAAGTTGTCTCCAACGCATCACGAATCCCCCGCAATTGGGATGCCTTGATATGCTGAACGCCGCTTTCAATCTTCACCAACGTTTCTCGTGTGATTTCAACGCCCTCTAATTGCAGCAGACGCACCAAATCTACCTGCTTAATATTCTTCCGCTTCCGAATCGCCCGGATATTTGCGCCAATGTTAATATCCTGCTTGATTTTCTGCTCCATCCAATCCTCCAAATCGAACCAGTTTCGGTCCATCTTGGCTTTATTCTATGGAGCAAGGATTTACAAAAGGTGCTCATTTCAGTCCATTTCAAATTGATTCGGCAAAACAAAACCGCACCACCTCTTGGTGCGGAGATGTGCGGCCGATCCAAGCCGATATGCCAAAAAGAAATTGACATTCCCCAAAACATCATGTACCCTTTATCATGACAAATTGAAAAATCGAAGGATGTTTACGATGAAACAAGTCACCATTTATACCGATGGCGCCTGCTCCGGCAATCCCGGCCCCGGCG